>Ga0302324_100001998_pt1 | contig 48306 bp, 33 predicted proteins | sample Palsa_T0_1_FD_201949 | JGI IMG/M metagenome (GOLD analysis project Ga0302324, IMG submission 201949) | Peat permafrost microbial communities from Stordalen Mire near Abisko, Sweden - Palsa_T0_1 | ecosystem: Environmental > Terrestrial > Soil > Palsa > Peat permafrost | place: Sweden: Abisko...
AATCCACCCAAAAAGGAAACCACCACACCGATCGTCACACACCCATTTGCTCGTTAAACTCGTGAACAAATGTGTCTCACATCCATTGACATGTTCCGCGCTCGGGATCGTATGTCGAGGTCATGAAGCGGCTATGGTGCGACGAGGTGTCCGCCTACAAAGATGAGTTCTACGATCTCCTCCCTTGCCGCGCTTACCCCAAGCCGGTTCAGAAGCCTCACCCGCCCGTCATCATTGCCGGCCATGTTCCGGCAACCTTCCGCCGTATCGCGGCGCAAGGGGATGGCTGGTGGACCATTGATAATACGCCCGAGCAGCTGAAGCCACAGCTCGAGCTGCTAAAGGCGGAGCTCGCCAAGAAGGGCCGCAAGATGAGCGATCTAACGTTCGTCGCCTCTCCGTACCCGCACAAGGCGGACAGCAAGATGATGCAGGAGTACGCCGCGATCGGTGTCACCGAGCTCGTGCTGATGGCCTACCCAGAGACACCCGAGTCCTTGGAGGGATTGCTCGAGGGTCTCGCCCGCCAGTACATGGATCCGAAGAATCCGGGAATGGCTCGACTTAGCTAAGCTAAGAACAATCGAGTGGGGCATGCGTGCCGCGCCCGGCCTCAGAACGGCATGGATTTGGTGTGCATAAATAAACGTCCCCCCGATGCAGCTGGACGTCTTTGGATGGTGGGCCGTGTAGCCCTCACATATTCAACCTAACCTTCAGATCCACAAGCAATATTTTCTACATGCTCAAAGATGAGGCCCCCAACGGGGCCCCACACGACAGTGGGCAAATTTCATATGCCTGCAAACAATCGATTGCCTTGAGATAGGCTCAGTTCCAGGCACCCGGCCCCGCCACAGAACGCGCCGGCCGCATTGCGTGTTCGGTCGACTTTGGTGGCCCTGCAGTCGTCAAGTGATTAACATCGACCCGCTTTCACTGGGGAGGGCTCTAGAGCCGAGGGGTTGCGATGGATTCCGATGAATTTTCAACCAGCCGGGTACCGCCCCACCGCTCGATGCCCTGGTGGAGGATCGCGACCATCAATGTGCTCTTCAGTGTCTCGCTGCCGACGCTGATTACCGGCATGGACCTCGCTAACCAAAGTTCGCGGGGCGTTTTCCTGTCGAGCATTCTGATCGGCTCGGTAATTTTGACGGCGATAGGCGTCCTGACCAGCATCGTTGGCTGCCGCACCCGCTTTTCTTCTTATATGCTCGCGCGCATCGCCTTCGGGGCCAAAGGCTCGATGCTACTGAACCTCGCTTTCGCCCTCTCGCTGATCGGCTGGTTCGGCGTCAACCTCAATTTGTTCGGCGATTCGATCCAGCGGCTGCTCGAGGCACAGCTCGGCTACCACGGACCCGCGTGGCCTTCGGAGCTTGGCGCCGGGTTGCTTATCACCGGTACGACCCTCGTCGGGCTCAAGGCCATCAATCGCCTGTCGATGCTGATCGTGCCCGTGCTGCTCTTCGTGTGCGCCCTCTTGCTGGTGAAATCTCTGGGGCACGACTCAGCGGCCGATCTCCTCGCGCGCGCACCAGCCACGGGAATGTCCTTCGGCGATGCCGTCTCTGCGATCGTCGGCGGCTACATCGTCGGCGCGGTGATCATGCCGGACACCTGCCGTTTCATCGGGCCGGCTCATGGTGCGGTTTGGACCGCGATTCTCACCTACTTCGTGAGCAGTGCGGGCATCATGATCATCGGCGGACTCGCGGCCCTCGCGCTGCATCGAACCGAAATGCTCGACCTCATGCTCGCCATGGGTCTGGGGGGCGCTGCGTTCGCCATCGTGATCGGCGGCAGCTGGCTGCTCAATGCCTTGAATCTCTACAGCGCGGCATTGAGCGTCGATGCGGCCATCCCGCGCCTCTCGCGCACCACGACAACCGTGACCTGCGGGACCCTCGGCACGCTCGCGGCGTTCCTCAATATCCTTGATCACTTTCTCACCTTTCTCTTCTACCTCTCGATCGTGTTCGTTCCAGTGGCGAGCATCATCGTCATCGATTTCTTCTGGCTGCGGCGCAGCGACTATCTCGTGGGCGACGGCCAAAGCCGCGGGGCCGAGCCGACAGCACTCGGGGCCTGGGCAGTGGGCGCCGGGGTCGCCCTCTTGGGCTCCGCCGGACTGCTGCGGCTGACCGGTGCCGCCGCGCTCGATGCGCTCCTCGTAACGGCACTCCTGTACGTGGTCCTGCGCCGCCGCTCGCGCAGCTATCGGGCCGCGCCCTCGCAGGTTGATGTCTAAGATCACACGCATCGATGCGGGCCGGCGGCCTCTCGTGCGAGCGTCGAACGCGCTCGAACGCCGGACCATACGGCTCACGCAGCGGCTGCTGCGCTCCCGCGCCCCCATCGTCTGGCTCTACGCAACGGCCGGCAGTGGCAAGACCCGGCTGCTCGAGCACCTGCGCCTGAGCCTTACCGAGCGGGGCTTCAGGCTGCTCGACGATCCCGCGCCCTCGACGCTCGAGCGCGAGCTCAAAAGCCTGACGGAAGGCGTATCGGGATCCCGCCGCCGGCTGCTGGTCGCCTCGCGCCCGACATCAGCCACCGCCCCGCTCCTCTTGAAACCGCAAGCCTACGGGCTCGTCGACACGCTCGTCGATTCGGAGCTCTTCGTGGGCACCGGGGACTCCCGCACCGGGGAGGAAGGCCTGCTGGCCTCGACCGGCGGTTGGCCGTGGCTGGTCGATGCCGCACTCGACGGACGCGAGGCTTTGGTTCGCGCGCTGCTGCCGGAATTTCTGGAGCGCGAAGTGCTGCCGGAGCTCTCCGAGGACGCGGTCGCCGTGCTGTTCGCGGCGGTGTCGATGCCGCTGCCCGCGGGGGCGCTCGAGACACTCGCCCTGCCTTGCGGTCTGTTCGTGAACGAGGGTGGCGAGACGCGTGTCGCGGGCGAGTGGGTGCGCTCGGCGCTGTCGGGCCTGCGTCGCGGAGCCGCCGCGCGTGCGCCCGGCGTGCGTGAGCGGCTCATGAGGCTCTACGGGAGTCTGACCGATCCGGCGCCCGCGATTGCGGCCCTGCTGAGTGTCGGTGATTCGAATGCGGCATTCGAGCTCTTCCGCCGGGCGGGTGGTGCGTACTACGGCTACGCCCACGGCTACCATGCGCTCGAGCGGGTGCTCGCGTTCTTCGGCCCGCAGCTCGAGCAGCGCTCGGAGGACATTTTCCTCGCGCGTCTCTGGATGCTGGTGAAGACCGGCAAGACGCGCGAGGCACTGCTGCGCCTCGAGGCGCGCCATCCTGGGCTGCCGGTCGACCTGCGGAGCTTACGGGTATCTCACCGGCCGGAATTGCTGCTGTTGCGCGCCGATATGTCGCTCGATCTCGACGGCACGCCGCCGCTCGAGGTAATCGCGAGTTGGGGGCGCCTGCAGGCTTTCATGGAACCCGGCGACGAGCTCTCGCGCGGACTTCTCTACAACTCGATGGCCATTGGCTATTTGCAGGCGGATGCGCTCACCGAAGCGCGCCAGCTCGCCGAGGAGGCGCTCGCGGCCTACGAAACTGCGGGCATGCCGTATCTGTCGCATTTCATGCACGTGCATCTGGCGGAAATCGCCCTTCGGCACAGCCGCCTCGCGGAGGCCGCCGGGCACATCGAGCGCGCCGAGAGCCTGCTGCGTGAATCAGGTCAGGCGTTCAATTCCGAATACGCCATCATCGGCTCGCTCAAGACGCGCCTCGCCTTCGAGCAGGGCCGCTTCGACGACTGCGTGGTCGAGATCCAGCCCCTGCTCGAGGAACTCGTCAGCGGCGACAGTTGGCCGGATCTCCTGCCCCGGGTGGTGGCGCCGGTGGCGCTCGCCGCGCTCTGGCGCTGGGGCCTCAAAAGCGCGCTCGAACAGCTCGATCGGTGCGCGCTCGCCCAGAGCCGGCGGCACGGGGAGACTGCGAGCCGGCGCCTGGCGCTGATTCGAATCCGGCTGCTGCAGGCGGCGCGCCGCCAGGCGGAGGCGGCAACATTGCTCGAGGAGTACGATCTTTCGACCGATGCACGCCCCTCCGCCGCGCTCGAGATCGAGAGCGGGCTGATCCGGCTGCGACATGCCTTGGAGCGCGAGAGCTCGCGCGCCGAACTGGTGCGGCTCAGCGCTGCGCTCGCGCATCATCCGGCGCTCGAGCCCCGCCAGCGCATCTCCCTCGCGCTGCTCGAGGCTGCGGCTCGGCATCAAGCGGGAGCCGAGGCGGTGGCGCGGCGGCATCTGCGTATCGCGCTGCGCGAGGCACAGGCGCAAGGCCTGCTCGCGGTGCTCATCGAGGACGGCGAGCGCCTGGAACGGCTGCTGCCGGCGTTCGTCGCCGAGCGCGGCCCGGGCAACGCGGGGCTCGCCGCCTTCGCCGCTTCGCTGCTCAAACGATTGAAGGATTTGCCGGCCGCCCCGCTGCACGCCAAGGATCTCGCCGGACTGTCGCGCCAAGAGCACCGCGTGCTGTCCTACATCGCTGACGGCTACAGCAACAAGCAGGCAGCGCGTGCGCTCGGCCTGTCGGAAAGTACCGTCAAGTTTCACCTACGGAGCCTCTTCAAGAAGCTCGCGGTACGCTCGCGCGCCGCGCTCGGCGATGCCGCCCGGGAGCGTGGCATCGTCACCTGACCGATTTCGGCAAAAACCTATCCTTCGGTGATCGCTAGCATCTTCCCACGTAGGGGGTGCAGCACATGTTCCGTATCGGCGTGGATGTCGGCGGTACCAATACCGACGCGGTGGTCATGGAGCAGCGCACCGTGCGCGCGGTCGTGAAAGTCCCGACCACGCCCGACGTGATGGTCGGGCTCATGCAGGCGCTTGGCCAGGTGCTCGAGGCGGCCGCGCTCGGGCCCGATCAAGTGGGGCTCGTGGTCATCGGCACGACGCAGTTCACCAATGCCGTCATCGAGCGCCGTCATCTCACCCAGACCGCGGTCGTACGGCTTGCCCTGCCAGCGAACCGCTGCCTGCCGCCGATGGTCGACTGGCCCGAGGATCTGCGGGCGGCGGTCGGTGAGCATATCTTCGAAGCCGCCGGCGGCTTCAACTTCGATGGCACGCCCATTACGCCGTTGGCGCCCGCGGAGATCGCCCGCATCGGCACCGACATCCGCGCGCGCGGCATCGACTCGATCGCCGTGGTGGGCGTGTTCGCCCCCGTGCGTGACGATGCCGAGCGCGAGGCGGCGCGCATACTCGCCGAGCAGTGCCCCGGGGCGGGGATCACGTGCTCGGCCGACATCGGCCAGCTCGGGTTTCTCGAGCGGGAGAGCGCCAGCATCTTGAATGCCTCGCTGCGATCGCTCGCCCGGCGCACGGTCGAGTCGCTTAAGGACGGTGTCGCGCGCTGTGGGCTGCGCTGTCCGGTGTTTCTGTCGCAGAACGACGGCACCTTGATGGATGCGGCCACCGCCGCGCGTTTTCCGGTGCTCACTTTCGCCAGCGGCCCCACCAACTCGATGCGCGGCGCAGCGTTCCTGTCGGGCCGGTCGGAGGCGATCGTGCTCGACATCGGCGGCACCACCACGGACGTGGGCCTCCTGCAAAAGGGATTTCCGCGCCAGGCCTCGACCACGGCCGATATCGGTGGCGTGCGCACCAATTTTCGCATGCCCGATGTCTTCAGCATCGGACTGGGCGGCGGCTCTCTGGTGAACGAGAAAGAAGATCGCCTGCACGTCGGGCCGCGCAGCGTCGGCTACGAGCTCACCCGGCGTGCCCGGGTGTTCGGCGGCGAGACACTGACCGCCACCGACATCGCAGTGGCCGCGGGACGGGCCCGGATCGGGGATCCGGCGCGACTCGCCGGACTCGACGCCGATGTGGTGCGCCGCGCCCTGGAGAACATCGAATCACAGCTCGCGCTCGCCGTCGACCGAACCCGCCTGTCGGCGGAGCCCATCCCCCTTATCGCCGTCGGCGGCGGGAGCATCTTGATGCCGGCGCGCCTGGTGGGACTCGAGGTGATCCGCCCGCCCTACTTCGCGGCGGCGAACGCCATCGGCGCCGCCATTGCGCAGACCAGCGGCGAGGTCGACCGCATCTATTCCCTCGAGAGCCTCACACGCGAGGCGGCGCTCGCCGCGGCGGAAGCCGAAGCGCGCGCACAGGCGGCCTCGAGCGGCGCCCTCCAGGATTCGATCGTCGTGACGGAGCGCGAGGATGTGCCGCTCGCGTACCTGCGCGGCAACGCCACGCGCGTGCGCGTCAAGGTCGTCGGCGACCTGCAATTCTGAAAAAGGAAGGTCATGCGCACCCTCAACCCATCGGACATCGAGGCGCTCGCGATCGGAACCGCCATTTTGGGCACGGGCGGCGGCGGCAATCCCTACATCACCAAGCTCCGTGTGCTCGAGGAGCTCAAGCGTGGCCGGCGCGTTCAGCTCCTCGGGCTCGATGAGCTCGAGGACGACGCGCTGGTGCTCTCCATCGGTGGCATTGGTGCACCGGCCGTGTCGATCGAGAAGCTCGAGGAGGGGACCGAGGGGGTGCGCGCGTTGCGCGCGATGGAGGAATTCCTCGGCGCCAAAGTTGATGCCCTGATCTCGGCCGAGATCGGCGGCGGCAACGGGCTCGAGCCCATGGTCACCGCGGCGGCGCTCGATTTGCCCGTCGTCGATGCCGACGGCATGGGTCGCGCCTTTCCGGAGATGCAGATGACCACGTTCTCCATCTACGGCCACCGCTCCACGCCCGCGGCAGTCTGCGACGAGCACGGCAATGTGGTGCTGTTCCGGCACGCCGTCTCGGAACTCTGGTTCGAACGGCTGGCCCGCGCCACGGTGGTCTCAATGGGCGGCACCGCGATCGGCGCCGAGGCGCCGATGCGTGGTCGTTACGTCAAACGCGCGGGCGTCCCCGGCACCGTCAGTCAGTCGATCCGTTTGGGCCACCTGGTGCTCGAGGCAAACCGGGCGCACCGCTCGGCCATCCCGGAGATCTGCGCCCTGGAGCACGGTATTCACCTGATCGACGCCAAGATCGTCGATCTGAAGCGCCATCTGCAGGGCGGCTTTTCGGTGGGCACGCTCGAGCTCGAAGGCATCGATGCGCATGCGGGTTCGAGCGCGCGCATCGATTTTCAAAACGAGTTCCTGACCTTCGAGCGCGCCGGCCGCATCGAGGTCTGCGTGCCCGACCTCATCGTCATTCTCGACGTGGATTCGGGGCATGCCATTACCACCGACGTGCTGCGCTATGGGCAGCGCGTGGCGGTGCTTGCGCTCCCCTGCCATCCGTTGCTGCGTACCCCCGAAGCCCTCGCGGTGGTCGGACCGCGCGCCTTCGGCCTCGAGAACATCGAATTCCATCCTTTACCGAGACCCGGAGAGAGAGCCCCATGAGAGCCCTGATCGCGTTTACAGCCGCCGCGCTGTCCTTGACCGCCGTCGCCACCTTCGCAGCCGAGAGCGACTCCTCGAACGAGCTCGGCGAAATCGTCGTGACCGCCGAGAAAACCAGCGAGCCGCTGAGCAAGACGCCGATCAGCATCTCCGCAGTGTCCTCCGCCACACTCCAGGAGGAGCACATCACGGACTACGAGGAGCTCTCGCGAGCGGTCCCGAATCTTTCCTACTCGAGCTCCGGTGGCCCCGGCCAGGCGAATATCGAGATCCGCGGCATCGCGTCGCAGGCGGGCTCCGCCACCACCGGTATTTATCTCGACGATGTGCCGATCAATATACTGAACATCTATACCTCGGGCGCGACCGAGCCGCGGTTCTTCGACGTGGATCGCATCGAGGTGCTGCGCGGCCCTCAGGGCACGCTCTACGGCGCGAGCTCCATGGGAGGGACCATCCACTTCGTGAGCAACGCCCCGGATCTGCGTCAGTTCTCGGGCAGCACCCACAGCTGGGTGAGCGATACCCAGGGCGGCAGCATCAACACCGAGGCGGACTCCAGCGTGAATCTGCCGTTGGTCGATGGGGTGGCGGCTCTGCGCGTCGGAGCGCTGCTCGACCATGAGAGCGGCTGGATCGACCGCAACGACGCCGGTACGATCGCCGCCACCAAGATCAACCAGGTGAACACCGCGGTGGTGCGCGCCACTCTCGACTGGCATCCGACCGATGGACTGTCGATAGAGCCGTCGCTGTTCGTCCAACGGGTGCGCACCGGCGGCCAGGACACCTTCGGGCTCGCCCTCCCGGAATTCGAATCCCCGACTCTCGTGCCGGAGAAGGAAAGCGATGAGTACGCGATCTCGAGCCTCACGGTGAAGTACGATTTCGGCTGGTCCGATCTCACGTCGGTGACCGGATACTTCTGGCGGGCCAATGACCGCAAGATCGACGGAACGTATTACGACAGCGCCTACATCGGCGGTTATCTGCAGCAAACGGAAGGCTACGGCGGCGCGGAGATCTCCGGACTCGCGGCTCCGGTCCAATTCAACACCAACGTGAACCAGATCAACCAGGAACTCCGCCTCGCGAGCAAGCCCGCAGGTCCGGACGATCACTGGTCATGGCTCGGCGGGCTCTACTATTCGCGCGCGCGAACTGGACTGCTCGACAATGAATACATTCCGGGCTTCAACTCGACCTTCGAGTCGATCTATCACGCGACCCCACTCGACATCTTAGGCGCCGCCTTCCCGAACGACCTCGTCTACAATGCGTTTACCGAATTCGTGAACACGCAGGAAGCGCTTTTCGGCCAGGCCACCTACCAGATCATTCCCGGGCTCAAAGTCACGGCCGGCGCGCGCTATGAGAAGGCCACCGAGGAGCTCTCCTTCAACTCCCTCGGCTATTTCGCGAGCGGCGCCCCCTACTCCGGCTCCGCCACCGGCTACAAGACCACGCCCAAAGGAGTGATTTCCTACGAGATCGGCAAGACCATGATCTACGCCTCCGCGGCGGAAGGATTCCGCGACGGCGGCATCAACCGCCCGGTCCCGATCCCGCTGTGCTCCGCCGACCTCGCCACCCTCGGCCTGACTCAGGCTCCGCCTTCGTATAAGGCCGACTCGCTCTGGAGTTACGAGCTGGGAGCCAAGAGCCGTCCGCTCTCGGACCGGCTGTCCCTGTCCGGATCATTGTTCGACATCCGCTGGAACAACATCCAGACCGACATCATCCTGCCGACCTGCACCTTCGACATCAAAGACAATATCGGGAGCGCCGAAAACCGCGGCGTCGAGTTCGAGATGACGGGCCGCGCCACCGAGGATCTGAAGGTCAACCTGAGCGGCAACTTCACCGATGCGCGCATTACCCAGCCCGTTACGATCCTGGGGGTCGAGCGCGGCGATCATGTGCCCGGCGTTCCCCGTTATCAGTTCTCGACCGCCCTCGACTACACGCACCCGGTGTCAGATAACCTGCGCGGGCGGTGGGACCTCAACGGGCAATGGATCGGCCCGAGCCAGGGCACGATCATCCACACCGACCCCGATTTCTCACGGCCGGCCTACTTCGTGATGGGCGGCAATGTGGGTATGCAGTGGCATCGCTTCGACCTGTCCCTGTTCGTGACCAACCTGCTCGACCAGCACAAGGTATTGCAGCGGCCCAATATCGCCTTGGTCGAATACGGAGTCACGGTGCGGCCGCGGACCGTGGGGCTGGCGGGCAACTATTCCTTTTGATGATGCGACAATCGCCGGAGTCATGGCCGCTGCCAAGAATGTAAGCGGGCCCGGACCGGGTGTACGATCCTTTTAGGGCTGCTCGCGATACTATCTGTATATGCAAACGCCGCTGAATACGTGCGCGCTCTTTACTGCTATTGCGGTATCTGCCATGTGGGCGGGCAGGACGTGGGCGCAGCCGCCTTCGCCCGGACCGCGCAGCCTGTCGCAAGAGCAATTCAGGTGCCGCCTCGCTGGCATGTCAGACCGCCAGATCGAAATCTATCGACCCGGTGGTCCGCAACGCTGTCGTGTCGACTACACACGGGACGGCAAAACTCGTTCGTTATGGAGTTCAGGCCACGATTATCAATTTTGCGTCCGCAAGGCCCTCGAAATCGTCCAACTGCTGGAGAGCGCAAATTTGAAGTGCGCGCCACATACAAATTGAGCAGCTGGGTCAGCGCTGATCCGCCAAGGGGTAAGTGCGGATTATAGTAACTGAGCTCAGCAGCTGTGGGTTCAAAAATTGGTGGGCCGTGTACCCCTCACATTTTCAACCTAACATGCTGATCAATGCTGATCAATAAGTAATAATTTTCTACTTATGACAGATGAGGCCCCCGCCGGGGCCCCCACGCGAGAGTGGTAGTGATTGGACGTTTTCGGACGATCGCTTGAGGAATGGTGTCGGGCTGCTACGTTCGGGAGTTCGGGACGTAGGAGTCGCAGGTTCAAATCCTGTCACCCCGACCAATTTAATCAGGGTCTTCTCAATCGGGAAGGGCATTTTTCCATAGATGAGCCCGGGAGAAAGCGCATTTAGTCAGAACTTCGCGGCCATTTGGTCATTTGGTCACAGATTCGGTCACAACTAAGACCGCCCCTTCCGCTCGACTCCCCTAAGTAGTTGGTGTTCGCGGCGGGTGCGCTGTGGTTCTTCTTGTACTATCCGCCTCAAACGAAGGAACGATCGGGGGAAGGATGGCCTGGGATGACAAGACTCCTGCGCCGGTGACGCAGGCGCGCCTGCTGAACCTCGCACCTGCCACCGTCTACGAGGAACTCAAGCAGTACGCGGCGTACCAGGCCGAGTCGAGCTTCCGGCAGGACAACAAACTCGAAGAGGCACTGCTGCAGAGAAACGATCCGCTGATTTGCTTAGGGCTCGCGCAGTACGGCACCTCGGACAAAGTTGCCGCGGTCCTGTACAAGCGCGAGTCGACAACAACAGGGTATCAGAACCCCGACAAGGCGCTGCGCCTCGCGGTGCTGGGCAACCCGCTTCTGCCAAGACAGATCATGTCGCGGAATACTTTCGGGATCGTCGAAGACGAAGAGGTGCTCCGCTTCATCACAACCGACGAGTTCAAGGACGAACTGTACGTTGTGCTGAGGAACACAGGAGCAAAGAAGCTGCTCTCCAAACTGTACAACCAAGAGAAGCCATTCGACAAGATTCCGGATGACGCACTGGTTAGGTCCGTCTATTGGTCGTGCTCAAACCCGGCGATCAACGATGACGAGAGCAATGAGCATGGCCCCGACATGGACGCCTGGCACTTGCAGAAGGGAATCAAGCGACTCCTAACGACTCTACCGGTTACCGAGCACGGGTTGATGGCGATCTACTGGCTGCTCAAGTCAGTCGATCCGCGCCATGCCGGCATCTTTGATGTGGACCCGACATCGACGTTCAAGCGCTGGGAGGAGCTACAACCAAGCGAGGACTTCAAAAAGTACCACGCCTCGGACTGCTGGGACCTCGATATGAAGGAGGAGTTTCTCTGCGTGATGGGGGCGATGTTTGGGTGCTACTCCGCTGACAAAAAAATCGCATACCTCGGAGCAGCCGACAGCCCTGACCGAATCCTGCGCTACAGGGACCCATCGACCGCTCGTTGAGGGCTCTTGTGAGGTACGACTCCATGCCAAAACTGAAGGATCCCAACCTCTGGTTCCAGAACGCGCTCAAGGTCACGGAGGACCCAGCCGCATCCTATTGGCTGAAAAATGCACTTATCGAAGCGATCAACCGTGATCCTGTCGACGCTGCTCAAGATGCGGAAGTCCTCTCAAGAATTCTTAAACTGCGAGCCGAGGCCGCAATCCAGAAAGGGCCGGAACTCTCCGGCACGAAAGCCAAGTCGCCCAAGACGACAGCGGCGAGGATTGAGCCATAACGGCTATGCTGCCCTTGAACCGTTCGCGCTGCGATATCTCTCAGAACTGCCGCAAAGTGCACACCTTATGCGCGTTCAAGAGATGATCCTAGTGAGCCTTGCGGTCTGCCTACTGGCGCTGGGATCGATACGATCCCTTTCTTGTGCAGTGCGTACCCCACAAACTGGATACTCTCTAATGAGTAAGAGTATCGCGTGTGCGAGGTGTGAGGTCTCTCCGTGCGCCCCGGGTCCAGAAGGCTGCGGCGATTGAGTCTCGAGTGCCCCAAGGCAGCGGATCACCCGCCACAGGGAGGCGCCCAGGTAACCAATATCGGGTAATCTTCGACGTGCGAGACTATAATTGACCTGGCTCGCTGTTGCTCATAGCGTGGCCACCACAAGGAACTGCTCAGTACGAGCGGCTTCTGTTCGCAAGGACTGCCGACGAAAACCGACATGAATTCGAATCGCAGACAACCAGTGGTTGGCCAGGTGCGATTGCGGGACTGCACTATTGTCTGGTGCGACGCGGCGTTTGCCCACATGTTTGCATACGTTGCGGCGGAATTGATCGGTCAGTCCATTAGCCTGCTGTATGGTGGCGCTCGAATTCATCCGGCGTTTGGTGAGGTAGGATGCCCCGTGGCCCGAGGAGAGATCTTCAGAACCGAACTCCAGCTGACGCGCAAGGACGGGTCGCCGGGTTGGTATGATATCAGTGTGAATTGGCTCTCCCCCGAAAGCGATGAACAATGCGGCGCTTTTATCGACGTCTCAGCAGATCGGAGCACTTGGTTCTCTGCGCGCGAAGCTGAAGAGCATTACCGCGGCATATTCGCGGCAATGGCAGAAGGAGTCGTTGTCCATGCAAGAGATGGACGGGTCATTGATGCGAATCCCGCGGCGGAAAGCATTCTCAAGCTCAGTCGCGACCAGATCCTAGGAAAAACTTCGCGGGATCCCCAATGGGGGGCCGTACATGAAGATGGAGCCCCGTTTCCCGGTGAGGAGCATCCCGCCTCGGTTACGTTGCGGACCGGGCAGCCGCTGAGAAATCAACTTATGGGTGTGCGCGCGCGAAGCGGTGGACTGAGTTGGATCAGCATCAATGCGCAGCCGATCTTTGGCGAAGACACATCGGCGCCAAGCGCAGTTATCGCCACATTCGTCGACGTCACGGAGGCGCATACTGTCTCCGAAGCGATCGCAAAATCACTCAGCGCGAAAGATGCCATGCTGCGGGAAATTCACCATCGGGTGAAAAACAATATGCAGGTAGTTTCGAGTCTCTTGCGATTACACAGTAGCAATCCTACAGACGCGAAAGCTGGATCCGTTCTTCTAGAGTGCGAAAACAGGATTCGCTCCATGGCACTCGTGCACGAGCAGCTTTACAGTTCGACGTCGTTTACTGCAATAGATTTTGGCAAGTATCTGGGTGATCTATCGCGACTGATTGCGCAAAGCCAATATTCGGGGAAAACCCGGGTGAACATTACCCGCGATTGCGATTCGCTGAGCGTTGACGTCGAGACGGCGGTCCCCCTAGGTTTGATCGCCAACGAACTCATGACGAATGTATTCAAGCACGCCTTCAATGAACGACAAAAAGGAGACATGAAGCTGAGTCTCAAAAAGACCGGTGCGCAGACGCTTCTGTTGTCGGTGGTCGATGATGGAGTGGGTTTGCCCACCAATTTCGACATTCGCGCGACAAGGTCCGTCGGACTAAGCATCGTTAGAAATCTGGTGCGCCAGCTGCGCGCGAATGTGTCTTTTCGCGCAGTAGAAGGTGGCGGCACCGATGTCGAAATCTCATCAGACATCAGGGTATAGTTGGTTGTCCTCCTCCGAAGACGAATTGGCTGATCCGTGCAAGCGCCGACGTATTCTCGTCGTCGAGGACGAAGCCCTTGTTGCAGCCGATCTAGAGGCACGGCTAGAGGTGCTTGGCTTCGAAGTTTGCGGCGTAGCCGATACCTGTGACAGTGCGATCACGGACGCACGCGATTTGCAGCCGGATCTGGTATTGATGGACATCAATCTCATCGGACCGCGAGATGGCATCGATGCAGCCGTGGAAATTCGAAAATCTAGCGGGATTCCGATTATCTTTATTACTGCGTACGCGGATGATGCCACCTTGGCTCGGATACGGCCGGCCGATCCATTCGGCTACATCGTTAAGCCGTTCGCACAACGGGATCTCAAAACAACGATCGAGGTGGCCTTTTATCGCAAACAGGCGGAAGTTCAGCGCTCGAATATGGAAGGTTGGTTGGCGATTACCCTGAGCAGCATTGGGGACGGGGTCATCGCGACCGATTTGGACCGTAAGGTCAAATTCATTAATCCCATGGCTGCCGGCATAACCGGTTGGATGCGAGGCACCGCCTTGGGCCGCAACATTACCGAGGTCTTTGCTCTGCGGAAAGGCGGCAAGGACATCTCGATTAGTGACTTACTCGACCTCGCTTTTAAAAGGCGTGCCACAACATACCTCGAGGAAGGTCACTCGCTGGTGCTCAAAGATGGACGAACACTTCCCGTGGCCGACAGCATTGCTCTGATCCGCGATGACCGTGGAGCGATTTCCGGTTGGGTGATCAACTTTCGAGATGTCACGGCACTATTTGCGACGGAGGTGGAGGGACCCCGGATCGAAATGAAGTTGATCGAGGCAGAAAGACGGGAAACTCTCAGCAATCTCGCTGGGGGTGTCGCCCATGGCTTCAACAATCTGCTACATGTTATCGTTACAGGATCCTCACTTAGTCGGGCGATTCTCGACGAGCTGCGTGGCGCTGAGGATCTCCGCCAGCTACGTGAGCTGCTCGATCACATTGAAGGGGCGGCGGACAAGGGAGCCCATCTTTGCGATCAATTGCTCGCGTTCGCTGGGCGGAAGGGCCTCGAGACGAAGAACATCGCATTAACGGCTTTCATACGCGACGCGAGTGACCTGCTTGGCACCACGGTCGCAAAGAATGCAAATCTGGTGTTTGATCTCGCAGACGAACTACCTTTAATTCGAGCGGATGTCAGTCAATTGCAGCAGGTCCTCATGAATCTCGTTATCAATGCATCGGAGGCACTGGAGGGGAAGCCTGGCAGCATTGCTATTGCGACCGATCGGCTTAAAGCTGACGCAACGTCTTTCTCTCAATACCAGATAGGACGCGATCTTCCCGCTGGCGATTATGTTCTCCTCAAAGTCACCGACACCGGATGCGGTATGAGCCCCGATTTTGCGGCTCGGATCTTCGATCCGTTCTTTACCACTAAATCCATTGGACGCGGCCTGGGTATGGCAGCCGTTGCGGGAATTATTCGCTCGTTAGGGAGCGCCTTGCGCGTCGAGAGCACTATCGGCCGTGGTACTTCTTTTCAGGTAGCCCTGCCGTCGGTTAATACAGAATTGGGCGAGCTACCCGCCATTCGTGCGTTTAAAAGCGCATGGAAATGGTCGGGTACTGCCTTGTTGGTTGACGACGAACCTGCTATTCGCACTACGTGCGGCTTACTGCTGAAGCACCTGGGTTTCACCGTCGAATCGGCCGAGAACGGTCGCGAAGCATTGGCAATGGTGCGCAAGAAACAGGGACATTATCGTTTTGTGTGCATGGATATTATCATGCCGGAAATGTCCGGTCACGCTGCGTTCAAGGCCATGCGAGCGGAGTTCCCCGCTCTACCCATAATCCTCATGAGCGGCTACATCGAGGATTCCGATGGTGAGCTCTTCGATGAGGAACAACCGACAGCAGTCCTCCAGAAGCCTTTTTCAAGGCAAGATCTGACGGACCTCCTGTCCAGGATTCTGACTTGAATCTTCTGCCGGCGGCTGTCATTGTGTTGCGCTTCCGTAGCAGCCTCATCGTCATCAAGATCCTCACCGTCCTCGGCGATCGCCCTTATATAGGGTAGGACTGTGGTGGCCGCGCTGGCGTAGGGATCCGCTCGCTTTCCGCGCAAGGCGGCCCGCGTGATGCTTACGGGTCAACTGCGTGTCTAAGCGCATCGGGTTTCATCCGATTTCACCTCCATGCCGACATGTGCCATCGCCGCGACAACCCCCCTAATGTGACGCAGGGTGGCTGCCGTCAATTAATTTGTTTTGCCGACGGGCGGCAATGACTTGTGGACAACCGTTCCGAAGTATGGTTTTGCGGATTAAACCCGACGACTGTTCGTGCCCGTGTGCCCCCAGCACCATCAGGATTCATAGGGGGAAGGCCTTAATCGGTGCCAGTTGCTTGATCGCGGCCGTGCGGAGGAGCAAACTATTTGCGTACCTTCGGACGAAGCCAGAAGGTCAGGATCGTGCAGGGATAAGCGTGGTTACAAACCGCAAGGATGTCTGGCATGCCGACTGAGTCGGGCGGTCGCGTGTTGATTCTTGAGGATGATCCCGGCGTCGGGAGGGTGATTGATAAGGTGGCCACGGCCGGTGGGTACGATGCCCGCGTTGTCACTCAATCAGACCAATTCTTTGCGGCGCTCAAGGAATGGCAACCGACCCATATCGTCCTCGATCTCCTCATGCTGGACATGGACGGCATTCGAATATTGGCGGAACTCGGCGCGCTGAAGTGTACGGCGAAAATCATTATCACCACCGGTATGGGCATCCAAGTGCTTGATGCCGCGGGGCGCGCTGCGCACGAACACGCACTCCATGTCGTGGGATTACTCGCCAAACCGTTCTCCTCTTCCGCGCTGCGCGCACTGCTCGCACTCCCGCCAACTCAATGAAGTCGCCCAGGATCGAACCCAAGGCCGCGACTAGCCGCCGACCGAGTAGTTGCCGCGAGTGGTCATTGAGATACTTGCGATCGACGAGTTGTCAAAGTCCGATGCTTCGGCGAGCATAATGAATGAAGCGAAGGAAGTCCGCTCAGTTTGCGGAGCAAGAGACGAGCGGCTTGGCGGGGGTGATCGGCCACGAACTCAACAATATCGCTGTGCCGCTGGAGGGGTTTGCGGAACTCGCAATCCAAAGCGCGAGCGCAAGCGAGTCCGTCGGGCACATCCTCGAGGAGATCAAAATCGCGATCTCCCGTATCAAATCACTGGCTTCAGATCTCGAGAGTCTGGGCGAGATTACACGTCGGGCGGGGGCAGTCGCCATCGACGATTGCATGCCGAGGGAGGAAGCCGCCGCTGATCGACCTGGAACGCCGAGAATCGACTGGCGCTGCCGTGCGTCGACGCTGGTCGCGGTGGACCGTGCGCACGCGCGGCGAGCGCTACACGCGCTCGCCAATGTTACCGGTCGATCCAGCTCACAATCCGAATCGCTATCAGGCTGGAGCGTCGTGCACCCGTCGAAGAGTGCCGCACGGTGCGCCGCGTGCGGCGGCACACAGGTTCGCAAAAACCACCTCCTGGTCCAAGGATTCAGTTCCCCTGCGGTGTCTGACGAGATGCTCAGGGATCCTTTCGGCTGGCCGCGAGCTGGGCGCGCTACCCGGCGCCTGGCTCTCGCTATACTCGTGCACAGCGCGCATCGAGCCGGCGGACACATCATTCTGGACGAAGGCACTGGCTCGGTAAGCGTCGCGTTACCGATGGCCTGACTTTCGAGCACTTCGGTCCTAGAAGATCGACCTATTTTAAAGAGCGTGAAACATATTCCATTTATGGAACATAATAGTTTAATATTTTGACCTGGGTCACGCCTTGCGAAGCTAGAAGGCGCACAGTGTCACGGCAATCGGGCATCAGGATATCGCTGGGGATACGGTGATCGAGGAGCAATCGTTTGAGCCACGCAGCGGACGCTAATAGGGCACGGATGGGGGTCGAGAGTGCGGTTTCAGCCGAGGATTCGCATCCGCCGGCCCAGGTCTCCGTCGAGGCGCTACCCGTGAGGCTTTTGCGACGACTTGTCGCGGACACCGTTCTTTTGCGCGCGGAGATTAATCAGGCGTGTCGGGACGACCCCTTTGCGCTCAAGGAGGTGGAGCACATCGCCCATAAGATACGTGGGAGCGCCGCCGTGCTGGGCTTCCACAGGGTGAGCGCGATAGGCGAGGCCATCGAACGCCTTGCGGCGGGAGTTATTGCCCAGGCAGAAGCGCACGGCCCTTTCGCTGAATCCGCGCTGGTGCAACAGATCTCGTACTGCATCGAGCAGCTTGCAAAGGCGGTTGACGAGGCGCAGTCCGAGGCATCGAGCAGCGTATCACCCAGTGGAACTCCGGTTAGTTAGGAGAACGCGCCGCGAACGTGATAAGTGATCGCGTGCCGCCGGGACAGGGTCTGTCCGCGGAATCTCAAAGAGCGCTATGGTCCCCCGATCGAGGAACCTGCTCTTCATTGCTCGTCGCGGGGGCATCGAGAACTTCGCGAATGTTGTGCAGAAGCGAGGATATCGCAAATGGTTTCTCGAGCAACATGATGTACGGATCTATGATCCCGTGATCAGCAATGAATTCGTCGGTGTACCCGGACATATAGATCACTTTCATGGTGGGACGCGACATTTGCAATTGATCGGCGATGTTTCGCCCGCTCAGACCGGGCAGAATCACATCGGTTAGCAAGAGGTCGATCGGGGGCTTGAAGCTTTTCGCTAGCTCGATGGCGGTTTTGCCGTCCGGGGCATCCAAAACCGCGTAGCCATTCGTCCTTAGGGCATTGCCGACGACGGACCGAAGGGGCCCCTCATCCTCCACCAACAGGACCGTTTCCCGCCCTCGGAGTGGACGGCGCACAGCCACACGCGGGGAAATCCTCTCCGGGACCCCCTCGACAATCGGAAAATACAAGCGGAATTCGGCGCCTTTTTTCTCTTCGCTGTCGACCACCACATATCCATTGCTCTGCTTCATGATGCCGTAGACGGTCGACAGCCCGAGACCAGTGCCTTTGCCGGGCCCCTTGGTGGTGAAGAACGGCTCGAAGATATGCGCCGCCGTTGTCTCATTCATACCTACGCCGGTGTCCCGAATGCTCAATACAGCGTAGTTGCCCGGCTCAATAAAGGCGCGGGGCGGAACATCCGCCTTGTCGCAATTGAGCGCGGAGGTCGCAATGAGCAATTCTCCGCCCGAAGGCATGGCGTCTCTGGCATTGACCGCGAGGTTGATCAAGACCTGCTCGATCTTGGCCCGATCGGCTTCTATAGTGCCGAGGTTTGGAGTGCAGCGAATGGTCAGCGCTATATCTTCTCCGATGGTCCGGCGAAGCACGGTTTCGACGTCGCCGACTACCGCATTGAGATCAAGCACGCTGGGGCGCTGGATCTGCTTGCGGCTGAAGGCGAGCAATTGACGCGTGAGCGTAGCAGCGCGCCGTCCGGCCGAGAGGATTTCCCTGTTTTGCTCGACTCCGATAGGATCAGCAGCTAAACGCTCGTCGAGCATTTCGGCATACGTAAGAATGATCTGCAGAGCATTGTTGAAATCATGCGCGACGCCGCCCGCTAATCGCCCCACCGCTTCCATCTTCTGCGATTGCAGGAATTGCGCTTCGAGATCACGCCTGACGGTGATATCGAGAAAAGTAACGACGGTGCCGGCGATGTCCGGGCCGCTCAAGATCGGGTACGACCAGCATTCAACGGGGAAGCGGCTGCCGTCGGCCCGAAAAAACCATTCGCTGTCCGTGTGCAGGCCTTGGCCTGTGCCGAGCGCCCGATGAACCGCGCACTCGGCCGCCGGAAACGGGGTGCCGTCGGGACGGCTGTGATGATGATAATCGTGCGGGAATCGTCCGACGATCTGCATCGGGTCATCGTATCCGAGGAGCCGGGCCGCGGTCGGGTTGCAGAACGTACATACACCATCGATGTCCAGCCGATAGATCCCTTCCGCGGTCGAGTTGAGCAATAGCAAATATTGCGCCTCGCTCTGCTCGAACTCTATCTCCGCTTCCCGGCGCTCCGTGACATTGACGTGCTTGATCACCGCGCCCGCCAATGTGCCCCCGCTCAAGGGATTTACCTGCAAACGGAACCAGCGCGCCGTCGAGGGTGAGTGGCAGGCGTACTCGATCTCGAAGCGCTTCAATTCGCCTGACAATACCGCGCGAATGCCGCTGGCGGCGTGCTTTGCCTCGAGGCAATTGATCCCCGTTGCCTGATCGCAGACTTGAAGGTAGTTTTCGCCTATCCAAAGATCCGCGCCCGACAGACCATTGGCCCTGCCGAAGTAGCGCCACGCCTCGTTGACGGCCGTGATTGCGCCGAACTCATCGACCAGCGCCACATGAGCGTCCAGTGAGTTGAGGACGGCGACCTGATTGGAGGCGAGTTCGCGCCGCTTGGCAATCTCCTGCAGCAGCGCACGGTTGATCGCGTGCAGTTGCAACGTTTTCGCTTCGAGCTTGCGCACGAGCCGTGCGTTATAGACCGATAGGTGCGTTTCGTCCAACACGATCGGCCGCCTGGGCGGGGTGGCGCAAGACGTGGACATCAGCTCCTGGAGTCGCATCACCAGCTGATTCGGCTCGCGGAATTTGCAAATGAATGCGTCCGCGCCGAGATCCATCGCCAATTGCTCGTCCTCCAAATCTGTATAGGTGGCGGTATAGACCACGAAGGGAATTGATTTAAGGACTGGATCTGCCTTCCATTCCCGCAAAAGCGTGTATCCGTCCATGATGGGCATGAGCAAGTCCGCGACGACCGCCGCAGGTGAGGAGCTGCGCGCTTTTGCGAGTGCTTCTACGCCGTCCGCAGCGGAGCGATGTGAGAGCCCGTTGTCTTCGATTAGCCCACGCAGAACGGCAAGATTGTCGTCATCGTCGTCCACTAACAGAACGTAGCTCATTGCGGGCAAAATCTCTCCGGGACGGCAGAATGAATATCAGGGCGTCTCCGCGTCGATGCCGGCTCCGTACTGCACGTCGCCTCCCGCGATCGGCCGGTCTGATACGTTACCTCTTTAACGCGGCGCGCGCCCGACATATATCTCTGCTGCGACGCAATTACGATGCTGCTCCGGATACGGCGTGGTCCTGGGTCGAATTGGCGCCGTTCGTGGACCGACGATGAAATTGCGAACTAGCGCTCAGACCGCTAATATCGTTATAAGCGCTAATACTTACCAGGCATCGATTTGTAGGCATTTGGGAAGAGTCATGCATACGCCGAGCGACTTGATGATTATTCTTGATTCGGACAGTGGGTCGCTCGCGGTGCTGCGTGAGGTTGCCGACCGGCTCGGCTGCGAGCATGTCGAGACCGATTCGGCAGCGGGCATCCTTCAGGTCCTGGGCGTGCGGCATCCGACCCTCGCCGTGCTATCGGTAGATCGCATCGATGCCAAAGGGGTGGCGGCGCTCGACGCCCTGGCACATCACGAGTCACGCCCCGCAACCCTGCTCATCGGCTCCATCAGCGCGCGTGTTCTCGCGGGTGTCAAGCGGGCGGCGAGCTCACGCGGTCTGACGGTCATCGGCGTTGCCCCGCGCCCCTTGGACGCGATCTCCGTGGAGAAACTACTTTCCCCACACCTAACGGTCTCACCTCCCATTCACCTGCAGGAAATCGAGCATGCGATCACCGAGCCCCAGTTGAAGCTCTTGTATCAGCCAAAAGTCGCGATCTCGTCGGGCACGGTAAAAATTCAAGGAGTAGAGGCCCTGGTGCGGTGGCAGCACCCGCGCAGGGGGTTACTGGAACCTGCTCACTTCCTGGGCGCGATCGAACAACATGGGCTGATGTCGCAACTTACCGATTTCGTCATGACGGAAGCCGTGCGCCAAGGTGCTGTATGGCGGGGTCTCGGTTTGGCTCTGGAAGTTGTCGTCAACTTGAGCACCGAATTGGTGCGCGACAGAGCATTCCCGGAGCGGCTGGCCACACTATTGGAGGAGAACGATTTTCCGAATCAGGCGCTGACGCTCGACGTCACTGAGTCTGGAAGCGTGGCGGACCGGGATCTGCTGCTCGACGTATTCGCACGGCTCCGGATGCTGGGGGTCGGCCTGTCCCTGGACAATTTCGGCACGGGGCTGTCCTCGCTCACGGAGATCTACCGGACCCCATTCTCCGAGGTCAAGGTGGATCACTCACTCATTGCGGATGCGCCACGCGAGCGCGAGGCACGCATCGTCGTACAGGCGATAGTGAATCTAGCCCACACATTGCAGCTCGCTGTTTGTGCCGAGGGGGTCGAGAGCAGCCAAATGTACGAGTTCGTACGCAGTGCCGGCTTCGACACGGCGCAGGGGCGATTCTTCAGCGAACCGGTCGACGGATCGGATATCGAGCGCATCGTCCACGCGTGGCCGAGTTCAGGTCCGGCCGCGGCAGGAAGCTGGCGGCCCCCAAAATCCTCCGAATTCGACGCCACGACGACGACCCTCCGCGCGCTTCGCATCCCCCCTGTCGAAGGAAAAGCGTTTCCATGATGTCCGCTGCAACATGTGATCTTTTGCCCAGCCCCGGGGCATGTCTCGACGACCTGCTCGCGTCACGCTTTTTGCCCAAACGATGGATGGGGCGTATTTGGTACGCCTGCGAGCTCCCCACTCGACTTCAGCGCTGCGCTCAGGCGCTGCGGTCGGGCTCTGAGTGGCGCGCCTACGGCGAGGAGGATCAGATCTTCTTCGCGATCGCGCGCATGCATGCCCCCGACACGAGCGAAGCGCCCGCAACGGCCATCGACGCCTACTTCCTCGATGCAAGCGCCGCGGTCTATGCAGCGGGCGTATGGAACTTCGATCGCCAGACCGGGTGGTGGCTCGACGCCGTGATGGAACCATCCTACGATTGCGAGCATGGGTGGTGGCTCGGAGCCGTCTTGAGGCCGCGCGCCCCGATCGACCTGAGTCCTGCTGCTAAGCCGCCCGGCGCGGTCGCATTGCGTCTGATGCACTCACCCCCAGCGGCCCTTGAAGCTTCCGACGCCCAAGGGGCGCGGCGGCGTAAGCCACGCGGACGGCTCCCCCCGTGATAACCGCGGCCGCGAGTCAAGTCGATGTGGATGAGTGCATTGCGGCTCCCCGGGCGGCGGTCTGCGAGGCGTTGGTCCTTGAACATCGCCGTCTTGTCCGGCACATCGCTCATCTTTTGGTGCGCCGGACGCCGGGCAATGTCGAGCTCGACGATTTGGTTCAGGCGGGCATGGTGGGTTTGCTGGAGGCGGCCCAGCGGTATACCGGCCGCGAAGGCGCATCCTTCGCGAGCTTTGCGGCGCATCGAATTCGAGGCGCCATGTTCGATTTTTTACGCGACATCGACTGGAGCCCGCGCTCGCTCCGCCGCCGCGTGCGCGACATGGAAGTTGCGAGCCGGCGCATCGAGGTCGATACCGGCGAGGCAGCACGGCCTCACGCCATCGCCGCGGCGCTTGGCCTATCGCTCGAGGCGTACTATCGCGCCATTCGCGATTCGGATTGGGTCTTGGTGGTGAGCCTGGACGAGGAGCAAGCATCGGTCGCCGGGCGACCGTTCACTGAGCCGGTCGACCAAAACCGGTGGCCAGATGAAGAACTGGAACATGACGAAGCAATAACCGCGGTGATCGCGGGAATCGATGCGCTTTCCGATTTCGACTACACCGTCTTGTGGCTGTATTATGGGGAAGAGTATCGGATGCGCGAAATCGGGGTCATTCTCGCGTTATCGGAATCGCGCGTCTGTCAAATACTCAAACGGATCATTGAGAGACTTCGAATCGCCACGCGGAGCGATCTGAAACTACGCCTCGCGCCTGCGAGAGCGTTTTACCCAGCGGCCCTTTCAATCCCCAGAGCTGCCAACACCCGCTGAGTCTGGCTGAGTGTACCAACAATGGTCCGCTTCGGATGCGGCGCGAGCTTCACCAGCGTCGGCGTCATGCGGATGCTGTGCTCGAGCGCGCGTTGCGGCTGGCGGAAAACATCGATGACTTCGATCTCGTAGCGGTCGGTCAGATACGCCTTGCAGAGAGTGAGCAGGTTGCCGAACGCCAGCGACGAATTGTCGGTTCCTTCGGCCGTGTATAGCTCGAATTTATACTTGCCACGCGGATTCATGAACTACTCTCCTCGACGAAGGGGTCTGCTTTGCGCAATTTCTGGACGCGCCGGAGGCTGCGCGCAGTTTCGCTCCGGCGATTCTCGGCAATGTGAGCTAATAGTTGTTTCTCCGCCCGCTTCGCCTGAAGCTCGGTGCGCAGCGACTGCAGCCGAACGCGAAGCTCGGCTTCCTCGGCATTGAGCCTCGATCGTTTGATCCCGGACTCAGTTTTGGAGATGGCGCCGGCGCTGCTCAAGGCGCTCTCCCTTTCCCATCGGAGCGTGCCCATCAATACCTCGCCGCCCGACGTGTAGATGTCCGCCAGTGTGATGCCGGAATTGCGCAGGATGAGCTCCCGCACCTGATTGGAATGCGCCATGCCGCGGGATTTGATGATGGATAAGCTGCGATTGCGCTCGCCAGACTGGACCAGGTAGTTTAGGTGTATCCAGGTATCCGCAAGCGTCGAGATCTGAAGCGCTGTGCCGCCGTTTTGCTGATTCGCGGTTTCATCGAGCAGACTGCTGCACACCAGGGTGATCTGGTCTGTCTTGCACCAATCGAGCAGCCGCTCGGCGACCCCGTGCGCTGTCAGCTCGTTACCGGCCCTCGACAGGGTGGACACGGGATCGATGACGAGGCACCGCGCGCCAAACTCCTTGGCGAGGGCCTTGATCTTCACCAGCAACGTCTCCGAGCTGCCGATGATGGTGCGTGCAGAAATCATACGCAGCAAGCCTCGCTTGATCTGATGGCTGAGTTGAATGCCGACCGAGATCAGGTTGCGGGCCACCTCGCTACCATCGGAATCGAAACTCACGAAGACCGTGCGCTCGCCCCTCCTGCACGCGGCCTCGGCGAAGGCTCCGCATAGGGTTGTTTTCGCAGTTCCCGGGGAGCCCGTAATAAGCACGCTGGATGCACGGTAGTAGCCGCCGTCCAGCATGGTATCGAGCCGCCCCACACCGCTGGTTACTCGCTCGGTACTAACCTTGACGTCGGCACGTCCTAAGCCACGCGCGATCGCAACGTCGAAACCTGTCTTGCTGATGACGAATGGCGATTCGTTCTCATCGAAGCTCGACCCTCGGTACTTTTGCACTCGCAAATTACGCTGAGATACTCCGAGGACCACGCGATGGTTGAGCATTACGGCACAATCCACCATGAATTGCATGAAACCGAAAGGCTGCAGGCCGAGGGAACTCGTGTCCTCGCTGGCGGCCTTCGCCGTGATCAGGCCGGTCAAGTCGCGTGACAGCAGCCATTGATGTATGCGGCAAATTTCCCGCCTGCGAGCCATCGCATCTGGCAAATGGGCGAGCAGCACATCGAGCGCATCGAAGACGATACGCCGAGCGCCCATTTTCTCGGCGACGCTCCCGAGCGACGCCAGCATCCCGCTGAGATCGAAGTCGCCCACCTGCAACAGTTCCGTTGTCAGTTGAGCATCCATGAAATACAGCTTCTTCGGGACCAGCGTCTCGAGCTCCCAGCCGAATCCCTGCAGATTGGCGACGATGCGCTCCGGCGTCTCCTCGAAAGCGACGAATATGCCCGGCTCGCCGCAGCGGCGCACGCCATGCGTCAGAAATTGCACAGCAAATATGGTTTTTCCGGATCCTGGTCCCCCCGCCAATATGGTGGTGCGGCCGTGCGGCAAGCCGCCGCGGGTAATTTCATCGAATCCGATGATGCCTGTGGCCGCTTTGGCGCTTGTGGCCTTACGAGAGGGGAAAGATTTCACTCGGTCTCCGCTGCAGGGGTGACGATCAAGAATACCGCTAAAAACGCTATAAGCGCAAGGACCGGTCGCAATTCAGCTCGAGCGGCGCTTACCCCCCAAGGAATCAAATCCCCAGCGTAGGGAAAGACCCATTTCCTTGAGAAGAGCGGCCATACCGGATTTTTTTGCGACACACGAGTCCGCTCCCGCGGCAATGATCCGCTCGACGTTGGCCGGGGTCGCAAATCCTGTCAGCGCGACGATACGCGGCTTCAAGGCGCCGAACATGGTGCGTAGCATCGCGCACACTTCGTATCCGTCCATATCCGGCATTTGCAGGTCGAGGGTCACGATGTCGGGTCGAAAGGACTGGCACTTGAGGCCCGCCGAAAATCCATCGTGCGCGACATCGATGACCACCCCAGCCGCTCGCTTCGCAAGCGCGCCTGCGAGGTAACGCGAGAACTGTCGATCGTCATCGATGATGAGCACCCGCGACGGCGCCGTCGCGTAGTCCGTTTTCGCCTGCTGGTGACGCGCAGCGAACGCCTCCACGTCCTGGGCGCGAAATCGCCGATGGCCGCCGAGCGTCTTGACCGACGGGAGGAGTCCCTTGGCGGCCCAGAGACGGACCGTAACCCTCGCCACCAACAACCGATTTGCCACTTCCGTCGGGGTCAAGTAGTCCTCGCGGCGGGGCCCTGTCAGCGGCATCTGCGGCTTTGGCGATTTTGCTGATTTTGTCGATTTTGGCGCGTTGTCAGGATTTATCTGAGCTACCTGCTTCGATGGACGACGCCTAGCGCTGCGTTTTGGCATAGCGATTGAGCATTTTGCAAGGTGTATCTTACTGACTATACCATCAAAAGCTTACCGACTCACTTCAGTCATCCTCATCTGCGGATCGACCTTTAAATGTCATCTATGTCGGCAGTCGCATCAGGTACATCGTCCGTTGACTTGCTATTGCTCTCCTCGAGTACCTTCACCGCCTCCGTGAACCTCAGATCGTTCAGTTGGTCGCGAACGATCTCGAATCGCTCGGCGCCGAGCAAGGATCGAAGCTGCGGCGAGAGCGCGTCGAACCGGTAGAGCGCCGACAGGCTATGCTGACGCAACTGTTCAATCAGATCTGCAAGGTGCCGCGGTGTGAGGGCGGCATCGGCCGCGACAGCCCCTTTCAGCGCTTTGCGGGCGCAGGTTCTGGCAGTCCGCAGGACCGATTCCGCGCTTTGAGCCAGGCGCCGCAGCTCGATTGCAAGGGCGGCAGCGAGACGCTGCAGGCGCCTGTCCTCGCCGGCGACGCTGGCCGCCCGTGCATCGATGGCGAGTTGTTGGATGGCGTTGGCACCGAGCATTCCCGCGGCGCCGCTGAGTTTGTGCATTCGCGCCGCATACGCCGCCTGCGCTGCGGCACCGTCGGATATGGATGGAATCGAGATGTCGGAGAACTCCTTGAGGAGCCGCCGCAGACTCGATAAGAACAGGCCGAAATCGTCGCATAAACGCACACGAGCATCGGTCAAATCGATTCCGGCAATCGCAGGCCACGGAACCGTCGCCGGCGGCGGCGGTTGAGACAGCGCAACGGTTGGCGTCGCGGCCTGCAGGACCGATATGCGTACTTGACGAAGAATGCTCGTGATCAAAGTCGGAGCATCGAATGGCTTGACGATGAAATCGTCCATACCCGCGGCCACTGCCCGCTGACGCTCGCTGCTCAAAGCGCCGGCGGTCAACGCGATGATCGGCAGGTCGACCAATCCGAGGTCAGCGCGAATGTACCGGGTCGCTTGATATCCGTCGAGCAACGGCATCTGCACGTCCATCAGCACCAAATCGAAGTCGTAGGGCTGCCTACGCAGGCGGTCGCAAGCTTCCAGTCCGTTGTTGGCGAGCTGAACTTGCGCTCCGTGCAATTCTACAATGCGCTTGGTTACGTCCAAGTTGATGTCGCTATCGTCGACGACAAGGATGCGCACGCCCCCCAATGCCCGTCCCTGCGGCGTCTGCGCATAGTTCTGGGGGACGGCGAGTAACTCCGGCGCCGCCGGGTCAAAGGTCAGTACTACCGTGAACTCGCTGCCGACGCCCGGCATACTCTCCAAAAAGATCTCGCCCCCCAATAGCTCGGTCAAGCTCTTGACGATCGAGAGCCCCAGGCCAGTACCGCCGTAACGCCGCGTGATCGAGGGATCCGCCTGTGAAAACGGGGCGAACAGGTGAGCCTGCGCGGCGGATGAGATTCCGATGCCGGTATCCCGAACGATGAAACGAAGCGTCGTACCGGCCGGCGTCTCGTCGAGACGTTTCACGCGCAGCGTAACTCCACCGCGGTCGGTAAACTTGACCGCGTTCACGAGAAGGTTGGTCAAAATCTGGCCGAGACGAGTGGCGTCTCCTTTAACCGCGAGGGGCAGGTCGTCCGCCACATCGAAGTGAAAGTCGATCCCCTTGGCCTGCGCCTGGATGGCTATCACATCGCAAATTCCCCGTAACAGGCTGTAGGGGCTGAACACCATCGATTCGACGATTAACTCCGCGGCCTCGATCTTGGTAAGATCCAGGACGTCGTTGAGAATCGCGAGGAGCGATTTGCTGCTCATCTGGATCTTGCCCAGAAACTCGCGCTGTTCCGCATCGAGGGGTGTTTCCGCCAGCAGATAGGAGAGACCGATCACCGCGTTCATCGGCGTACGGATCTCATGGCTCATGTTGGCGAGGAACTGGCTCTTGGCGCGATTCGCATTCTCGGCACGCTGAGTGGCATCGCGCAGGGATTCCTCATATTGCTTCTGTCGCGTGACGTCGTGCGCGACACCGATGTAGCCTATGAGTTCGCCTGTCAGCGTATACATGCCGCTGACCACGAGCGAGACCGTGACATGCGTACCGTCCTTGCGCACGTAAGTCCAGTCCCGTTCGCGATTGAGGGTGGACGATTCGATCAACACCGTCTGCGGCTCAACCGAACCGCCAAAACCAGCGGCCAGCTCGAGAGCGCGCTCCCGCAGCTCCTCCTGATCGTGCAGGTCCAGCAGAGTACTGCGATCGATGACCTCCTCGGCGCTGTAGCCGAGGAGACGCGCCGCTCCCGCGTTGAACACTCTGATGAGCAGGTTCGGGTCGGTCGCGACGACGGAGGTTTCTGAAGCAGAATCGAGAACCGTTTGAAGGAGTGACGACATCTCGAGAAGTCCCAACTCGGCGCGCCTGCGCTCGGTTACGTCTATATTGACACCGGTCATGCGCACGGCGCTGCCGTCCGCGGCGCGCAGCGTGCGTGCGCCCGCCTTGAGATACCGCACTTCGCCGTTCGGCCGCACGATGCGAAACTCGGTGTCAAATTCCTTCTCGCCGTGCAGGGCCGACGTAACCTCGGTCAAGCATCGCTCCCGATCCTCTGCATGCAGCCGCTCGACCCACATGGCATAGGGCGCCTCCCTACCCGTGGCTGGCAGGCCGTAGATTCGGTACATGCGATCGTCCCAGTTCAGGGTGCCGGCCACGGGGTTGAAGTCCCATACCCCGATTCCGGCGGAATCCGCAGCGATCGCAAATCGGTCGCTCGTCTCCTGAAGTTGTGTCTCGATCCGCTTGCGCGCCGTAAGCTCTCTGCGGATCGAAATGTAGTCAGTCGGAGAGCCATCCGCGCCACGGATGGATGCAATGATTCTATCCACCCAGTACAAGAACCCATTCTTCGCGCGGTCGCAGACCGTGCCGCGCCACTTCGCGGCGCCGATGGTGCGCCACGTTTCAGCCCAGAACTCGCGGCTTTGCACCCCCGAGTCGATGTCTCGACGCCGTGCGGAGGGCGACACCGGTCGGCCGTGGCCGTCGAGTTGGAATGCGGCAACGCGCGTTGCGGCGGCGGACACCAAGCGCCACATCCAGCGTCGGGCAGCATGGATGCTTGGCGGCATAGACTTCGCTAACCGCCCCTTCCCTGTCTGCGCACGGACCTTTCCACAATTTCGCCGTTCGAGCCGCCATCAAGCTTCGATATATCCCGAAACGCGAACTGGCCCCGCCCTGCACGCTTCGCCGAGTACAAGGCGTTGTCCGCCGCCATGACCAGATCGGGAGCCGTGCAGAGAAGACGTCGGTCATCGCCGACGAAACGAACCTCCGCGGGATTGCTTACCCAGCCGGCGCTGTCCTCATCGTAGCAGGCAATGCCAATGCTGATGCCGAGATGGCGCGCGGTCGTCGACCCGGAGTGCGGGACTTGGAGGGCTTTCACTGCATTGAGCACGCGCTGTGAGACATGCTGCGCACCAGCGCGCGAAGTCTGCGGCAACAGCAAACCGAACTCCTCCCCGCCGCAACGAGCCACGAGATCGGCGGTGCGTCGCACCGAATTGACCAGCGCCTTCGCCACCAAACGTAGTGCTTGATCCCCTTTGGGATGCCCGTAATGATCGTTGTAGAGCTTGAAGTGATCCACATCGACCAGCAGCAGCGACAAAGGATCCGCGCTGCGTATAGAGCGCTGCCACTCCTGTTCCAGAGTCTGGTCGAATTTCCGGCGGTTCGCGACTCCCGTCAGCCCATCTGTGGCGGCCGCCGTGCGCAACTGGTCGGCCATGCGCTTCAAGCGCAACTGCGTGGTCACACGCGCCAGAACCAGCGCGGCTCTGAACGGCTTTGCGATGAAATCGGCCGCGCCGGCCTCGAAGGCAGCGACCTCGAACGCCGGCTCGGAGTGGCCAGTGACGAATACTACTGGCACATCCGCCATTTCGGGACGCGCCTTGAGCGCATCGAGCACGCCGTAGCCGCTCATTCCCTGCATCTCCGCGTCCAGCAAAATTAGGTCCGGTGGCAATTCCTGCACAAGCCGCAAGGCGTCTGCGCCGCTGGTAGCGAAACGTAATTCGCCCACGGTGGCAAGGATGCGACCGAGCAGCTGGATGATGCCCGGGTCGTCGTCCACCAACAGGATGCTGTCACTCACGCTCCGCGCTCCTCAATGGGTCGGTGATCTGAGCTTGTGCGGCGCATTTAAGCGCAATGTGCATGTCAGCACGCAGGATCACATCACAAAGTTGTATTTTTTATGGAATATGAGAAACAACACCTGCGTTGCGGCATAAACCGCTCATTGCAGCACTCGGCAAACGCATCAGACCGGTCGAGGGAGCACGAGACCGTTGCGCGCAGTGGCTTCGCGGCCGGTGTCGACGGGATCAGTCTCTTGAAGGCTGCTTGAATGCTCACGGCCTGTTCCAGGCCGACTACCGAGGACCTCCCCAGTATCCGAGCCGGATTGCGGCTTCTGACACACTCGGCAAATTGTTATGTCTTCTCGGGAATGCGCCAAAGTCGGCGACGAGATATATCAGGCATTGAGAAATGGCTTAAAGCTGGTAGTATTTGTCCCCTATGCAGTACAAGACGATGGACGAGTTGGGCGAGATGAGGAAGCGGCGCGGCGTTGCCTATTATCATCAGCTCTATACCCTCCTGAGCGCGGCCCTGAACGACGGTTTGATCGCTCCCGGCAGTGCGCTACCCAGCGAGTCCAATCTCATGAAGCGCTTTGGGGTGTCGCGCAACACAGTGCGCCGCGCGATCGGGCAGCTCGAGCAGGAACAGCGCATCGTGTGCCGGCGGGGCAGCGGCAGCTACGCCCGAAGCATTCCCCAAGCGGAGATCTCGCCCGTCGAGATTTCGGAAGTCTTGCACGATTTTGAGGGTGAGCATTGCTCGAGCCGACTGCTGCGTGTCCAATCGACCACGACTCCTGCATTCATCCGCCGCAAGGACCCGGGATTCGGAGAAAATAGCCTGCTGGTCCAGCGCTGCCGCAGCTTCAAGGACGAACCCTTCCTGTTCAGTACGAGTTACGTTCCCGACTCGCTCGCCGGGCGGCTCACCCGCCGCAATCTCACGCGACACGTGGTGTTGAGCGCCTTGGACGCCGCGGGGATCCGGCCGAGCAGCGCGGAGGAGATTACGACCGCGGTGACGGCGGACGCTTTCACCGCACGCCATCTCGAAGTCGAATTCGCCTCCGCGCTTCTGTGCGTCCACAGGTTGGTGCGCGACGCTGCCGATCGTTCCATCGAGCACCAGAGCCACTTGTTTCGTCCGGATCGAAGTCCTTTGCGCGCTCGAATCGCCATCGAACGCTCCGGCGGCGGTCTTCGCTGGTCGCCATTCAAGTCTCTCGGCATCCCCGCAGCGCTTTAGCGCTGCTTGGAGGGCCGCGAGGCCGCTTTCTCCGGATCAGCGAAGTACTTTTGCTCGAAAAGCGCAGCGGGCAACGGCTTGCTGAACAAGTATCCCTGCATTTCATCGCAGTTGAGCAGCCGAAGCAATCGCGATTGCTCGTCGGTCTCTACGCCTTCGGCCACCACCCGCAGTTTCAGCGAGTGCGCGAGATTGATGATGATCGAGACCAGCGACAGGCCATCGGGACGCAAGATCATTTCCGATACGAACGAGCGGTCGATTTTTACCGAGTCGACCGGCAGTTTCGTCAAGTAGCTCAGAGATGAGAAGCCCGTTCCAAAGTCGTCGATGGCAATGCGCACGCCCATGGCCCGAATTGCATGCAGATTGGCAATGCTCAGTTTGACGTCGTCCATGATTAGGCTCTCGGTGATCTCCAATTCGAGTCCCACCGCGGCATCGGCATCTACGGCCAGTACTTGCTCGATGTTCGCGATGAAGTCCCGATTGCGCAGCTGCAGCGCCGACAGGTTGACCGCGATGCGCACGCCCCCACAACCGGCGTCGCGCCAGCGCAGATGCTCTTCGATTGCCTTGTTGAGAGCCCAGCGGCCGACCTCATGAATCAATCCCGTTTCCTCGAGAATCGGAATAAATTGCGCCGGCGGCACCATTCCGTTGAGCGGATCGTTCCAGCGGATCAGGGCTTCGGCTCCGATGAGCTTGCCGCTCGCCACGTCCATCTTGGGCTGATAATGCAACACGTATTGCTGCAATTCGAGCGCGCGTCGCAGCTGATTTTCCATGTTCAGCCGTCCCACGACCGTTTCGGTCATCTTCACCGCATAGAACAGATACCGATCGGCACCCGATTTGGCCTTCTTGAGCGTAATTTCGGCGTGCTTGAGCAGGGTATCGGCATCCTCGGCGTCATCCGGATAGAGCACAACGCCGGCCTTGGCCGCGATACGATAGCTCGTATTGCCCCATATGAACGAGTGGTTCATCAATCGCTCGATGGTCCTCTCGAGGTGGCGGGCGACCTCCTCTTCGTCTGCCACGTGCGGCATCACCACCGCGAAGCGATCCGCCTCGATCCGCGCCACGACGTTGGCGTCCCCCGCATCGCGCGTCAGCCACTCCGCCATTTGGCGCAGGATTGAATCGCCGCCCGCCCGTCCCAGACTGTCGTTGATGTTCTTGAATCGTTCCAAATCGATCAAGATCAGGGCAAGCTTACCGCGGCCGGCGGCGCTTCGCGCGTATTGCGCCACCCGCTCCAGATATAGGGTCCGGTTTGCGAGACCGGTGAGCGCATCGTAGTAGGCGAGATAGTCCAGACGCTCCTGCTTCTCAATCTGCGCCATGGCGAACGCCACATCGCCCGCGAGATCCTGGAGCAATTTCAGCTGCTCCGCCTGGAAGAACCCCGGTTCGTGGGCGCATAGGACCATGACTCCGGCCGACTGGTCGGCGACCAGCAACGGAAAGACGGCAACCGAATTGAGGCCGTGCTTCACAATCAGCTCACGGAAATGAATATTCGCATCATGTTGCGGGTCGTTGGATACGAAAGGCTGTCTTTCGATCAACACCTGGGCGAGTATTGAATTACCGGGAGTCGTGATCGACTCCGCTTCTATCTTCCGGGCGATCGCGGCAAGGTATTCCGGGCCGATTCCGGCGGCTGCCTTCACGGCCAGTTTGCCGAGGTTCTTCTCGAGCACACCGATCCACGCGAGAGCCAACGACCCTTGCTCCACCACGATTCGGCAAGCCTCCCTGAAAAGTTCGTCGCGGTCGCGGACGCGCACGATGAGCGAATTGATGCCGCTCAGCACCGCGTGAACCCGATTCAAGTAGATGATCGAGCTCTCCGCCTCTTTTTGCGCGGTTACGTCGCGATCCGTCGCAAAGATCGTCCACCGGCCGCCGATGCACAGCGCACGACGCCTCACCTCGATCCATCGCGGCAGGGCGTTGCCGAGTGACAACAACGACACTTGAGGCTCGTCAAATCCGCCTGCGACGATAAGCCGGTCATACATGGACTCGAGCTCCGCCCGGGAGATGTTTAGAACTTCCCAGGGCTTTAGGGCAAGTACCTGTTCTCGCTCCATCCGGTGCATGTGGCAGGCTGCGTCATTGACGTGAATGACGCGCATCTGCGCGCGATCGATGAACTGGATGCCATCGAGGGACGCCTCCATGGCCGCTGAGAATCGATACATCTCCTCTTCGGCGCGCTTTCGGGCGGTAATGTCGTGGTGCATGACCACCGCCGCCATCGGGAAGTGGTCACGCACCGGCGTGACGGTCAGCTGAAACCAGTGGTCCTCGGTCGGGCCGTGACAGGCGTATTCCATGGAAAACGTCTCGGCCGACCCGGCCAGCACCGAACGAAGACCTGCGGCCGCCTCGGCCGCCTCGGCGGCGTCCGCTCCCCGCGCCCGATCGCAAACATCCAAGTAATTGCTGCCGATCCCGTAGTCAGGGTCATGCAAGGAATTTCGGTCGGCAGATCGGCGCCAGCGTTCGTTGACCGAGAGAATGACCGCTTCGATGTTGAGCAGCGCTATGCTGGTCGGAAGTGCGTCGAGGATGACGGCCTGTTGATCGGCCGCCGCTCGACGCCACCGCTCTTGCGCACGCCGCAACAGATACGAGCGACCTTCTTGGTCGGTGACCAGATCGATCTCGGCCCCAGTCAATTCCTCGAGCCGCCGGTCTGCCTCCCCCAGCATCTTGATGAGCATCGATAAATCGACATTCGCGCCTGCGCTTGCTTCCGCGTCTTCGTCCGGAGAAGCCGTATCGGCTTCGGGATTTATTCGATTGGGCGGAGCCATCCCAGCCTCGAGCAGGAGATCCGCTGCCTCCGCGGTGGCCTCATGGGCTAGTGCCACCCGTCTGAAATCAAGCTCAAAGCCAGTATTTGCTGCAGCTCCCAGCGTCCGGGAGCGGTCCGCCGCCAGACGCCCGCGGCGGCGGCGCGCGCGTCGTGATCTCGAAAGGTCAACATCAGGCTGGGTTGATCCGCCGAAGCCGCGGGCGAATCCGTAAGCCGCCCGTCCAGAAACCAACTGCGAGGTCCAGCGGCCCATGCGCGCCAGCCATCCGGAGCGCGGACTTCCCTCGCCAACCGCTCGAGCTGCGGCGACAGCTCGGTCGCGTCCAACACCGGGTGGGCCTCCTCAGGAACATAAGCCGTCTCTGCCACGAACAAGTCGATGCAGAGCTCGATCTGCGATCGCTGCCGCGTCCTCTGCCTCTCGATCCGATGCATGAACCCTCCTTGGCCTGAGTTCCTAGCAGTACTTGACCGCTGGTACCCGGAAGCCGGTGGATGAATCGCTGCCGGCAGCGAGCACGGCGTTCGCTCCCTGCGCGAAGAGGCTGACCGTGCAGGGCAGAAGCGCAATAGCGATCACCGCCCTGCGGCCGCCCGACCGTTTGCGCCGGCGGGGACGGCCGTCCTCCTCGAAGCAGCCCGCGGTGATGCGGGATTGCACGCCTCCCAACGGAAACGCTCCGCGGTTACCGGCCGTGAAATCGTCATTCAATCTCCAACGCCACACCATGGCCGCATTAGGCACGCCGCATTGAATTGGCGACACGCCCTGGGTCACATTTTTATGACTTATTCTACTTTTGGGATATCACATCGGCCAGCACCTCAGAGAGAAGATCCAAGAGAACGCGGATTTTTAGGGTCGGGAAGCCATGTCGCGGCCATGGCCAAAGATCGCCGGATGTCGATGTTCCACAAAAATGTCGACTAGTGCCTATAATAGAACATTTGCCATCCGACTTATGTTAGAAACGTGCACACTGACGATATGGTAACCCATAGGTGACATCGCCCATGCCAAGAATTGTCTGGCATCACACACCCCCAGTGGTTTTACGCGAGCGGCGGAGCGATACCGAAGGCGCAGCTCACGGTCCGGCAGCCTCGTGACACCGCCCTCTTCTGCGCGTCCTCTCGACATCATCGTTCCAATCTATAGGAACGCCGCTCTGGTACGCGTGTGCGTGGGATCGCTTCTGGCACACATCTACGAGATCGCGGCGCACAAACCGCGCCTGATATTGATCAACGACTCGCCTGCCGACGAGGAAGTCAGGGAGCTGCTGCTCCGCTACGAGTCGGTTGGACTTACGGTGCTGCACAACGAGGTCAACCTCGGGTTCGTTCGCAGCGTGAATCGCGGCCTCGCTCTGGCCGAGGGCGACGGTCACGATGTGTTGCTGGTCAACTCGGATACGCAAACGTTTTCGGGGACGCTCGCCGAGTTGTTGAGGGCGGCGCTGTCCGATCCCCAAATCGGGTTTGCCAGTCCTCGGTCCAACGACGCGTCGATATGTTCCTTGCCGCATTGTCTTGGCAATTGGCCGCCGTCGCCCGAACACTCGTTCCGGAGATGGGTTGAGATCAGTCGCACCATGCCGGCGTACCATTTCGCCCCAACGGCTGTGGGCTTTTATATGTACATTGCGCATTCGGTGTTGGCCAATCACGGATATCTACGCGAAGACTTCGGGCCGGGCTACGAAGAGGAAAATGATCTCGTGATGCGCGCTGGCAAGGTGGGCAGTCGCGCAATAATCGTGAATCACGCGTTTGCCTATCATGCGGGTTCGGCGTCTTTCAATCTCACCGACCTGAACGTCAGCGAGCATAAGCACAGGAATCTGTTGAAGCTGCGCGAGAATCACCCGGAGTTTCTGCCGCTGGTCAAACGCTACGAAGAGTCGCCGCATTACCGGGCTGAGCGTCTGATGACGGGCCTTCTCAAAGATGCGGAGGGACGGATCAAACTGGCATTCGATCTTTCGGGAATGGGCGAGCACTACAATGGCACGAACGAACAGGCCGTGGCCGTGGTGCGATCGATGGCGAAGAGGCAGAGCCATCGCCTGCGTTTGACCGCGATCGCGACGGCGCAATCGTTCCGCTGCCACGGTCTCGACCTGGTCGATGGGCTGTGTCGCGAAGAGCCCGGCGCGCCCGGCCTTCATGGCATTGCCGTGCGCCTGGCTCAACCTTTCGATTTGGCCCACATAGACCTGCTGGAGTCGATGGGAGCTATAAACGTCTTTGCGATGCTCGACACGATTGCCGAGGATTGCGGACCGTTGGTTTTGGCTGGTCGCGTGCCGGAGCTGTGGGATCACGCTGCCGAACACGCCAATGGTCTGATTTTCACCAGCCGCTTTACCGAGCAGACCTTTTGCAATCGTCACCCGGCCGCTCGGTCGCTGCCGCGCTGGCAATGTCTTCTTCCGACGCGGTTGTCGAGCTACTCAAAATCCATCGCAGCCTCGAAGAGCAGACACGTCCTGGTCCTCGGGAATCATTTCGCGCATAAGGGATCCGAACCCGTGGCCCGAATCATCGCGGCGGCTTTCCCCGACAGAAAAGTTATCGTCATCGGATCCGAGGCGATACAGTCGGCCAACTTAACCGGCTATCGATCGGGACTGATCGAACCTAAGCAGGTTGAGGACATGTTCAGGCATGCAGCCGCCGTGGTGCTGCCCTCCTATGTCGAAGGCTTCGGCTTGGGGTTCATGCATGCGCTTGCCTTCGGTCGCCCGATTGTCGCACGTCGAATTCCTGCGACGGAAGAAATTCTAGCGAGTCTCGACGATGTCGAAGGCGTCTTCCTATTCGACCACAATGGCCATCTGTTGGAGGCCTGCGCCCTCGCACTAGAAACGTCTGTCAGCCGCGCCAGGGACGACCGCGGCACGAGTTGGGATGACTGGGGAGACGGGCTTACGGAGTTTTGCCTGTCACTCACCACTCGTAACGATATTTTCAAGCGGTTGGTCGGCCGCATCACGGCCGGCGAGCGGCTGCGTCGTGCTGCACGCGGCGATGAGCTCGCAGAGGATCCGTATAGCATGCCACGGTGTGACGCACCGGCGCCCAAGATGCCGAGTAGCGCCAAAGCCGTCGACCTGGATTGCTTACTGGCGATGGAGGGCCGCGCGTTCGTGGAACATGCGTACGCAACGCTGCTTCGCCGGCCGGTCGACGAGGGTGGATTGCAGACTTACCTGAGCCAACTGCAAATGGGGGTCGACAAGGTCGATCTGCTGGCGTCTCTGGCCAGCTCGCCGGAGGGCCGGTTGCGCAACGTCAAGCTGCCGAAACTCGATCAAGCGGTGGCGCAACTTCGCAAGGCGCGCTTACCGTTACTGAAGCGAATCTTCGCTGCGTGATCATCCCCATGCTAACCATACATTGCACGACTAACGAGTCGCGGGAGATAAAGGAGTTCGAAATGCGCAACCTCAGCCGAATCTTTTTGAGATCGGTACGTTTATCGCACCAATCGTCGCTGCAACATATCCCGTCGGTGATTCCGCCATGGCAGTAGAAATGAGTCGGTGGCGCCGGTGGCGGCGCTCGAAACATCCTGCTGAAGCGGAGCAAGGTAACGTCGTGGAAACATCGTTTGAGGATGGCGTGATTCCGACGGAACACGACGCCCGAGTCGAGCCCGGATCCAAGAAATCATTGAATAATGTCCGTTCGCAGCTTCCCGCCGATGTAGCCATTCTTTTTGATCATAAATTCTATTCGGAACGCTATGGTGTCGATCCCGGCGCGCAAATGCACGAATCCGAGCTTTTCGACCATTGGAAGAACGTCGGTCGGTTCAAGGGTATGGACCCGCATCCGCTGTTTGCCGTCGAATATTATGCATCCGGACTGGACGCCGCCGAACTCGCGAGCGTGGACCACATCACGCACTTTTTGAAGCGCCGACGTTCCGCGAATATCTCGCCACATCCGTTCTTCGATGCAAACTGGTATATAACAACGTACTCGGACGTGAGGAACGCCGGCATCAACCCCCTCGTCCATTATCTACGAGACGGTCACAAGGAAGGTCGCCGGCCCTCCCCTACATTCGACGGCAATTGGTACCTCAAGCACTACGGCGATGTGCGTGATGCCGGTATGAACCCGCTGGTTCATTACGTCATGTTCGGCCGCAGCGAAGGCAGATTTCCGAGTGCAAGCGACTTCGAAGCGCTCGCCTCTTCCAAGCGAGGCGGCGCGCGACCGCGCAATACTGGCAATGGATATCGCCTGCCGCCGGTCCGGTCCGAGAGGATCGAGCCGATCCCCTCGCAAAGGCCCGGACCTTCCCTGCGCTTCTTGTCGACGCCTTTGGCCGAGGCCAAGCTTCTCTCCCTGGATATCTGGGATACGGTGCTGTATCGGCGTTGTCACCCCGAGGAGATAAAGATTGCGTCCGCCCGATTACTGTATGTCGGTTATCGGCTGCGGCTCAGAGTGGCCTATCGCGACGTGGTGTCGCTGTATCGTGCGCGACGACTTGCAGAGGATGAATCCAGTCTTACCGATGACTTCGAATACCGTTTCGAAGATGCGGCGCGGCGTTGGGTCGAAATGGTGTTCGAAGCCGGTACGCCGAGGGCGACACTGCAGAGCGTCGTGCAGCACTTGTTGCGACATGAGCTAGCAGCCGAGCTACGCGCCGGTTATGCCAATACTGCCGTGAAGGAGTTGCTCGACCAAGGAAGGCTTCCGCCGGTCGTCTTCGTCTCGGATTTCTACATGGGTGAGAAGTTCATGTTGGAACTGCTCCGGGCCAAGGGATTCGGCGACAGCTTCGTGAAGCTATATTGTTCGAGCGACTACGTCGAAAACAAGCGGAGCGGCAAATTGTTTCATCGCGTCGTCAGCGACTTCGGTCTGGCGCCGTCTGAGGTGTTTCACATCGGAGACAACAAAGCGGTCGACGTGGATTCGCCTCGAACCCAGGGCATAATCACACATCATTATCCGAGTCCGACGCACGAGAAGCTGCGAATTCACGTCGACAAGTTGCTGAATTCCCGGCTGACATCGGATATTGCGCCCTTGAATTATGCGCTGAAAGATCAATTGCTGCACCGATCTGAAGGGCGATTCGGGCATTCGTCGCCGCGAATACAAGCGTTGCAGCGCCTGGGGTACAATATTGCGCCGCTCGGCATCGGTTTCATTCTTCACATCATCGAGCGTGCCAAACTGTACGGGGTAAAGAAGATATTCTTCTTTACCCGTGAAGGCATCTTTCTCAAGAAATTATACGATGCTGTTGTTGCTGAAGATCCGTATGGCTGCTCCTATCCCGAGGCAGTTCTGCTCGACGTCAGCCGGATTGCGACATTTGCCCCGTCGATCGACGGCTGGAGCGACGGTGAGTTGATGCGGATGTGGACGCTGTACAGCAGCCAGTCTCCCGCCGCATTCGTCCGATCCTTGAATTTCGACGCGGTCGCAGCCGAGGAACTATTTCGAGCGGCCGGCCTTGAATACAAGGCTGCTATACGGTATCCCTGGCTCGATAAGAGTTTCATGGGAGTCATAAGGAGCGAGATATTTACGCGTCTCGCGACGGAGTCCATTTCGGGGCAGCGCCAACTCTTGCGCGACTATCTGAGCCGTTGCGGTTTCGATGTCGCCGCTAAAGTGAGCGTGGTTGTCGATCTCGGGTGGCGCGGTTCGATACAGGACAACATTGCGAAACTATGCTCCGGGCACTTGCACGGATGCTATCTGGGTTTGTTCAATTTTCTAAATGCGCAGCCCCTGAATACGTCGAAAAGCGCATGGCTGTTTGACTTGAATATCGCCAAGCCTCAATTGGAAGAGATCGAGGTCGCACCCATCGAGATGCTCTTCAATGGGCTGGGCGGCTCGGTGACCGGATATTCGCGCAATGCGGACGGCGCGGTGCATTCGGTCAAGTCCCTCAACGAGGCGGAGGATCGGATCTTTCTCGCGGCGACGCATTGGATTCAGGAAGGAATCGTAGAAGCGGTTGCCGACTGCGCTGACTTTGTGGGCATGCATGGCTTGACATCCGACGACATTTTGCACGCCGGTTGGAGCGCATTCGAAGGATTGCTTCGGAATCCGACGCAGGAATTCGCGTCTGCGTTTTTCGGGTTGACGCACAACGAGGTATTCGGCACCGGCGACTTCTATACCAGCAATTCGGTCGCGGATATCGTCGCTGCGGTCGCGAAATGCAAGGGACCTCTGCTTCACGGCAGCGTGAGCGCGCTTTTGTCGAAGACTCGCTGGAGTTCGGGACTTGCCGTGCTACCCGCGATATCCCGAGCCATTGCGACTCTCGGCGATGAGGCGCGGCATCTTCCGTCGTTACTGATGAGACCGTCGGCAATCGACGATAGTGCCCGCGGCGGTTCCGCGAGAATCGGCTTCATCATTCCGGCGCCGATCATCGGCTCAGGCGGGCACAGAACCATCTTCAAAGTGGTGAGACAATTTGCTCTGCGCGGGTGCGAGGTCTTTTGTTTTCTCGAAAGCGAAGGCGACGGCATTCACGTCGCAAGGGAAATGTTGGGAGACGTGGATGCCTATATTTTCACCCAGTGGGACAAGGCTGCAGAACTCGACGTTGTTTTCGCGACGATTGCGCATTCCGCCAGCTTTGTCGCCGAAATGCCCAATGTGAAGGTGAAGTGCTATCTGGTTCAGGATTATGAGGCGCTTTTCAATCCGATCGGTGATTACTACACCATCGCTGAAAATAGCTACATGCTGGGACTCGAGCACTTCACGATCGGAAACTGGCTTACCCATGTGCTTGCGGAGCAGCATGCCGCGAGCGCCGTCCCCTCCGGCTTGGGTATCGATCTGGCGACGTATTTTGTGCGACCCAAGGCGCGACGAGAATCGGCGATTTGCTTTCTCTATCAGCCGGAGAAACCGCGTCGCAATGGATTGCTGGGAATCGAAGCCATCCGGCTGGTGAAGGAAAAACTGCCCTCGACGAAGGTCTATATCTACGGATCGAACACCGACTTGGACCTGGATTTCGAGGCCGAGAAGTTGGGAATGATCCGCGACCTATCCGAGTTGAATGCCCTTTACAATCGTTGCGCCGTCGGTCTATGCATCAGCATGTCAAATCCCTCCCGCATACCATTCGAGATGATGGCATGCGGCATGGTTCCGATAGATGTCTACCGATACAACAATCTTTTCGACTACATGCCCGGGACTGCCGTTTTGGCCTATCAATCCGCAAAGTCGGTGGCTCACGCCATGATTCTCCTGCTCGCGAACAAGTCGCTGCTGCGTGATCACCGGCGGCGCTGTGTCGAGTTCACGAAAGGCCGATCCGCGGAATGGGAGGCCGATGTCATCGTGAACTCGGTGTTTCAGACGCTTTCCGGGCAATCAGCCGCCGGGGCGCGCGTCGACGTGTCGTATGTTGACGACCCGGTGATTGCGCCCGCGGACCGGACGCCGTCCGTGAGGGCATTTTGTGAATGGCAGCGTCGCCTAGCCATGTTGGGTCCTGCGAAGGATGAATTAATGCCGGTTCGGGCCCAGGATAAATTGGCATGAAAATCAAGCCCCCATGGGACTCGATTTTCGGAAGACGATCTTCTCGTGGGGAGCCGTACAGCTAGAATCAGCATGACAGAAGAATTTGACTTTAACGAACAATATAAGTTGGGCGTGGATTCTTATCCTAAGGCAGGCGTTGCTGAAGGCAGGGTGACGCCACTCGAAATAGCTAAGTCATCCATCTTTCCTGATTGTCATCATGCCGCATGGCTTTATCTACCTGCAAATTACGATGGCAGGCAGCGTTTGGCTTTAATGGTGGTTCTGGATGGCAGGGGCTTCATGGAACCCGAGTGGGCATTCAGAGTACCCAACGTGATGAACAATCTGATAGCCGACGGACGCCTGAGGCCAATGGCCGCTTTGTTCCTACAACCAGGTGTAGCTGATTATGCGCACGGGCTATCCGAGGAGCAGCGTTCCTTCGAATATGATAGCGTGAACAGTGTGTTTTCGAGTTTTTTGATAGATGAAATACTGCCCCAACTCGCAATGCACGCCAATATATCGGCAAATCCTGATGACCGTGGTATCGGTGGGAACAGTAGCGGCGGGATTTGCGCTTTCAGCGTTGCTTGGCATCGGCCCGATGCTTTCCGAAGGGTTCTCTCGCTTAATGGCAGCTTTGTCGATATTCGTGGTGGCGGGGTGTATCCAGAATTGATCCGTCAACAAGATACCAAGCCCATCAAGATTTTTCTTCAGGAAGGGATACGCGATGGGCTCGGAGGAAAATTTTCGGGGCTTGATTGGGTCGCGGGAAACCGGGCCATGGCACGGGCCTTGGCTGCAAAGAGTTATGATTTTCAGTTTGTTATGGGTGAAGGCTCTCACGATGTGCGTCATGGAGCTTCTATTCTCCCTGCGGCTTTACGCTGGCTTTGGGCCGGCACCATAACGCGGTAACCGAGACCGTGTTCGATTCGCTCGAGGTCGAGCGGCTTGACGGCGAAGTTTGGACACCTGGCGTCAAGAGTAAGAAGCGAACATCAGCCGGCTCAAGTTCTTCAACCACCGTAAAACGCACTTGACGTTTCAGCTAGCTCAGCCCGACGGCATACGAGGAAATTACTTGGTAAATCAGCTCAAGGTTACCGAGCGACCAGGAGGCGCGCTAAGAGGGCTAGGCGTAACGAACAAGGTATTCACTTTTTGAGCCGAGGGAAGATCAATTATGTTGTCCGAAACGCAAACTGTTGAAAACGAGTACAGAAACACACTCGAGTTTTTTCAAGAGCGGGTAATTTCCCCACGTTTCTTGGGGCCGCAATTGGAAAACATAAAAATCCTAGCACTTGGGACTTGTCAGATCGCACGACTGATGCGACCACATTGGCCTCATCTCAATAATATGAAGACGGAGCATATTATTTGGGATTCGTCTTTGCATGCTGAAGCTCCCAAAATCGAAGCTGGCACTTATGATGCAGTTATAACCAATATGACGTTGAACGCTGTTTTGTATGATGCTGTTAAAGGCACGGGCAATCCGACTGAGACATCTCCTTATCTGAATTTCAATTCGGATCTAATCCATCTGCTAAAGATATGGAATAAAGAGGTCGCGGAAGATATTGTTGAGCGCGCGACCACTGTCATGCGGCATGTTTCAACCCAAGCCCGTGAGCGCATATCCGGCACGCCAATTTTTTTCAATTCTTTTCTTGAGCCGGGTGCAGACTATGAAGGCAACTTGGTTGGCACGACGGAAATAACTAGTTTTCGCTATTTCGTTCGCAAGCTCAATGAAGCTATGCGGCAGGTAGTTTCTGAATTGAACAACTGCTACTACATAGAATTTAACGACATCATCAATTTTGTCGGCCGAGGGCAACTGCAAGATGGCCTTCAGATCGACGAGGCATCGGCGCACGCGTCGTTCATTCGCGTGGGTCCGGAAGCAGAGTACTTTGACACGGAAAGAAAAATCGACCAGCTTAATGCTTACTATTACAGCAAGATATTAGACAACATAAAAATTCTCAAACGGAAAGATATAGTAAAAATCATCATAGTCGATCTAGACGACACTCTGTGGGAGGGCAATGCTGCTGAAGAGGATATGCTGCATTGGCAGCGGCGACTAAGCCGACTTTTCTTTGTTGAGGCCTTACTTTACTTCAAGCTACGCGGTGGCATTTTGGCTATTTGCAGCAAGAACGATCATGAGCCAACCGTTGATCGGTTCAATAAGATTTGGGGGGATGCACTAAGTCTGGATGATTTTGCGTCCGTGAAAATAAACTGGAACCCTAAATCTCAGAATGTCGCAGAAACTCTGGCGGAAGTGAATCTGCTTCCGGAAAGCGCAATGTTCATAGATGACAATCCCCGCGAAATTGATGAAGTAAAAAGCCGCTTTCCGCAATTGCGTTGTATGGGAAAGGACGTCATGCGAGATTGGCGCCGGGTCATCATCAACGCCCCGGAAACCCAGGTGCCTCATATTTCGAACGAATCTAAGGAGAGAACAGCGCTTATCCGCGCAAAGATCGAGCGGGATTCGCTTTCCAAAGTCATGACTCGTGCGGAGTGGCTGCACTCACTGCATCTGCAAGAAGATCTGGCGCTCATCAAGGACGTTGCGCACGTGAATTATCCTCGGGCTTTCGAGCTACTCAACAAGACGAACCAGTTCAACACTACAGGAAGAAGATGGTCTCAGAATGAAATTGATGGATTCTTCAGCGAACAGGGAGTCCTGCTCGTTTGCTCTTTGAAAGATCGATCATCCGATAATGGGCTCGTCGGGCTGGCACTTATTCAACCAGGAAAAATCAGGCAAGTTGTTTTGTCCTGTCGCGTTTTTGGATTGGGTGCGGAAATGGTGCTGGGATCATTTGCCACCAAGATCGCCTTGCACGCCGGAAAGCCAGTTGAAGCCGAGTTTTTAGATACCGGTAAAAACAAGACGTGCCACGATTATTTTGACCGTATCGGTTATGGCTACGACGGTAATACCTACATCACCCAGGATGTCTGCCCTGTGCCTGAGTGGATTGAGGTACGCGGTGCTGAGCATGTGCTAGATCTGGCCGGTCTGCCGTCGGACCCGCAGGCATAACTGTTGAGCTTCACGAGCGGTCTACCCTCTTACTCTGCGAAAATGGGCATATAAAGCGCCTTTATTTAACGTTGAGCTCCCAAGCCGGGGTCCAGAGTGGTGTTTTCAGAAGGCTCGGGCGGGGAAATTTACTCCGGCGATCGCTGGTCCGGAAGTGAGAAGACCAAGAACTGCATGACAATCCGCATCGGCGAAGGCGGGGGTTGCTGATCGTGAGGAATCACTCAAGGCACCTGAAAGAAGAGGAAAAGGCCGAGTTCGCCGCCGTGGTCGGTGAATTCCGAGTAGAATCGCTGTACGCCTTTACCCTGCATCATAAAGCACAATTCATTCAGGGGATAAGGATTCATCTGCATCTCCGGGTTGGCTGACTGGATCGGCTGCGGCTGCGGGCGGTGCTGCAAGGCCGAAGCGGCTGGACTTGGCGGGGGTGCAACGCCCCAGGTCTCGGCATATTGCATTTTTGAGTATAGAACGTGAATGGCTGCGACTCCCGCCGGCGCGATGCGATCCAGGAGATTGCGAAAAATCAGCCTGCCGCGCTCGAGAGGGATGTGCTGAAACACGATGAATGAATGTACCAGATCGAACACATCCGTGAGCGAGGACATCCAGTCGTCCGAAACGATGAGATTCACGTTGCTCAATTGATGGGCATCACAGTTTCTCCGGGCCTCCTCCAGCATTGCCGCGGAAACATCCGCGCCGACCGCCTGTTGCGCCATCTTGGCGAACGGTATCAACGTTCTTCCGACACCGCAGCCGAAGTCGAGCACGTTTTTTGGCGCAAAGTCCGGGGCAATGCAGCGTCGGATCGTCCCCATGACGTAGTCGACGTGGTTGGCGCCGGATTCGAAAAACTCACGCTTGGACTCTTCGTTGAGCTCCGAACGCGTGAACTTTGGGTCGGTGATCACTCCGTAGTAGGGATCGCGGCGGCCCCATTCCTCCCACGCATCATCCGTGCTGAGGTCCGGCGTGTTCTCGATGACAATCTCTGGCATCGGCTTCCGTTTCCGGATCTTCAATTACGCTGCCGCCACTTCCGGCGGATTCGACATCGTGCCTTGATAAAAATCATAGGCCGCATCCACGCTCGGGAACGAGAGAAGGCGGCCCTCGTGAAGAACCATGGCATTTTCGCAGTACATTTTGATCACATGGGCTTCGTGAGTGACGAGGATGAAGGCCCTGTCTTTGCGCTTGTGAAAGAGCTCAATATGGCAACGCTCGTGGAAGCGCACGTCGCCGACCACCATCGCCTCATCGATCAGGAAGCAATCGAATTCGATGGCCATCGACAGCGCAAACGCCAGCCGGGTGAGCATGCCGTTGGAGTAATGCAATACGGGCTCGCGAAAATAGATTCCAAGCTCCGTGAACTCTTCCACGAAGGGTACGAGCGGCCGGTAATCGACACCGTAGACGCGGCATACGAACTTCAGGTTATCGAGGCCGGTGAGGTGCGGCTGGAACGCGCCTCCGAACGCCAGCGGCCAGGAAACCCGCATTGCGCGATGAATATGGCCGGATGTCGGCCGCTCCGCGCCGCTGATCAGGCGAATGAGCGTGGACTTGCCCGCGCCGTTTCGTCCTAGGATTCCGAGATTTCTTCCGCGTTGCAGGGTGAAGTTGATGTCGTCCAACACCTTGCGGAGTCCCCGCCGCGTGGCGTATTCCTTCGATACGTTTTCAACCGATAGCATTAGAATTCCACCCGGCGCGCGGCGCCGCGCACCACCAGAAGTCCGGCCAGCGACAGCACGAGACAACAGGCTGCCATGTATCCGATGTCGTAATGACTGGGCACGACGTTGCCGAAATATCCGTGGCGCAGCATTTCAACCCCGTGGACAGTCGGCAACAGCAACACCACGGTCTGGAACTTTCTCGGTAGCCAGTCCACCATGAAAGCCGCGCCCGATATCGGGAAGAACAGGTACGCCGCGGGATGCCACAGGCGCTCGACAATGGGCGAGCATGCCGTGCCCGCGCCGATCAGCAAGCCGAGACTGGCGCCGAACCAGGCCAGCATGAGCCAGCCGGTGATTGTCAGCAAAAAATCCGCGGGCACCTTCATCCAACCGACATAAATGAAAAAAGAGGAGAGTACTATGAACGAGCCGGTGGCCCCGCAGATTTCCAATGCGATTCGCGTCAGAAAGACGTCTATCACGTGGACACTGCGGTGATACAGTAGGGCTTTATTCATATCGATCGCTCCGCTGCAACGCGAGGCAGAGTTGCGCCACATCAATACCGACGAATAGCCGGTCACCGCGAATGCCACGATGGGTATCCCAGTGCCGTGACTCAGCCCCAACGCCGTCCACAGCGTTGCCACGCCGAGCGTAAAAATCATCGGCTCCCCAACCAGCCACAGCACACCGAGGTTATCGCGGCCAAACCGTGTAATGAGCTCGCGCATCATCAGGGCGTACAGTACCCGACGTTGAATTGCCAGGCTTTCGGGGAGCGATACTTCGGTGCTTGGGACCATGCGGCTACTCCGAGTGTTCCCGTACGCTGGCGATCAGCAAGGTGGTCACTCCCCAGCCGATGAGCCCCAGCATGAAGACGGTGAACACAGAACGTATCCTTCGCGGCTCCATGGCTTTGTCCGGCAGATTGGGCTGCACCAGCCGTTCGAGGTATATCTGCTTCTGCAAGGCTTCGGCACGCGCCGTTTCGAGTTCCGCCAGCGCGACCCCGAGCTGTTTGTCCGCGAACGTGACGTCCAGGGTCAACCGCTCGAAATTCGGAGCGCGCGCACTGAAGGAACCGCGCGCACTCGTTACTTTGGACGCTTCGGAGGCGATCGCGTCGCGCAGCGTGTCGGCGCGGCTCGCGAGGGCGCCAATCTGAGGGTTGTTCGGCGACAGCTTTCTGAGTTGGGCGAGCTCCGCCTCGGTCGATACCAGCTCCTCTTGTATCTTCGCCACGCTCTGCAGCTGCAGGGCCGCCTGCTTGTCGGGTTCGAAAACGGATTGGCTGCTGCGATACTCGAGTAGCGCGAGGGACGCGTCCTTTGCCTTATCCGACGCAATCGTTACTTCGTTATCGGCAAAACCGATCAGGTCCCGGCGACTTCGATCGTTGAGCGTGTTGACCAGACGCTCGCTCATATCCAGCAGCAGACTGTTGATCTTGTAGGCATCTTCGGCGGTGAATGCCCGCACGCTCAGTATGGATATCGACGAGACTGCATCGTATTCGATGCCGACATGCTTGCCGTAATAGCGGTAG
>Ga0302324_100001999_pt1 | contig 48303 bp, 36 predicted proteins | sample Palsa_T0_1_FD_201949 | JGI IMG/M metagenome (GOLD analysis project Ga0302324, IMG submission 201949) | Peat permafrost microbial communities from Stordalen Mire near Abisko, Sweden - Palsa_T0_1 | ecosystem: Environmental > Terrestrial > Soil > Palsa > Peat permafrost | place: Sweden: Abisko...
GTTTATGTCCGTGAACTCTCCACGGTGAACCATCTAGACCTTACGAACGCATCGCGAGGGATGAGGTTATGAACTTCCGCCTTTCCATAAAGTCTCCTTGCCAAGGATTTGGTCCGAGTCTGGGTCAAGCACGTTGATAGATATGATGAGACCGACTCTCGAAGAATACAGCTCCCGCATGGGTCGTGCATCCGTCGTCAACACCGCACGCACACCCTCCCAGGATTTTCACCAGTAACAACCTTTTGGGCTTTATGCTTAAAGTCACCATGCATCGCCCCCCGTTCTGTCTTCTGCTCTCCTCTGCTCTTCTTTTCGCAGTGACGCGCGCAGCCTCTGCGATTGAAGTAAGAATCTCTCCCCAGGCGCTCGAACGTACCCTGCGCGCTCAACTCTTCAACGGCCCAGAAGGGCGTTACTACATTCGAGGCGACGCTAACTCCCCATGCTATGTCTACGCGGACTCGCCCCATGTCTCCTTTGTCGCAGACCGCATCGTCGTGCACGTCCACGCCAAGGCCAAGCTCGGGACCGCTGTTCACGGCACCTGCATCGGGGTCGCGCTCTCCACTGACGCCGACGTCTCTCTGGTGCCCGACGCCGAAGAAGAATCCATCGGCTTCCGTGACGCACGCATCGAGCGGCTCAGCGAATCGAAAGAGCTAAACTTCCTGCTTGTGCCATTTCTCAGCCACAAGATGCCGGAGAAGATGAAGGTAAACGCCGCCGTTCTCATGCGTCAACTTCTCAGTCGCTCGACCGAGACCACGGGCTATGCGCTTTCGCTGAGCTCGCTCAAACTGCACTCCCTCCTAGTGGAAGGAGAGTCATTGGTAATGGACGTCGACGCGAACCTGAAGGTCGACTGAGGTGGCCCGTACCTACTGCGGAGTCGCGGGCGCAACCGCTGGGACAGTCGGCGAGACGATTGTCGGAGCAACCGCCGGAGTGTCTGTTGGGTCACTTTTCGGCGCAGCCGCAGGAACAACATCCGAAGACGTCAAAGGACGTCTCGTCCCAGATTCTACGGGAACAGTCTCTGCCGACTTTGTCTCGGAATCTCCCGGCACTATCTCCACCGTCGCATTCTTCGGTGCCTTGAAGCGTCCATCCGTCAGGTAAGCAACGACAAGCCCCGCGGTCAACTCCGGACTAAGCACTGCCAGCGGCACGACGTACTTCTTCGACTTCACCACCGACTCCATCACCCCATCGATAGGATGACTGCGGCGAATACTTCCCGGCACCTGCGGAATCATGAATGTCGAAAACTCCGCCTCAGGATGCTTCTTTGCATAGCTCGTCAACGACCGAGCTACCTGCTTCGGTGTGGTGATTCCAAGGTCAACAAAAAAATTACGATGCACTCCATGCGGATAGTAGACATTCAGCAGCGTCCGCGAAAAGTCGGCGCAGTTATGAAACAGCAGATTGAAGTGGCCGTCATTCCTGCTGTCATTGAATTTATTCATGAAACGCTCATCTTCCTCCGCCGTCGTCTGAACCTGAAATCCGTAGATCTTTCTGTCGTAGGACGCGCCGATTAGTTGTGTCCATTCTCCGCCCGGCGCGTCCCCTTCTTTCTTTCCCTTCGCGATGTCAGGCGCGAACTCCTCCAGATGGCTGCGACGGTACTCATCGCGCAAACGCGCCTCCAGCGCCGCGTCCGCCTCGGCCGGCACGTCCTGCACATGCTCCACTGCATAGAGATAAGGGACCAGCGGAATCGCCAGCCAATCGTAGCCGTCGATCTTGTGATATCGGCTGATCACTGCGCCGGGCTCTCCAGGATGACATGGCCGCAGCCGCGTTGGCGACTCCGCGCATATATGGTTCAGATAGATAGCCGCATGTCCGGTGGGATTGAACGCGCCAAAGTCACCATAGGGCTCTTCCATCAGGAGCGCCGCGTCAGCGCGAGCCCTTACTGCTCCCATTGCAAAGATGACTACCGTGAGCGTCGTCAATGCGACGCGTATCTTCGTCATTCGGAACTCTCCGCTACATGGCTTTTAGCGACACGATACATGGAACCCATATTGTCGCAGACAGGTGACGCTCGTTCCTACAGAAGCAGACACCACCATACGCATTGGGTTAGTTTTTCATTGTCGACCGTTCAGACGGTGTAAGCCCTTTCGCTGGAACATTCCGCACGCTCCATCCAAGAGTCAGATATTAGAAGGAGAGACGAGCACCAAACTGAAACTGGCGTGGATCGGACGACGCCGTTGGGGTGCCTGCCGCGGTGTAGAGAAGATTTACGTCAAGAACATTGTTCTTGTTAATCAAATTGAAGACATCGGCGGTGACCTGCAACGCCAGGTCATGCGAGAAGGTGAAGCCTTTGGCGATGCGCAGATCCGTGAAGACGGTGTAGGGCTTCACCCCAGCGTTGCGAGGCAGGTCGCCGTTGAAGTAGCTGCTGTCGATACCGGCGGTTGGCGGTGCATCACTATAGCAGGGAAGGTTGAGAAACCCGGTCGGCGAATAACGCGAGGCGACCGGTGCATTCCCGCAACTGGTCGTGCCACTATCACCGGTCACCGCATTGGGTCGATCGGTAAGCGGATCAAAGTCGAAGTTGGTGTCGGTGCCGGTCAGAATATTGAACGGTCTCCCGGAGGAGATCTCGAAGATCGGCGCAACCGTAACTCCCGAGAACACGGCCGGGACAAATCCTGAGCCGCCAATATGGCCTGAGTTGTACACCCCCGACAGAACAAAGCGGTGGCGCTGGTCAAAGGTAGAGTTGCTCCGCTCGGCGTTGGGGTTAAAGTTATTTTGCGGCGCGTCCGAGGTAGAGACCACGTCGGTGGAGTCGTCGATTGCGTGCGACCAGGTGTAGCTGAAGAGAAACTCGTACTTCGACGTGAACCGCTTCTTCAGGTTGATGCTGAGCGCGTTGTAGTCCGAGGTTCCGGTCGTTAGGTTTGGTGTCATGTCGCCAAACGGCACCGGACGGCCGACGCCCAAGCCATCGGCGGACGCAATTTCACTGGCCAGCGCGACGCATTGACCCGCACCCTGGCTGACAAGAAACGGCGAAAGGGAAGAGTTGAGACCGGAGCGGCGAAAGAAATTGATCACTGGCGGAGCCACATACGGCCCTGTAGGACCAACGCCGCAGGGATTCACTCCAGCAGCCGTCGCAACCGTCAAGGGACTCGACGTTGCACTCGCCGTTCCCGGCTGCGCAGTCCCTGCCTTCACCGCGTTCACTGCATTGCGCCAGTTCGCAACAAGCAGTTGCGGGTTAACGGGGTTCACGTTCACAGGCCGGTTAAGGTGCCGACCACCGGTTGAGTTATACGCTATGTTGAGCGAAAGATCGTGGCCAAGATCCTGCTCGATCCCAAACGAGATCTGCTGCACATAAGGAGTAACGTAGTGCAGATCGGCAGGCAGGCCGGAGGGAAGAATCGCGAGCGGAAAGCCGCTGGCAAGAAAGTTTTGATTGACGAATTGGGAGTTCGAGTTATTCGGATCGAAGCGCTGTTGCCCAGGAAGATAGTTGAGACCGGCAGCGAGTGGCCCAAGGCAGTTTGCATTCGCAAGCGAACCCTGAAAGGTATTGGTAGCGTTGAGATTGGCGACGGGGTTTATAGTGCTGGCCGCGGTGCACGGTGTACCGCCAGCAAGAATGACCAGAGGTACTTCGGTTGAGTTGAAGATGCTGGACTGTGATTCCAGATTACCGGGCGCGCGGTCGTAGAAGATGCCGTAGTTGGCACGCAAAACGGTCTTGTTGTCGCCACGCAGATCATACGCAACGCCAATGCGAGGAGCAAAGTTGGTGGGCTGCAGGCGAATGCCCTCGCGAATGCCGTAAGCGCGCTCCGCTGCATAAGTATTGGCGTTCAAAGCGCCCTGGGTCGGAAACGCCTCAATGTCGTACCGGATGCCTGCGTTGAGCGTGAACCGGCTGGTGATGCGCCAGCTATCCTGCAGGAAAGCGCCGAGTGTCTTAAGGTCATACTTGAACGTCGTCACGCCTATGCCTTGCGCGAACGACTGCGGGATACCGAGCCCATAGGCTTGAATAGCCGAAAAGCCAGGGAGGCCGGCAAGCAGGGGGGAGACATCGGTGGCGTTGAGCGCCGCAAAGGTGTAATCGCCACCGCCGTACAGCTGTCCCTGCTTCAGATTGATAGGGATGTAGCGCAGATCGATGCCGCCCTTGAAGGTGTGTCCGCCGTGCGTGTAGGTGAAGTTATCTTGAAATTGGTTCTGGTCTTCTATGCGATCGACGACGGAGAACGGCGTCTTGCCGAAGTACGCGTAGCCTGGAATATTCACCGCCACGCTGGAGCCTCCAGGTGAGCTAGAGTTGGAAAACAGCACTGGATGCCGCGCAAACTGGAAGCGCAGCTCATTCACCTTGTCGTTGCCCAGCAAATACGTATGTTGACCAGCGATGGCCCAGTCATGCAAGCTCTGCGTCGCCGTTCTCGAGAACGAGTTTTCTCCCAGGTTCTGATTGGCCGCGCTCTCCTGAATGCCGCTGATGAAGCTCGGGCTCGCGCTGGCGTGCAATGCAAGTTGCTGATTGTTCGTGATCTTGTGATCGATCCGCAACGAGTAGATCTCGGTCTTCTCTGAGATCGGAAAGTTGCCGATCAGACCGTTGAGCGGCGTAAACGAGGCGGGCGTAACCTGGCCCGAGGTCACGAAGTTATTGGGACCAATCGAGGTCTGCAAAAAAGCCGGGTTCTTTCCCGTAAGCGCCAGCCCCGAGCTCGAACCGATCAGAGAGATATATTGCTGAATTCCCGGTGTATCGGCAGGCGCGGCGGCGAGAAGAGCTTGCTGCTGCGGAGTCGCCTGCACGGTTGCAGGTTGACCAAAGAACCTGCTGACGTCGACACTGCTGAGGCCAAAGTTATTCACTCCGATATCCGAGAACCCGGTCTCCTGCCGCCGCGTAATCTCGGTGGAGAAGAAGTAGAACGTCTTATCCGGAATGATTGCTCCGCCGACGGTAAAACCCGCCTGAACGCGAGTGTAAGCGGGCTGATACACAGTCGAGAACGGGTTGGTGGCCTGGATGTAGCGGTTGCGTAGAAAGCCAAATGCGCTGGCATGCGTCGCATTTGTGCCTGATTTGGTAACGATATTGACTACACCGCCCGATGCTCTGCCATACTCCGCCGCGAAGCCGTTCGTGATGATCTGAAACTCCTGCACCGCGTCCTGCGACACAGTCGATCGCGTTCCGCCCGAGATGTAGTCTCCTGCATCGGCACCATCCACGTTGATCGAGTTCGAGCGCGCTCGGACACCGCCGAAGTTCAACCCCGAGGTCGGAATCGCCCCTACGGCCGGCGCCGCATCCCGGGCGATCTGCGAGTTGGTGAGGGTAAAATTGATGTAGTTCCGTCCGTTCGTAGGCAGGTTGTCGATGCGTACCTGGTCGATCGTGGTGGACTGCGAACTGCGCTGCGCCTCGATCAGATCCGCGGCCGAGTTGACCGTGACCGTCTGCGTGCTGCCCACCGAAAGCGAAAGAGGAAGCTGCGCCTGGTCGCCAATATTCAGGACGACGTTCTTGTCGACAAAAGTGTTGAAACCCGTATACGAGGCAGTAACGGTATATGTGCCGGGCGGCAGAAGCAGAAGCTTGTAGTTCCCCTGTGCATCGCTGGTCGTTGATCTTGAGAAGCCTCTCGAGGCGTCGGTAATGGTCACCGTCGCATTCGGAATCACCGCGCCAGTCTGATCATGCACAGTTCCGTTGAGCTGTGCGGTGGAGATGTTCTGAGCCTGCAGCGTGGCGGTGAACAGGTGAGCCACAGCAAGAAATGCGGCGAGAGCAATGGATGGGAAGAGCCGCGATCTGCGAATAAACATGGGTGATGCTCCCTGGGCAACCAAACGAGAGCGCGTTTTGTTCGCAGCGCCCCGAATGGCAATCTTGTTGACGCGATGTTCTACATGAATGAGCATTCAGTGCGCAAGGGGCAATCCGTTGACGCCGGATATACCGACCAGGACAATTCAAATCGACCCACATTGCAGACCTCCGTCGATTGCCACAGATCAATTCCTCAGCGAAGATCGATGTGGCCTGTTTTGTGTGATTTGCGTTCTTTGCCGCTGTATCATCACTGCTTTTCGTCCACTTCGCGACCCGGCGAAGCATATCCCGTAATCCGGTGACTCTCCGCATCTAAGGAAAAAAGCTGCCACACTGCACAAAGAACTGTCAGGGGCGGAGGGCGCATTGTTCACACCACAGACGTATTCAGCGGCGTTACTTCTGATGATGCTCAGCATGCTCTGCTGGGGCAGTTGGGCCAATGCCCAGAAGATCGACAAAACCTGGCGCTTCGAACTCTTCTACCTCGATTACACCCTGGGACTGCTCGCTGCGGCTGTGCTGTTCGGTCTTACCTTCGGCCGCACCGACGCCACCTCTGCAAACAGCTTCTTCGTCAATCTCCACACCGCAAGCAGTCGGAGCCTTGCCGAGGCCTTCGCCGGTGGCGCCATCTTCAGCATCGGCAACATTCTGCTGGTAGCGGCAATCTCGGTCGCAGGTATGGCAGTCGCGTTTCCGGTAGGAGCCGGGCTAGGGCTAGTTCTCGGTTCGTTCTTGAACTACCTCGTCTCCCCTACCGGCAACCCTGTTCTCATCTTCGGCGGCATCGCGTTAGTCTGTGTTGCCATCGGCCTCGACGCTCTGGCGTATCGCGACCTCGAGGGCGCTGGCAAATCAAGCAAAAAGGGGATTCTCCTCAGCATCGGCGGCGGCATCGGAGCCGGGCTCTTCTATCCCTTCGTGGCAAAGTCGCTGACAGGTCAGAACCACCTCGTTCCCTACACCGTCAATTTTGTCTTTGCTCTGGGAGCTCTTACAACAGCCCTCCCCATGAGCTACCTCCTGATGCGCAAACCTGTCACCGGCCCACCGCTCACCCTTCGCGACTACGCAGCAGGCGACGTGCGTGTTCATGCATGGGGCGTGGCAGGTGGCGTGTTGTGGGGGCTGGGAACAATCGCAAACTTCGTCGCTTCGTATGTGCCGATGATCGGGCCTGCAACCTCGTTCGCCATGGGCGAGGGCAACACGATGATCTCCGCGTTATGGGGAGTCTTCGTCTGGAAGGAGTTCAAAGGCGCAACCAGCCGCGTGAAGCTCCTGCTCGGCATGATGTTTCTGTTCTTCCTTCTCGGCCTGACCTCGATCGCACTCGCTCCGATCGTGAAGTAGGTCAAATCCTTCTCTCTCCGCGAGCCTCCGTAGCACTCGTACCCGTCGGACAAAGATCGAGCAGCGGACAAGCACGACATCTGGGGCTGTGTTTCATGCAAGTCTGCTGACCATGAATCTTGATCAGCGTGTGATGTTCATCCAGCATCTCCGGCGACCACTCCGCCGGCGCCATCTCGATCAGGCGGTTCTCAGTCTCCCGAGCGTCCGCGCTTTTACCAACCAGGCCAAGCCGCTGCGTCACACGCAGATGGTGACTATCCACGCAGATGGCGCGCCTGCGCAGCGTGCTGAAGTTCACAACAGCGGCGCTCGTCTTCACCCCCACTCCATCAAAGCGCTCCAGCCAAGAACGAATCTTGTCCGTGCGATAGCCATGAAGGAAACCGAGAGAAAGAGTCCCGCAACGCTGCGTGATCTGCTCCAATGCCTGCTTCAGCTGGACCGCCTTCTTCTCAGGAAAGGTGATGGCCCGAATCGCTTCTTCGATCTCCGCAATCGGTGCATCGCGCAGGCTCTCCCAACTACCGAAGCGTTCCTCAAGATGCCGCACCACCTCATATGTCACCTCGGTTTTGGTGCGCGACGAGAGCAGCGAATAGACAAACTGCTTCAGCGGCTCCCACACCTCGCGCTCCGGCGGCCGGCCGTAGTAAGCCAGCAGGTGGCGGTGAATCTCCATCAGGCGTGTATCCACAAACAGCGGCGCAGATCGCATCTTCCATAATTTTATTCCGCATTGGCGATGCGGTCAGGATGAGGCGCTCCACACAGCTGAGACGTGATCAGTTGCGCGTAACGCCGGTCTCCGCACCCGCTGGCGTCTGCAGCCCCCACGCCATGCGCGGCGTATTGTGTGCCAGCCCAACACGACCATCCGGCCCTAGCAAAATAATTCCGCCATGGCCGCCAAGCCGACTGTAGAGGTAGTCGATAGCTGCTTCAGCGGACGCCTGTGGAGATTCGCCAGCGGCAACGCGGTCCACAGCCCACTTACCCAGAACAAGCTTCATGATCGGCTCGCCCCAACCTGTCAACGAGACCGCGGCGGACAGATTATCCGCATAGCACCCGCAACCGATCAACGAAGAATCACCAACTCGCCCCGGCGCCTTATTCAACGTACCGCCTGTGCTCGTACCGGCCGCGATATTGCCGTGAACGTCGAGCGCCACGGCCCCAACTGTGTCGTGCGAATCCAGACTACCCGAGAAGGTCTCGTCGGGAAGTCCCGCCAGCTCATCGGCCTGCGCCCTGTAGAGCCGCTCCTGCTCGCGAACAATCACCAGCTCCGTGTTGTCGCACAGCGCCATGCCGTGCTGCCGCGCAAATCTCTCTGCACCCGTCCCCACGAAATAGACATGCGGCGATTGATCGAGTACCAGCCGCGCAGCGCGAATAGGGTTTCGCAGGCGCTCAACGCAAGCCACGCCACCTGTCCGCAGGTTTTCGCCATTCATCAGGAGAGCATCCATCTGCACCCGGCCATCCTGCGTCAGGAACGAGCCTTTTCCCGCATCGAAGGTCTCGTCGTCTTCCATCGCGGCCACAGCCGCCTCAACCGCATCAACTGCCGTAGCACCTCGTTCGAGCAGCGCATATCCAGCCGCAAGCGCATAGACAATGCCATATTCGTGGGCGGCGACAGCGTCGTCGGGCATAGCCCAGGCTCCGCCGTGAATTAAGAGAACAGGTTGCACATTCATTCCACGGATAAGTCTACGGGATACGATCTCGATCTTCACCTTAGCTGCCCCTCTCACTGAGGAATCAGCCTGACTTGCTCTCGAACTCTGATACAGATTTGCCGCCGGAACCGGTCTTGTTCGCGAGAAGTCTGAGTCTCTTAAAAGCACTCCCATACAACCTCGGGTCAAGCAGCATCTCCGCGAGCTCATTGCCATGCTTGACAGAGCGTTTTGCAAGGCTTGGGATCAGTAAGGAAAGCGGGGAACGCCGCAGGAACACAAGGTCCGTTATCTTGTTTAGAACGAAGGAGTAGCGCATCGGATGGGCCGTTCCACCTTCGATATAGAGCCTGACCATCCCCTGCGAAATCTCGTGCTCCAGAAAGTACGACCGCATGACGATGCTGAGAGAGTAAACAGACAAACCGTTCCGGTTCATCTGCCAGAGAATCTCCGTCTTGGTGCCATTTCTCCTCCCGCCAACCAGGCATAGCCAGCGGCCATCCTTATCCTTCACTCCCATGAAAAGTGGCGTAGACAGCTCGCTGAGAGCCTTATAACGCCACGTCGCTACTTTTGCAGGAACTGCATACATACAATCCCGGTTAAAGGCGAGATACTCGGCTTCGTCCATCGTCACCGCAGGAAAGAACGTGCAGCCCAGCTGCTTCTCTGCGCGACGGCGATAGTAGCGCAGGTTGCTCCTGGTCCGTTGGCCGATCTTTGCCAGGGTAGCGTCGAAAGTACTCTCCAGCAGCAAGTATCCCGGCACGTCTCGCTCTCGCCGTACCCATCGCGCGGTCTTGTTCTCTCCAGCAGAACTATGGGAGAGTTGACTGCCCTCCAGCTCTCCTGTTTTGTCCGTAGTCCCCTCATCGCAAAATGTGATCAGCACTGCCATGGCACCGCGACTCATTAAGGTGCGACTCACAAACTCTGCCACCTTCGACCGCAAGTCGATTGGGGCCACGAGTGTACCGCGGCCAGACCTGTCGTTGCTCGTAAACGCCCCGACACCAAATCCCAATACTGTGTATTTGTAGAGCAGCACAGCTCCTACGAGATCATCGGCAGTCAGCTTCTCCAGATCAAGGATGGGAGTGTTGACCACGAGCATCAGGTGCGGAACCCGTGTCAGTTCACCAGGCTTGTACAAGAAATAAGCCACGTCATCCATCACACCCAACTGGCCACATCGAGCGCTCAACTCGCGAAGAGCCCCCTGCATACGCAGTATGGCTTCGTGTCCCCGAACGATGTGAAGAGTCACCCCAGCAAGACCATTTGTGGCATCAGGCGAAGTTCCGGAGGTGGAAGAGGTCGACATGGGGCCCTGAGTCGGAAATTTATTTGCTTCCGGCTATCTAAAACGTCTCACGAGACTACAGTTCCTTCGGACAAATCACATAATTTTTCAGCGAAATAGGCTGTGGAAGGGTGCGTTTCTCTCTTATCCCCTACAGGCACTGTAGCAATCGGCGAATCACATAGTTAGGTGAAATTTGCGCAAAATCAGCGGGCCGGCAACATCTTTCTGCGCTCCGTCTCGAGGTAGGTATAGCGAATGCGGTGAATCACCGTCAGCGTCGCAAACAGTGCCAGCACCCACAGCGCCGGCGCCATCACACCCCACCGATTACACAGCGCGCCAAGGATTACGCAGACGATGCGCTCTGGACGCTCCATAAAGCCCACCTTGCAGGTCCCGATCAGAGCCTCCGCGCGGGCCCGGGTATAGCTCACCATCACGCACGCCGTCATCACGAACGCGACCAGACCAACATAAAACAGCCGGTTTCCACGAGCGTAGTAGATCAGCAGACCAAAGAAGATCGCAACATCCGAGTAGCGGTCCATCACCGAATCGAAGAACGCGCCAAACACCGATACCTGGTTCGTCTTCCTGGCGACGCGGCCATCTACCATATCGAAGACCCCAGCCCCGATGATGATCAGTCCTGCATAGAGGAACATTCGGTTCGCGTTGTAAGCGCGCGCAAAGCCGAAGAAGCACGCTGCGATGATGTTGATCACCAACCCGATGAAGGTGAGCGCGTTCGGCGAGATGCGGGTCAGGGCCAGACCGTTGACGATCTTCTGCAGCAGCCAGCCGCTGCCTTTGCCGAATGCGCTAGTCCAGGTCAAAAAACTTATCCTCAGGGGAGAGAAAGCCCCGTCTTTACCGCTATCTTAAATAACACGTCTGAAGTCGTGCCGTGAACTTTACTGCGCGACGTCGTGAATCGTCACCAGCTTCAGCAGTTCCAGCTCGCGTTTGCCGTTGGGCGTTACCACCGTAGCCACATCGCCTACCTTCTTGCCCAGCAGCGCCCGGCCTATCGGTGAGGTCGTCGAGATCAGCCCTTTGGTCACGTCAGACTCTTCGCTCGTCACCAATTGGTACTTGATCTCTTCGTCTTTGCTGGAGTCGAAGACTGTGACTGTAGAACCAAAGCCGGCCTTATCGTTAGGAATATTCACCAGATTGACCATGGCAAGCTCGCCCATCCGCTTCTTGAGCTGTCCCAGCCGCGCGTTTACGAACACCTGCCGCTGCTTGGCCATGTGGTATTCGGCATTTTCACTCAGGTCGCCCAGTGCGACGGCCTTCTTGATCTCTGCAGGAAGCTCAGTCGTCAGTTCGTGCTCCAACAACTTGATCTCTTCTGCGAGCCTCTTCATTACTTGTTCTGGCATGGGGCCTTCCGGAATCTACTGGCGTGCGCGCAGTTGAACGTGCGGCAGCGCGTTGTGCTAATGCTGAAAACAAGATTATACGATGCCCAGCCCGCGGAACCCTGCACAGCCACTCGCAACCCGCATGAACTGCCCACTAAGATCTATTGCGATCACTGGCCCGCGCCTCCAGAAAAGACTGCAAAATCAACACCGCCGCAACCTGATCAATGATCCCCTTGCGCCCCAGCGCCGCGTGGCCGGCCTCATCCAGATGCCGGTGCGCCTGCGTCGTCGTCAGCCGCTCATCCCATAGATGCACGGTAATCCCGAACTGCGTCCGCAGGTCCTCCGCGAACGCTTGCGCCTTCGCCGCCTGCGGGCTCTGGTCTCCTGACATATACAGCGGATTCCCCACAACAGCCTCCGTCACTGCGTGCTTCCGCAGCACTCGCGCCAGCCACTTCAAGTCCGCGCGACGGTTCGTCCGGTGCAGCGTGAAGAGCGGTTGCGCGGTGTATCCCAGCGGATCCGAGATCGCCAGCCCCACCCGGCGGTCGCCCACATCGAACCCCAAGATGCGCGGAACCAACGCATTTGTGCTTTGACCCCGATTGGCTTCTTCGGTATCGGCAAAATCGTTCGGCTTCGAATCTGGCTGCACTGTTCGAGTGTACCGGCATCTGCAAAAAACGAAGGAAGATCGCGAGCCGTAAAATATCCCGAGGGGATGGCATCCCGCACAGCGATGCACTCTAAAGAACCACCAGAGATCCCCAGGAGGCGTGGATTTGAAGTTTCTCGGAACCCTGCTGCTGTTGCTGCTGATCGGCGCTGCCGCGGCTGCCTTCGTGGTCTACGTACCCTACGGCCCTAGCGTTGAGAACTTCGTCGATATCGCCCCCGGCACCGGAACCCAGGCCATAGCAGCGCAACTACAGAGCAGCGGCATCATCCGAAACCAGTACGCCTTCGACGCCTTCCGTCTCGTCAAGAGCGTCAAAGGCAGCGCAGGCAGCCTCAAGGCAGGCGAATACCGCTTCGACCGTCCCACCACCGTGCCCGAGGTCTACGCCCGCATGGTTCGCGGCGATGTCTACACCCGCACCCTCACCGTTCCTGAGGGCTATAACCTCTTCGACATCGCCCAGGCCGTGCAGTCCGCCGGTCTCGGCACAAGCACCGCCTTCCTCGCCGCGGCTCGCCAGCACACTGAGCTCATCGCCTCCTTTACATCGCCCGGCCAGCACCCCGACTCACTCGAAGGCTACCTCTTTCCCGACACCTACCATTTCTCGCGCCACACCACGCCTCTGCAGATGCTCACCGCAATGGTCCGCCGCTTCCGCCAGACCACCACCCAGCTCGGCCTCACCGGAGACATCGCGCGAACGGTCACTATGGCGTCCCTGATCGAAAAAGAGGTCAGCCAGGATGCGGAGCGGCCTCTGGTCGCCGGAGTCTTCGTGAACAGGTTGGCGAAGCAGATACCCCTCGCCACCGACCCCACTGTCATCTATGCGGCTCTGCTCGAAGGACGGTGGCGCGGCACCATCTATGCCTCAGATCTGCAATCCCCCTCGCCCTACAACACATACCGGCATGCAGGTCTACCGCCGGGCCCCATCTGCAACCCCGGCCTCGCCGCCCTGCGCGCGGCTATCGCTCCGGCCCAGACCGACTTCCTCTATTTCGTGAGCGATGCCGCCGGTCACAGCCGTTTTTCCGCCAGTTTGAAGGAGCACAACGAGCAGGTCCAGGCCTATCGGCAGGCGCAGCAGCACTAGATTGCCTCCCCTGAAGATGCAGGCTTTCGCGGGCTCCACAACTTTGGGAGCCACAAAATTTACTCTTTTTGCAACAAACTATGCGAAGCGTCCTGGAACCTGCCAACATCAAAAGCGTATAGAGATACATTCCAAGGTTTACCCGGCGGGCCGATACGGATGCCTCCGTTGAGGCGGATATACTTGAAGTTTGTGCGGATGAGGATAAAACAAGCGTTAGCAATGGGATTGATTGCGGTGGCTCCGGCGCTGACCGGATGCCTGACCCATACCCGCAGCGTCCCCAAGACGCGCCCCCCCGACGTGGTCCTCAACGCGACGCTCGACCAGCTTCTCAAGCAGGTAAACACCCGCTTCGATTCGATACAGACGATCAACGCCTCCGTGGAGATCGCCGCAACCACAGGCGGCGCCCTTCAGGGCCAGGAGACCCGATACCCCAGCTTCAGCGGCTACATCTTCCTGCGCAAGGCCGAGGACCTTCGCGTCCTCCTCCGTGTCCCTTTCCTGGGCTCTGTTGCGCTCGATATGGTCAGCGACGGCAAAACCTGGAAGCTCTGGGTCCCAAAGCGAAACCTCGCCATGGTGGGCACCAGCGAGATCACCAAACCATCGAAGAATGGTCTGGAAAACCTGCGCCCCGCAGTCTTCTTCGACTCGCTGCTGGTGCGTGGGCTGGGGCCTGATCAGATTGTGGCGCTGAACAACGACACGCGCGTGGTTGCCAACGAACGAAAGAAAACCGACCTGATCGAAGAGCCGGACTACGACCTTGAGATCCTTGAGCAGCCCCGTGGCCAGACCGCTCACACCGTCCGGGTCATTCACATCAGTCGCGCCAACCTGCTGCCCTATCAGCAGGACATCTACGATGCCGATGGCAATATCGTCACCCGCGCCTCCTATAGCAACTACCAGAACTTCAACGACATTCCGTTCCCTATGAAGATCGTGATTCAGCGTCCGCTCGACCAGTACAGCCTCACCGTCACACTGACCAAACTGGTCCTCAACCAAACGCTTGAAGACGACCAATTCGACCTGAAGATTCCCGACGGCGTCCCCATCAAAACCATGAACTAGACTCCGTAAATTTGCTTCTTCTACGCCTATTTTTTTCTGCGTGGTGGAATCGGTGTTTTTGCAGGGGGTTTTACAAAAAAAGCTGGCTTCGTTGTGGTGTTTTTGTGGTGCAAACGTGGTGGATTGTGTGGTAAACGTGGTCAGTTGACAGACAGTTTTTACGAGACGAAAAGTACGCCACATTTTGCAACTATTTTTTTAGCTCCCCTGCGATCGAAGCACCCGAAGGCACCAGGATGACCTAAATTCGGCGTGGCTGAACTTCCATTTGCCGATCAACGTATCCTCCGGACATACTGTGGTCTCACTGCGCCTCGCCAGGAGAGTCGACGATGGATGCTTTAGCGCAAAACCTTAGATTTGCAGCGCGTCAGTTGTGGCGCAATCCCGGTTTTACTGTGACGGTGATCCTTACTCTGGCGCTTTCCATCGGCGCGAACACCGCAATCTTCTCCATCGTCAATGCGCTCATGCTGAAGAGCCTGCCCTACTCCCACCCGGAGCGCATGGGAACGATCTACACGCGCGTTACCGGTACCCACGCCTCCGACGAGCGACACAAAATCAATGGCGAGCAATGGGAGCTGCTGCGCGACAATGTCCCCGCGTTGATCTCCGCTGTTGCCAGTGGAAGAACTTCGGGCGTCAATCTCCAGGCCGGGCCTCGTGTTCAGTATCTTCACGCGGGTCGCATCTCGGAGCACTACCTCGATGTGCTGGGCATCCATCCCGTTGCCGGACGCACCTTCTCGGATGTAGAGGACCGAGTCCACGGGCCAAAGTCCGCCATCCTGAGTTACAGTCTGTGGCGCAATACGTTCGGTTCCAATCCCAATATTCTGGGGCAGGGCATTCTGTTGAAAGGCGAGCCGTATACGGTCATCGGGGTGCTCCCCGAGGGCGCAACCACTCCGCTGAACGCCGACCTGTATACCGCGCTGCAGGCGAGCCGCGAAGGCGAAGGAAGTGGGACGAACTTCGAGGTCATCACGCGGCTGCGGGACGGCGCTACCTGGCAGGAGGCAGATGGCGAGGTGAACCGTACCTGGTCCCTCCGTGCCAATCGTTTTGAGTTAGAGGACAACCCCGGTGCGCAGGTCACCTACTACTCTGTGCCGCTCCAGAAGGGCGAGACGGCGACGCTGCGTCCCCAGGCCTTGACGCTGATGCTGGCAGCAGGCTTCATCCTGCTGATCGCCTGCGCCAATCTTGCCGGTCTGACTCTGGTGCGCATGCTGCGGCGCACCTCGGAGGTGGCCACACGGCTGGCGCTGGGAGCCTCGCGCTGGCAGATCCAGAGGCAGTTCTGGATTGAAAATCTGCTGCTGGCGCTTGTGGGCGGAGTGGTTGGTGTCGGGATGGGCTTTCTCGCCCTGCGCGGACTCTTGCTGCTGTTGCCCGAACACTTTCTCCCTGTCGCGCACGTTCCGCTCGACGGCCGCGTGATGGCCTTCACGCTCGTCGTTTCGCTTTTGACCAGCATCCTCTTCGGTATGCTGCCCGCGCTTGTCACACGCAAGGTAGACCTGCGTTCGTCGATGTCTGGCCACGCCACAGCCGGAGTTGGTAGCCAGCGCCTGCGTCAGGCACTGATCGTCGGCGAAGTCGCGCTCACTGTAGTGTTGCTGTCCGCTTCAGGCCTGCTGATTCGTACACTCATCCACCTGCAGACTTTGCCGCCGGGATTCAATCCGACTGGAGTGATGACAGCGAGGGCTTCTCTAGACGATGTGCGCTATCACGATCCGGCAGCTTTCCTTAAGCTGCTCAATCAAAGCACAGCCGCCATGCAGCAGATTCCCGGCGTGCAACACGCAGCGGCGGGCCTTAGCCTGCCGTATGAGCGCTCCCTCATCATGGGTGGGATCGTTATCGGCGACGGTAAAGAAGCCGGGCAAAAAGGTATGGCGGATGAGACATACATCACCCTCGATTATTTCGAGGCCCTGCAGACCCCCGTTCTGATAGGGCGCTCCTTCACCGATGCAGACGGCCCGAAGACGCAGCGCGTGGCCATCGTCAACCGGACATTCGCACGAAAGTTTTTCCACGGGGCAAATCCGGTTGGCCGTCACATATTTACGGACATGATGATTGTCGGGATGGTGGAAGATGTCGCCATGGCGCCGGGGTTGGATGCCACTGCCCCTCTTACCGGCGAAGAGATGATCTATGTTCCTGCCTCGCAAGTGCCGGCCAGTTTACTCGCGATGGTTCACGCGTTCTTCCAGCCAAGCTGGATCGTTCGCACAGCCGGGCCGGTAGAAGGATTGACCGCGCAGATGCAACGCGCTCTGGCCAGTGCCGATCCTAACCTGCCCTTCTCGGGCTTCTACAGTATGCGCGACCTGCTGGCGAAGACCCTGGCGACACAGCGCGTGGAAGTGGCTCTGCTGGGCGCGATGGCGGCTCTGGCTCTGCTGCTGAGTGCTGTCGGAATCTTCGCGCTGGTAGCAAATATCGTGGCGCAGAAGACGCGCGAGATCGGCATCCGCATCGCTCTGGGCTCCTCCATCCGCCAAGCCATGGTCCATATCGGAGCGCCGGGAGTGCGAGCTTCGGCACTGGGACTTGTTCTGGGCTTGATGCTCTGTGCCGGGGCGCTGCGGGCTTTGCATAGCGTGCTCTATGGAGTAGGCGTCTATGACCTGCCCACCATGGTTACCGTCGTCCTGGTGCTCGCATCGGTAACGCTCGTTGCAACGACTGTGCCCACTCTGCGAATTGCAGCAATCGATCCTGCAAAGACGTTGCGAGAGGATTAGGCGGCGAAAGATAGAAGCTGATGTCCGGCCGGACGGGCCCACTGCGCGTGGGGCGGCCACTTCGTGGCTTGTGTACCGGTCTCGGCAGGATAAGCGGCATAGGTCCTCCCGTTGGTCGGGATCATTATTTTCCGACCAACGGGAGGACCACAGAAGATGGTCGCAGCAAGAAAGGTATACCCGCCACGAAGTGGCCGCCCCACGCGCAGTGGGCCCGTCTGGCAGGACATATTCTTTCACAGCGTCGGAGAAGCGAGGCTACAGGCCGGTACGTTGTGCGTGGGCGGCGATGGCCTGATTGATCTCGAGCGCCAGAGCAAGCGCTGCGCGGCCATCTTCGGCTGAGACCAGTGGTGTGGTGCGAGTCCGCACGGCGTTCAGGAAAGATTCGATCTCCAGCCGCAGCGGCTCACCCTGCTCGACCGGTACCTTGGTCAGCGATAGCCCCGCAGATGGATGCTGTCCCGCCTGCTGCGCCCTCTGCGCGATTGCAGCGAGTTGTGCGGGGTCCATTCCAGCAGCGGCAGCCACGTCGATCAGCAGGAGGTCCTGCCGTGCGAAGTCGAGCGAAAGATATTGGTGGGGCTGGAAGAAGCGTAGCTTGCGGACGCGCTCCGTGCTGACGCGGCTGGCGGTGAAGTTGGCGATGCAGCCGTTTTCGAACTCCAGACGCACATTGGCGATGTCGACTTTGTTCGAGAGCACCGGCAGCCCGACGGCCCGCACCTCGCGCACTGGCGAAGCTACCAAGCTGAGCACAATGTCGAGGTCGTGGATCATGAGGTCGAGGACCACGTCCACATCGAGCGAGCGCGGTGTGAAGATGCTCAACCGATGCGCCTCAAAGAACATGGGCCGGTGGAGGTGCTGCCGCGCTGCAGTGACCGCTGGGTTGAAGCGCTCCAGATGCCCGGCCTGCACGATGCGACTGTGCGAACGGGCGAGCGCGAGGATCGAGTCGGCATCGGCGAGGCTGGCGGCCAGGGGTTTTTCGATGAGCAGGTCAACACCCGCAGTCAGCAGCGGCGCTGCAGTGGAGGCATGATGCACGGTCGGCACGCAGATCGACGCTGCATCGAGCTTGCCGACTGCGGCCAGACACTCCTCGATACTGGTGAAGCCAGGGATGTCGAACTTCGCTGCGGCTTCGGACGCGACGGCTGGGTCGCGATCGACCACTGCGCTTAGCTGGATGTTGTGGCCGGCCTGCTGAAGCTCGCGATAGACGCGGAGGTGGTTGCGCCCGAAGGCTCCCGCTCCGACAACCGCCACGCGGAGTGGTTGCGATGCAGACACTACTTCGTTGCGACCGGCGCTTCGACCGCCTGACGGCAGCGGGAGTAGAGTTCGAGGAGGTGCGCTACCTGGTCCTCGGGCTTGGCGGAGGCTGGAACGCCGAAGCCGGTGGCTCCGGTGGATTTGTTGCCTACATTGGCCTGGGATGCAACGAACTTGAGCAGATCGAGCGCGATATCTTCCGTGCGACGCGCTGTGGTGGTGGATTCCATGAAGTAGTTCCTCTCGTTTCTCTTAGCCTGATGTTAATGGGCGGCGTGCCTGGGCGCAAATCATAGGGTGATCCTGGGAAGAGGTTTAGGGGATAGGTCCTGCCGGACGGGCCCACTGCGCGTGGGGCGGCCACTTCGTGGCGCGTATACCTTTTCTTGCAACTGCGATCTGTTGTGGTCCTCCCGTTGGTCGGGACGATGAATGATCCCGACCAGCGGGAGGGCCACAAGAGCTTCTAAAGTGCTACGTAAGACCGGGCGCGCACGCCGCACACGATCTCATACGCAATCGTGTGCGCGAGCCGGGCGTGATCGTCCGCAGTGATGCCGTCACCCAGCAAAACTACTTCGTCTCCTATTGCTATGCCGGAGATTTTGCTGACATCCACCACCGTCAGGTTCATCGACACTCTGCCGATGATCGGGGCTTGCTGTCCATGCACCATCGCCCATCCGCCAGCCTGCGTGTCCGATCCGGAGAGTTCGCGGCGCAGACCGTCGGAGTAGCCAACCGGCAGAAGAGCAAGCCGCATCGCCCGCTGTGCCGAGAATGTGGCGTTGTAGCCAACGGTGTCGCCAGGCTGTAGGTCGCGAAGCCCGATGACACGGGTCTTCCAGCTCATCACCGGCTGGAGATGTGGTTGCACGTGAGCTCGCGGGTGAGCGGCGGGCGCGGCGGCCGGAGCAGAAGCCAGCACAGGAAGACAGTATCCGTAGAGAGCAACGCCGGTCCGAACCATTGACCGCGCGTTGAGGCTCTTCGCCAACCCGCGCAGCCAGGAGAGGTTCTCGTCTGTGCCCTGGTTGTCGATGGTGGAGGAGGTGCCCGCGTGAACCCAGAGTGGTTGCAGGCCCGCGGCTGCAACTGCCTCTACAGCTTGCTCAAATAACGCGCGCTGCTTGAGCGTTTGGAGCGATCCTGCGACCTCGGCGGAGGCGAAGTGAGTCATGACGCCGTCCAACCTGAGCGCCTTCTGCTGCTTGAGCCAGTGCAACAGCGTATGCAGCGCTTCGCCCGGTGCGATGCCCTGCCGAGCCATTCCCGTGTCAATCTCCAGATGAATCGGCAGCGGGGCCGTGCTGCCTGCTCGCATGGCTGCGGCGACGAGCCACTCCAGCTGCTCGCGCTCCCACACCACGGCGGTCAGCTTTTGCTGGACGATGAAGTCGGCGTCCTCGCTCAATCCCCCGCACATCACCAGAATCTCCGGTTGCTGCGGCGCCTCGATGCCTGCTGCTGCAAGCGCCTCGCGAACCGCATAGCCCTCGGCGGCATCGGCCACGCCGAGCCACTTCGCCCCAGCGCGCGCCAGCACCGGAGCGCATACCGCCGCGCCGTGGCCGTAGGCATTCGCCTTCACTACCGCAAGCACAGCGGTATCGTCGCCAGCAGCCGCGGCCAGAACGTTGTAGTTCGCCGCCAACCGAGGCCCTGATATCTCCACCCAACTCTTCACATCCCTATCCTATCGCCGCCGCCGCGCTCGCCCGCAGGGATGACAGGCCGATATCGAAGGGGTAACCATGACAGATGGCCTTTGAAACACCACGGTTCCCCATCGCACCTTGAATGTGATACAAAGCCTCGTTCGAAGAAAGCACTACCGCCGCGCCTCCACTCGAGTCCGTGACGTTGCAAAGGGGTCAGTCCGTCGCCATGAAAATGAATACTCGTTCAGTAGCTCTTTTTTGCCTCTCTTCTCTTGCTGCAATCGGGCTTTCGCTCGCCGGTTGCTCCAGCGGCAGCTCCAATCCGTTGGCGGCGATCCAGGCTGCGCAGGCGAAGAACGTCGGCAACTTCTCCAACACCATCTTTCTTGGCGACTCGCTGACCGCCGGCTTCCAGAGCGGTTCTCTGCTGGATACTGCGCAGGTACACGGCTGGGCGAACCTTGTCGCGACGCAGGCGGCGTTCAATATCACCCTGCCGCTGATCGCCGCTCCCGGGGCGCCGAGCGTGCTGGAGCTCGTCTCGGTTGGGCCGCCCCCCGACATCACTACCACCCCAGGGACCACCACGGGGCGCGACAACCCCGCGACGCAGCCGACGGACCTTGCTGTACCGGGAGCGTTAGTGAATGACGTTGCCAACACAGTTCCGCTGGCCAACCCCGCGGCCGGCCAGCAGCAGATCAACCAGCTCGTGCTCGGCTTCCCCGGCCTGGGCTATGGCGAGGCGCTCAGTCAGGCCGGCTTCGCCATCAAGGCGCAGCCCACTACAATCTTTCTATGGATCGGCAATAACGACGCGCTGGTTGCCGATGAGACTGGCATGCCCAGCAGCATGACCTCTGTTGCCGACTTCACCACACAGTACACGGCGCTGATCACGCAGCTCACCACGATGGCCCCGGCGCACCTGATCATCGCGAACATCCCTGATGTCACCCAGGTTCCGTATCTCACGCCAGCTGCGCTGGTTCTCGGCGAGGTGTCTGCGGAGACGGGCCTGCCGACCTCGGTGCTGAGCGGCATTCTCGGCATCGTGCCCGGCGACCTGGTCAACCCGACCGGAACGGCAGAGATTCCTCTTATCCTTGGCGGGGTGCAGAAGGGACCGATCGACGATGCTGGTTTCTTGTCAGCGGCGGAGGTAGTCGCCGTACAGACGCAGGTAACGGCGTTCAACCAGGTCATCGCGGCACAGGCCAAGGCGGCCAATGCGACGCTGGTCGACATCAACGCGCTCTTTGCCAAGGTCGTCGGCTCTGGGTTGACCATCAATGGCTACACCGGGACCGCGAGCTTCCTTGGCGGCTTCTTCGCGCTCGACGGCATCCATCCCACGAACACGGGCTACGCTGTCGTCGCAAACACATTCATCGACACCATGAACTCGTCGATCAACACCAAGATTGCCGACGTTCCACTGGGTCCGGTTGCCGCCGCCGATCCCTTCTGGCCACCCAACCTCGCTGCGGCTCCTGCTGCGAGGCGCGCTATGATGATGCCGGCGAATGCGGGGAAGAGCTTCGACAATCTGGTGCTGGGAAAGAAGTAAAGAATCTGTCCTGCCGGACGGGCCCACTGCGCGTGGGGAGGCCACTTCGTGGCTCGTATACCTTTCTTGCTGCTGCCATCTTCTGTGGTCCTCCCGTTGGTCGGAAGATGAATGATCCCGACCAACGGGAGGGCCAATGTCGCCTATTCTGCCAAGACAAGTTAAAAAGGCGTGCTAACGCCCGCCCCACGCGCAGTGGGCCCGTCCGCAGGACATGTATTCAAGCTGGACGTTCTTTTCTAACTTTGAGAAGGAAGTCCTCGAGAGTTTGTCCGCGCTTCGAGACGAACTCGCGCTCCAGCACGACGACCTCCTGCATCCTGTCGATGCGAAATGTTCTGAAGTCCTTGCGCAGCTCGCACCATGATGTCAGAGTCCAGACGCCGCTCCAGAAGACAAGCGCCAGCGGACGCACGCTGCGGGTGCTCCGCTCGCCATCCTCCCGAGCGTATCCAAATGTGACGACTCGCCGCGCGAGACTGGCTGCGTGCAACTCATCGAGCAGCTCGCGCAGATGCTGCTCCATCTGGTGACCTGGAGCGTAGAGCAGAATCGAATCGAGCTCACGCTGCAGATCCGCCGGCAGAACCGCCTCAATTCGCTGTAGCGCCTGGGTTGCGGCAATCACGTTCTCCGCCCCTCCCCACGCTCGGACCAGCCGCGCGCCAAGCACCAGTGCCGTTAGCTCGCTGCGTGTGAACATAAGGGGTGGCAGGTCGTAGTCGCGCCGTATCGTATAGCCGACTCCGGCTTCGCCTTCAATCGGTGTGCCGGAGAGTTGAAGATCCTGAACATCGCGGTAGATGGTTCGCTGCGAGACCTCGAGCTTCTCCGCCAGTGCCCGTGCCGTCAGCAGACGGCCCAGGCGCAAAAACTGCACGATGCGAAACAATCGGTCGGCTCGTCGCATGAAGTGATCTTAGTGCGAGTGCAGCCCGATGTGGTTTCCTTCCGAGTCGCGCACGCAGGCAAAGTATCCATGGCCGCCTGGTACCTCGGTCTTTGGAAACAGGACCAGCCCGCCAGCCTCCGGTATGCGTGCCAGTACAAGGTCAAGGTTGCCATCGCAGTTCAGATAGACCATCGTCCCGGCGCGGCCTGGTCTCTGCAGAGCGCGCTTCACCAGGGTTCCACCGGTTCCGGTTGGTTCCGAGGCGAACATGGCCATCGGATCACTCCCCGTCGCGCGATTCATCTTCTCGCCCAGGATCTTCTCGTAGAAATCTGCTGCGCGATCCAGGTCTTCGCAGGGAATCTCGAACCAGTTGATCGCGTTCTGCCGCATCGTCATTGTTGCGCTCATGTCACGCTCCTTGAATGTCTTGTTGACTACAGAACGGAGCATAGACATGTGCTGCTGACAGCATTGTGTCAGTAGGCTTTCACAATCGGAAGATATGTCCTGCCGGACGGGCCCACTGCGCGTGGGGCGGCCACTTCGTGGCTTGTGTACCGGTCGGGGCAGGATAAGCGATATGGGTCCTCCTGTTGGTCGGGATCATCATCTTCCGACCAACGGGAGGACCGATGTCGTCTATCTCACCTCGACAAGTTAAAAAGGCGTGCGAACGCCCGCTCCACGCGTAGTGGGCCCGTCCGACAGGACATGTATTCCAGTCTTTTTCCGCCCTAGTCGCCACCATGCTGCAGATTCTCGAACCGCGTATAGTCCGCCAGATAAGCCAGTTGAATGCTCCCGGTCGGCCCATTTCTTTGTTTGGCGATGATGATCTCGGCCTTGCCCTTCAGGTCCTCATTCTCGCGGTCGTAGTACTCTTCGCGATGAATGAAACAGACCACGTCGGCATCCTGCTCGATCGAACCTGATTCGCGCAGGTCGCTCAGCAATGGCTTCTTGTCGCCGCCGCGCTGCTCACTGGCACGCGAGAGCTGCGACAGCGCAACCACCGGCACCTTCATCTCCTTGGCCAGCGCCTTCAGCCCGCGGGAGATCGCAGAGACCTCCTGCGTACGGTTCTCAAAGCCCTTCTGGTTGGAGTTTGATCCGGTCATCAGCTGCAGATAATCGATCACGATCATGTCGAGCTGGCCATGCTGCTGCTTTAGCCGACGTGCCTTGGCCCGCATCTCGGCCAGCGTAATCCCCGGCGTATCGTCGATAAACATCTTCGACTCCATCAATCGCTCGAGTCCGTTGATCAGCTTTGTCCGGTCGTCGCGCATCAACATCCCGGTCTGAATCGCCTTGGAGTTCACCAGTGCCTGCGAGGCCAGCATCCTGCGCAGCAGGCTCGCCTTGCTCATTTCGAGCGAGAACACCGCAACCACCTTGCCCCCGCGCACCGCCGCGTTCTCCGCGATATTGATCGCCCACGCGGTCTTCCCCATCGAAGGCCGTGCCGCGATGATGATCAGCTCCGACTCCTGCAATCCGCTGGTCATGCGATCAAACTCGATGTAATGCGTTGCCAGCCCCGTGACCTCGCGGCCCTGCTCGTACAAGGCGTCGATCGAGCCAAACGACTCCTTGACGATAGCGGAGATGTCTGAAAACCCACCCGTCACTGCATGTTCGGAGATCTCCGTTAGGCGGCTCGTCACCTGGTTCAGCACATCCAGCGCCTCGCGGCTTTGATCGGACGCCTCGATCATCCCCATATCGCATACGGTCAGGAGCTGCCGCATCAGGCTCTTATCCCGAACGATGCGAACGTAGCTTTCAATGCTGAGTTTGCGAGGCAGACCCTCACTCAAGGAAGCCAGATAGGGCAGCCCGCCTACGGAATCCAGCTCCTTCTTCTTCCGCAGTGCATCCGCAACTGTAACGATGTCGACGGCATGCCCCACCTCGACCAGGTGCAGCATCGCGTCGTAGATCTTACGGTGCGAATCCAGCGCAAAATCGTCTGCTTTGAGCAACATGGTCGCGTCGATGATCGCAACCGGCTCGACAAGCATCGCGCCGAGAATAGTCATCTCGGCGTGCACGGATGCGGGCCGTTCCTGCTCTCCGACGATATGTGGGTAGGTAGCCATGATCTCTTTCGAAGCTTAGTGACTCGCTCCTGAGGAAGCAAAAGTGGCGATGTGGAAATTGAGTAAAACTCGTACCCCAACTCTACGCCCGCAACAGAGATCCACACATCGAGGCGTCGACACAGGCATCACAGGGCACAACCGTTGTAGGCTAGTGGAGATTGAATCTCAGATACTTAGGAGAAAAAATGGGCGCCGAAAAAGTTTTAGCGATCCCCGAAGAAGCACAGCGCGACAAGGCCTCCTTCGAGGTCATGCGAGTCTGGATCGCCGAACAGGGCCAGCACGTCAGCATTCGCAGCGGCGCCTGGGAAGATCCGTTTGCCTGGGGAATCGTCCTGGCCGATCTGGCTCGGCACATCGCGTTAGCCCACCAGATTCAGAACAAAGAGATCGACCCCGAGGCCTTCCTGAATCGCATGCTGGAAGGCTTCGAGGCCGAGATCGACAACCCTACCGACGAGCCCGAGGGTGAGGTCACACAGTAGTCTTCCGCGTTACTTGTGCTTGTAGTCCTGAAACAGCTCAGGAAACTGCTCCTTGAGCGCAGCAACCTTCGGCACATCGCAGACCTGGATGTAGGGATTGTTCGGATTCTTCTCCGCGTAGTCCTGGTGGTAGTCCTCGCCGTCGTAGAACGCCTTCAGCGGCGTAACCTCCGTCACGATCTTCCTTGGAAACACGTGAGCCGCATCCAACTGCGCGATATACGCTGTCGCAATCTTCTGCTGCTCCGGGTTTGTGAAGAAGATCACCGAACGGTAGGACGTGCCCACATCGGGCCCCTGCCGGTTCAACTGGGTCGGGTCGTGCACCACGGAGAAGAACACCCGCAGCAGGGTTCCATAGCTGATCCGTGCAGGATCGAAGACGACCTTGACCGACTCCGCATGCCCTGTCGACTCCGATGAGACCTGATCGTAGGTTGCGGTCGAGGCCGAGCCACCCGAGTAGCCGGCCGTCGTCGCAGTCACACCCTTAATTCGCTGAAAGGTGGTCTGCACGCCCCAAAAGCACCCTCCGGCGAATACTGCCGTCTCGTGCTTCGCTGTGCCCTGTGGCTCATCGAGCGCCGGTGCCGGAATTGGCTCCTTACGCGTCGCCTCTGCTCCCATCACTGTACCCATCACCATCCGCCGTCCGCCGGCGAACAGCAAGCCTGCAACCACCACCACACCCAGCCCAATCAGTCCTGCCCTTACGCCAGCCATCATCGCTCTTCTCCAGTTCACTCAAGATTGGACGCGGAAACACCCTCTGCGGTTACATTGAGGAAAGGAATCATCCTTATCCGCTCCAGCCGCCCCTGTTTTGATCAACCCAAGGCTAAGCTACGCGCGCACGACCCTGAATCTCGATATAAACGTGGATCAAGCTGACCGCCGCCGGGGTCACTCCGGAGATGCGGCTGGCCTGCCCCAGGGTATGCGGCCGCACCCTTTGCAGCGTCTCCTTCATCTCCCTGGAGAGGCCGCTCACGGCGGCGTAATCGAACCACCCCGGAATCGCTCGCTTCTCCGCCTTCCGCATCTTCTCCATCGAGCGTCGCTGCTGGTCGAGATATCCGGAGTATTTAATCTCCGTCTCCACCGTCTTCATCTCGTTGCGAACCCAGGCCGGCAATCGAGAGCCAGCAGCGGCCGAATCTGCAGCCGAATCCATCGCCGCAACCCATTGCTCCAGCACCGCGCCTTCGCTCGCAAGCCGCTTCCGAAGCACCGGAGCCAACTCCTCGATGGGAACCTCGGGCCGCTTCAGCAACTGTGCAAACGTCTGTCCGGTGACGCTCGCGGCATCGCCGTCAAGCCGCTCCAGCAGCGTTGATGGCAGCTCCTCCGCCCGCACACGCGCCGTGCTCAGCAGCCTCTCAAATGCCACGGCCCGCGCCTGCTTCGCCTCATAGTCCGCCCATGCAGCATCGTCAATCAACCCCAGCCGGCGGCCATACGGAGTCAACCTGCGATCAGCGTTGTCGATCCGCAGATGCAGCCGAAACTCCGCCCGCGAGGTGAACATCCGATACGGCTCGTTTGTGCCTTTGCTGATCAAATCATCAATCAGAATGCCCGTGTAGGCCTCGGTGCGATCGAGCGTGAATGCCGTCTCGCCGCGCACCGCGAGCGCCGCATTGATCCCCGCCATCAAGCCCTGACAGGCGGCCTCTTCATACCCGCTCGTCCCGTTGATCTGTCCCGCAAGATACAGCCCCGCAAACGACTTCACCCGCAGTGTGCGGTCAAGCTCCGTCGGATCGATCGCGTCATACTCGATCGCGTATCCGGGTCGCAGCATCTCCGCATTCTCCAGCCCCGGAATCGAGCGCACCATCGCTGCCTGAATCTCCATCGGCAGGCTCGTGCTCATGCCGTTGATGTAGACCTCATGCGTATTCAGGCCTTCAGGCTCAAGAAAGAACTGATGTCTCGTCTTCTCAGGGAAGCGCACGATCTTGTCTTCGATTGACGGACAGTAGCGCGGCCCAATCGCCTCAATCTGTCCGGTGTACATCGGCGACCGATGCACATTTTCGCGAATCAGACGCAGCGTCTCCGGCGTTGTATGTGCGATGTGGCACATGATCTGGCGCAGCGGAATCTGCTTGGTCCGAAAGCTGAACGGCGTCGGGTCCTCATCGCCGGGCTGCTCCTGAAACTGGCTCCAATCGATGGTGCGGCCATCGAGACGCGGCGGCGTGCCTGTCTTCAGCCGGCACTCGCGCAGACCCAACCGCTTCAGGCTTTCGCCGAGCAACACACTCGCCGGCTCTCCACTGCGCCCTGCGGTGTACTTCTGCTCCCCGCAATGAATCAGGCCATTCAGAAAAGTACCTGTCGTCACAATCGTCGCGGCTGCATGGATCGTGCGCCCATCGCGCAGCTTCAACCCCTGCACCACACGCTGCCCCTGCTGCTGCTCAATGACGAGATCCACCACCTCGGCCTGCTTGATAAAAAGATTCTTCTGCCCCTCCAGCACCTCGCGCATCTTCACGCGGTACAGCGCCTTATCGCACTGCGCCCGAGGCGACCAAACTGCTGGCCCACGCGACGTATTCAGGAGTCGAAACTGAATCCCAGTCGCGTCTGCGACCTCGCCCATTACGCCGCCCAGCGCATCCACCTCGCGCACAAGATGTCCCTTGGCGATGCCGCCAATCGCCGGATTACAGCTCATCTGCGCGATCAAATCCAGGTTCAGCGTAAAGATTGCCGTGCGCAGACCCATCCGCGCCGCCGCCATCGCCGCCTCGCACCCAGCGTGTCCCGCACCCACCACCACCACATCGAACTGTTCCGTAAAGCTCACCCCTCTATTCTAGGCTCTCCGATATATTTCTATCGCTCCTTTACAACAGCCGCACCCCCGAACAACAATCGACCATGCGCCTCCACTCCTTTGCCGCCACAGCGCTCCTCTGCGCGCTGCTCCCTCTCTCGCTCTACGCGCAACTCCAGGAGGCGCCGCGCACTCCGGCGGCCATCACCTCCGACCCGGCTCCCGACAAGACGAACCCAGCCGCAATCGAGACCTTTCAGATCCCCAGCCACGGCGCGATGTTGAATGCCCTGGCCTACATCGCAGAAGGTGCAGGCCCGCATCCAGTCGTCATCCTTCTGCATGGCTTCCCTGGCAACGAGAAAAATCTCGATCTCGCGCAGACGATCCGTCGCGCCGGTTGGGACGTTCTCTACTTTGACTATCGCGGCTCCTGGGGCTCACCCGGTGACTTCTCCTTTACCCACTCCATCGAGGACACGCAATCCGCAATCGCCTACCTCCGCGACCCCGCCACAGCAAAAAAACTCCGCGTTGACTCCACCAACATCGTTCTCATTGGCCACAGCATGGGCGGCTTCATGGCGCTCCAGGCCGGCGCGAACGACCCCAAAATCAAAGCCATCGTGACTATCTCCGCGGCTGACTTCAACGCCGGACGCCTGCAATCTCTTCCCGCCGACAAGCACGACGAGGCCGTCAAAGGACTCGCTGCCCATCTCGCTGATGAGGGCATGGCCCCACTTGCTGGCTGCACACCCGAGAGCCTCGCCCACGAGGTGATCGACAACGCTACCAAATGGAACTTCGTAAACCTGGCACCCAAGCTCGCCACTCGTCCCATGCTCGTCATCACCTCAGACGACGGTCTTGCCCCATCCAACAACGCCTTCGTCGAAGCTCTTCACAACGCTGGAAATACCCACGTCACCGCAACCCACATGCCCACGGACCACTCCTACTCCGACCATCGCATCGCGCTCGAAGAGTCCGTCCTCGAATTCCTCAACTCCCTCCCACCTGCTTCACATACGAAATAGCACATCGCGCATTCCAAAACACATCGCCGAGAGCGTGCATCTAAACTGGCATCAGCCCACCGGAGCCATTGATGATCGCAGACTTACATTTTCGCCACGGCTGGTTCTTCGCCATCTTCATCCTCTGCACCGCCATCGTCCTCGCGAACGTGGTGCACTACATCTTGTTTCGCGTACTTCGCCGCAAAGAGGCTGAGAGCAAAGGCACCCACTGGGGGCTGCAGCGCTATCTCAGCCATCCCTCTCGCGCCATCTTTTTTCTCACCTGCCTGCTCCTCGTGCTGCCCACTATTCCGGGAGTTCCCGACAGGCTCGCAGACATCCTTCGCCAGATCTTCATCATGGCGATCGTCGCCTCGCTGGGTTGGTTCGTCATTGGCTGCATCTACGTCTTCCAGGCCGCCACGCTCCGCCGCTACGACCTCACCGCCGAGAACAACGTCCAGGCACGCCGCATTCACACCCAGTTCCAGCTCTTCCGACGCATGCTCATCAGCTTCGTCGTCATCATCGACATCGGCGCTCTGCTGTGGACCTTCAACGACCCCCGCATCTGGCACTACGGCTCCGGCCTGCTTGCCTCCGCCGGCATCGCCTCGCTGATCCTCGCCACCGCGGCAAAATCTACTGCCGCAAACTTTCTCGCCGGACTGCAAATCGCGCTGACTGAACCCATTCGCATCGATGACGTGGTCGTCATTCAGGGCGAGTGGGGGCGCATCGAAGAGATCAACTCCGCCTACGTCGTCGTCAAGATCTGGGACCTCCGCCGTCTCATCGTCCCTCTCAGCTACTTCATCGAAAATTCCTTCCAGAACTGGACACGCGAGTCCTCCGACATCATGGGCACCGCCTTCCTCTACGTCGATTACTCCATTCCGGTCGAGGACCTGCGCCAGCAACTGAACAGTATCGTCCACACGTCTCTGCTCTGGGACAAGAGGGTCTGCGGTCTGCAGGTCACCAACCTCACGGACCGCTCCATGGAGATTCGCTGCCTGATGAGCTCACGCAACTCCAGCGAGAGCTTCGACCTCCGCTGCCTCGTGCGCGAACAGATGACCGCGTGGATTCAGCAGAACCATCCCACTGCCTTCCCCACCACCCGCTTCGCAGCCCGGGCCGGCGCTCTCTCAAACCCGGAGGAGCAGCAGCTCTTCCAACAGCCGGACCATCACTAGTTCAGCTACACTGGCTCACCATCGAGGTAAAGTATGATCGCCCACAACCCGCTTATCGCCTTCATTCCAACCAAAGACGCCGCCCACGCACGTAGCTTCTACGAAGAGAAACTTGGCCTGCGCTTTGTCAGCGACGACAACTTCGCCATCGTCATGGAGGCAAACGGAACCATGGTCCGCGTCGTGCGCGTCGGCGAGTTTACCCCTGCGCGATTCACCATCCTCGGCTGGGAGGTCAGCGACATCCACAAGTCCGTCGCGGAGCTGACCGCCAACGGGATTCAGTTCGAACGCTATCCCCACTTCGAGCAGAGCGCCGATGGAGTTTGGACCGCTCCGGGTGGTGCGAAGGTCGCCTGGTTTCTGGATCCCGACGGCAACAACCTCTCTCTTTCGCAGCATTAGAGGAAAGACTTATGTCCTGCCGGACGGGCCCACTGCGCGTGGGGCGGCCACTTCGTGGCTTGTATACCTTTCTTGCAACTGCGATCTTCTGTGGTCCTCCCGTTGGTCGGAAGATGAATGATCCCGACCAACGGGAGGACCAATGCGGCTTGTTCTGCCAAGACCAGTTAAAAAGGCGTGCAAACGCCCGCCCCACGCGCAGTGGGCCCGTCCGGCAGGACATGGTTTCTAACTAGTTGCTAAAACTCAACCCGCAACCCGAGCTGCACCTGGCGCTCCTGCGCCTGTCCCGTTGCTGCCGCCGTGAACGTCCCAAACGGCTGCACGTTCAACCCTTCGGCCGCAACCGTAGCAGCATTTTGAAACACCAGCGGCGTCACCAATGGCCCAGTCGTCCCATTCAGCGGAACCGGCGTCCCGACCAGAAACGCCCTCTGCGATATCGCCGAGTAGTTCACCCGGTTCGTCAGGTTGAAGATCTCAGCGATCCCCCGCATCCGCACCCGCTCCGTCACATGCACCGCGCGACTGACGCGCAGATCGAGATGCGCACTATCCGGTAGGCGCAGCGTATTCCGTCCCACCGTTGGCAGATACACCGCGCCCCCCGAACCGTTGATGCTCTCATGGCCGCCGGTCAGCCGTGTGCCGCCAAAGATATCCAGACTGTATGGCCGCCCGCTCGTCTCGGTAAAGATCGGCGCGATGGCCCACCCATTCGCTGCAGCCCTAACCCATCGAAGATCGCTGCCCGTCCTCGGCGACCACACCGCGCTTGCCTGCACCTTATGCGGAAAGTTCAACGCCGAAAGCCCCTTGTCGTAGCGCACGTCGAACGGATCAAACTGCGCATTCGTTCTCGGCGTGGCTGCAATCTGCCCAAAGTCGATCGCCTTCGACCACGTCCAACTCGCTCGAAACTCCAGCCCCCTGCGATTGCGCCGCCTGCCCTCGACCACTACCGCGTTGTAGCTCGCATTCGCGTTTGAAGTCACATCCGTCACCGGGCCGTAGCTGGTGTTCACCCGCTGCGTGTAAACCGGCAGGACGAAGGTCTCGCCATCCTGCACGCCCACCGCTCCGGTCCCACCCTGAAGTTGAAAGACCTGGTTCCCAGTGGATGGAGCGATGTTGATGTCGGTCGAATTCGGCAGCTGCCGATCGAGGTTCAGCATATAGGTGGCGCTGGCCACCACTCCTGCACCAACCTCGTGCTCTATCGTCATGCTTGCCTGCTGCACGGCCGGCAGGCGAAACCTGCGGTCGAACACCGTCGCTGAGGTTGTCGTGGCCACTGCCGCTGGCGGCGTCGTCACATACGAGCAGACATACCCAAAGCCTTGATTGGCGACCTGCGGACAATTTGTAACCGTAGTTGGCAAGATTAAGACGTGCGTCGCGGAAAGATTCGTCGCTGTGTTCACCAGCGCACTCTGCACCGTCGCGCCCGGCAGCCGTCCGTAGAAGAGCCCATAGCCCACCCGCACCACGCCACGCCCTTCGCCAAATGGCTGCCATGCCGCTCCTACGCGAGGTCCAAAGTTATTTCGGTCTTCAGGAAACACGCTCGTCGCACCGATACTTCCAAAGGCCAGATCCAAGGCTCCGTTCGGCTGCTGCGGCAGGGGCAGAAGCTCATACTCATACCGCAAACCCGCATTTACCGTAAGTCCGGCTCTGGGCCGCCAGTTGTCCTGCACAAATCCCGCCCACTCCTGCGTGTCGAACGTTGCCGCCTGTTGCCCAAAGCTCTGCGTATACGAGCGGAAACAAAAGTCATGTACCGCGGAGAAGATCGACGGGCATCCTCCATTCGGAGAAGCATTCACATTGAAGGTGTAGTCGGTGATCCAATCCACGAGGCCGCCTGCGTGACCAGAGGTTGTGCCGCTGTCATAGTGGAACGCCCCCTCAATATTGTTGAGCACGCTGATGTAGTCGTGCACCAGACTCACATCGCCACCGACCTGCAGCTGATGCCTGCCCCGTACCCACGTCAAAATATCGGCAACCTCAACTTTGCTCTCATCCGGATAGGCCCTTCGCCCCAGCGAAGAAGACGTTCCAAACGTAAGTCCATCGGGCCCAATCGCAATTTCAGGAGCATAGCCGCCGGGCCCTACCGCCGGCTCCTGCGGCAGAGGCTTTCCTGCCTCTTCAAACTGAAAGTCGCGCCCGTACTGCACACGCAGCTCGTGGCTCAGCTTGGGTGTCGCGGTCCACAACCACCGCCCCAGCACCGAATCAATCCTGGCATAGCTACTTCCCAGGCTGCCCTTGCCGAAGTCAACCACCGGAGCCGACCTCACCGCACCAGGGGCGCTGGAACGACCCCGGTCATATTGCAAACTCAGTCGGTGGTGCTCAAAGGCCTGCCAATCCACCTTGCCGAAGTTCACCGTCTGGTCCTGCCGCCTCGCCACCGTTCCGGTCAAGCTATCCAGATAGTTCAATGCCGCATTCACCTTCGACGACGAGACTCCACGATTACCCAGCAGCGCCATCTGCGTCGCCGTCAGCGCATAGAAGTCAGGATCTTCCGGCGTGGAGATCGCTGGAAAGTTCCGCCGCTGCTGATCGTACGTATAAAAGTAAAACAGCTTATCCCGCACCACCGCTCCGCCAACGCTGCCGCCAAACTGCTGCCGCACATCATGCGGCTTCACAAACCCACTCGTCACAACCCCATCGACATAGTTGGTCGCAAAGGAAAAAGGATTGGTCGCCGCCAACGCACTCGCGCGCAACAGATAAAACCCAGTCCCATGCAGCGTGTCCGTTCCACTCTTCGACACCGTCGTGACGATTCCGCCCGCAGCATGCCCATACAGCGCCGAGTAGTTCTGGCCGCTCACGCGAAACTCCCGCACCGCCTCCTGCGAAAACGTGTAGGCCATTCCCGTGTGCCGTCCAAACCCGCCGCCGCCATCGCCAGCCGCTACACTGGCTCGCCCCGAAGACCCCGACTCCGCAGCATCTTCAACCTCCGGTCCACTATCGCCCCCAGTCCCTCGCGGCACCGCGCCAAAGCTCTGGTCGTCGTCTCCTCCATCGATTCGGCTGCTGTTCTGCGTGGACGCCGCGCCGCGAAAGCTCAAGAGCCCGACACCCTCCGGGTCTGCATTCACCGTCGGGGTCAGCAGAGCGAAGGTCTGCCATCCCCTTCCATTCACCGGCAGGCTTTCAATCTCATCGGAGGTCACCGTACTCGCCACTGCCGCACTCGACGCATCATCGATGCTCACCGCAGCGGGAGCAGCAGGAGTATCCGGCGTCGCCGTCACCGTCACATCCGTCACCACACCGCCCACGCGCATCCGGGCCTCCACCGAGGTCACACCTCCAACCTCCACCACCACCTCATCCAGCGTCAGCCGCGCAAACCGCGCATACTCCACCGTCACCTGATACCTTCCGGCTGGCACTCGCGCCACCAGAAACTCTCCCTTGCTGCCAGTCTTCGACTCCATCGTCCGGCCCGTCGAAGCCTCATTGACCCGCACCTCTGCCCCGGCAAGCGCCGCTCCACTTGCATCGACGACAAAGCCGCTGATCGCGCCATCCACCGAAGTCTGCCCCCACGCACGCCTCGCCACCCCAGTAGCGGCGAACCCCAGCAGCAGGCAGATCACGACTCTCTTCAGGCCCAGAACGATCGCGCCAACCTGCACGCGACCACGACAAAACAACATGCACTCTCCCTGGAAACTTGTACCGCTCTACGCCGCAACCACGGGAAGATCGAAGATTCTATTTACTCTCCACTCATAAGCGACAGCGCATGAGCGTCATACAAATCCCCGGCAACGCGCCAAAAGACAATAAGGGATTAGCCGCAGACTAACGAACTTTCCCCAATTAGGAAAGTCCACGACTATGTTAGCGCCTGAAAAAAGGGCGGCAGCCGAAGCCACCGCCCAAAATAAGAGTTGGATCCATTCTCTAGAAGTTGAAGCGTGTGGCAATCTCTATCTCGCGGGGAGTATAGAGGAAGCCACTATTGTTGCTGCTGGTCAGTTGTTGATAGCTGCTCTGGAAGGTCGCAATCCCTTGTGCGGCCGTGTTGCCCGAGGTCAGCTTGTACGCTGTGCTGTTGATGCCGTCGAAGTTCTGATGATTGGCGACGTTGAAGACGTTTGCGAAGAACTGCAATCTGTACCGGTCTCCAAAGGCGAACTCCTTCTGGACACGAAGATCGTCGACGACCTTTCGCGGCAGTTGGTGTGTGTTGACTCCGATCTCCGGCACAATCGACGCGCCGCCGGCTCCGTTCCAGTCTCCGAGGACGGCGTCCTCCGAGTTGAAGCCACTGACGGAGGTGGTATACGGCAGTCCGCTCTGCGCCTGGAATGACGTATCCGCGCTCCAACCGTTGGCCACGTACTTGTACCAGCTCTGCGAACTTACACTCGGCAAGGTGTACAGCGCATAGCCAACAAAGCGGTTCGGAACGTTGTAACTGGAGTTGCCGTAGTTGGCCCGCGCATTGCCGTACGGGTCGTACCACAGGTTTCCGCTTAGAGTGGTCGTCGCGCTCTGGCTGAAGTCCAGCGCATGCGACCAGGTGTAGTTGAAGTCGAACTGCAGGTTGCGGATCGAACGATTCTGTACCTCAGCCACAAGCGCGTTGTAGTTGGAGGTGATATTGCTCGTCACCTCAGTGATGCTCTGGTAGTTCTTCGCTACAGCTCCGAACAGTCCCGTATTCCCGTACTTGGTGTAGGTCGGGACGACGTACTGCGCCCCATTGGCCAACGGTCCTTTACCCGTGCTGTCGGAGACGGTGATGGTCACCGGAGTGACGGTCGTTGGGTCGAGATTCAGATCGAGGAAGTTCGGCAGTTCGCGGCCCAGTGCTCCCAGGTAGCTGATCGAGAAGACTGTCCCTCTGCCGAGCTGCTGCTGCACCTGCAGATCGTACTCATGCACCATCGGGTTCTGAAGATTGGAGGCGAGAAAGTACGAGCTTGGAGTGGCCGAAGCTACCGCGGCCCCCTGAACGATGTTGGGAAACTCTGGAGCGTTCTTTGTCGTTGGCTTGTACAGGCTGGTGAACTGTCCATTCGGGCTGCCTGTGTTGAGCAGCACGTTGAGCAGCACGCCGTTGGTGATGCGGCCGTAGTACATTCCGTATCCGCCACGCGCTACGGTCTTGCCCGTACCGAAGACGTCATAGGCAAAGCCCAGTCGTGCGCCAAGATTGTTCTTGTCGCTGGGATGATTGTCGAGGCCCGGATACGGGTTGAACGAACCGGTCGCAGTGGTCAGGTTGGACGACGGCATCGGCAGGAACTCATAGTCGTAGCGCAAGCCAAGCTCAAGCGTCAGCTGTGGCGTGATCTTCCAGTTGTCCTGTGCGAACAGGCCGTAGTCGAATGTGTTGATAGCGAACACCGGGCTCCCGAAGCCCTGCACGATCGACGTGTAGCAGGGAAGATCGCCCGTGAAGCCTGTAGCCGTTGCAGAGGTTGGCGCAGCGCCCGTCTGCGTACCGCAGGTCGATCTTCCGGCGGCCTTGTTTGCGAGATCGTTGAAGTAGTTGCCAAGAAAAGCGTACGTAAGAAATCCGTTGCTCTCGAACGTGTTGTTGATCAGGTCGGAGTTGTGAACCGTATCCACGCCAAAAGAGAAGTTATGGTTGCTGCGAGTGTAGTGAAGCGTGTCGCCGATCTGCCACTTCCGCTCGTCGGGGAGAGCCTTGCGGTAGGAGTAGTATGGCGATCCGATGTTGGCGAAGATGGTCGTGTCCAACGCGACTTCAGGGACGTTGCCACCAGCTCCTACCAGGTTTGCCTGCGTGTATGCGCTGAACGGCTGCTGGCTCTCATCGTTGAGCTCGCGCCCGTACTGATAGAGGAGCTCGTTGCTGATGTTGGCAGAGAGGAGACTTGTCAGCTTGGCTACGCCGTAGTCCAGCTTGACGAAGTCATTTCCCCAGGTATCCACGCCATAGTCGTCCGTGGCTGTGGTCTGCACGCCGCCGGGAGAGTCCCAGCGAAGGCGATGATAGAGCAGACTGACGTGCTCCTTTCCATTGATCTGATAGTCAATCTTCGGTGTGTTGATCTCCTGGTAGCCGGCACGAGGCACAGTGCCAAGGTCCGACAGCAAGCCGACGATGCCTGCCTGATAAAGGCTGGCGCCACCTGTATAGCCGAGGCCCTGACGCACGGCAAGGGTGCACGCCTGACTATCCAGTGTGTTCGTTGCGCCCGACACAAAGCCGTTCGGGTGGCACACAGCGCCGCTCGGCAGCGTCGCATCCGGAAGAGCAAAAAAGCTGCTGGGTGAGTTAGGAACAGCAGTTCCCGGGAAGATGCGAGAGTGTTGATCGTAGGTATAGATCCAGAACAGCTTGTCCTTGATCAAAGCGCCGCCCGCCGTAAAGCCATAGATCTTGCGTATGTCTTCCGGCTTCAAAGGACTGCTTGTAAAGCTGTTGACACCTGTATTAGGGTCGACGCTCGTCGTCGTGATCTTGCTGAAATCGTTGTATGCATTCCACTTGCTCTCACGATCGAAGAAGTAGACTTCGCCATGAAGCTGGTTGGTTCCGCTTCGTGTCACCGAGTTGATGACGCCACCGGCGGCACGGCCATACTCGGCCGAGTAGACGCCTGTATTCACAGCGAACTCCCGAACTGCACTCGCAGAGGTCGAATAAGCCTCACGCGTGCGCCCGCGTTCTTCGGAGTAGTACGCCTGATTATCGTCAGCGCCGTCGATCAGAATGTTGTTCAGAATCGGGCTGATGCCGCGAATACTCACCAGACCGTATCCGTTCGAGTCCGACACCACGCCCGGGGTCGTCATCGCAAGGCTCGACCAGCGCCGATTGTTGACCGGAAGGCTGTCAAGCGTCTTCTTGTTGAGATTGGAGACAAAGTCGGGAGACTCGAAGTTCAGGATCGGCGCATCTGCCGTCACCTCCACCACCTGGCTGGAGGCACCGTTAGCGAGATGCGGCTCCAGCGTCGTCAACTGACCAACCTGCACGATCACCGTCTTCGCGCGATACTGCTCGAACCCATTCGCCGATACGCCCACTGTGTATGTGCCGGGCTCCAGAAGAGGAGCCTTGAAGTAACCGCTATCATCTGCCGTCAAATGAATCTCGGCGTTCGTGCCATCGTTATGAATCGTGACGGCGGCCTTCGGCACGACAGCGTCGGTCGCGTCAAAGACAGTTCCACCAATCGCGCCCTGCGTGCTGGACTGCGACAGCATGGGCCAGGAAACCAGACACACTGCCGCAACAAGCAGCAGCTTCATGTTCTTCCTCTTCATCATTGGTCCTCCTCAGTTGTATCGCCTGTATCGCCGCTGACAAGCGCATATCAACGATTCAACGATCCGCGTCTGACGTTCGATTTCAAAGGTTGTATTGAGAAGCTTTCACACTGCCATTAACACAGAGTTACGTCGCCAAGAATGTACCTGCGCCGAGCACGTACCCTGAGACTGCTGCGTCGTCGCTACCACCACACATGGTCCGCGCGCGGTCAAGCATCTCTCAGTACCTGCAGTTTAGCCCACATCCTAGTACACTGGAAGTTGAATCATGTTTATTGACGAAGCACGAATCCGTATCAAGGCCGGCGACGGCGGCAATGGCTGTATGGCCTTCCGTCGGGAGAAATTTGTGCCCAAGGGGGGGCCCTCCGGCGGCGACGGCGGCCACGGCGGCGACATCCTCATGTCTTCTTCGCTCAGCCACAACACCCTCGTCCACTTCCGCTTCAATCCAGAGCACAAGTCCCAGCGCGGCGGCCACGGCCTCGGCTCCAACTGCTCCGGGTATGCCGGCGAATCCACCACCCTCAAAGTCCCGATCGGCACCCTCCTCTACGACGACCAGACCGGCGAACTCATCCACGACTTCGCCCATCCCAACGAGACCATCATCATCGCCAAGGGCGGCCGCGGAGGGCGTGGCAACCAGCACTTCGCCACCAGCACCCATCAGGCCCCGCGCGAGCACGAACTAGGCCGCGCCGGCGAAGAGCGCAACTACCGCCTCGAACTGAAGCTCCTCGCCGACGCCGGGCTCGTCGGCTACCCCAACGTCGGCAAATCTACCCTCATCTCGCGCCTCTCTGCGGCCAAGCCCAAGATCGCCAACTACGCCTTCACCACGCTCGAACCCAACCTCGGCGTCGTCTCCGTAGGCGATTGGCCGCACGAGCACTCCTACACCGTCGCCGACCTTCCCGGCCTCATCGAAGGCGCACACCTTGGCGCCGGCCTCGGCATCCAGTTCCTCCGCCACATCGAGCGCACCAGCGTCATCGTCCACCTCGTCGATGTCTCCGACTCCAGCGCAGCTGAGGGCACAGACCGCCCCGACCCCGTAGCCGACTACAAAGTCATCACCGCCGAGCTCGAAAGCTTCGACCCCGCACTAGCCGCCAAGCCAACAATCCTTGTCGCCGCCAAAGCCGACGTAGCCAATCCCGACAAGCTCAAAAAACTTACTGCCATGGCCAAGCGCCGCAAGCTCCCCTTCTACGCCATCTCTGCCGTCACAGGCGAGGGCGTCGAAGCCCTGAAGTACGCCATCGCCGACATGGTCGCGGCCCATCGCCCCATTGAGCTCGAGCCCCCACCACCACCCCTCACGAAGCTCAAGCCCAACTACCCGCCACCACCCGGCTCCGCCCGAGGCCGTGCCTAGAACTCCGCTAGGCACAACGCCCCAGGTCACACCCCATACTTATTCAGACCGCAGAACCTGCACAGGATCGGTATGCGCTGCGCGTCGCGCCGGCAGCACCGAAGCAGCAAGCGCCAGCAATAAAATCGCCACGGCAGACAGACTCAGCACCAGCGGATCGAACGGACTGACGCCGAACAGGAACGTTCCGAGCAGCTTCGAAGCCGCAACTGCTCCCAGCAGGCCGATCCCGCACCCAATCCCCGCGAGCTTCGCCCCTGAGACAAGGATGAGCTGCAACACGCCCGAACGTTGCGAGCCGAGCGCGATGCGGATCGCCATCTCCTGCACTCGCAGCGCAACCGAAAACGCGATTACGCTATAGATCCCCAGAATGGCGAGCAGCACTGCAGCCGCGGCAAACGCTGTAATCAGCACCGTGTTGAACCGCCGCGGAGCTTCGCTGGTGGAGACAGCATGCTCCATCGTCTGCACCTGATCGAGCGGCAACTGCGGATCCATAGCACGCACGGTGGCCCGCAGCGCATTCTCCATCTGCTCAGGCGCGAGCTGCGTGCGCAGCACAATGTAGCCGCTATTGCCAGTCAGATCCGTGGGCGAAGCGAGCGAGCCTGCCGCCTCTTCCACCTGTTCGGTAGGCTGATAAAACTGGTTCTTGGTGTCGTCATCAGGAGATCCCTGCTTCACATCGGCCACCTCGCCAACCACGGTCTGCCATGGTGTCTGCAGTTGCTGGGTACCGATGCGCATGCGCTTGCCGATAGGGTCCTGCCCCGGCCAATACTTCTCCGCCAGCTTGCGGTTGACGATCACCGCCAACTGCGCGCCATCCTTGTCCGCCACCGTGAAGTAGCGGCCTCGCAGTAAAGGAATGCGCATCGCCGCAAAGTAGTCGCCTTCGACGTAAACCTTCGTTCCCAGGTCCATGCCCGAGTCCTTCGGAGCAACATAGCCCTCAGCAACAAACGCCCCGTTCCCATCGTTGCCGGACGCAGGCAGAAACGTCGTCAGCGCCACCGACGAGACCCCCGGCAGTTGCTCGAGACGACGACGCAGCTCGTGGTCGAACGCGTCCACGGAAGCCTGCGTCGCGTAGTGGTTCCGCGGTAGGCTATACGAGGCGGTCAGCGTGTGGTCCGGCCGATACCCAGGATCCACCTCCCGCATCTTCTCGAAGCTGCGCAGCAGCAGGCCCGAAGCCGTCAGCAGCACCAGCGCTACCGCAATCTCCGCGATCACCAGCGCCGACCGCAGCCGTGCATGTCCACCGCCGGCCGAACCCGTGCGGCCGCCCTCCTTCAGCATGTCGTTCACATTCGTGCGAATCGAAGCGAACGCCGGAATGAGCCCACACAGAACGCCCGTCAACCCAGCGAGCAGAAGGGAAAACGCAATCACCTTCCAGTCCAAACCGATCTCGCCGATTCGCGGCAACGTCTCCGGCAGCAGCTTCACGCCAACCCGCAACGCGACCCATGCAAGCACCAGCCCGATCACACCGCCGCTCACACTCAGCACCAGGCTCTCCAGCAGCACCTGTCGCAGCAGCATCCCCGCGCTGGCGCCTAGCGCCAGCCGAACCGCAAACTCGCGCCGTCTCCGGATCGCACGCACCAGTAGCAGCCCGGCAAGGTTCGCGCAGGCAATCAACAGCACCACCGACACGGCTAGAAACAACGTCCGCACCAGCGGTCGCGCCTGCGACACTGTGTCTTCCTGCAGCGAACGCACGATAGGCCGAATGTGGAAGGTCGACATGAACGCCGGATACCCTCGCATCGTCTCCTGCGCAGCGCGATCGGCATCCTGCCGCGCCAGCTCCGGCGAGATACCCGGCTTCAACCGCCCAACCATCTGGTAAGCCCAACTGGCAGAGGCAGTCTCGGTTAGCTCTTGCGCGGTAAAGCTGATCGGCACCCACAACTCGCTCCGGTTCAGATGTCCAGGCACCAGCGGAAACTCAAAGTTCCGCGGCATCACTCCAATCACCTCGTACGGCTTCCGATCCAGCAGAATCTTACTGCCCAGCACATTCGCATCGCCGTGCATACGGCTCTGCCAGGTCTCATAGCTCAACACCACCACAGGCTGGCCCTGCTCATCCTCCTGCTGCGTAAACACCCGCCCCATCAGCGGCTGCACCGCCAGCGCCGGAAGCACACCGCTGGTCAACCGCGACGCCGATATCGGCGCCGGATCGCCCACGCCCGATAGCTCGAACCCCGTCTGCTGATACCCCCCAAGACTCTCAAAGCTATGCGTGTCCCGCGTGTACGCCTTGATGTCGGGCACCGTAACACCCACTCCGCCTTCCCCTCCAGCATCCACGCCGGTGAGCAGATCAGAGACCACCACAACCCGCTCCGGTTGCGGGAACGGCAGAGGCCGCAGCAGAACACCTTCGACGATCGAGAAGATGGCCGTCGTCGCGCCGATTCCAAGCGCCAGCATTAGCACCGCAGTCAACGTGAATCCCGCGGACAACCGCAACTGACGCAAAGCGAAGCGCAGATCATGAATAAGGGTTTGCATCAACAGCCTCCAAACGCAGATAGACACCTATACGTGATGAGATGAAAAGCAGTTCTCGCGCCAAACCACCCGGCAGGCCAACTAGCTTGATACCTGCACTTTGCGCCAAACGCTTTGCATAGAGAACAGACCCTCCTGTCCGAAATCAGAAACTTCTGTTCGCAAATGAACAGTCCATACCGCGCTATTCCTGCGCCGACCAACGGGAGGACGTATACAGATCATCTCAGCAAGACCGGTACACACGCCACGAAGTGGCCGCCCGAACCGGGGTCCCTGCAAACAGGTCTTCGTTTGCGGGGTGGCCGAGCACAGTGGGCCCGTCCGGCAGGACATATCTTCTTTTTAAGCAGCACAGACAAATTTGCTACGCTAGGCAGCAGTGAATCTCGAAGAGGTTACCCCTTTGATTGACGTGCATCCCCCTCACGAGCCGCTCCACGGCTGGCGCGACTTTTTTATCCATCTCACCACCATCACCATCGGCCTGCTCATCGCCCTCAGCCTCGAAGGCCTCGTCGAATGGCAGCACCATCGCCATCTCGTCCACGAAGCCGAATCCAGCCTCCACGCCGAAATCGAGAACAACGCCAAAGGTTTGCAGGGCGTCCTCGCCGACCTGCATAAACAGCAGGAGAGCCTCAGGCACGACGTCGTCGTCCTCAAATACATCATCAAGAATCACAAAACACCGAAAGACGCCAGCATGGAGATCACCTTTCACATTCGCACCTTCGACAGTGTGAGTTGGAAGACCGTGCAATCTACCGGCGCACTCTCCTACATGCCCTACGCCCGTGCCGAGGAGTACTCCGACATCTACACCACCCAGGACGAGCTAGCCGTCGCGGAACAACAAGCCGCCAGAGATGCGATCGTCAGCCTCGCTCCTTTCATGAACCCAGCCGATGACGACCCCGATCCCACCGAAGGCCAGGCCGACGCGGTCAAACAAAAGATCGAAGTACTCCAGGGCCAACTCACCCTGGTCAACAACCTGTTTGAATCCCTCGACCGCGGCTACAAAAAATTCCTCGCCGCCCACCCCAGTTAGCATTGTTGTTCGTTCTTTCTCGCACACGAAAAAAGACCCACTGTTTCGACCGAAGCTGCTCGTGCTTTTGCCAGAAGCGCAGCGGAGAAACCAGCTTCTTTACCTGGACCTTCACCCACTTAACGTCACACATCTGCTTCTGTCGTTGCCTGTTCGTGATCGGTGTCATCCGTGCAAATCCGTGTTAAGCCTTCCCAGCCACAGCCTCAGGCCACACAATTCCTACCCCACGGCAAACATCATCCCGCCAAACGGGTAAACTAAAACTAATGATCTTCCGTAAGGCAGTCCTCCTCCTGGCCGCAGCCATCGCCACCTCCACCATCGCCAACGCGCAGCTCGGCGTCTATGGAAACGTTACCGTCAACCGCCTCTCCGGCCAGCAGAGCTCGCCGCTGGCCCCGCTAAACGCTGGTACAGTTGACTGCGCCGGCACCCAGGCACCCAACTGCTCGGTCAACAACAGCGTCGACCCGCTCGGCGGCGGCGGCGGCATCTACTACGACTTCAAAACCTTCGGCCCCATTCGACTCGGCGCAGATCTGCGCGGCACCATCACCGACAGCAAGCAGGGCGCCTACACCTTCTCTCGCGGCAGCGGCACACGCATCTACTCCACCCTGGGCGGCATTCGCGGCTCCTTCCACACGCCCTGGGCTCCGGTGAAGCCCTACATTCAGCTCTCCGCTGGCCTCGGCCGCAGCGACTACGGCCTCTTCACCAACGGCAACATCGTCGTACACAACAATCTCCAATACGAAGGTTTTGCCGGTGTCGACCTCAAGATCCTGCCCTTCGCGGACTTTCGCGTCGTTGAACTGGGCTACGGCGGACTTAGCGCCTTCGGCACCAACAGCCACAACTACCCCATCGGAACCATCAGCACCGGCGTAGTCTTCCACCTGCCCTTCTAGCGCCCGTTCGATGCTATGTCCTGCCGGACGGGCCCACTGCGCGTGGGGCGGCCACTTCGTGGCGTGTATACCGGTCTCGCAGGGATAATAGGTATAGGTCCTCCCGTTGGTCGGGAGATGAATGATCCCGACCAACGGGAGGGCCAAAGCACTCCATCCTGCCCAGACAAGTTAAAAAGGCGTGCAAACGCCCGCCCTCCGCGCAGGAGGCCCGTCCGGCAGGACAAAGCTTCTAAGCTCTCTTTCTCCGCGATACTCCCCCAAAATCCATCCGTTTTGCGAGAGAATAGCCCATGCGCGTAGCACTCTTCGGCGGAACCTTCGACCCTCCCCACCGCGGCCACCTCGCCATCGCCACCGCTGCCGCAGACGCCTTCCATCTGGATGAGGTTCTCTTCGCCCCCGCAGGCCGCCAGCCGCTCAAGCCCGACGGCACATCCGCCCCCTTCTGCGACCGCGTCGCCATGCTCTCCCTGGCCTGTCTCCCCGACACCCGCTTCGCCGTCTCCACCCTGGACGCACCCCACGCCGACGGCACACCCAATTACACAGTCCAAACCCTCACCGCCCTCCATCAGCTCCTGCCACACGACACCCTCTTCAACCTGGTGGGTGCCGACAGCTTCCTCGATCTCCCGCACTGGCGCGACCCCATCCAGCTCCTCGAACTCGCTGAATGGATCGTCGTCAGCCGACCCGGCAGATCGCTCGACAACCTCTCGACCCTTAACCTCACTCCAGACCAGCAGACCCGCGTCCACCTCCTCCAGACTGTCCACGAGGACGTCGCAGCCAGCGATCTGCGCCAGCGCCTCGAAGCTGGCGACGCCTGCCCAAACCTCCTCCCAGCCGCCGTCTCCCAGTACATCCAGGCGCACCATCTCTACCAGCACCCTGGCGACTGAACGCTCTGACATCTTTTAGCCTTGTCTCACCCGATTCAGTCTCGCCCTAAAAATAAATCTGTGGATCGTGGCGTACTTTTCAGCACCCCAAAGTACGTTGTCTCCTGACCACGTTTACCACGCATCTCACCACGTTTTCACCACACAAAAACCACGACGTTCCCCGTCTCAACGTAAAAAACCCCTTATAAAACACGCATCCCCATCTCCCTTCCATCATCATTTTAAAAACCGCCGGCAATCCAAATCTTCCGACCTCATCAAGAGAAGACAAAACGCAGTTTCACGAAACTTTCAAGGTACTTTATGCTGGAAGCATGGAACCTCTGAATTCCTCCATCTCTTGACCCCTGCAATTCGGCCAAACCCCGCAACAGCGGCAGTGATCGACAACGATATGGCCGAACTCACCACATTCCCGTTCCTCCCCACCTTTCGCGATCCAGCGGGCAGCGTAGAACTCCGCCCTGATGGCGCGTATCGCAGCATCCGCTCCCCATTTGACGCCGAAATACTAGAGTTCCTGCGACTACCCTTCGCCTCGGAGCTGGTCGCTGAAGGCCGCCTCGTTGCGAGCGAAGTCGTCTCTCAGAGCGCCGACACCCTCGTCCTGCGCCACCCCCGCGTCTCCTTCCAGTCGTACCCATGGGAGTGGGCGCCCTCCCTCTGGTTATCCGCGGCAGAGCTGACCCTGAACCTGTGCAGCGACCTCATCCAACGAGGCTGGATCCTCAAGGATGCGACTCCGCTCAACGTCCTATTCCGGGGCACCCAACCCGTCTTTGTTGACGTTCTCTCCATTCAGCGCATGGGCCCACACCAACCCATCTGGCTCGCCTACGGTCAGTTCGTCCGCACGTTCCTTCTGCCTATGCTCGCCCACTCCAAGCTCGGTTGGCCGCTTCAGGTCGCTCTTACTCGCCGCGACGGCTACGAGCCCGAGGAGGTCTACGCCGCTCTTTCCTGGCCTGCCCGGCTGCGCCAGCCCGCACTCTCCGCAGTCACCCTCCCCTCACTGCTGGCCAATAACAAAGCACTCCAGTCCAGCAGCCTCGCTCCACGCTCAATCAAGGACCCGGACGTCGTAAAGCAAGTCCTCACCAAGACACTCAAAAGTCTTCTGTCTCACATGCGACGCGTTACTCCCTCCCATCGATCCTCTACCTGGTCGGACTATGCCGAGACGGCGACCCACTATAGCGACGAGGACCGTACGCGCAAGCGCAGCTTCGTCACCGCCGCGCTCGCCAGATCAAAACCCACACGTCTTCTCGATGTTGGCTGTAACACAGGCGTCTACTCTCGGCTGGCTGCCGACGCCGGAGCCGAAGTCGTCTCGATCGACACCGACCTTCAGGCGGTCGACCGCCTCTCCGCCAGCCTCAAGGGCAGCGGAAAGAATATTCTCCCCCTCTGCATCGACCTCGCTCATCCCACACCCGCCGCCGGTTGGGAGAATCGTGAAAACGCATCCTTCCTGATTCGTTGCGCCGGTCACTTCGACACCGTCATGATGCTGGCCGTATTGCACCATCTCCTGCTCCGTAGCCAGATCCCGATGAACCAAATCGCCAGGCTATGCAGCAGTTTGACCACCTCTCATCTCATCCTCGAGTGGGTTCCTACCACCGACCCAAAGTTTCACGAACTCGTTCGCGGTCGCGAATCCATCTACGGGCACCTTACGGAAGCTACCTTCCGCGACGCATTCGCCCAGCACTTTACAACCATCGATGAACTCACCCTGGCGAATGGCCGCATAATGCTGCATCTGCAAAAGAAATAATGGAATGATTCTCGTCCGTCGGCGACCGACTCCGTCCATCACCGCTACGCAGGCAAGTAGGCGTTATGGGCTGTAACGCTGGCTTCCGAGGACGCAACCCGCTACCATGAAAGATCAAGGAGTCGCATGCCCTCAATTGAAAGCAACCAGCTTCTGCTCGCCGCGGCCGCAGCCTGCGAAGATAAGAAAGCTGAAGATATTCGCATCCTCGCACTCGATCCCGCAGAGAGCGGCCTTACCGACTACTTTCTCATCTGCAATGGCACGAATGAGCGCCAGAATGTTGCTATTACCGACGAAATCGAGATCCGGCTGAAGCGCGAGTTTGGCGTCTATCCCAACTCGGTCGAGGGACGCCGCCAGGGCGAGTGGATTCTGATGGACTACGTGGACTTCATCGTCCACGTTTTTTCCGAGGAAAAACGCGCTTTTTATGGTCTCGAACGCCTGCGCAAAACCGCCACCACCATCAGCATCGCCGACCTCAACGCCGACGTCAGCGCACGCATCACCGCATCCCGCGCAAAGGCTCCCAAGAAGGCTGCGGGTGCCAAGGCAGCATCGACAAAGACCTCTGTGGTCAAGAAGGTCGCGCCTGCTAAGAAAGTCGCGTCAGTCAAGGTTGCGGTAAAGAAGACACCGGCGAAAAAGACTTCGAAAAAAACAGCAAAGAAGTAGTGCACCTCGGCTAAGAGTGGAGGCGTTCTTTTGGTTGTGGTGAGCGTGGTTTTTTACGAAATTGGGTGTGCAGAACGTGGTTGTTTGCGTGGTAAACGTGGTTAAAGTGTGGTGAGATGCGTGGCGAAAAGGGATAGGAAACAGCTGGCGGAAATTAGGACAGTTTTTTTGCACTTTAAGAATTAACTTTTATGACGTTGATTCGAGATCTCTCCTCTGCGTACGGTTGAGAGATTCCAAGCAGGAAAATGGGGCGTCCTGAAGGACGCCCCAATGTTTGCCTTGAAACAGTTAGAAGAGAATCTTGCCGGAGAAGATCATATTGCGAACTCCGGTTCCGAATCCGGCGACGGAGCTTCCGCTAGCTGCGTTGAAGAGATAGTTATTGAAGTTGCCTGAGTTGGCGTCACCCAAATTGGCACCAGGCGTCCCATAGTATGAGCGGTTTAGTACGTTGAAAGCGTCGACTTCGAGACGGAAGGTCAAGCGTTCGGTGATCTTCGTGTTCTTGAAGACGCTGAAGTCAGCGTTGTTGAAGGTGTTGCCGCGGAGAGTATTGCGCCCGATGCCAGGGTAGGGGTTTCCGAGGACGTTAGCTGCGAGCTGGTTGTTCGCGATGAAGTGTACCTGCGACGGGGAGACCGGATTTCCGGTCACGTAGTCCACGAGTTGAGGAGCGGTGAAAGTGCCCGGAGTCGTTTGTGTGGGAGCCGTAATTGTGGTGTCGGTGTAGATGCCGAGCGTGTTAAGGGGGGCATTCTTGTTGGAGAGGATGGGGCGCTGGACGTCGAAACCGACCTGGTTGTTATTGAAGTTTGTGTCGTTGTAAGACTGAAGAGCACGGTTGTCATCCGGATTGGCCACTGAGGATGAGGTATTGACTCCTTGGTAGTCCGTGTAGGGCTGACCGCTGTTGTAGATCCATACGGTATTAGCTTGCCAACCGTTAGTCAGCTTATCTAAGAGGTCCTTTCCGGTGTGGAAGGCGGGAAGAGAGTAGGTGAAGCTGATGCTGGCCGCATTGGGAAGATCTATACCACTCACCGCACGCTCGCCACGGTCGATGTCGAGCGGGTTCTGAGCGAGGGCAATAGTGTTTCCACCTTCGTTTGCGGATCCGGCATTCCCGAAGATTTCGCT
>Ga0302324_100002001_pt1 | contig 48270 bp, 43 predicted proteins | sample Palsa_T0_1_FD_201949 | JGI IMG/M metagenome (GOLD analysis project Ga0302324, IMG submission 201949) | Peat permafrost microbial communities from Stordalen Mire near Abisko, Sweden - Palsa_T0_1 | ecosystem: Environmental > Terrestrial > Soil > Palsa > Peat permafrost | place: Sweden: Abisko...
CTCCGTAACTCTTGGCGCATCCCAGACACAGCAGTTCGCGGCCGCCGTTGCCAACGTGTCTAACGGCAACATGGCGGTGACTTGGACGGTCGCCCCCAGCGGCGTGGGCGCCGTCGATAGCACCGGCCCGTACACCGCGCCCGCGGCCATCTCCGGCACCGAAACAATCTCGGTGACTGCGACCAGCGTGGCCAATCGTTCCATGACAGCTTCCGCGACCGTTACCCTGGCGCCACCGCAGTAGCGATATCGTGCGGATTCGACCGGCAGGGCAATTCCAGCCACGCTGGACCTCTGGGCCGGGCTGCTGGCTCTGGCCATCGCGCTGAATCAGGCGGAACTGGTGCTGCGCAAGTGGCGCGGATTGTGGGAAGGCCTGAGCGGGTGGGCCAGGACTCCGGTCCTGCGGCCGGGCTCGCACAAAAGATCCACCTCGGCCCGCTCCGCGAGCGAACAACCCAGTCCCGCAAATGAACAGGTGCGCAGTCCGCGGCATTGATGCCATTACGCTTAGACCGGAACGCCGCGTGCACTTTGGCTGGCCTATGCGCACCTTCCTCCAGGACCTCCGCTACGGCCTGCGGCTGCTGGCTCGCAGTCCCGCCTTCACTGCCATTGCCCTGCTAACGCTCACGCTGGGCATCGGCGCCACAGCCGCGATCTTCAGCGTGGTGGACGCCGTGCTGCTGCGGCCGCTGCCCTATCGCGCCCCCCAGCGCCTGGTCACCGTCTTTGAAGACGCCAGCGAGGTGGGCTTCGAGCGCAACACGCCCGCTCCCGGAAACTACGCCGATTGGAAAGCCCAAACGCAGATCTTCGAAGATGTTGCTGCGGCCGCGGAGTATGGCCGCTTCCACGTCTTCAACCTGACTGGAGACACGGGCGGAGAGGCCGGCGAACCGGAGAGACTGCAGAGCGCATCCGTCACCCGGAATCTCTTTTCCGTGCTGGGCGCGAGGCCCGCACTGGGCCGCGTGTTCCGGCCGGAAGAAGACCGTCCCGGTGGTCCTCACGTCGTCCTGATCGGTCACGGATTGTGGAAGCGCCGCTTTGCGGGCGACCCCGGCACAGTGGGGCGCGCCATCGTGCTCAGCGGCGAGAAGTACACCGTGGTTGGCGTGATGCCGGCGGGCTTCGCCTATCCGTCCACCACCGCCGACATCTGGACACCGATGGCCCTCACCCAAGATCAGTTGGCCGATCGCGGAAACCATTACCTCGAGGTGGTTGGGCGGCTTCGGCCAGGCGTCACGCTGGCGCAGGCCAATGCCGGGCTGCAGGTCCTTTGCAAACGGTTGGCGCTTGCGTATCCGGACACCAACGCAGGACTCCGGCGGTTCTTCGCCGAGCCGCTGCAAGATACCTACACGCAGGGCGCCCGCACTGGATTGATCGTGCTGATGGCGGCGGTGGGTTTCATCCTGCTGATCGCCTGTGCCAATATCGCCAATCTGCTGCTGGCGCGCGCCACCAGCCGCCAGCGCGAAATCGCCGTACACACTGCGCTGGGCGCGGCGCGCAGCCGCATCGTGCGCCAGATACTGACCGAGAGCGCGCTGCTGGCGGCGGGCGGCGGCTTGCTCGGCATATTGCTGGCGGACTGGTGCTTCAACTTCTTGAAGAACCTGATTCCCGTGGATCTTTCGCACAGTGTGTCCTTGTCGCTCGATCCGGTTGTGCTGGCTTTCGCGCTGGCCATCTCACTCGCCAGCAGTTTCCTGTTCGGCATGGCGCCAGCCCTGCAAGTATCCCGGATCGAATTGAACGGCGTGTTGAAAGAGGGCGGACGCGGCAGCTCGGGTCCCCGCCGCGGGATCTTGCGCAACCTGCTGGTGGTTGGCGAAGTGGCGCTGTCCCTCATGCTGCTGGTAGGATCCGGACTGTTGCTCCAAAGCTTCGCCAAATTGCGCGGCCTCGATCCGGGCTTCCGCGCCGACCATGTTCTCACGGTGAGGGTAGATGCGCCGGTTACCAAATACGGCGAATTTACGAAGCGCTCGGCATTCTTCCAGCGCGTGCTGGAGCGTGTGCGCGCCTTGCCGGGCGTGCGCGCCGCCGGGTTTACCAGCGCATTGCCGCTGACTTGGGAAGGCGGCAGCAGTGGCTTCACCCCCGAGGGTATGGCGCCGGGTCCGGACTTACCTTGGAGCGCCAATAACCGCGTGGTTACGCCCGGCTATTTCGAGGCGATGCGCGTTCCGCTGCGCCGCGGCCGCCTGTCGTCGGCATCGTCGGCGACGTCCGCCAGATGCGCCTGAACGATCCGCCGCGCCAGGAGATGTATTTCCCCTATTGGCAGGCGAAGGACAATTGGATGGTGCTCCGCGATCTCGCGATAAACACCAGCGGCGATCCGGTGAGCATGGCGGGCGCCGTGCGGCAGGCCGTCTCATCCGTAGACCGCGACCAGCCGGCATCGAACGTAATGACACTTGACGACCTGCTCGACCAGGAAGTTGCGCAGCGGCGCGTGCAAGCAGCGCTGCTCGGCGGATTGGCCGGGCTGGCGCTGGTCCTGGCATGCATCGGGATCTACGGCGTGCTCTCGTACCTGGTGACCCAGCGCACGCGCGAGATCGGCGTGCGCGTAGCGCTGGGAGCGAGCGCCTCGGATGTGTTCCGAACGGTGGCGGGGCACGGCATGACCCTGGCCGGAATCGGCATCGCGGCCGGACTGGCCGGTGCGCTGGCCCTTTCGCGCCTGCTGGGCAGCCTGCTGTTCGGCGTGAGCCCCGCCGACCCGCTCACTTACGCCGGCGCCATCGCCGTGTTCGGGGCGGTCGCGCTCGCGGCCTGCTAGTTCCCGGCGCGGCGCGCGGCACGTGTGGATCCCATGGTCACGCTACGGTATGAGTAGGGGGTGTTGTCCTCGCATCAGTGCGGCTTTCGGTCGGAGTATCACTTGAATAAAGCTGAAACTTCTCTCCGCGGGGGAGCTTAAGTGCGAAGGCTGCGGATAGGCCGTAAAGGAGAACCGCGAGCAGTCCCAGAATGGGCGTGCCACCAATCATCACGAGGTTCTCCAGAACCCCGCCGAGGACCGCGCCCAGAAGGTTGATGCCGAGCCCTTGCGCTGGTTCAGCGACGTCCCGGAAGCTGCGGGAGAAGATGAGCCCCGAGAAGAACACTGGAAGGCCAGCCAGCGTTGCGGAGGCTAGCACGCGTGCTGTGGACGGAAGGGCTTCAAAGAGCGAATACGGCACGAACATGCCCCCAACCAGAACAACGAACAGGAAGACGTACGCGACGCCTCGGGAAACAGGCCTGAACATGGTAAGGGTGTTAGCCAGCAGGCCCATGGCAAGAAATGCGGTAATCACCACCGCATTAACGATCCAGGTGGAACCAAAAAACAGCGAGAGCTCCGTGACTCCCTTGGTTTCCAAGAGCATGAAACCCGCACCCAAGAAAAACAGGTGCAGACCCTGACGGCTAGCGAGACGCCGGAGCGGCGCCACGCGCTGCAGGACAGTTGCAGCGAAATAAAGGAACAGCGCAAGCACGCTCCAAATAGCCAGGGGAATCGTTCGAGATTCCAGGTAAAGAAACGGCCAGTGGTCGGTGGCGAGTGGCATGCTGGCTTGATGTAACCGCATCTCGCTGCTGATTTCCGGATAATCTCCGATCACGTTGGACTCCGCTGCCTTGCCCTCGACGAAGACCACCCCCGTCTCATCGTAGCCTGTGAAATAAGCGCGCGGTTCTGCGTTAAAGGCCTGCGCGAGGGTAGCGAATAGCCGGTCGCTTACGAACGATCTGCCCCCGCCGAAGGCCAGCACCAGAGTACCGTTCTCCCGCAGCAGACTGCGAGCCTCGCGGAAGCTTTCCAGCGTGTAAACGTAATTGTCAAGCCGGATAGAAGAATAGCCTGTCACCATAGTGTGGGAGTCGAGATATCCAAAGACAATCAGGTCGTACTTCTGGTTGGTCTTTTTGAAGAAGGCGCGTGCATCGTCCACGAATACGCTAACTCGGGGCGAATCGTAAGGGTGCTCCGGATGAAACTCCCGGCCCAGCCGAAGAATGAAGGGATCGATTTCAACGGCGTCCACGTGCGTAGCGCCGTGTCGAAGTGCCGCGGCGACATCGTTGCCTGTGCCCGCGCCCACCACCAGTACGCGCCCGGGATTCGGAACCAACCTGTACGGAAGTTCATAGGTTGGACGCCCGGAACTGTTGGCAAAGCGTGCGGTGAATTCGAGCGAGAGATCCAGCATTTTCTGGTGATAATCGTGATTGACGTCGACGAAGTAAGCTGCCGGGCGAGACCATCCTGGCGGGGGCGGAACCTCGGTCATGGTGATCCGATAGTAGGGCGACCAATAAGAGTGCTGCTGAGGCACGGCCATGGCGCAGACAATCAAAGCAAATACGGCCAGGGCCAAGCGCTGGCGAAAGAAGAAAGGAACTAAAGTCAGCAGCCCGATCAGAACCCAGATAACCGGGGGGGACCCTAAGAATGAGAGCGCCGTGAAGACAACGATGCCAGCGAGACTCCCCGCCAAGTTGACGCCATAGCCTTGAAGCGATGGGGCTCGCTTGAGACGCTCCCCCACCAGTCCACCCAGGACCGCGAAAAATGCCACAACCAGGTACATGATGCCCGGAACGGCGGCCAGGTATACCAAGAGCATCGCGAGGTTGAAGAGAAGATGCCAATGGCCGGTTGGCGCTACAAGTTGGTCACCCCATACATAGTAGTCGAAGGTGGGAGTTGGCAGGTGTGTGAGCTTGAGGACCGATGCGAATGTGATGAGGAGAAAAAGAGCTGCGACAAGCAAAGGAAAGAGCCGCTTGAGAGTTCTGGGAGGCTTCTCCATGACCATCCCTAACCCGATTCCAAAGAAACTAGCGATCAGCGCCAGGTTTTTGAGGTAAGCGAATATGCGGATCTCAGTTGAGAGGTACCGGATGACAACGAGCTCAAAATAAAGCGCGACGAAACTCGCCAGGAATAGCGGCAAATAACCCGGCGCAGACCACCTGGAGCTAACCACGGCGGTTTGATTGGCGCTCACTTCACGATCTGTAGCAGCTTCGGCACGGTGCATAGTTCACCCCTCCGTCCTCAAATTCGGCACCGGTCCCATGGAATTGTATCGCTCCCGAGACGCAGTGCAATCATAGGTCCGATCCTCGGTACCTGGAAAAGATGACTCATGCATACGCCAAAACCAATGGAAGGAACCGCGGACCAGGGCTGGGGACGGAGAAGGCGACAATCCATAAATATCTGAAAATATTAGGGATATCCTGCGACGTCCGGGCCGCCCTCCGGAGAGAGATGCAGTCCACAACCGCGCGGTTCATGCTGGGTTGGCCTAGCAGCGCCAGCCTACGCGTACGGCGCCGTCCTCTAGCGCGGACGCGGACAGGCGGACAGTGACGCGGGCCGTTGTCGCCGATCGCTCACACGATCAGCATGCAATCGCCGTAAGAATAAAACCGGTAGCGCTGCTCCACCGCGTGGCGATAGGCCGCCAGCGCCAGATCCTTGCCGGCGAAGGCGCACACCAGCAGCAGCAGACTGGTGCGCGGCAGATGGAAATTGGTCAGCATCGCGCCGGTCGCGCGAAACTCGAAGGGCGGATAAATGAAGATATCCGTTTCGCCACTCGACTCACGCAGGCCGCCGCCTGGCGTGGCGATGTCCATTGCGCTTTCGATGGCGCTTTCGATGGTGCGTACGCATGTCGTGCCCACGGCAACCAGGCGGCGGGAGGCGGTCATGCGCGCGGCGTTATCCGCCGTGATGCGATAGCGCTCGGTGTGCAGCCGGTACCCCTCGATGCGGTCCGCATGGATCGGCTGGAAGGTCCCCAGTCCGACGTGCAGCGTCACAAAGGCGATGTCCGCGCCACTCGCGCGGCACGCATCCAGCACCTGCGGGGTGAAATGCAGGCCGGCCGTGGGCGCGGCTGCCGAACCCTTCTCGCGCGCGAACACGGTCTGATAGCGCTCCCGGTCGGCGGCCTCGTCCTGTCGTCTGATGTAAGGCGGCAGCGGCACGTGTCCTATCTTTTCAAATTCTTCGTAGACATCGCCCTCTCCCGCGAAGCGTAACGTGCGCTCTCCGAATCCGCGGCGCGCGATCACTTCCGCCTCCAGGCGCTCCGCGAACAGCACCCTTTCGCCGACGCGCATCTTCTTGCCGGGATGCACCAGCGCCTCCCACTCCCGCGCCGCGCCGTCGACCGGCCGCAGCAGCAGAACCTCCACGTGGCCCGCGCGTCCCACGCGATGCCCAAACAGGCGCGCCGGAAAAACGCGCGAGTCGTTCAGCACCAGGCAGTCGCCCGCGTGGAGGAATGCAGGCAGGTCGCGAAACTGCCGGTCTTCCCAGCACCCGCGGGCGCGATCCACCACCAGCATGCGGGAAGCGGCGCGCTCGGCGAGCGGCGTCTGCGCGATCAATTCATCGGGTAGAGTGTAATCGAACTCGGCGAGATCCATTTCCTTTGCCGACCAGACTTCACTGTAACGGAAACAGCGTGCCCTGCTCTTCGCCTTCCCATAGCTCCGGGCGGTACTCGACGGGCGCGGAAGCCAGGCCGTGCCGCTCGCGAATACGCGCGACGCGCTCGCGCAATTCCGCCTTGTAGCCTGGGCCAAGGTAGGCGCTCGCTGCGTAGAGCTTCCGGTAGGGTCCGGCCAGCTTCGGAAAGCGCTGCTCCAGAAAAGGGAAGAAGATCTTCTGTGCGCAGGGCATCAGGAACAGCGGCCCGCCGCCGAAATACTGCGCGCCTGCCTCACGCGCGGCGGCGGCCAGGGCGTCGAGGCTCTCCTCGGAGTCGGTGATCATGGGCAGAATGGGATTCGGGAAGACTCCGGCAGTGAGTCCGGCATCCGCCAGTGTGCGCACGGCAGCCAGCCGCAGATCGGGCCGGGGCGCGCGCGGCTCCATCAATCGCGCCAGGCGGCGGTTGAGTGTGGTGACGGTGACGTTGACGGACAGCACGTTGCGGCGGCCGATTTCGCGTAGCAGATCCACGTCCCGCGCGACCAGGTCGGACTTGGTGGTGATGGACAAGCGCCGGCCTTTCTCTGCCGCGAAGACTCCCAGGATCGCGCGAGTGCGCCGGAAGCGCCGCTCGGCGGGCTGATAAGGATCGGTGGCCGTGCCCAGGGCGATGTGGTCGCCCCGATCGAGCTTGCGCAACTCCCGGCGCAGGATTTCCGGGGCGGCGGCCTTGGCGTAGATCTTGGACTCGAAGTCACGCCCGTTCTCCATGCCCATGAACTCGTGGGTGTAGCGCGCGTAGCAGTATTGGCAGCCAAACTCGCAGCCCCGGTAGGGGTTGATGGTCCACTGGAAGGGCATGTTGGGCTTGGTGCGGTTGAGAATGCTGCGCGCGCCGATTTCGAAGTACTCGACCGGAGCGGCCGCGGTTCCCTTGGCTTCCAGCAGTTGGCTTTGGGCGGCCATTTTAGCGATGCCAATCAGTTCGGGCATTTCTTAATTTTCGGGTTTTATTCGCCTAAGCGCAACCATCGAGCCGTGGGGCGGGCGTCCACGCCTGCAGCGGGTCTCCGGACCCGCCTCAATCACGAGGGCCCGCAGCGCCGGAAATCAGCGACGCGGCGGGATTGTAAGGAATCACCCCGTAAAGTTTATGGCCCAGGAAGCGCCGGGCCGCCGCGGATAAGGGCAAGCCCAGCAGCAGTCCGAAGGCGATCAGGCCAAAAGCGCCGCGTAGCACCAGCGCGACAACGTTTCCGCGGCTCGCTCCCAACGCCAGGCAACCCGATCTCATTCGTGCGGCGGCCGGCATTGTAGGCCGTAACTCCATAAAACACGATGGAGGCGTGCACCAGAGAGAGAGAATTCCGAATGACCATGTGAGTCGTGCAATCAGCCGTTCCCACTCAGTTTCCAAACCCTCTCGCATATGGCCTATTGGGTTTCCGATAGGAAATAAGGCACACTTCCATTCGGAAAACAACAGGTCTGGGTCCCGCGCGCCGACCCCCGCGGAAGCCGGCCGTCAGTGCGTTAGAATGTAACCCTCATGACCTGCTGCTCCGATTTCGACAAGCTCATGGATTTGGATCTGGCGTGCCACGCGCAGCCCTACCAACTCACCAACGGCAGAATCATCACGGAGATCGACACGGAATACTATTTTGTTTTTGGGGAGGAGCGCCACAGCTTCGTGGGCATCAACTATTGCCCGTTTTGCGGCCGGGTGCTTTCGCGCGGCCTTTGGAATCTGGAGAAGAAGAAGCAGGGGTAGCGGACCGTTCCTTCGATTCGAGCAATGTGGACAATTCCCCGACGTCGTCCAGGATCAACAGCGCCAGTGGCTCGGGCTCATCGGGTATCGGCACGACCGTGATCAGGAAGTCCACATCCGCGGCCTTTCCTTCCCGTGTCAGGCGCATCCGCTCGGTCTTGCGGCAGGTTTTGCCATTATCGAAGACCTCTTTGACGAAGTTTTTGACGATGCACTCCGGGCAAGCCTGCGTGGCGCCGCCCTCGTTACCGATCGAATGAATACATTGCAATCGGTCGTCTCCGCGCAGACGGAGCATGGCGAAGGGCACCCGATCGAGCAGCCTGGCCCCGGCCAGGTTGAAGTCTACGATGTTGTAATCGTGGTCCACCACAAACGCCGGCAGCGGCAATACGTCGAACACATTCGCGATCAAGTCGGTGTTGGGTGCGGGCAACTGTGCAGGACTAGCGCTCATAACACTTTGGTGCGCCGCGGACGAGAGATTTCTCACAAAACCTGTTCGGATCGCTTCCGTCTAGCGCTTGCCGTCCGGCTGCAGGAACGTCCCCTCCCGCAGTTCCCGGAACGCCTGCTGTAGCTGCTCCTGCGTGTTCATCACGATCGGGCCGTACCACGCCACCGGCTCCTCCAGCGGCTGCCCCGAAACCAGCAGGAACCGTATGCCGTCTTCCCCGGCCTGTACCGTGACCTCGTCCCCCCGGTCGAACAGCACCAGCGAGCGGTTGTCCGCTTCCGAGGGAGGCGCCGTATCCGCCCATCCGACTGCCTCGGTAGGCACGGCCAGCGGGGCAGAGGCGTTGCAAAACTTACCGCTCCCCGCGAAAACGTACGCAAAGGCATGCCGCGTCGTCTCCACCGGCAGGGTCTTCCGGCGGCCTGCCGCCACCGAAACATCCAGATACATCGGGTCGGCGGCGATTCCATCCACGGGGCCCGCCTTCCCCCAAAATTTGCCGCTGACGATGCGGACGTGCGTGCCGTCGTCGTCCTTGATCTCCGGGATGTCGGCGGCCTTCACCTCCTGGTAACGCGGCTTCGTCATTTTGAGCGCGGACGGAAGGTTGGCCCACAATTGGAACCCGTGCATGCGGCCCGCATGGTCGCCTTTGGGCATCTCCTGGTGGATAATGCCGCTGCCTGCGGTCATCCATTGCACGTCGCCGGCCGCGATGGCGCCTTGGTTCCCCATGCTGTCGCCGTGCTCCACTGTGCCAGCCAGGACGTACGTGATGGTCTCGATGCCGCGGTGGGGGTGCCACGGGAAACCCGCCAGGTAATCTTCCGGAACGTCGTTACGGAAGTCGTCCAGCAGCAGAAATGGATCGAAATCCGTCGTGTTGCCGAAGCCGAACGCGCGGCGCAGGTGCACGCCCGCGCCTTCGAGGGTCGGCTTAGCCTTGATAAGCCGCTTAACTGGTCGAAGGGACATATTCGAGTCTACCCTGTCCGTAGGGCATGTTGGCAACCCGCCTTGGGCATCGCCGTATTCCGCTCACGCGCGCCTCCCAAAACCATCTACTGGTGCCCGGGTTGGGAATCGAACCCAGGTTCCGGGGTTTCTTTCGAGCCCGGCCTGCGTGGCTTTATTGATCGATATGATTGTCGCCACCCTGACCACAGCGCCTTCCGCCAAGCGGACATCCGTAAGCGTTTACTTCCGCATCTCATCCGGGCCGAGCGTTACCCGTACGTGAATTCTGGCTTGCTCTGTCCGACCTCGATAATATAACCGTCGGGATCGCGCATGTAGCAGAGCGTCTCGCCGTACTTGTCCATCGGCTCCGTGATGAACTCGGCTCCTCGACTCCTCCATAACTCATAGCACGCTTGAATATCCGCAACGCGGATATTCATAAAGCCGCTCATCTTATCCGGGTCGGGGACGCTGAGCGTTACCGACGGCTTTTCGGGGGTCGGCCCGCCCCCGACGTTGACAATGAGCCACATATTCGCAATCTGAATGTACCCAGGCGCGCCCATGCTGTCACCTCCGCTCAGAATGCGGCCGCCGAAAATCGTTTCGTAGAAGCGAGCCGATCGCTCGATGTCGGCGACCGTGAGAAAATATGCGACGGTGAACCCGTCCCGCGGCGGCATCTCATAGCTCTTCTGTCCGATTTGTACGCTGTTCATTGACGACTCCGATTCCGATCGTACGCGGGCGGGCGTTCACCTCTTGGCGTATGCCGTGAAAATGTAATCCTTTGACGCCGCTAGCGTGTGGCACGTGGCACCGCACTTGGCATCGTGCCCCTGCGGCGGCTTGCTGGCCGAGGTGGCAGGGGTGAACGTACCGGATGCGGCGTCATAGTCGAACGTGCCATATCCCCATCCGTGCGTGTCCGAGAATCTCTTGCTGTCCTTCTCGATGAACTCGACCGCAGCCAGGTCACCAGGCACCGTGTCCGGGATGGCCGCGGAAAAAGGGGGATCGGTTAACTTTTTCGGTCTCCACTCAATCTTCGCAATCTTGGAGCCTTCGGGGAAAGGCTTGCCATTGCCGGGAACACCTTCCTTGTATGCGCCGATCATCACGGGATTCGCAACGATGAGTCTCATCACGTTTTGGGCGTAGGTATGACTCGGCCCGACAGCCTGCCAGTCTTCGTATCCCCTGAACTCAGAGAACGCCAGCCCATTCGGCACTTTCACGCTGTACTTGTCCTGTGCGGCCATGGCCCAGCCGCCCACCACGGCGAGCACTCCCGCGATCGCCGCAATCGTCGCCATCCTTTTGCACTTCATTTGTACAACTTCATTTACGGTTTTTAATTTGGCCCTACCCGCCCGCCTCCGTTGGAGCTTTGTTGGCGGCGTTTTTTTTGCTGCACGCGGCATTCAGGGCGGCGGCAATCGCCTTGGGCGTATGCCACCATCCACTTCGATGAGGAAGCCGGCAACCCACTCGATTCCGATCGTACGCGAGCGAGCGTTCCCATCAGCCGCTCGGGAATCCCTAGCCAACACGGTCAAAACCGGTGACGCTAGGCATTCGACACACCCATCGCCGCTAGGTTTCGAAGCGGGTTTGATTCCGCGCCGGTCTTTTTTCATTTCCGATTTTCCCTTGTGTCCTCCGTTCGCAAAACAATGTCAAGCCACCAGCAAGATCTTCCCGACACCGCCCTTCTCTGCCGCCGCTTGAGCCTCGGCCGCCTCACTGAGCGGCAGTTTCAGGCTAATCGGGATTACCAGCTTGCCATCTCGCACCGCCTCGGCCATGAACTCGAGCGTTTTCCTGTCGAATTTCGAGAATACTGCCACCGCCTTTACAGATGGGTACTCCGCGGCGTTCTGCGGTGCCCCGACCACCGATGCATAGACTCCTCCCGGCTTGACCTTGGCGATCAGCTTCTCGGCGGTCCTTCCGCCGACTGTATCCGCCACCGCATCGAGCGGCGGAAGATTGGCAATCGCGGTGTCGTCATCGGTTGCGACGACCTGATCCGCGCCGACTGTCTTCGCCTCGTCGATCTGCTTCTTCAAAACCCCCGCGATCACAGTCGCGCAGCGTGCCTTCGCGGTGAATACCGCCGAACGCCCGACATTTCCGGCAGCACCTACGACGAGAACCGTCTGGCCGGCTTTGATCCCAGTAGCTAAGAGGAGTTGGTTGCCAGTCGTCGTCACCAGCGGCAACGCCGCCGCCTCGAGCAAATCGAGCCCCTTGGGAACTTTCGCCAGAATCGCGGCTTTCACGGCACAAAGTTCGGCGTAAGTATCGTCCGCCATAGCGAACACCTGGTCGCCCACAGAAAAGCCTTCCACTCCCGGCCCAATCTTGACCACAGTGCCCGCGATATCGACTCCTATGAGCCCCGGGAACTTGATCGGATAAAAATCTTTCGTTAATCCAGCACGTCGCTTGTAATCGATCGGATTCACGCTCGTGGCAGCGACCCGCACCAGCACCTCGCCCGGACCCGGAATCGGGTCAGGGTATTCTTCGAACTTGAGTACTTCAGGACCGCCATATTGGTGGACAACAATTGCTTTCATCTTTCATCTCCTTAGCTCGCAGTGTATTCCCTTTCTATCCACGTCGAAAATAGAGCCTCACACAGGGACATCCTTTGCGAGGGGTACTTAATGTGCGGCCCAGTTCAACTCTTCTGGTACGGGTGGAAGATGTAGTCCTTCGCCTTCACGGCCACATGGCACGAGTGTCCGCAGGCTTTAGCGGCCTTGGGATCGGCAGTGAACTTGTCCCATGCGGCGTCGTAGTTGAACACCGCGTAATCCCCAGCCGCCGGTTTTCGGAAATCTCTTGCTGTCCTTCTCCATCACGAAAGCCTGCTTAAAGACATCGGATTACCTTAAGCACCTCTTCGGTGCGGGCGGAAGAGACCACAGACCAGTCCTCGTATCCCCTGAAGTCGGAGAACGCGATTCCGCCCGGCGATCTCAGCGAGTACTTGTCCTTGTTTTGGCCTTGCGCGTACAGGACCGCGCCGCCGAGGATGGCAAGCAGTGCCGTGGCCGCAACGATGGTAAAGGCCGCGATATGTTTTACGGCGGTGCGCGTTCTTATCTTTTGTTTCTGTTGTACTTGCGCCAAGGATTCCGTCAGAAGTTCAGTCATGGTGTGCTCTGTTTCACAAGAAAAGTCTTCTAAACCCGATCCACGTGCGTCTCGATCAATTGTAATTAAAGTGGATCGCCACCCTGTAGCTCGCTGAACCCGTCCCGCGGCTGCATTTCATAGCTCTTCATTTGTACGCTGTTCATTGACGACTCCGATTCCGATCGTACGCGAGCGAGCGTTCACATCAGCCGCTCGGGAATCCGAACATCAACCACGACTGGTTGGCTACCCAGTCGGGGTAAAGCTCGGTCATCTGGTTGAACAGCCCTTCGTCGGACGCCGTGGTCAGCCGCAGCCGATCGAAGTCCAGCAGATAGCGCTTCGTGTCCTGGATCGCCGACGGTGAGTCGGGCGCACCAGGCTTCTTGTGGCCGGCAACAACAATCGCTGGCTTCAGCGCTGCCAACCGGTCCAGCGCCGCGACCCAGTTCTTCCGGCTCTCGGGGGTGGTGTCGCCGACGTACATGTGGCACTGGTTGTACACCACGTCGCCGGCTGCGACCAGGCCGATCGATGGAACGTATAGAGACGTCGTATCGGGACTATCGGTGTGGCCCTGCTCGATGATGCGCAGTTCCTGGCCCTCCAGAGTGAACGTGTCGTGCTCATAGGGCTCAGGTGGAACCAATTTAGTGGCCACTTGCCCAGGAAACAACCGGCGGGCTAACCGCTCCACTGGGGGAGTGAAAGACATCTGCATGGCGTTTACCGTCTTGGGCGTTGCGATCGCCCGGGCGCTCGGGAAACGGTCGAGCAGAACGCTCAGACCGTAGAAGTGGTCGAAATGGCCGTGCGTTATATAGATGGTCTCCAGGTTGCGGTTGTGCAGCGCAACCCAAGCCGCGAGAGCCTCGGCCTCAGCCACCGTCGTCATTGCGTCTACTAGCACCGCGTCGTACTCGCCGAAGATCAAAGTCGACGTGATCGGGTCAAAGCCGAGCGCTTCGCCGAAGGGCTTTGGCCGCTCGCCTACCATTACCTTTCCCGGTGCGGTAAAGACGTTGACACCAAGCGTGTTCGACGCGATGGGGGCGCTCATGTGCGTGGTCTCCTTAAGTTCATATGGTGCTCCCTTTTTATGCCTGAACCTGGGGCCCGGCCGGTGCAGGGCCTTGTCCGCATCCCGTCCGGGCCGGGCGCTAACCGTACTTGAGGGCGGTGCTCTGTCCGACCTCGATAATATAACCGTCAGGATCGCGGATGTAGCAGCGCGTCTCGCCGTACTTGGGGATCGGCTCGGTGATGAACTCGGCTCCTCGACTTTTCCATAATTTATAGCACGCTTGAATATCCGCAACGCGGATATTCATAAAGCTGCTGATCTTATCCGGGTCGGCGAGGGTGCTAAGCGTTACCGACGGCTTGTCGGGGGTCGGCCCGCCCCCCTACGTTGACCAGGAGCCACGTATTCGCTATCTGAATGTACCCGGGCGCGCCCTTGCTGTCGCCGCTGCTCAGAGCGCGGCCGCCGAAGACCGTTTCATAGAAGCGAAGTGATCGGTCGATGTCGGCGACGGTGAGAAAATGTGCGACGCTGATACCTTCCCGCGGGGGCATCTCATAGCTCTTCTGTCCGATTTGTACGCTTTCTATTGACGGCTCCGATTCCGATGCGGTCATGAGTTTCAGAAGCGCCTGAGCCGCCGAGGTCGACGACGCAGGATTCTGGCCAGTAATAAGACGGCCGTCAGTGATGGAAAAAGGCTGCCAGTTCGCCACCTTCTCGAATATTGCGCCGAGCCGCAGCAGTTCATCTTCGACCAGGAACGGCACAACCTTCGTGAGCTGCATCACCTCTTCCTCGCCGTTCGTGAAGCCGGCGACGTGTTTTCCTTTCACCAGCGGAGCGCCCTGGTAGGTAACGTGGCGAAGCACCCCGGGCGAATGGCACACCAATGCGATGGGCTTGCCGGAATTGTAGAAGGCTTCCAGAAGAGCGATCGACGTAGGGCTCTCCGCGAGATCCCACATAGGGCCGTGCCCACCGGGATAGAAAACGGTGTCGAAGTCTTCCGCCTTCATGTCCGCAAGTTGGACCGTGTTGGCCAGAGCCTTTTGCGCCGCCGCGTCCTTCTTGAACCGCGCCATCGCCGGCGTTTGATTTTCAGGCAGGTCGCTTTTCGGATCGAGCGGAGGCTGCCCGCCTTTCGGAGAGGCGAGCGTCATATCGATGCCGGCATCCCTGAACACGAAATAGGGGGCCGCGAATTCCTCAAGCCAGAAACCAGTCGGGCGGCCCGTGTTCCCCAGCTGGTTGTGCGATGTCAGGACCATCAGTATTTTCATATTGTTCGATAGCGCGTGCGCCGGCCGATCGAGAGCCGGCGGAATGCCCGGCTGATCGCAAGCTGCTGGAATCTCAGGCCAAATCGGGGTCGGGTCTTTTTTCTGAGCTTGTGACCGTGTTTTCGTTGGCGGGCGTCGGCACGCGGGCTACGAGCCTGCCCCACAAAAGCATCCACAGCTTGGGCCAAGCGGAGAAATTGAAGAGGATAAACGGATCTTCATCTGCGCGTACCGCGCTGGGGGGAAGGGTTGCAGGGAGTCCCCGGCTACGTGGCCGAGCCCTTGAAGTCTGTTCTACTTACTCCGATGAAACAGGAACGGTCATGCCCGGTTCGGCGCTCGCGCGCAGGGCCTTGCTCTTGACATTCTTGGTCACGCCAAACGCGAAGGATTCGCCGAGCGAGCCGGCATCAAACGCGCGAATAACATAGGTACCGTCGATGTTGGCGACGTCCAGAAAGTTGCGCCCGGATTCCCGCGCCGGCTTGGCAATGGCGAGAAAAGTTGCATTGACGCCTTCTCCGCTGAGATGGATAGTGGGCACGCGCGCGATGTCGCGCACTTCCGTGCTCATCCAGATGGTGTACTGGCCGGGCTGCAAAAGCGTGTTTCCCCAATACGCGGCTGCCGGCAGTTCGAAAGTCCCCTTGAGTACCGGTTGCGCGTTGGCCTGCACAGTGGTTAAGCCGAGCGCCAGACCGACTAGCGCGAAGCCGATGGTCAGTTGTTTCCGTACGTTCATGGTTATTCTCCTTTAATGAGCCTCTCCGAGTGAACCCTTTGAGGCACTTACTTCGTCTATGCAGTAGATGAGCGAACCCGAGGCGAAGTTTATCAGCAGGCCGTCAATTGTATGTGACGATGGAAACAGCGGATAAGAAAGGGTTTAATCGATCATGTCATTCCCAGCGCCAAGATCCATGAGCGCCAGCCGGAAGCTGCGCTTTGGACCCTTCGAGGTGGATCTCGAAAACAAGGAGTTGCGCAAACACGGGATCCGCATCAAATTGCAGCGCAAGCCGTTTCAGATTCTCGAGTTTCTGTTGCAAAGACAAGGTCAACTGGTCATGCGCAACGATCTCGCGCAGATTCTTTGGCCCGGCATGCACGTGAGTTTCGACCGCAGCCTGAATACCGCGGTGAACGCTCTGCGCCGTGCGCTGGGCGACACTTCGCGCAATGCGCGGTTCATTGAAACGCGGACGGGACTCGGATACCTTTTCATGGCATCCGTGGAAGAGGTGGGCGGCGCGGTTGCGCATGCGAGCGCCGGCATTCAACTGGTGCACTCGAATGCCGCCGCCGAGCCGCCGCAAGACTGCCTGAAGGGGCGGTATTTCTGCCACAAGCTGACCGAAGAAGATCTGCACAAAGGTGTGGCGCATTTCAACGCCGCTTTGGCGCACGATCCGGGCTGCGCCTTCGCTTTCGCGGGACTGGCGGACGCATATTGCTTGTCCGCATTGCTGAACATGGCGCCGCCGGCCGAGATCTATGCGCGCGCGAAAGAGATGGCATTGAACGCGCTGAACGCGAGGCAGGACCTGGGCGACGCGCACCTTGCGCTGGCCACCGTGAAGAGGCTGTTTGAATGGGATTGGGCCGGTGCGGAGGCGGAGTATCTGACCGCGCTGGTGTTGAGTTCGAATTCCGCAATGACGCACCAGGCGTATGGCGCGCATCTGGCGGCGACGGGCAAAACCGAAGAAGCGTTGCGCGAACTGCGGCGGTCGGAAGAAATCGATCCTCTGTCCCCCATGGTGAACGTAGGAGTCGCGTGGGGCCTTTATGTGGCGCGGGATTTCCAAGGCGCATCGGAACAGTCCTGGAAAGTGCTGGCGATGGAGCCTAAGTTCGGCGCGGCGCAGTATACGCTGGGGCTGGCGTATGCGCAAATGGGCTTGGCCGAGGAGGCCATCGTGGAACTGCGCAATGCGCGCATCTGCGGAGGCGATCAACCGGCAGTGCTGGCGGCTCTGGCGCACGTATATGCCTCGACCGGGGAATCCGGCGAGGCGGGCGGAATACTAGGCGAACTGGAGGATCTGTCCCAACGACGGTATGTTTCGCCTTATTGGCTGAGTTTGGTTTACGCCGGCTTAGGCGACCGCCGGCAGGCGCTGGAGTTGTTGGGCCGGGCATATGCGGAACGCGACGTCTGGCTGACCTGGCTGGGAGTGGAGCCGCGCTTCGACGAGTTGCGCACGGAGCCGCGCTTTCAGGATTTGCTGCGGGAGGTTGGACTGGGGGGTGGGCAGCTTGGGGCGGAGTAAACTATGGGGCGGTCAAGATTGCCCGCCCCACATAAGTAAGCGGCGCTGTTCACAGACCGGCCGCCGCTGAGATGGGAACCGTTACCGGCTGTGTGGCGTCGCCGCGAAGCGTCAGGCTGCGGACCGCTTTGGACACGCCGAACCTGAACGATCTGCCGATCGCGCCTGCATCGAGTTCGCGCACGACGTAGGTTCCATTGATGTCGTCAATCTTGAGGCAACTGTGTCCGGAGGTTTCTCCGGAGCCAGCCGGCGCGACAAAAATTGCAGCCACGCCTTCGCCCCGAATAGATACCAGTTCAAGTCCCGAGAGGTCCCGCTCGAGTGACAAGGTATACTCACCAGGCTGCAATAGCGTGCTGTTCCAGTACGCTTGTGCGGGCAGAGTGAATGTTGCTTTGGCCATGCTTTGGGCGCTGGCTCCCACCGCGGTCAGGGCCAGGAGAGTAACAAGCGCCAGAGTGAATGCTGCGAATCGTTTATGTAAGTTCACGGGCTTTTCCTTTCATGCGCCGCCACAAGGGCGGCTTCCTGTTTGTCTATTCGATAAGACGATGGCGCGCGGCGAAGTATAGATCAATTGTTTGTCAATTCGCTTGACCGCCTGAAGGCGATGCCGCCGGCAGGTACAATGGCTGGGGCGGGTCGAGACGAATGGAACATTACACTTGGGCGGACCTCGATAGGGAAGTCCTGAATCCGCGCATCTGGCGCAAGGTAATCGCGGGCGAAAAAGCCATGGTGGCGCAGGTCTTCATCTCAAAAGGAGCCGTGGTTCCCGAACATCATCACGAGAGCGAGCAGATCACTTACATCCTGGAAGGCGCGCTGGAGTTTGAAATCGAAGGCCGCACTATCGTGGTCTCCGCGGGCCAGGTGCTGCGCATCCCATCGCAGGTGCCGCATCGCGCGGTGGCGCTGGAGGATACGCTGGACCTGGACATCTTCAGTCCGATTCGCACGGACTGGCTGACGGGCCAGGACGATTATTTGCGGCGCGGCTGACGCCGGCGCCGGTCTCCGTATTTGGATTCATTGTTGAGGCATGCTTGAGCCATGGACCTGGGAATCAAAGATCGCGTCGCGGTGGTGGCCGCTTCCAGCCGGGGCCTGGGGCAGGCGGTCGCGCGGGGGCTGGCGAGGGAAGGCGCCAAGTTGGCGCTCTGCGCGCGCACTTCCGCAAGTCTGGATAGTGCCGCGGAAGAGATCCGCCGTGAGACGGGCGCCGAAGTGATGACGCGCGCCGTGGATGTCACGGCTTATGACGAGGTTCGGCGGTTTGTGGCCGCGGTGGTGGAGCGCTTCGGCCGCGTGGACATTTGCGTGGCGAACGCGGGCGGTCCACCGGTCAAGAGCTTCGCCGAAACCACTATCGAGGATTGGCGCGCCGCGGCCGATCTGAACCTGATGAGCACGGTCTACTTCGCCAAGGAAGCGCTGCCGGCTATGCAGCGGCAGGGATGGGGACGCTTTATCGCCATCACTTCGGTGGCGGTGAAGCAACCGGTGGAAGGGCTGATTCTCTCCAATGCCGTGCGGTCCGGGGTCAGCGGGCTGATCAAAACGCTGGCTAACGAATACGGACGGTACGGCATACTGGTGAACAACGTGTGTCCCGGATATACGGCCACGGCGCGCCTGGTGGAACTCAGCCACAGGCTGGCTGGAAAAGAAGGGGTCGATCCGGCGGAGATTGAGGAGCGCTGGGCACGGCAAACCGCGCTTGGCCGCGTGGGCCGGCCCGAAGAGTTTGCGGATCTGGTGGTTTATTTGGCTTCGGAACGTGCCGCTTACATCACCGGCGTGTCCATTGCAGTGGACGGCGGGCTCGTAAAGGGTGTGTACTGATTCAGACCAAATCCGTTCCGATTTGGGACAACTGTCCCGATCAGGCGGCCGGCTGCGGGCGCAGCGCAACGGAAGAAAGTCTGCCCGATTGTTGCTGCATGCTGCTAATGCGGCTCTCAATGGCGGTCAGAAACACCGTTTTGCGGGGTGACTCTGGCCAAGCCCTGACCACTTCGCGCCGGTATCTGAGAAATGCCATTTCTTCCTTCATGACCTTGACTTGAGCACGCAGCATGCCAACGTATGAATAAGGGCCCGCAGCGGCGCGGCGTCCGCGAACAGATACTGGTGGAGCGGACCGTATTGGGATTAGCGATGGGGGTTTGCTCCGAAATGCAGCGTACACGTTTCAACCCGGCGCAATCGACGGGTGCCCCATCAGGCTGTGGCGGCCGACAGGTGTCGAGACGAGTCTCGACACGGCACGCACGAGTGCGTACGCCACGCCGCCGCACGTTGGACTTCGCCGTTCCCCAGCTTCGACACGTCGGATCCCGCAGCGTGTGACAACTGGCAATCAGCGCTAGAGCGAATCAGGATCGGTTTGATTTCCGTCCGTGTTGGATATCACGATTGCGACAATTCTCTCAGGCTCCGGTCTGGGAGCACCTGCAGGTGACGCACCTGCCTTGCCGCTTCCAGACGTTCAGTTCCGCGCCGATCTCCGCGGGGTGGTGGCGCTGCTAAGCAGCCACTCGCCAAAGTGGGGAACCGCAAGCTATCGGTTTCAGTTCACAGTCTGCGCCATAATAGCATTGACGGATAGACTTATGGTTAAGACCGCATTGCTGGGGCTGGCGTTATTCTGTCAAGCCGCGGCCGGCGCTGAAGTGGTGCGCACGATCCGATACCTCACGGCGGAACCTCCGGCTCCGCCGGTGCCGTTCTACGACAACGGCTATCTGATTTTCCTGTATGGAGTGCACGATCGCGAAATCGTGGTTTACGGGCCAAAGGGAGACCGGACGTTCCGCGCGGTGTTGACGGGGGCAGACGCAGGCTCGCTCTGCCCGCGAAGCGCGGCTGCCGACACGGACGGCACGATCGCGGTGGCGGCAGGATGTACGGGGCCGCCGCACGATATGGGCGGCGGTATCGCATTGCTCGACAGCACGGGCAGACAGATCCGCTTCATTCGGACCGGCCGCTACATGCCCACGCAAGTGACATTTGGCGCGGACCACGGAATCTGGGTTGTAGGATTCCAGCGCGACGCGGAGGACGTTTACAGCGAGGATAAGCAGAGTTATTGCATTTTCCGCGAATTCTCGCGCGAAGGTAAGCAGCTCAGGGAATATGTGCCCCGCGAATTGTTCCCGAGGGCACTGACTCCCAGTGTGGCCCTAGGTGAGAAGAGTATGGCGGCAGCCCGCGACCGGGTGGGCGCACTGCTCTATGGGGGCAGGCAAGGGAGCCAGCGCATGTGGGTGGAGTTCGATTTCGACGGCAAGCTTCTGGGCCATTGGATCATGGACGACATTTCCGTGGGCAACCTCGGGATCACTTATAGCGGCGATCTTTACCAGTACGTGACTGACTGGAAGGAACACACGCATCAGTTGAAGGTCTTTGACCGGGTGTCGGCGAGTTGGAATCCCGTTCCCGGCGATTTCGGCGCGAATTGGGCGCTGATGGGCGCGGACGGCGAGGATGTGGTGCTCTGGGATCAAGACGAGCTTGCCACGAAGCTGAATTATGTACGGCCAACCAGATAGGGCGGGCATGCCTGAGTTTGAAGCCATTCTTTTCGATTTCGACGGCGTCCTGGTGGACAGCGAGCCGGTACACTGCGACTGCTGGCGGGAGGTGCTTGCGCCGTTGGGCGTGGCGGTGACGTGGGAGGTTTATGCGGCGCATTGCGTGGGCGCGGTGGACAGCAGCATGGTCGAGGTATTTGCGAAGCTGGCGGATCCGCCGGCCGATCCGGCGAAGCTGTGGGAGCAGTATCCGCTGAAAAAGCAACGTTTCCGGGAGCGCATGGCCGCCCACGCGCCGTTCGCCGCGGGCGTGGCGGAGTTCTTTTTGGAGCTTTCCGGGCAATACAAGCTGGGGGTGGTGTCTTCCAGCTCGCACGCCGAGATCGAGCCGTTCCTGGAAGCGGCGGGCATTCGGCAGTATCTGGGAACGGTGGTAGGCGGCGGCGACGTGAAGCGCCATAAGCCGGCGCCGGACCCTTACGTGCTAGCGGGCCAGCGCCTTGGAATCCACAGCGCGCTGGCGGTGGAAGATTCGCCGCCCGGCATAGAGAGCGCGCGGGCGGCCGGTTTTGCGGTGTTACGCATCACCGATCCGGGGCGTATGATGGATGCCGTTCGAGCGCGGCTGGATGGGGGGGGCGCGTGAGAGCGCGAATCAAGCGGGTCCTGGAGGACCCGCGCAGGCCTGTATGCACGGTCGAAAGCCCACCGTAGGTTGTTGGGGAAAAAGGGGCGGGTCTGGAGACCCGCTGCAGGCGTGGACGCCTGCCCCACAAGGCTTTGATCACTATTCGTGGGCTGCCCGTTGCAAGCGGATCAGCTCGGTAACGGGCAGGGGGACCACGTCGCCCTGCACCTCGCCGATCACGGCGGCGGTGTGCGCGAAGGCTAGCGGGTCTCCCGTGACAAAGTGAATGATGCGGCCCGGAGCGCCGGAAGCGGGGCCCGTGCGCATGCTGCCGCTGACGGCCAGGGCGAGGGCTTCGGCGCTATCGACGAGCATGACCGAGGCGCCGGCTACGCGCTGGATGGCATCGTGCAATAGCGGATAGTGTGTGCATCCAAGAATGAGTGTGTCAATTGCGGCGCGTCCGTCGAGATAGTGACCGAGCAGCAGATCGCATTCCGGAGAAGCGGCCAGCCCTTCCTCCACGATGTGAACCAGCATGGGGCAGGCGCGCGCCCAGACGGTGAGGCCGCGTTGCTCGAGACGCCGCTGGTAAGCGCCGCTGGCGATGGTGCCCTTGGTACCGATCACGCCGACATGTCCGGTGCGCGTCAGGCGGGCGGCGGCTTCGACGCCCGGCTCGATTACGCCCCAGATCGGAATCGAAAAGTGCCCGGCAAGTTCCGGCAAGGCGGAGGCGGACGCGGTGTTGCAGGCGATGACGACGCCTTCGACGCCCAACTGGCGCAGGAATTCAGTAATGCCATAGGCGAATTCGGCGACCATGGCGGCAGGCTTGCGGCCGTAGGGAACGCGCGCGGTATCGCCCAGATAGACGAAGTCGCGGTGCGGCAGCTTGCGGCGCAGGGCTTTCAGCACGGTCAGGCCGCCGACGCCCGAATCGAAGATTCCGAGGGGCCGGTGCAGCGGGTACGGCAAGAGTGATTCGCTCATCGAGACTACCGGCGGAGGTCCACGACTGCGTAGGCGGCCATTTCGGGGATGGTGAATTCCGTGGCCCCGTCCTGCACGGTGTAGTCTGCGAGAGTCTCACCGGGATGGGCGAAGGCAGCCAGCTGGCCTTGCGCGTACGAACCTGACACGCGGACACGCAGACCTTTGACCACGGCCTTGCCGTAGTTGAGCAGGTGGACGCGGGCTTGCGAGGCATCGCCCGTGAGCCGCACCAGCACCACGTTGCTGCCATAAATCCGCAGGAAGCGTTTTTCATCGGTGAGATCGCGGCGAGTCTTCATCGCGAATTCATAGGGATCGGCGGCTTCGGGTACATTGTGGAAATTCAAGTCGTAGCCGGGATCGGCGGACGGGATTACATGAAACAAGAGATTATGGCGGGCGAGCAGATTCAGGACCTCGGCCATGGTGTCGGAACCATCGTCAACCACCCCGATGTTGGCCCTTACCGGCAGGCGCGGCTTGTCGATTTCGCCCAGGAACCGGAGCATGCGCGCGAGCGGCGCCAAGTCGTCGGGTACGGCATGGATGGCCGCATCGACTCCATAAGCAAACGCCTCGGCGGCGGCCAAGGCCGCGCTGCCCGCCGGCGCGTCGTAGAAGTACGAGCGCCCTGGCTCGCGGTCGAATCGCCAACCGTTGGCATCCACCCAGGGCACGCGCGTGGCGGAGGAGACATCCATGTGGTACTCGACGGCAGGGGCGACCGCCTGGACGGCATGCGCGCGATCGAACGCGGTGGCGGCGAAACCGGCTTTGCGCCAAGCCTGTTCCTGGCCGGCGGGAACATATAGGCGCTCGACGCCGGCCTTGCGCAACAAGTCCGCCGTATCGATGGGCCGGTCCCAAAACAGCGTGGGCAGGAGAACTGCCAGGAATGCCAGGGGCATCAGACCTCGATGCTCTTGACTTTGATTTTGTCGAGCTGGTATACACCCAACCCGAGGCTCGCGGCATACTCGATGTGCCCCGGCTCGCGCACGAACGGATTGACGTTCGGATTTTTCTGGTGATCGTCGTCCCCGCCCAGATATTTCGCGGAGCGGTCCCACACGGAGACGGCATGCTCGGCCTTGCGCTTGTCGTCGATGATGTCGAGCAGCAGGCGGTCGACGGCCACCGGGTCGGTACCGAACAGCATACGTTTCGGATAGAAGCGGAACTTGCGGCTGGGCGAGAAAGGTCCGCCATGCCACACGCCGCGGAGCCCGTCCATCACCTGCAAGACCGTAAGCGAGTGAAGCGGCTCGACCGAGGCCAGCGTGCCGATGAACGAGTAGGTGTTGGTGATGGAGCCGGAATGGGAGCGCGCCACGTTGGAGAAGTCGCCGTAGGCGATGTTCTTCAGGCAGCCGGTGACGCCGGAGGCGCCGTGATCCTTCATATTCGGCACGTTAACGATTTTGGTGAAGCGGTCGCCCACGAGGCGAATCAGGTTGGAGCGGGTGTCGTCCTCATCGAAGAAAGAAGTTTCGACGTAGGTGGCCGGGTCGTAGGACTCGGTGGAGCCGCGCCTGGTTTCGGCTGTCCAGATATGCACACCCTGCGGCACGTAGCGATCGTAGTGGACTGTTTCGATCTGCTCCTCGAAGCGCTCGTAGATCCAGATGGCTTCGGGCTTGACGCCCACGGCCATCAGGTTGCGCACAATCTCGGCCACTACCGCGGGAGTCGACATGATGCCGGGCGCGCCGGAGCAGTTGACCTTAATGCCGACGACGTCGGCCGGCGTGATGAAGCGCGCCCACGCGTCGCGGACGTCGGCATCGCCGGTCAAGGCGCACATGCCGCGGGTCATCATCTCGCGCACCACCGCGGGGTCGGGCTTTTCGGTGGCTTCGTCGATGCATTTTACGGCGTGCACGGAAGTCACCTGTCCGGGATAGGGACCGGGCATGCCGGGCTGCGCGGCGGGCTGGTAATGCGAGACGACGCGATACTTGGGGATCTTATGGTCCGCGGCGGCGAGAGCGGCGGGGGCGGCGGCGGCCATCTGAAGAAACGTGCGGCGATGCATCACTGTTAATCATAACCGAGAGCATTCACCCATGCGGCTGGCGCGATGGCCGCCAAATGCATGTATGGTCCTGGTTCCAGCGAGGACTTCGCCCGGGTGGAGCACGCCGCGCGGGATGAAGTACTCTTCACCGGCTTGGAGCGGGATGCGCCGGCCATCGACGATCAGGGTATAGCATCCCTGGACGACGATCATATATTCATCGAAGCCGTGGGCATGCGCGGCGGATGCGGCTGAGTCGCGGCAGGTCCAGAAGGCCATTTGGCTGCCGTCTATGCCGTCGAAGATGTAACCGTCGACGCCGGGCGTGGCTTGATCGGTCCGCGCAATCCGGTTGGCGGGCTGCTTCATGAATTCGGGGAAGTTTTCCATAGCCGCGAATTATTGTCGCATTGTTGTAAGATGGACTGGAAGTGCCCACGAGATCGTCCGTGAGATCGTGAACGCTTTCAAAACCTGCCTTCCAAAGGAACCCTGTTATCATGTCGAACGCTCTGACTGGAGCCGAGTTTAAGAAACAATTGCGCGAGGGCGCCCCCAAGATGGGGCTGTTCCTGAACGGCCATAGCCCCACGGTGGCGGAGCAACTGGCGCACAGCGGCTACGACTGGCTGCTGGTGGACACACAGCACGGGCCCATGGATCGCGAGAAGCTATCCGCGACGCTGTGCGCCATCGCCAGCGGGGGGGCGAAGTCGATGGTGCGGGTGGCCGGTTTCGACGATCGGGGCGGCATTCAACAGGCGCTGGACCTGGGCGCGGACGGCGTGCTGATCCCTTACATCAACACTGCCGCGGAAGCGCAGCAAGCCATCAGCTGCGCGCGTTACCCGACGGTGGGGACGCGCTCGGTGTACTTTCCGCAACGCAGCACGAACAAGGCCGGGCTGTTGGGTTACGTGGGAAACGCGAACAACAATATCATCGTGGCGCTGCAGGTGGAGACGGCATCGTGCATCAAGAACATGGCTGAGATTGCGGCGGTGGCCGGCGTGGACATTCTGTTTCTGGGCCAGAACGACCTGAGCATGTCGATGGGGCTATATGAAAAGTACGAGTTCCCGCTGATGTACACGTCGCCGGAGTTGAATGCCGCTACCCAGACGCTGGCCGACGAGGCGCACAAGAACAACGTGATTCTGGGAATCTTTCTGTTCGGCACGAGCCGGGTGGGCGAGTTTCTGGAGAAGGGTTTCACGTTCATCAGCGTGGGCAACGACCTGCACCATCTGCTGACGCAGGCCACCGCGTACGTGAAGGACATGGAAGCGGCGGCGGCGGAGAAGGGCAAGCCGTGGGTGCGGCGTCCGACTGCGCTGATGTAGGCGCGCTACGGCCCGAGCGCGGGAGGTGCAGGGAGATGCCGTTGCGGAATTCGGGCGTGCGCAGGGCTTCGTCTCCGCCCGCATGGCGGAAGTGTTCCGGCCGTGCGGCATTGCCTGTCTTGACATCTACCCACTCGCCCGCATAATCGCCCACTCGGACAAAACGAGGGTCAGCAGGGCGATGGCGCGAGTTAGGACGGTCATGGTTACCTAACCGCCGAATCTAACTGATGACTTGGCGAATCTTGGTACGATCATAGCAGGAGATTCGCCATGCAAATTGTCTCAATTCAAAAGGCTGCGGATCTGCCGCCCAACGTGAAGTCCGCCGTCGAGCAGCTCCTGGGAAGACCGATCGGGGCCGACGAGGAAGTCAGCGTCGTGGCCGTGCCGCCGGGGCAGATGCCACCCTCCGAGCCGCGGGCACGCGTGGCCCAGCAGCTCGAAAATCTCCTGAACCGCCGCGCCGCGAAGGTCGGGGACACTTCCGACGAAGAGATCGACGCTGCGATCGATGAGACTGTCGATCGCGTGCGCCACAGGCGCGAGTGAGGATTGTCCTCGATACCAATATCCCTGTTCGCGCTCACGCAAAGGCGAGAGGGCCGGCGCGGGAGCTCCTTCAGAACCGTCATTTCCACAATCCGGTGGTGCGCGACTACTGCCGGGAGCAAGGCGTACTTATCGCAAGTGACGTGGAGCTTATTCGAAGCCAGGAATAGCCCTTCCAGCAGAGACTTTGGAGCCGTCGCGTCGTCCGTGGGATGGCCAAGATGACGGAGTTGCGCTTCTCCCAACGGGCCTCGCGGGCATCGATCAGTGGAGCGGTTCTTATCTATTGAGAACAGTTAAGAATTCTGGTAGACTGCATGGCAGGAAACACTCGAACCCGGAGGGCCCCATGACAACCGTCACCATCTCCCTGCCCGAATCTCTGAAGGAATTCATCGACCACCAGCTCGCTACCAAGGGCTACGGCAATGTGAGCGAGTATTTCCGCTCCCTCTTACGCGACGCCCAAAAGGAAGAAGCCGAGGCCCGGCTGGAGGCTTTGCTGCTGGAGGGCCTGGCTGGCGGCGACGACATTCCGTTGACGCCTGAGTTCTGGAAGGACCTGAAAGCGGAAGCGCGCGGCATCGCAGCGAAGCACAAGGCGCGGAAGCGGCCGTGAAAGCCGTTATCCGTCCGAAAGCGCATGACGATATCCTCCGGCAATTCCGATGGTATTTGGTCGAGCAGGACGCACCCGATGCGGCATTTCGGTTCGTAGAAGCCGTCGAGACTTCGGTCGAGGAGTTATTGCGCATGCCCGGTATGGGAGCGCCAAGAAAGATCCGAAACCCAGCCTTGAAGGGGTTGCGGCTCTGGCCGGTGAAAGCGTTTGACGAGTTCCTCATTTTCTATGTGGTGGCAGGAGACACGGTGAGGGTGATTCGCGTTCTGCACGGGAAGCGCGATATTGAGCGGATTCTTAAGAAGGAGTCGGGTGACGACGACAAGGTCCACTGAAATTATCCCTCCGCTGGCCCCCCGGAAGTTACCGACAGATCGCGGCTACGGCATCCGCCAATGCTTGTCCGAGTATCCGATGCTGGTCGCGATCGAGGTGAATTCCGTCCACACTGCTTGAGGACACGACACTGGCCGCATCGAAGAAACCGCAGCCAAGCGTCTGCGCCATGTCGCGGTAGGCGCCGGCAAGCCCCAGACTCCTTTGTTCCGCGCCGGCGAACTTGGGCGCAATGGGCTCTTGTGGAGAACGAATCGGCGGCGGGCACACGACCAGGATTGGGGGCACCGGCATGCCCGGCTCGATAGGCGCCCGGCGGATCTCATCGATCAGAACGGCGATGCCTTGCGCCGCAGACCAAGCGTTGTTATGCGGGTGCGAGAACTGAAAGTCATTGGTTCCGAGCATCAGGATCACGAGGGATAGCGGCGAGTGGATCTCGATACGCTGCGCCAGGCCCTGCAATCCATTGCGGCCCGGCTTGAACGGGTCTTCCCAAACGGTGCGCCTGCCGTTCAGGCAATCCTCAACGATGCGTACCTGCCAGCCAAGATCGTTCAGCGTGGTTTCGAGTACACCCGGCCAGCGCTGGTCGAAGGGCAACCTGTTCCGCGTGTTGGGAATGATGCCCCAGGTGAGCGAGTCGGCATACACGAGAATGTGGCGCATGGAATTGCTCCGACCCCGATCTCAGGCTGCGCCGGCCACCCGGAAGGACTCGCGCGCGATTTCCCATTCCTCTTCGGTGTGTACGACGAGCACTCGCACAGCCGAGTCCGGCGTGGCGATATCGGTATCCGGCGGCGATTGCGCGTTCTTCGCGGCGTCGAGGCGGATGCCCAGGAATGCAAAAGCTTCGACAGCCTGAGCGCGCAACTGCGGCGAATTCTCGCCGACTCCGGCGGTGAAGACCAACGCGTCGAGGCCGCCCAGGCTGGCGAGCATGGCGCCAATCTCGGAGCGCAACCGGTGCACGTACACATCGAAGGCCAGTTGGGCGCGCGCATTGCCGCGGTCGATGGCGGCCAGCACGGCGCGCATATCGCCGGAAATGCCGGAGACGCCGCGCAGGCCGGACTCCTTATTCAGCACGCGATCCAGTTCTTCGGCGCGGTAGCCGCGATGGCGCACCAAGTGGATGACAATGCCCGGGTCGATGGTGCCCGAGCGCGTGCCCATCATCAGACCTTCGAGCGGCGTAAAGCCCATGGTGGTGTCGATACTCGCACCATCGCGAATGGCGGCCAGCGAACAACCGTTGCCCAGATGGCAGGTGATCATGCGCAGCGACTCGAGCGGGTGGTCCAGAATGGCGGCGGCCCGGCGCGACGTGTATTGGTGGCTGATGCCGTGGAATCCGTAGCGGCGGATGCCCTGGCCGAGCCATTCGTAGGGTCCGGGATACACATAGGCAGGCTGCGGCAGGGTGGCGTGGAAGGCGGTGTCGAAGACCGCCACCTGCACGGCGTCGGGGCCGAGGATGCGTTCCATGCACTCGATGGCTTCCAGTTCCAGGCGGTTGTGTTCGGGCGCGAAGCTGGCCATTTTGGCGATGCCGGCCAGCACCTCTGGCGTGATGCGCGCGCTCTCACGATAGGCGCGTCCACCGTGGACCACGCGGTGTCCGGCAACATGGATTTGGTCGCGGTGGGGCAGCATTTCCATGAGGGGATCGAGGGAGTCGAGCGGCGACTTCACAGGGACGCTGCGGGTAGTGATCGCGCCGGCGGATTTGATTTGGATTTCGGCTGTGCCGGGGTGGCGTTCCCAGTCGACGTTGGCTTCCCATAGCGGGTTGGGGGCGGCGGAGCTTTCGTTGCCGGTGACGTCGAACAGGCTGCTTTTGAAGCTGCTGGACCCGCCGTTGAGTACTAGGATTTTCATAGGTTTGGCCATGCGCCGGCATGAGTGCCGGCGCGGCACGCACGAGTGCGTGCGCTACGCTAATAGGGCCACTTCCAGTCGCGGATTTCCGGCATATCGTCGCCGTGGATGGCGATGTAGCGCTTGTGTTCGATCAGCTTGTTGCGGAAATCCTGCTTGATGTGCGCGGCGATATTGCGCAGGCGCGGCACGCGGTCGATCACGTCGCCGGCCAGGTGGAAGCGATCCAAGTCGTTCAACACGGTCATGTCGAACGGCGTGGTGGTGGTGCCATTTTCCTTGTAGCCGCGGACATGCATGTTGTCGTGATTCGTGCGGCGATAGGTGAACCGGTGAATCAGCCAGGGATAGCCGTGGAAGGCGAAGACCACCGGCTTATCCGCGGTGAAGAGGGAATCGAACTCCGGATCGGCGAGGCCGTGGGGATGCTCGGTGGAAGGCTGCAGCACCATGAGGTCCACGACGTTGACCACGCGAATTTTGAGGTCGGGCAGATTGCGCCGGAGCAGGTCCACGGCGGCCAGCGTTTCGAGCGTGGGGATATCGCCGCAGCAGGCCATGACCACGTCCGGTTCGACGCCGTTGTCGGTGGAGGCCCACTCCCAGATGCCGATGCCGGTGGTGCAGTGTTCGATGGCGGATTCCATATTGAGATACTGCAGCGCCGGCTGCTTACCCGCCACGATTACGTTGACATAGTTCCGGCTGCGCAGGCAATGATCCGTGACGGAGAGGAGGGTATTGGCGTCCGGCGGCAGATAGACGCGCACGACGCCCGCCTTCTTGTTGACCACGTGATCGATGAAGCCGGGGTCCTGATGGCTGAAGCCGTTGTGGTCCTGCCGCCAAACATGCGAGGTGAGGAGGTAATTGAGCGAAGCGATGGGCCGCCGCCAGGGGATGTGGTGGGTCGACTCCAGCCACTTGGCGTGCTGGTTGAACATGGAGTCGACGATGTGGATGAAGGCTTCGTAGCAGGAGAAGAAGCCATGGCGGCCGGTGAGCAGATAGCCTTCGAGCCAGCCCTGGCACATATTTTCGCTAAGCACTTCCATGACGCGGCCATCCGGGGCGACGTGGTCGTCGCTGGGGTATATTTCCGCCGTGGATTCGCGGTTGGTGACTTCGAACAAGGCATCGAGGCGATTCGAGGAGGTCTCATCCGGGCCCATCACGCGGAAGTTCGCGGCACCGGCGTTGAGCTTCATCACATCGCGCAGCAACCTGCCCATTACGCGCGTGGCTTCGCCCACGATGGCGCCGGGCTTGGGCACGTCTACGGCATATACGGAGAAGTCGGGCATTTTGAGATCGCGCAGGAGCAGGCCGCCGTTGGCGTTCGGGTTGTCGCCCATGCGCCGCTGGCCCGCGGGCGCGAGCTCCTGCAGTTCCGGAATGAGCGCGCCCGCGGCGTCGAACAACTCCTCGGGCCGGTAGCTCTTCATCCAGTCTTCCAGCGTTTTCAGATGGCCGGGCTTGGTGGCGAAATCGGTCAGGGGCACCTGGTGCGCGCGGAAGGTCCCCTCGATCTGGACGCCATCCACCACCTTGGGTCCGGTCCAGCCTTTGGGGGTGCGCAGCACGATCATAGGCCAGTCCGGGCGGCGGGTGAACCCGGCGGTGCGCGCATTGTGCTGGATATTACGGATGCGGTCGATGACTTGGTCCAGGGTGGCGGCCATGAGCTGGTGCATCCCATCGGGGTCGTCGCCTTCGACAAAGAGCGGCTCGTGGCCATAGCCGTGAAAAAGATCGACCAGTTCTTTTTGGGGCAGACGCGCGAGGACGGTGGGGCCGGCGATCTTGTATCCGTTGAGGTGCAGGATGGGGAGCACGGCGCCGTCGCGCGCCGGGTTCAGGAATTTATTGGAGTGCCAACTGGTGGCCAGCGATCCGGTTTCAGCTTCGCCATCGCCCACCACGCAGCACGCCAGCAGGTCCGGGTTGTCGAACACGGCGCCGTAGGCGTGCAGCAGCGAGTAGCCCAGTTCGCCGCCTTCATTGATGGAGCCGGGGGTATCGGGCGCAACGTGGCTGGGGATGCCGCCGGGAAATGAAAACTGCTTGAAAAGGCGGCGCATGCCTTCCGCATCGCGCGAGATGTTGGGGTAATATTCGCTGTAGGTGCCTTCCAGGTAGGTGTTGGCCACCACTCCCGGGCCGCCGTGGCCGGGCCCTGCGATGTAGATCATATTCAGATCGTCGCGGCGGATCAGGCGATTGCAGTGCACGTAGACGAAATTAAGTCCGGGGGTGGTGCCCCAGTGGCCCAGCAGGCGCGGCTTGATGTGCTCGATGCGGAGCGGCTCCTGGAGCAGAGGGTTGTCGTAAAGGTAGATCTGGCCGACCGACAGATAGTTCGCGGCGCGCCAGTAAGCGTTCATTTTGCGCAGTTCTTCGGGGGATAGGGGACCGATCATGACGACTCCATAGATCTAGAATCGCAAAAAAAGGTTTCAATCGCGTTTCAGGCGGGGGTTGTTATGAAATAACGGCGTCATCCGGCGGGGCGGTCGCGGGCAGAATTGCCTGCTCGATTTCGAGCCGGCGGGAGGGGGGAGCGGGCGGCTCTCCCGGAGATTTTGGCTGCGCGTCGTACCAGCGCCTTTTCTTCTCCCCATACATGCGCGCATCGGCGAACTGCAGCAATGGATCCGGCCGGTCTCCATCGAGCGGCCAGACGGCGAGACCGATACACGCGCTGACCGAGAGCCGCAGATGGTTCGAGTAGATGGGCTCGCCGAGCGCCGCCGTCATCTGATCGGCGATCAGTTCGGCATCCTCCCGGCGGCCGAGCAAGGGCAGCAGCACCACAAACTCGTCGCCTCCAATGCGCGCGACCATATCTCCGCGGCGCAGGCCACGGGTCATGCGGCTGGCAGCTTCCCGCAGAACCGCGTCGCCGGCGCCATGACCATAGGTATCGTTGATTTGTTTGAAGCCGTCGAGGTCTATATAGAGCACGCCCAGGAGGGCGCCGCAAGACGAGGCCCGCGCAATCTCGGCTTCCAGCCTTTCGTAGAGCAGCGCCCGATTGGGCAGTTCGGTAAGAACGTCATGCTGCGCACGGTGGGACAACTGATCGTGGAGCCGGCGCCGATCCAAGGCCAAAGCGGCAATGTTGCACCACAAGCCGAGCTGCGCGCCCTGCGCATCCTGCTCGACCTGTGCAAGATCGGAGCCCTTCTCGTTGCGGAAGAAGGCGGCGACCACACCGGCGGTGGCGGCGTTCACTACGATGGGAGCCGAGCAGAAGGTCCGGAAGCGGGTATTCTTCTGCGAGTCGATGAAATCCGCCCAGGCGGGATCGTCCGAGAACAGTTGGGGGTCGCGGAATCCGGGGCTGAACGAAATCGAGCTCATCCGGATGCGGCCGAGGGCCTCCTGCCAGCCGGCAGGCATGGCGGGCACGAGACAGACTCGCGGGCCATACGGCGCTTCCAGCAGGATGGCGCAGACCGCGCCTTCGCAGTGCAGGGCCACGGCTTCGGCGATGTGGTCGACGATCAGGTCGACAGGCTCGTCCCGGGCGATGAGTTTGAGAATACGATTGCTGTCGAGATCCAGGGCCTCCGCAACGCTCTTCTTCCGCAGCGCCTCGCGGGTCTTCTGATGCGCGGCCTGCAATTGGACGGTCTGGACGCGAAGCTCAAAGGTCTGGCCCCGGACTCTCTTGCGGAGGAGGACGATCCAAGCCATGGCGGCGAGTGTGAGCAGCGCGGCGCCCGCCAGGATGGGGAGCACACGGCGAGCCGTCAGCCACGGCGGCCGGCCCACGATGACAACGTCCGCCGGAGACCGGAGGAGCAAGCGGAATGTGCGCGGCGGGATGAGGTCGTAGGACGGCTGCGCTTCCACGGAGCAGATCCCGGTCAGGCGCAGGCGCGTGCCGGGCTCCATGGGATGCGCGGCGGCGCCAAAAGGGAGAATCGCGCTGAAGGTGATGTCACCGGACGCAACCGCGAGGACCTGCTCGGCCGGCAGTTGCAAATGGTCCACCAGCTTACCCTCGATCTGCACCAATTGACCGTCGAGGTTTCCTTTGATGGCCTCCTGAGCGGTAGCATGCACAGGTACAGGCGGCGCGCCGGGTTGCAATCGCTTCACCCGAGCTCCGCGCAATGCAGGGCCGAACCCGACGATTTCCGGAAAACCCAAGACGTCCACCAGATCGCCCGGCGCCAATCCCACGGCGTCGTGATCCTGGATCATTACGCCGCCGGTCGCATCGCGGATCCAGGTGGGGCCGGACAGACTGGGGTATGTTACCGTGCCTCGCAGCAGCACGCGATGCCCGACACTGGCCGCCGGTGAATACCGCAGGAGATCCGCAACGGGAGTTGCAGCCATGGAGAAGGGGTCCGCGCGAGGCGCCTGCAGCACTTGAATGTATTGCGACCCGGGCACGTACATCTGAATGCCCAGCATTTGATGTTTGCTGTTGAAGACCGCGCCGCATACGCCCTGCAGTTTCACTTCGGCGTCCACCAGATGGGCCAGGGAGGCGGGCGGGGCCAACACATGGGCACTATACGAAGTCTTGGCCCAAACCAGCGAGAGCAGGGCGTCCCCTTTGCCCGGGGCGACGTGCTGGACAATCCCTCCTAATTCGATCCAGCGGCAGTCCTCGCGGCCCGAACTGGCGCTGCCGAAGACCCCCGTTTTGGGCGCCGGCATGCCTGAATAGCCGAGGACTTTGATCCGGGCGTGGGCCACATCCGGAGCAAAATCGCCGATGGTCACTCCGGTGATGTCCACGGTATCTCCCGCCCGCGCCAGCAATTTTTCTTTGCCGGTCAGTTCTACAAAGATGCCTTCGCCCGCGTCCTGCACAAAAAGGAGCAGGTTGGCGGGATCGAAATAGGTCACCACTGCGCGAAGATGAACCGGATATGCGCGCTGGGCGGCGCTCAACGGCAAGCGATGCACTTGCAATGCGGTGGTCAGCGTGGAACCGGGGGCGGGTGTATGGTCCGTGTCTTCGCTCTGTGCGGCCACCGGCACGGCCCCGTCCAGGAACGGACGCCCGTGCTCCCACGCCAGGAAGCCCGCCAAGTCGAGCATGCGGCCTTCAGGGTCAACAGCCGTTTGCGCCATCCGGACGGGGATCTGCCCATCGTCATCCATGATCGCCATGCCGCCGTGGATGGGCAGGTAAGATACCCCCTGAACGCGCACGCGGTGGGCCGGCGCCCGGGCAGGGTCGAGCGCCAAAAGGGAACGGATCTTAACGACCGGCAATCTGGCCGGTAGCCTTCCGAGACGCGTCGTCTCGATGGCGCGGGGGTCGGAGATCCAAAGCGTATAGTCAGATGCAGCCGGGTTGCCGTCAGCCATGGATTGAGCGGCGGGTTTGGCGGCGGATTGAGCCGGGGGTTCTTCGTCCAGGACACCGCTGGCGCGCACGTCGGCGTCGGTCCACTCTTCGTTGATGGCGGCTGTCGAAGCCGGGACGTTCGCCCGGATGGTGGCGCCGTCCGCGCGGATCTTGAGCGTCACCAGCCCAGGGCGTTCGGACGCGACCGACTGGACGGCCCCGGAGACGACCACGCGTTTGTACTCGTACTCCGGCTCCCACGAACCCGACGGGGAAACGGGGATTGCAGGCGGCAGCACCTCCGCCCCCAAGGCTGTTATGCGAGCTTGGACGATCGCGGGAGCCGCGCCTCCGGAAGAGGCCACGCCGGCGACTTCCACGCGCCAGCCAGCGGCGGGCGGAATCTGTCCTGGCGCGAAGCTGACCCGGATTCCGCCGGCGGAATCCTGAACGAAGCAATAATCGGAAATACCGTCGAAATAGGTGAGGATTCCCAGGATGCGGACCGGGACCCCTAACTCGACCTGTGCGGCGGAAAGCTGGCGCACCTGGCTGGTGCTGGTGAGAACAGTGTGGGCAGGGCGCGGTGCACAACCGCAACTCGCGAAGACAGCCAAAGCCAGCAGCGCGCATTGGCAACGCGCTGCCGGCCGCGGACGGCTCGAAAATCCGGATCGGGCATTTCCGCTAGCGACGGCGCGGATCAAGTAATGCACCCCACGGCTTATGCGGCACAATACCCGAAATGTCTGCCGGATCCCTTGGTTTCATATATCCAATGAAATAGATTCGCGACGGCGGCCATGACCGGGCGGCATTTGTCCAGACTTCAGCTTTCGTGGGTACGCGGCCGGACGCACGTATGTCCCCACCGTGGCTGCCCGGTCTGCCCAGTTGTTGTGTTGCCGGCAGGTCGATCAAGGCAGACCCTGCGGATCGAGTCGGTTGGTTTGCCTGTCGATTTGCCAACAAAATGGCACGATCCCATCATAGCGCGTTTAGGCCGCTCTCCCTTGGCCGTTTGAGGTTGCTGCAATCTCACGAGCACCCGCGGTCCCTTCGGAACGTCTCTGGCGCCAGAAAGCGCGTGCGGGGCGGCCGACGAGGCCGCAGCAGGCTACGAGCCTGGATAGCGTCGGGATAAACCGGCGTGAAAAAGTGAATCAAAGAGTCATACAGGAGAAGGAATAGCGAACCATCCTGGTCCCTACCATGCGAGGGCGGCGGTAACGACGCACTTGAAGCGTTGGACAGGGGCACATGTAGGCTGGGTATCCCTGAAGTTGATGAACTCCGAGATAGCCAAATCAGAGGCGCCGACGGCGTCAGGCAAACCGGAAGGCAAACCTGGTGACGCGCGTTACATCGCTTGTGCGTCGCAGGCACTGCGGGGTCGTAGACCCCAGGCATGCATGGAAACTTCACGCGCGCGAACCGAGAGACCCGGTGGTTTTCCGCAGCCGGTAGGGGGGCGGAACGGTGGGAGTGGGAGACGAGACCAGGAAGGCCATAGCCAGCGTTGCGCTGCGTTCGCGCCCGCCGGCCACTAGCCTATCTAGTGCAGTGTCTTCGAAATAACTAGACAGTTCCGGCGGCGGCGTGGCGCAGACGATCGAACTCGGCAGGCCACCAACAACGATGGCCTGCCCCACAGCTAAATCCGACACCGCCGTCGCCGGCGACCATGATCAGAACGACCTCCTCCTCGACGAGATCATCACGCTGCGCGATAAGTTCAACTTGCCGTACTTACAACTGCCGGCCAACACGCCCAGGAAGTGACATTGGACGTCTACACCAAAACGAACACCAGTTCGGTGGCTCTTTCCACCTACGACATCGTCGTGGCACTGGTCGAAGATGAGACCGGCAAGTCCCTGCGCGAGCATACCCCGGGTCTTGAGCCGCCCGCCGGGCGGTATACTCGTATTTTCCCGGAAGATCCAATCCGATACGTGCTACGCACCTTCCGGTCTATCTGGCGGTATGCTCGTATCTCGCAAAGGCGGGCGATGGCATCGATCAGTTCGCCTCCCAAGGACTTCCGGGATCTGCGCCGCGCGGCCGCAGAACGTTCTGCCCGGCATCTCCCAGCTTGGCGAGATGGCCGTGAGCCGTCACGCGAGCCCAAGACCGGGCTTGACGCTCGACCGCGTGTGGTCGTGGCATGATTGATCGCAGCACCGCTTCCCTTGCTCGCCCCTCGAAGGCGTGGCGCCTTCTCTTGATCAGCTCGGCCGCTCTCTATCTGGAGATCGTTCTGATTCGCTGGATTGGTACCGAGGTGAGGATTTTTGCGTTCTTTCAGAACCTGTCGCTCATCGCCTGCTTTCTGGGCTTCGGGTTGGGTTGCTTCAATACAAGGCAGCGCGGAAGCTTGCTGGCGTCCCTCGCCGCGATCACCGCGCTCGTGGTTGTGGTGAAACTCCCTTTTCAGTTATGGCGCACGGCGCTAACAGCAATGTCCTCCGCGCTTTCCTTCTCGCCGGATGCAGCGCTGTGGGGTGACAACCTGAAACTTACTGGGTCCGAGCGCTGGATTGAGACCGTGTTTTCGGCCCTGATGCTTGCGCTGTTGTTACTTCTAATGGTGACTGCGATGGCGCCGTTGGGGCGATGGGTTGGCTATTACCTGGAGACGGCTCCGGACACAGTCGCAGCTTACTCTGTGAACCTGGCTGGCAGCATCGCGGGCATGTGGCTGCTTGCGATTCTCGCCCTGCTTTGGTTATCTCCCGCCTATTGGTTCGCCTTGGCGTTTGTCCTCATCCTGGCCGCCCAACCCATATCCTGGCGAGCGGGAATTGCAGGCGGCGTTCTGCTGCTGATTACGCTGTTCGCACTCCGGCCGTCCGGCAGCAAAGCGGTCTATTGGTCGCCCTATCAAAAGCTGGAAGTCACAGATTCCGGCGACAGCCAGTATACGATCTACGTCAACAACGTGGGATACATGTCGATCGCAAATGTCACCGCCGGGTTCGTGGCCCGTCATCCGGAGCTTGCCCGGCAATTTGAGGACAACTCGTACGATAGCCCGTTCCAATTTGCAGGAAGTAAGAACCGCGTACTCGTGATCGGCGCAGGGGCAGGCAACGATGTGGCAGCCGCCCTTCGTCACGGGGCGTCCCACGTGGACGCTGTCGAGATCGATCCGCTGATCTATTCGATCGGCAAGCGTCTGCATCCAGAGCATCCGTACGACTCGCCGAAAGTCAAAGTGGCGATCAATGACGCCAGGCATTTTCTTCGGCAGAACCATGGGAAATACGACGTCATAGTTTTCGGCCTGTTGGATTCGCACACGGGGTTCTCCGGCTACAGCAACATGCGCGTGGACAACTATGTTTACACCGAGGAGTCGTTCCGCGATGCACGGCGATTGCTCAATCCGGACGGCATTCTGGTGTTGAAGTTCGAGGTGCGGGAGCCTTGGACGTGGATGGGACGGCGTTTCTATACAATGCTGCAGCAGATATTCGGACGCGCCCCCGTTACCTACTATGTAGGCCAAACCGGCGTTAACGGCGGCCTGTTTGCCGGGACGGTGTTTCTGGAAGCCAATTCCGGGCGCTTATGGGAAAAGGCCAGCGAGGCCCAGACGTTGGAATTTGTGAGAAGCCATCCCCCCGCATTTCCGCTCACATCCCAGGCCGCACCGCCAATCACGACAGATGACTGGCCCTATGTGTACCATGAGAGCCATTCAATCCCTCGCACATACTTCACGGTCTCACTGGTTCTGCTGTTTATGACGTTTCTGCTGGTCCGGCCTTATTTCAAACCCACACAACGCAGCACATGGCAGTTTTTCCTGTTAGGCGCAGGCTTTCTGCTCATGGAGACGCAGTTAGTGAGTCGGCTGGCCCTATACTTCGGGACTACGTGGTTGGTGAACTCAATTGCATTGACCGGTATCCTGTCCGTTTTGCTTCTGTCCAATTTCTATGTAAAGCTTCGTGCTCCCCGCAGCTTGACGGTCTATTATATTTCGCTGTGCGCGGCGCTGGTGGCGAACTACCTCATCCCGTGGAACAGCATACCGGGATCCGCAACCACGGCCGGCATTCTGTTGTGCCTGGCCTATTGTGTTCCCGTCTTCTTCGCTGGAATCGTCTTCACCGAGAGTTTCCGTCGCTGCAGTGGGAGGAGCGATGTCTTCGGGGCCAACATGCTGGGCGCGGTCGCCGGAGGGCTGACACAAAATCTCTCGTTCATCTTCGGCATAAAAGCCCTGTTGGCGATCGCGGCTGTCATTTACGGCGGCGCTGCGCTTCTGTATTTCGCGAGAATAGGGCGACATCCTGCTGGGAACCGGTAGATTCATTGGCTGGTGAGTCGAAGTCGCCGCTCTGCGCGACGTCCCCCGCCCGGCGGTATACTCGCTATTTCCGGAGAATCCAATCCGATATGCGACTGCGCACCTTTCCGGTCTTTCTGGCCTTCCTGGCGATGGGCTTTGCCGATGCCGTAGGGCCGTTCGTGAGCCTTGCCAAGAACGAGTTTCAGCTCAGCAATGCGGTGGCGTCGCTCATCCCTTTCGTCGGATTCGTCATGTTCGGCTTGCTCTCCATCCCCATGGGCGTGTTTCAAGACAAGCGCGGCAAGAAGTTCGTGCTGATGCTGGGCCTGCTGGTGGCGTTGATCGGGCTGCTGAATGCCGCCTTCGGACTTACTTCCTTCGCGCGCTTCCTGCTTACCGTACTGCTGGTGGGCGCGGGCGCTGCCATTCTGCAGGTCTCGGGCAATCCCATGATGCGGGATGTATCCGATGAAGGGAAATACGCGCGCAACCTATCGCTGGCGCAGTTCGTGAAGGCCATCGGGTCGCTGTCGGGCCCTATGATCCCGGTATTGGCCGCCAAGTATTTCGGCGCCAGTTGGGAGGTGATCTTCCCCATCTATGCGGTGGCGCTGGTGGTGGCAGTGGCGGCCGTCGCCGGTCTGCGCGTCGAGGAGAAGAAGAGCGAGCACCAGGCCGCCACGTTGCGCTCCTGCCTGGCGCTGCTATCGAACGGTTATGTGCTGATGATGGTGGCCGCGATTTTCTTCTATGTGGGCGCGGAAGTGAGCGTAAGCGCGGGCATTCCCCTGTACCTCAAGGAACGCTTCGACATCGATATTAATAAGGTGGGACTGCTGGGCACGGGGCTGTTCTTCACCGCGCTCACCATTGGCCGCTTCTCGGGCGGCGTGATATTGAACTGGATCGCGCCGCGGAAATTCTTCCTGGCTACTTGCGCGGTCTCGGCAATTGCGCTATTGGGTTTATTCGTTCCGGACCGCACGCTGGCGGTGGCCAGCTTCTTCGTAGCGGGACTGGGCTTTGCGAACATCTTCCCGCTGGTCTTCGCGATTGCGGTGGAGGCGATGCCGGAGCACACCAACGAGCTATCCGGCCTGATGGTGACGGCGATTGTGGGCGGGGCTTGTTTGCCGCCATTGATGGGGCTGGTCGCCGACCATAGTTCCGTACAACTCAGCTTTCTGGTGCCGTTGGCCGCAATCCTGTACATTACCTGGACCGCGCTGGCCAACCGTAGCGCGGCGCGAGTTTAAATCATGCAGCCACAAATCAGCATGCCGCCAGGGGACGATCGTATCGTCATGACACTGGATGCCGGCGGCACTAACTTCGTCTTCTCGGCGATGCAGGCGAACCGTCCGGTAGTCCCGAGCTTCGCGCTGCCATCGAATGCGGACAACCTGCAGCGGTCGCTCGACAACATCGCCGCAGGCTTCCGCAGGGTGCAGGGGCAACTGCCCACGCCGCCCGTGGCAATCAGCTTCGCCTTTCCTGCCCCGGCGGATTACTTCAACGGGATCATCGTGAGCCCGGGCAATCTGCCGGCCTACCGCGACGTAGCGCTGGGCCCGATGCTCGAGGACCAGTTCGGCTTGCCCACGTTCATCAACAACGATGGCGACCTGTTCGCCTATGGCGAGGCGTCGGCCGGATTCCTGCCTTACGTGAACGGGTTGCTCGAAAACGCGGGCAGCCCGAAGCGTTATCGCAACCTGTTCGGCGTCACGCTGGGCACCGGGTTCGGCGGGGGCATCGTTCGCGATGGCGCTTTGTTTGTCGGCGATAACTCAATGGCCGGCGAGATCTGGCTGGCGCGCAACAAGCTGGATCGCGACACCAACGCCGAAGAAGGCGCATCCATTCGCGCTGTGCGGCGGGTGTACTCGGCCAGAGCGGGGCTGCGGTTGGAGGATGCGCCGGAGCCAAAAGCGATTTACGAAATCGCCGAGGGGTTGGCGGCCGGCAATCGCGCGGCGGCCGAGGAGGCTTTTCGCCGTATGGGTGAAGTGGCCGGCGACGCCATCGCGCAGGCCGTCACGCTGCTGGACTGCCTGGTGGTTATCGGGGGCGGCATCGCGGGCGCGCACCGCCAGTTCCTGCCGGCCATCGTCGACGAAATGAACGGCACTTATCAAGCGCCCGATGGACAGCGGTTTCCCCGCCTCGCGCAGCGCGCGTTCAACCTGGAAGATCCAGGACAATTGGAGACGTTCCTGAAAGGCGAGACGAAGGAACTGACGGTGCCTGGCGGATCGCGCAAGGTGAAGTTCGATGGATTGCAGCGTACCGGCGTGGGCATCTCACGGCTGGGGACCAGCGAAGCGACGGCGGTCGGCGCTTACGCGTTCGCGCTGAGGAGTCTCGACAAAAGGGCATGACGATGCGGCGGATCTTGTTACTTACTCTTATGGCATGGTCCTCGATTCAGCCGATTCAGGCACAACAGTACACGCTAGGGGTCGGCGTGTACCCCGGCGATCCCAGGGAAAACTTCGCGCCGTCGAGTCGCTTGGATCGGACCTATCGCAATTTGGCATTGCATCGGCCCGCGTACCAATCGAGCAGTTACGACTACAATCTGACCGCGCAGTTGATCACGGACGGGATCAAGGATACCAAGCTGCCGCGCTGGGTTTCCGTCTCCACGAGCGCACAAGGAGAACTCCCAAAAAACGAGCGCGAATGGCTGCTGGATCATAACTGGCTGACCGGCGTAGACCTTAAAGGAACCGCCGGATGGGTAAAGATCGAACTGGCTGGCGGCGAGGGTCCGCCCGAAGTGGATCGCCTGGACATCGACGCCCGTGTAGTGGTCAGAGATGCCTCCGGGGCGCCCGCGGGCTGGGGCGTGTTGGTCGAAGGCTCGGACGATGGGCAGAACTGGAAGGAACTGGGCCGTACGATCGGCCGGGACGGTCCGGCGCGCGAATTTAAACCGTCCATTGCACTGGCTGAGCCGTCTCACAGCCGTTTCTATCGTGCCACGGTCTCGGCTCCCAGGGCGACATCCTGGCTGGTCGGCGAAGTGGCCTTCTTCGATCGAAACCACCGCGTGGAAGCTGGGGGTCCGTATGATTTCACCAGCGCATGGAAAAGCGCGGGGACGGCCGGCGAATGGGTTTACGTCGATTTGGGCGCCGTATGCACGTTCGATCGGGTGGCTCTTGCCTGGATCCGCGGCGGGGACGGCTTGCTTCAGGTTTCCGACGATGCAACCAATTGGAAGACGCTGCGGCCCATTGCCGACGACATGAAACTGGCGAGCCCGGCCCAAGGCCGTTACGTGCGCCTGCAGTTGAGCAAAGCCGCTTCGGCCGAGGGTTACATCCTCAGTGAGATGGAAGTTTACGGCCGAGGCGGACCGCTTTCACAGGGTCGCGGCTCGATAAGCCTGGCTGGAGGTGTGTGGCGCATCCAACGCGATTCGCTCGTCAGCGGGGATGGCGCGTCCCTTTCGAAGCCCGGATTTCACGACGCGGACTGGCTGGCGGCAACCGTGCCTGGCACTGTACTCGCGGGTTACTTCAATGCAGGGGCGCTGCCCGATCCGAACTATGGCGATAACCAACTCGCGATTTCGGACTCATTCTTCTACGCGGACTTCTGGTATCGCAATGAGTTCGTAATTGGCCCAGTCGCACCCGGCAAGCACCTATGGCTTAACTTCGACGGCATCAACTGGAAAGCGGATATCTTCTTCAACGGCGAAAAGCTGGGCCGCATCGAAGGCGGATTCATGCGTGGCCGGTTCGATATAACAAGCCGTGTGCATGCCGGGCAGAACAACGCCGTGGCTGTGCGTGTGGAGAAGAATGCCACGCCGGGAAGCGTAAAGGAAAAGACGTTCGATAATCCCGACAAGAACGGCGGCGCGTTGGGCGCGGATAACCCGACCTATCATGCCTCGATCGGCTGGGACTGGATTCCCACAATTCGCGGACGGAACACGGGTATCTGGAATAATGTGTATCTGACCACCACGGGACCGGTCACTATTGAAGATCCGCTCGTAACCACGATTCTACCTCTGCCTGACACTTCGCAGGCGGACGTTACAGTGGAATTCACTCTGCGGAATCACGACTCGCGGGTTGTGACCGGATCAATCGGAGGAGGACTGAGCGGTCCCCTTGCCGAGAGGTTTCCTCCAGGAGAGGGCTTCGGCATGGGGCTCCGGATCGAGCCATCGGCGTCTATGACCGTCAAGCAGGTCCTGCACCTGCAGAATCCCAAGCTCTGGTGGCCGAACGGTTACGGCGATCCGAACCTTTACAAGGTGGAGCTAAATGTCACCACACGTGACGGGAGCGTCTCCGACACGAAATCCTTCCAGGCCGGCGTGCGCCAATTCACTTACCGCGAAGACGGCGGCGCGCTGAAGATTTATATCAACGGGAGGCGATTCGTGCCGCTCGGCGGGAACTGGGGCTTCAGCGAATCGATGCTGCGCTACCGCGCGCGCGAATACGATGCCGCCGTGCGCTACCACCGCGATATGCACTTCACCATGATCCGCAACTGGGTCGGGCAGATTGGCGAGGACGCCTTTTATGATGCCTGCGACCGGCACGGCATCGTGGTATGGCAGGACTTCTGGCTCGCCAATCCGTACGATGGTCCCGACCCGGACGACAACGGCCTGTTCATGCGCAACGTGAAAGACACTGTACTGCGCATTCGCAGCCATCCTTCGATCGGTCTCTACTGTGGACGCAACGAAGGACAGCCGCCGCAGGTGTTGGACGAAGGCATCCGTCAGACGCTGGCGGAATTGCATCCGGGGCTGCATTACATTCCAAGCTCGGCGGACGACACGGTGAGCGGCCATGGTCCCTACCGCGCGATGCCGCTGAAATTCTATTTCGCCCAGCGCGCCACGCCCAAGCTGCATAGCGAACTGGGCATGCCGAACATCGTGAGCATGGATAGCCTGCGCGCCATGATGCCCGAATCGGCTATGTGGCCGCAAGGGCGCATGTGGGGTCTGCACGATTTCTCGCTCAATGGCGCGCAGGGCGGCGGGTCCTTCGTCGATCGCATCGATAAAAGCTACGGCGGCACGGACAATGCGGCGGACTGGGTGCGCCTCGCGCAATACGTCAACTACGAAGGCTATCGCGCCATGTTCGAGGCGCAGAGTAAGAACCGCATGGGTCTGTTGATCTGGATGAGCCATCCCGCCTGGCCGTCGTTCGTCTGGCAGACTTATGACTATTACCTGGAGCCGACTGCCGCTTACTTCGGTGCGAAGAAGGCGTGCGAGCCGCTGCACATTCAATGGAATCCGGTGACCGATAACGTCGAAGTGGTCAATTACAGCGGCGGCGATGTGCGCGGAATGACAGCGAACGTCAGGTTGCTAAACATGGACGGCGCGGTACGATGGGAGCAGACGGCCTCTGTCGATAGCACCGAAGACAGCGTGGGCTCGCCTATCCACATAGAGTATCCGGATGGACTGACTCCGGTGCATTTCATCCGGCTGCGTCTGACACGCGGCGGTGAGACGGTCTCCGAGAACTTCTACTGGCGCGGCCTGGAGGAATACAATTACCGCGCGCTGCGCGATTTGCCTAAAGTGAAGCTGGAAGCCATCACGCACAGCGAGCGTCAGGGTACCCGCTGGCTGTTGACCACTGCGGTACACAATCCCGCAAAAACGCCCGCGCTGATGGTGAAGCTCAAGGTTGTGCGCGAGAAGAGCGGCGACCGCATTCTGCCCGCGATCTACAGCGACAATTACATCGCGCTAATGCCGGACGAGAGCCGCACCATCCGCACGGAACTGGAAGACGCCGACACCCGCGGGGAGAAGCCGAAGATCGTGATCGAGTGACGGACACCCATTTCCGAAGGTGGCCCGAAGGTACCCCTTGCCGTCGGCGCCGAAAAACGGCATGCTCCGGTTATGCGGAAGATTGTAGGTGCGAGTGCTGCCTTGTTTTTGGCCGCGCTTGCGATGTGGGCCACCGGCGCCGAACTGCTGACGCCTACCGGGACGCTGGAAAACAGTTGACGACAAGAATGCCAAGAAGATCTGCGAGAAGTGCAAGGACGAGCGGGTCGAGGGTGGCTTCGATCCTGCCGTATAGCTTGCCGTTTTCCTGGTAAACCTGGACAATCGCCTTCGGTTTTCCGGTCTTACAGCGGCGGCGACATCCGGGACCCCGACAATGGATCTGTGTATCGTTGCAAGCTGCGCGTGCAGGAGCATGGCGGCCAGCTCTCCGTGCGTGGATTCATCGGCTTTTCGCTGTTGGGACGTTCGCAGGTCTGGACGCGCGAGCCTTAACAGCGCGGTTGCATATCTATCCGGTGGGAGTAGACTGGTTTCATGCTCGACTGGCTCTTTTCAGACCCCCTGCCAACTGGCTCCCAAGCCCCGGATTTCAAGCTGCCCAAGCAGGATGGAGCGGCCGTGAGTCTGTCGAAACTGCGCGGCAAGAACGTGGTCCTGGTATTCTATCCCGGCGATGACACGCCGACTTGCCGCAAGCAGTTGTGTGAGTTCCGCGACCAATGGTCCGAGGCCCGCAAACGCAACGCGCAGGTGTTCGGAGTCAATCCCGGCAGTGCCGGGAGTCACTCCAAGTTTCAAGAAAAATACCACTTGCCGTTTCCGCTGCTGGTGGATGATGGGCAGAAAGTCGCGGCGCTCTATCATGCCAACGGACTATTCGTGAAGCGCACCGTCTACCTGATCGGGCCGGACGGCGTGATTCGCTATGCCAAGCGCGGCAAGCCCGATCCCGCGGAGGTCTTAGCCGCCGCCCGGTAGGCAGGCTTGAGCCGGTCACGGCGAACGGAGCTCGCCCTCGCCTGAAATCCATTTGCGCTATGTGATAATAAGCCCTATGAAACTCACGATGCTGGTACTGTCCCTTTCGCTTTTCGCCCTTGCGCAGGAGCCGCCCGCGGGCCCGCCGCCGGGAGGTCCACCGGCCGGACACGAGATGTCCGCGCCCAAGAATCTGAAACTGCTGCCGCCCGAGCACCTCATGGACACCATGCACACGTTTAGTACCGCGCTGGGCCAACGCTGCGATTTCTGCCACGTACGCGGCGACTTCGCCAGCGATGAAAAGCCGCACAAAGAGATTGCGCGCAAGATGATCGTCATGTCGCGCGCGATCAACGCCAATTTCCCCGACGGCAAGATGCATGTGACGTGCTACACCTGCCATCGCGGCTCCGAAGAACCCGCCACCAAGCCTGGCGAAACTCCGCACGCCGATCACGCCGAGCACGAGGCGCACCCGTAGCGCGCGACTCAGGGACCGAGGAACACGCCCTCGGCCACAATCTCCGCCGGACCAGTCAGGAAGATATCGCCATCCCACCGCATCTCCATCGGCCCTGCCGGCGTGAGTATGCGCGCCGGGCTGCGCACCAACCCCCGTAGCACTGCGGCCGCGAAGGCGCCCGTCGATCCCGTGCCGGAGCTCATCGTCTCGCCCGCACCGCGCTCCCAGAAACGCACTTCCAGCGTGTGCTCGTCGCGCGCCCGCAGAAACGAGACATTCGTGCGGTTGGGAAACAGCGGATGCCGCTCGATCTCCGCGCCCAGCGCTCGCCAGTCGAAATCGAAATTGGCGACCGGCATGGCGCACTGCGGATTGCCCACCTGGACTAGCGTGACGTCCCGTGCGCCCGCTCCCAGCGGCAACTGAAATCGTTCGGCGGTAAATTCCGGCCGTCCCATATTCATCTCGAATAGGAAGCGCAGTTCCGCGCGTTCCAGCAAACGCAGCCTCTTGATGCCGGCACCGGTCCGCACCCGCACCTCGTCCTTCTGGTAGCCGTGCCGGATCAAAAAGGCGGCGGCGCAGCGCGTACCATTGCCGGAGATCTCCGCCTCGCTGCCATCGGAATTGAACAGCCGGATCCCCGCGTCATGATCGTCTGCCGAGGCGGGCTCGATCAGCATCCAGCCGTCGGCGCCCACTCCGGTGTGCCGGTCGCAGATGGCTTGCGCGATCTCCGGCAGCCCGCCCCCCGGAGCTTCAGCGCTCCTGGTCAACAGAAAGTCGTTCTTAGCTCCATGCGCCTTAGTGAACGGAATTCGCATCGCGGTTTAGCTGCGTCAGCCCGATACAACAATGATAAATCTCTACCACAGGTGCATTCGGCGCCTGAACGATCTTCACCAGCTCATATCGCGGTCCGCGCACGCCCGCGCGCAGCAGCGCCGTCTGCACCGGATCGCCCCTCATCGCCACCGCCCACTCCTCCCACAGGAACAGGTCCGGCCGCGACACCGCCGCGGGCCAGAGCGGCCAGTTGTCCCACGTCAGCGTCTCGCGCAGCGGAATGCCGGCCATCCGGAAGATGCCCGTAACGTCGCCGAACGTGGTGATGATGCCCGACCCACGCCGGTAGCGCGGCGCGAGGTACTCCGCAGCCTCGCGCGTCCAAGCCCGCCGCGCTTCTGAGTTGACTTGCGATTCCTTCCACGTGATCCATGCATCGGGCCGAGGATGGATCAGCCAAGGTGTGGCCGCCGCCAACACTACCGCTGCGCCGGCGAGGCGCTGCATGCTTGCCGGAACCAGCCGCACCAGCGCCGCCGCGCCGAACGCCAATGCCGGGAAGAGCGCCAACCCATATCGCGAGTTGTAATAGCTGTTGGGCCACAGGTCCGGCACGAAGATCGGCGTGCCGCCCGAGGAGTGCATGCTCCAAATATAGAAAACCCCGGGCAGCAGTAACAGCAACGCCGGCCACCAGGCTTTGCGCACCGCCGCGCAAGCGACTAGACCTGCCGCGCCCAGCCACGCCAGCGGCGTTCCCGCGCACCAGCGCACGGCGGTTCGGAAATATAGCCACGCCTTGGCCCAGTTACCCCGGCCGGGATAATATGTCGACCCCTGAATAGCTCTGGGCGAATAAGGGCCGTTATAAAAATCCAGTACATTGGAGCAGCACCACCAATTGTGCCCCAGCCAGTACAGCGGTCCCACGCCCGCAATGGCCGCGAACAGCGCCGCCTTCGCCACCCGCTGCCGCTTCGCCGTTACCAGCACGAACAGAGTCACAAACGGAATTAAGAACCAGCCGTCGTACCTTGTCAGTGTGCCGCACAACGCGGCCATCCCGGCGCCGCACACCGCCAACCACCCTTGCGTATCGCGGAACCGCACCGTGAAATACAAGATAGCCATTACCGCGGCCATAAACAGCGGCTCGATCATGGCCGTGGATTGCAGGTAGAGCAGATTGGGATTGGTGGCATATACCAGGGTCGCCGCGGCGGCAGCCACCTTGGCGTCGAAGACCCGCCGCGCCGCCGCAAACAAAAAAGCGCCCGCCACCACGAAGCTGATTCCGGAAACGATGGAGCCCGCCA
>Ga0302324_100002002_pt1 | contig 48241 bp, 51 predicted proteins | sample Palsa_T0_1_FD_201949 | JGI IMG/M metagenome (GOLD analysis project Ga0302324, IMG submission 201949) | Peat permafrost microbial communities from Stordalen Mire near Abisko, Sweden - Palsa_T0_1 | ecosystem: Environmental > Terrestrial > Soil > Palsa > Peat permafrost | place: Sweden: Abisko...
TGCGCCCTGCCCGCGGCGACCCTGTCCGAAATCCTGCGCGCGGTCGATCTTCTGGTCAGCGCAAGCAGTTTCGCCGTCGTGGCGGAGGATGCGCACAGCCCCCGCGAAACCCATCTGCAGGACCTCGCCGAAACCCCGCTCGGCGCAATGGCCGAGATGCGCAAGCAGGCCCTCAAACGCATGCTGCGCGGCCTCGACAACGTGCGGTTCGACGCCCGCCATCTGCGCCTCGGCCCCTATGCCATCCATTTGGCGACCGGTCGGGTGACGCGCGACGGAGAACCCGTCGCCGTCGACTTGGCGAAGGACGCGAACCGCAGCGCAAGGCCCTGGCTCCCCTATGACGAGAAGCTGTTGGAGAGGATCTATTGGACGGCGATCGAGATCGCGCTCCGGCTCTCCGCCGCTGCGGATTGACGCTCGCCAAAATCAGCCGCGCAACGGCCAGCGGGCGAGCGGCATGTGCGCGCTCCTTCCGACCAGGCTGCGAAGAAGGACGAATTCGCGCACGGCGCCTGATCGATAAGCGCCGCGGCCTGCCCGAGGACCGAAAACGCTCCGGGTCAAGAGTGAAGCAGCCGACCGGGACCAGCGTGACGAATAATCAGGCGACCACCTGCGGCGCGCTGTTGGTTTCCAGCAATCGCGCAAGCGCCTCCGATTGCTCGCTGCTCAGCTTTGGATCGGACGCAGTGCGGCCTCAAGCGCATGCAACCGTTTCAGGCCTTCGGCGTCGTCCTTCTCGAATGGCTCTTCGCACAGAGTGACGAGCGCAGCGCCGTCTGCGAGGGCTTCGACTTCGACATCGGCCGGATATTTCGCGCGCGCGGCGAGGTTTGGAGGCAGATAGGTGATCCAGCCGATGCGCGGCTTGAGACTTCGCTCGCCCGCGGCCCAGGTCGGATCGGGGATCTTGGGAGGGTTGTAGAACGGAAACATCGCGCACATTTCCGCGGGGCTCCAGATATTGCGCGCGAACTTCATCAAGGGCCGCACTTCCGCGGCCCGCCACGGCCGTCCGGTGGAGGGACGCAGCGCAGAGAGCCGCATTAAGATGTAGTTTGGATTGACCGAGGCGCTCAGGCCAAAGGCGCCGACATGGCAGCGGGTATCGGCGTAGCTCGACTCGCGGAAATCATAGGGCGGAGGTCCCGCATGGCCTCCCCGAATATAGCTCCCCAGCTCCGGCCAAGGGAGATTGGGGGAGTCATAGCGAGCCATATTGTCGATCAAGAGCTGTTTCGCCTTGGCTTCGCTCAGGGGCACGGGAACCGTCTCCTCCTTGGTGGTCGGCGATCCCAGCCAACTTTGATAGATCGGATCGAAGTCGGGCAGACCGCTGACAAAGTCAGAGAGCTTACGGGCGTCATCGGCCTGCGGGGGATCGCGCGGCTCCCACCAGAGCTTGAGGTCCGGCCTATCCATCGAAGCTCTCCGTTCAGTTCGGATCGCAAACGACGAACAGATTCAGTTCGTCGAGATCGTCCGCCATCTTGGTCAATGCTCGATAGCCTTTCTCGGTTTGAGCATGCCAGACGACAATGCGCCCCGCCGCGAGCGCTGCTTTCGCTTGTCTTGCCATCTGAATTACCGGGTCCTTTTCCGGATCAACCCAAGAGTACAAGTTATTATTCTGATCGAACATGAAGTCGATGTCCGCCTTGGCTTCGAGCAGGATTCCAGTCGCCGGATCGCAGCCGTCGAAGTTGACCTTCCCGAGACGGATCGCCAAACCGTAGGGGAGCCCGGTGACATATTCCTGATAGGCGATCGAGTTCGCCGATTCCGTCGTCATCGGCTCGGGCGTGGGGTTCGGGCAGAGTTTCGGCTCGTGATCCTCATCGGTTGGACTTGTGGCCGGCTCGCCATTCGCGCGACGCAATTCCGCGAGCGCGCGATCGAGGGCCTCGACGGCGGTGACCAAAGTCGGTCGTCGCCCAGCGGCAAGAACCACCCGGGCGACAATTTCACCGTCGGGAGCGTAGAAGGCGTCGCCCCGTTGGAGGCCGACCGTCAGCGTTCGCCACTGGCCGTCGACGAGCGCCCTGAAAGTCACGTGGGCCTCGTCGCGAGCCCAGCGGTAGGTCATGTCGGGGCGGCCCGGGACGGGACCTTCGTCCACGATGCGATTGGCGCTCGGGATGAAAATCGCCCCGAAAAGGATCGCCGGCGCGGAGATGCGAGCGGCCAGCGCCGCGAGCCCATCCAGAGCGGTCGCGGACACGCTTTCGGCGAGCAACGAGTCCGCCCCGACCGCAAGCGCGGGAGGGACGAAGGCAAGGCCGCCGGGAACGCCGCTGCGAGACGACGCGTTTTCATCGGGCTTCGCGGCGGTTCTCGGCGGCTCGTCCGCCTGCGCCTCCTTGGGCTTGGGGGCGAACCAGCCAGGGTTCGGCGGCGAACCGGTTCGCGGGTGCTGCTCCTCCCAATCGTCATCGGCCTTCAAGAGGCCGCACGCAGCAAGCTCGCGAGAAAGGCGTCGCTCGCCCGACTTGCCCAACGCGGCGCCTGCCGGCGGAAGCGGGTCTGGAAGTCGCAAGAGCAATGCGGCGATCTGCGCCTTGGCGATATTCCGACTTTGGAGCGCCTTCGCGACGGCGCGCTATCGAGGCGTGCGGGCGGACGACGCTGCGCTTCGAGCGCGGCTGCGGGCTTTGGCGGCCGAGCGCCGCCGCTTCGGCTATCGACGGCTGCACATTATGCTGAGGCGCGAGGGCTATGTGGTGAACCGAAAGAAGACGCAGCGTCTCTACCGCGAAGAGGGTCTGACGGTTCGCCGCCGCAAGGGGCGCAAGCGGGCGTGCGGCGCGCGCGCCGCCAGGGGGCTTGCAACGCAGCCCAACCAGCGCTGGAGCCTGGATTTTGTCCACGATCAATTGGCCGACGGTCGGCGCCTCCGCATTCTCAACGTCGTCGACGACGCCACGCGCGAATGCCTGGCGGCGATCCCTGACACCTGCCTCTCGGGCAAACGGGTGGTTCGCGAACTCGACGATCTGATCGCGCGGCGCGGGCGGCCGGCGATGATCGTTTCCGACAACGGGACCGAATTCACCTCGAACGCGGCGATCGGCTGGGCGGGCGTGGCCAAGATTGATTGGCATTACATCGAACCGGGCAAGCCGACCCAGAATGGCTTTGTCGAGAGCTTCAACGGGCGCATGCGCGACGAGCTTCTAAACGAGACGCTGTTCTTCTCGCTTGCCCACGCCAAGATGGCGATTGCACGCTGGACCGCGGACTTCAACACTTGCCGACCGCACTCAGCGCTCGGCTACCTCACGCCAGCCGCCCACGCGGCCAATCTCACCGCAACGAACGATCGGCTGCGCAACCCCGACCCGCTCCGCCGATCGTTCGTTGCTCCGCCGGCGCTCTTGCGCCATGTTGACCAAAGGACTCTACCGATCGCTGGATGAACGTTCGGGGTCAGGTCACTCTCGCCTCACTTGGCCGGCGCTGAGGCTGGGGCCGTTGCTGAGGTTGCCCCTGTAGCCGGGGCTGCCGCCGGCGCCGCCGCGCAACGGGGCTTAGCAACCGGGCCGTCCGACGCCAGGAAACTGACTTCTCCATTGGAAACGGCCTCGCGGGTGTCGGCCCAGACGAGATGACCGTCTTCAATGCATACGGCGCGTCGTTCGCCGTTGTGGCAATATTGGGGATCGGCGGTCTTCGTTTCACACCCCAGCATGGAGGCATGCGCGGGAAGCACGGCCAATAGCGAAGAAATGATAACGAGAATCCTCATCGCGCGGTCCCTGCTTTCAGCCAAGCATACCGGAAGCGAATGGCGAGCGCGAGGCCGGCCTTATCGTTTCGGCAGCCGCTCGAAGGTCGGCAGGCCGTCGGGGATTTGATGGAAAGGCTGCTTGTCGATGGTGTAAATCGCCATCTCAGGCGCGCCGAACAGGCTGGGATCGTCGAGCGTGCCGACTTTCAAAATGACGGCGGCCAGACCCGGCCGCCGCGTCGTCAGATGCGTGCCGCATTCCGCGCAGAATTCCCGCGTCACGGGGCGCTCGAGATCGCTGCGCTGGAATTGCCTGGGCGAGCCATCGGTGTAACGGAAGCCTTCGGGCGGCATGAGAAGAAACATGTTGGGGGAGCCGCCGCTGATATATTGGCATTCGCGGCAGTGGCATTGCGCCCGCAGCGTCGGCTCGCCCTCGGCGGCATAGCGCACCTTGCCGCAATAGCACCCGCCTTCAAGCTTCATCGCGTTCCCTGACTGCCTTGCGGCCCTTCGGCCTGGGCCTTAGTCGCCCTCGGCATTGTCGATTTTGAAATCTCTGAGATAGGCGGCCAGATCGCCATCCGCGGCCTCGATGACCTGCGAGGGCGGCACGCCCTCCGCCTCGGCCGCGTTCAGACAGTCGGCGGCCGCCTTCTCCATCGACGCTTCGCTGTCCGTGTAGCCTTCGTGAATGTTATCGGCCGCCCAACGAATGAGCCATTCTTTGACGTCCATTTTGCGCCTCCTGTCGGCCAAGCATAGCCGTGAAATCAACAGGGCGCGAGCGAACGCCGACCCGCCGAAAATTCAAACCGAGCGAGCGTCCGCGTTAGGCTGGTGGCTCAGTTGTCTCAGTTTGGCGAAGGCTCGCGCTACTCCGCCCCCTTTGCGTCACAGCCCCTCGACGATGAACACCCGATAGTCCGCCGCGAGGAAGCGATGCCGCACCGCCTCCTGATAGGCCGGGCTGTAATAATAGGCCTTGGCGGCCTCGATAGTTGGAAACTCCAGGATCACCGCGCCCTCGATCGCGGCGCCTTCGAGCGTTTCGTGCTTGCCGTATAGCGCCAACGCTTTCAGCGGATGGCCCGCGGCGGCGGGCCGCGAAGTCTCGCGGTAGCGCTCATATTCCTCGGGGTTGCGCATCTTTTCGCGCGTGAAGACGACATAGGCGACCATTGGCGGATTCCCTTCCGTTCGAACGCGCCCGGCGGCGCTGGCGCGTGCGCCGGTCCCGCATCGATCCCGACGCGGACAAGGCGGCGCCGTTTATGATACGCAGGGATCGGCGGGTTAAATTCGATTTTAGGACGACGAGCGCCGAGGCGCGATCTTTTGAATCTGGGGCGCCCGATGCGCATGGGACTGGCGGCTTTGGTTTTGCTGATGGGCGCCGACGCGGCGCGCGCGCAGCTTGGCGTGCCGATCGAACCCTTTCCGCTCACCTCGCCCGAGTATTTTGTCCTCGGTCCGAATGCGGCCAATTGCGCCAATCAGCCGTATCCGGCGAACCTGAACCGCGACGGAAGACGCGGGCATGAAGTGAACCCGTCCGCCAATGCGGAAGAACGGGGATCCAATCCGGCATGCGCCGGCAAGTGAGGGGGACGACCTGCGGCCACTCAGGACGCCGAAAAATCCAGGCCGGCTCCCCCTCGCTAGGCCGGCAAGCCTGTTTTCGTCAATGTCATACCACTTTGGCCTGTGGTTCAGCCGCCGTTCATCTGCCGTTTGAATAATCAGCAGCGCGGTCTCAATGTTTGGAGGGAACCATGATGCTTAAGTCAGTCGTCTTGAGTGCGGCGTTTGCTCTGGGTCTGGCGAGCGTCGCCAATGCGGCGATCTCGCCGATGCCGGTTGGCGGCGGCGAAGCCGCAATCGTGAAAATAGCCGAAGGGTGCGGCCCCGGATGGTGGCGCGGGCCAGGCGGCGCTTGCCATCCGTTCGGCGGTCCGGGCGGCAGCCTGCGCGGCACCGTCTTCGCCTGCCCGCCCGGAATGCATGTCGGGCCCTACGGCCATCGGTGCTGGCCCAATTGATTTGAACGAGCGATAAGGCCGCGCCGGGGCGACCCGGCGCGGCTCGATGCGCGATGCCGGCGCGGCTATTTGCCTACATGTCTCTTTGGTGAGCGGAGCGGCCAGAGGCCGCTTCGCTCACCAAAGAGACATGTAGGCCAACGGCCGTCGACGTGTGAAGCAGTCAAGGCTCGCGAAGCTCTTGCGAAGCGACCGCCGAAGGCGGCTTGGCCTTTACGGCTTCACGCGGCGATGGCAGCACTGCCCTCGGCGTGCGCCCATAAGAAAGCGCCCTATCGGCACGTTCCCTGACACGCCTGCATCTGGCAGGCGGCGCGTTGCGCGTCGCAACCGGCGCCCGGCTGGTGGCAGGCTTCCAGATATTTCAGGCAGACGCTCACATTGGCGTCGCATTCCGGTCGACACGCATCGGCAAGACGCATCGGCGATTGTGCCTGCGCCGGTATCGAGAACAGGATTGCGACGAAGGCGAGAGCCGCGATGGGAGCAATTGTGCGCAGCATTTGTGATCTCCACGGCCAGCGTGACGCCAGGAATCTGCGCGAACGAGGCGCCGCTGGCAAGTCCAAAATCAGGGCGCGCCGACGCGGCGGCGTTTGCGTAAAAGCAACGCCGACCCGGCGTCTCCGTGGCGCCTTGCGGAACTCGCCTCCGGACACCGTTCCTCGCCCTGCCAGAGAATGAGCTAATATAGAGACATGCCGAAATCTTTATACGGGCTTTTTAGAGAAGCGCGGACGGCCTCGATTTTAGCCCTGCTTTCCTGGGCGCATTCGGGTCCGCTTCGGTTTACTTTGACTTGCGAAAGCTCGTTTTGGCGCCAATCGCGCTCCTAGCGAGTGACTTTTCGCGCGGCTTCCGGCCGGACGCCGAGACGCTTTTGTGCGCGGGGCGACCCACAGGGACGTCCCGCCGTTATTTTCTGCTTTTAGGAAACAATTTCTGGACTATCCAGCTTTTCCGTCGCATCCTTTGAGAACGGCACGGCGAGAGGAGGGTGAAGGACAATTAACGGCGGTGGAGCGTATATCCGGAATCGCGATTCCAAATTTTTTCGGCCTTAACCCCTTGGTATCTCGTATCCCGGCCAAGGAAATGCTTGGAAAAAGCTTGGAAAATATTTGGCGGCCGGATTCTCTTCTTCCTCTAACGTATTGATATCTAAGGGATTCGGAGAACGGCATTTGGCGGTTTTGAGCGGTTGCCGCGTCTTGTTGGGGCAATCCGCAGTTGTTCCAAATTTTCGAATTCGGCGCCGGGCTCCCTTTCGTCCCCATGCGTCGGGACGATGACAGCGGATCGCTCTAGAATTGAATCGCCGCCCCACAGCCGGCCGCCCCGCTAGGAGCCTCGCATGCGCCCCCTCGAAGGTCTGTTCGTTGTCGATTTCACCACTTTGCTGCCCGGCCCGATGGCGACGCTGCTGCTCGCCGAGGCGGGGGCGGAAGTCCTCAAGATCGAGCGGCCCGAAGGCGAGGACATGCGCGCCTATCCCTCGCCCTTTGGGCGCGACAGCGTCTATTTCGCGCTGCTCAATCGCGGCAAGAAGAGTCTGGCGCTCGACCTTAAAGATATGAACGACCGCGCGGCGCTCGAGCCGCTGCTCGCCAAAGCCGATGTGATCGTCGAGCAATTCCGCCCTGGCGTGATGGAGCGGCTCGGCCTCGGTCCCGGCCATGTCGCCGCGCTCAACCCCAAGGCGATCTATTGCTCGATCAGCGGCTACGGGCAGAGCGGTCCGGCGCGCGACAGAGCCGGACACGACCTCAATTACATCGGGGATGTCGGCCTGCTCGCCCTCTCGATGGGCCCTCCGGAGGCCCCCGTCGTGCCGCCGGCCCTCATCGCGGACATTGCGGCGGGCGCCTATCCCGCCGTCATCAACATCCTGATGGCGCTGCAGGAGCGGGTGCGGACCGGGCGCGGGCGCCGCCTCGACATTGCGATGACCGACAATCTGTTCCCGTTTATGTTCTGGGCCTGGGGCGACGGACTGGCGGGGGGCGACTGGCGGGCGAGCGGCGAGCATCTCTTGACCGGAGGCAGCGCGCGCTATCGGCTCTACCCCTGCGAGGACGGGCGCATCCTCGCCGCCGCGCCGCTCGAGGAGAAATTCTGGGCGCAGTTTTGCGAGATGATCGGGCTTGAGCCCGGGCTTGCCGATCGTCCGTTCGAAGCCGCCACCATCGCGCGCGTCGGTGAGATCATAAAGGGGCGGCCGTCGGCCTATTGGCGCGAACGCATCGCCGAGCGCGACTGCTGCTGCTCGATCGTCGCGACCTTGCGCGAGGCGCTCGAGGATCCCCATTTTGCGGCTCGCGGCCTGACGGCCCATCGCCTCGTCAATGAAGCGGGCGATTTGCTGCCGGCGCTTCCGACGCCGATCGATGCGGCGTTTCGAGCCGGCGCCGCCGAGCCTGTGGCGGCGCCCGCCCTCGGCGCGAATAATGCGGAATTTGGCGCGCGAGTAAGGCCGGCGCCGGCGCGATAGGATGATGGAGGATTGGATTTACTAACCATTCCAGCGATTACGCTCGGGTTATTCACGCGGCGAAGCGGCGCGTACGCCCTGAATTAACCTTTGCCCGGCCGCTTCATGGTTGCCATTGCCTAAAGCCTAGGTAAAGCAACTCTTACTTCATCCCAAACAACCCTGCCAAAGCGCCAAATCCCGGCCTTTTAGATATTGTTGACCGAACCGGTTAAGTCTTGGTTATTCTTTATATCCAGGTCACGAACGTGAACGCCGGTCGTTATAATTCGAAGCTTTTACTTCTGCCGTTGGAAAATCGTCGCCCCTATCGTCGTCCCCGGGAAATAACAGGGGACGAGGATGATCTCGGGCATGATCCGCGCCGGCACGGCGGCGATGGTGATCTGCGCCGGCTGGCTGGCTCTCGAGCGGCCAACCAGCGCCGGCGCGGTCGAGGCGAGCTATGCCGCCGTCGGCCAGGAGACCAGCGTGCCTTACGGCTGGGTCGACTTCTGCCGCCGCTACGAGGGCGAATGCAACGACGAGCGCCTGGCCCCCGCCGACATCAATCTTTCCGCCAGGGCCTTGCGCGAAATCGCCCGCATCAACCGCTGGGTCAACGCGCATGTCGAGCCGCTCAGCGACATGGACCATTGGGGCCTCGTCGATCGCTGGGACTATCCGCTCGACGGCAAGGGCGATTGCGAGGATTACGCCTTGCTGAAACGCAAAATGCTGATCGAGCTCGGCTTTCCCCGCCAGGCCTTGTTGATGACGGTGGTCAAGGACGAGAGCCAGGAAGGCCATGCGATCCTCACCCTCAAGACCAATCGCGGCGAGTTCGTGCTCGACAATCTCAACGACGATATGAAGCCGTGGACCGCGGCCGCCTATCGCTTCGTCAAACGCCAAAGCCAGGAGAATCCCAACGTGTGGGTGATGCTCGGCGCGCCGGTCGACGCGCCGCTGACCACCGCGCGCTAGACCGTAATCGAAAGGCTTCGAAGCGGGATCCGCCCCTACATCCCAGCTTCGTCCTGAGGCCGGCCTCCCCCCAGGCCGGCCTCTTTTTTTCTACGATATTTCGACCATGCCTCCGGCAAAGCGCCGCCAGGTCTCGACATAATGGCGGGCCGCCAGTTTGAGGGCGGCGACCGCCTCTTCCCCCAGCGTGCGGATCGATTTGGCGGGCGAGCCGACGATGAGGCAATGGTCGGGAAACGCCTTTCCTTCCGTCACCAGCGCGCCGGCGCCGACGAGGCAGCCCTTGCCGATGCGCGCGCCGTTGAGCACGATCGCCCCCATGCCGATCAGCGAGCCGGCGCCGATCGTGCAGCCGTGCAGGATCGCATTATGGCCGATCGTGCAATCCTCTGCGATATCGAGCGGAAAGCCCATGTCAGTATGCAGCGTCGAGCCCTCCTGGATATTGGAGCGCGCGCCGAGCGCGATCGGCTCGTTGTCGCCGCGCAGCGTCGCGCCGAACCAGACGCCGCAATCCTCCCCAAGCCGCACATTGCCGATCACGCTCGCATTGGGCGCGATCCAATAGCGCCCCGCCGCCGGCAAAACCGGGCGCAGGCCGTCAAGCGCGTAAATCGGCATGGTGTGGGTCTCCCTTTGCGCCGTCCGCTCCTTATCGCAGCGATCGCCGGCCGCAGGCAATGCGTCTTGAATTCCAGGGCGCGCAAGGCGCGGTGCGAAGAAGCGACAACCCCCTCGCGCTCGTCGCCCGGCTGCGTCAATGTCTCGCGCGAACATCGCAAGCGATTCGCGCGAGGCCGTCGCCGGAGTCGAACCCATGCCTTCGAAATTCGCCGGGATTATCCTCGGCGCCTTGGCGCTGGGACTTGTCGTCGCCGGCGTCGGCCTGTTCTGGGGCCTTCCGCGCGGCGACGAGGCGCCGGCGACCCGTCAGGCGATCGTCGGCGCGGCGCGCTTCACGCTGCCCAGCGGCTATTTTCGCCCGGCGTCGCGCGGCGGCGGCCGCCTGCAACAGCTCGACCTTGCCGCTTTCTTTCCCGGCTTCACCCCGGCGGGCGAGGTCGCCGACGTCAACGGCAAGACGGATCTTACCGAGCGCTATGAAAAGCTGGTGTTCGTCACCATCAAGCCGAGCGATCCCGGTCTAGACCCCGTCGAACGCCCGGCCAAGCTCTACGCGCGCTTTCTCGAGCCCGACGGCTGGAGCCATCCGGGCGGCCTCGTCGCAAAGGCTTTTGAGCCCGGCAGTCCGTTCGAAGGGCAGGAACTCTATTTCGTCGCGCCCGAGGGCCGCGAATTCGCGGCGCGCTGCGGACGCCCCGATCAGACGCAAAAGACGCCCAATTCCTGCGTCTACGATTTCCGCGTCGGCGATCTCGACGTCGAGCTGCGCTTTTCGGCGGCGCTGTTGTCGGAATGGGAAAAGCTCAACGCGGGCGCGCGCGGCCTCGTCGAAGCGGCGCTGCGATAGGCTAGCGTCAGAGATCCTCGAGATCGAAATCGAGGATGGCCATTTGCAGCGTATAGGTCTTGCCCTTGGGGTCGTCGGCCGAAACCACGCCGAGGAAATCGGGGCCGTTGTTGAGCTCGACCGAATCGTTCTTCTTGAGGCGCGAGGCGATCGTCAATTGCTCGTTCTCGAACAGCCGGCGCAGATAATCCTGCAGCACATGGCGCTCGACCGGGATTTTCATTTCAAAAGAGAAAGACCGGTCGCCGTCCTCGTCGTCGACCTCGATCGTGCCGATCCGCCGTTCGCCGAACAGGACATCGGCCGCCTCGGCCGATTTGGAGCTCGGCTGAACTTTCAGCGTCGGCGCGCCAAAGCTGCGGCGCAGATGCGCCTGCAATTTCAGAATTTCGCTCTTGTCCATGGTCTGACGGCCTCACGTTCGCAAATGGCGGGGCGAGCCTTTGCCACGAAAGGCCCGCGCCCGCAAGCCGCGAGAAAGCCCTTAGCGCTCGATCAATTTTTCCGCGATGATCTGATTCATGCTGCGCGCCGGTTCGGCGCAGCCGGCTTCCCCGACGATGCGCGCCGGCACGCCGGCGACCGTCTTGTTATGGGGAACCGCGGACAGCACGACCGAGCCCGCCGCGACGCGCGAGCAATGGCCGACCTCGATATTGCCAAGCACCTTAGCCCCCGCGCCGATAAGCACGCCGCGGCGGATCTTGGGATGGCGATCGCCCGTCTCCTTGCCGGTGCCCCCCAGGGTCACGCCCTGCAGAATCGAAACGTCGTCCTCGATCACCGTCGTCTCGCCCACCACCAGGCCGGAGGCGTGGTCGATGAATATTCCCTTGCCGATCCGCGCCGAGGGATTGATGTCGACGTCGAAGACCGACGAGGCGCGGCTCTGCAGATAAAGCGCGAAATCGCGCCGCCCCGCCCGCAGCAGCGCATGCGCGAGACGATAGGTCTGCAAGGCGTGGAAACCCTTGAAATAAAGCACCGGCTCCATCAGCCGCATGCAGGCCGGATCGCGATCGGCGACCGCCATGATGTCGGCGCGGAAAGCTTCGCCGATCGCCGGATCGCGCGCGATGAAGTCGGCGTAGATCTGCCGGATCATCTCGCCCGGCGCATCGACGTGATCGAGCCGCGAGGCGAGACGATGGATGACCGCGCTCTCCAGCGTCTCGTGGTTCAAAATGGCGGTCATCAGGAACGCCGCCAGTTCCGGCTCGTGCCTCGCCGCCGCTTCCGCCTCGGCGCGAATGCGCGCAAACAGCGGATCGTTGCGGCCTATGCCAACCAAATGGGCGACTTGGCTCTGCGCCATCGGGAACTCCTCAAAGGGCCTAGGTCTGCATTATAGCACGAGAGAAGCGCCGCTAGGAATGGGCCGCGCGGAGCGGCGTCTTCGGCTGTGACGCCTCTTCCAAAAGCGGCTCGGCGGTCGGGTTCGCCGGCGCGTTGCCAATCCTACGCAATTCATTGTTCCAGCTACAGGAAACAAACTTCGAAGGCGTCCTGCAAGGCTCGCCGGGCCTCATGCGCGCCGTTCCAGAAAGTCGAGCGTGCCGGCCTTGAAGACCTTGTCGCCGACCGCCAGATTGTGGTCGCGGCCGGGGATCGCCAACGCCTCGCCATGGGCGAACATCGCCGCCAGAATATGCGGGTCGCCGGCGATCTCGTCGTTGGTTCCAACCGCGACCAGCGCCGGGCATGCAATGCGCGCAACCTCATCGCGCGTCAGCGTCTGGCGCGACCCTCTTATGCAGGCGGCCAGCGCGGCGCGGTCGCTTTTGGTCTGATCGGCAAAGCGCCGGAACAGGCGCTGCGTCGGATCGACGAGATCGTCGAGCGAGGGCGCCTCCATCGCATGGGCGATGCCAAGCGGCAGTCCGACGCCGTTGACGAGATGATCGCCGAGACCGCCGAGAATCAGCGAGCGCACCCGCCCCGGGTTGGCGAGCGCCAGATAGGCGGCGATCCGGGCGCCCATCGAATAGCCCATTACGTCGGCCGCGCCGATCGCCAGATGATCCAGCAAGCTGCGGGCGTCCGCGGCCATCAGCGAAGTGTGATAGGCCTCGGGCGAATAGAGCTTTTGACTGGAGCCATGGCCGCGATTGTCGAAAGCGACGACCCGCCGCCCGGCGCGGGTCAGCGTCTCGACCCAGCGGGGGTTGACCCAATTGATGTGAAGGTTCGAGGCGAAGCCATGGATAAGCAGGATCGGCTCCCGCCGATCCTGCTCCACCGCGGGCGCGTCTAAGAAGGCGATGCGCACGCCATCGGAGGAAAATTCCGGCAAGGTCGGCTCCCGCGGCTCGGATGGCTTTCAGACGACGACTCGCGTCTTCTACCATCCGCCGCAGGGGCCGCGCCATGTCACCGCGCTTGCGCATTCCCGTGCCGCCCGCCGTTGACGCCGCCGACGCCAGCGGCTGCGGTCCCATCCCGACGTCGCGCGTAACCATCCGTCGCAAAGCGGACAGAACCGGCGCGCGCTCTACCCAAGCAGTTGACGCTCCGTTATGGTGCCGCGCTACTCGTCGAATACCGGAGTCCACCATGGCCGACCACGCAATTCCCCATTTCCACAACGACCCCGGCGTGGCGGCGATCAAGGTCGGCGTCAAGGAATTCATGTGCACCGGCGCGACGCCGCCCTTCGATCATCCGCATATTTTCATCGATATGGGCGCCGACAGCGAGGCGATTTGCGGCTATTGTTCGACGCTGTTCGTCTACGAGGCGGCCCTCGGCGCCCATTGCCTGCCCGCCGAATGCGAACTCGTCGAGGCCGTTTGACCCAGCGCCGGTGACCGGCCGCGCGCTGATCGTCGGGGCTGGAATCGGTGGCCTGGCGTCGGCTCTGGCGCTGGGGCGGGCTGGTTTCAAGGTCGCGATATTCGAGCGGGCGGCGACGCTCGAGGAATTCGGCGCCGGCCTGCAACTCACCCCCAATGCGACGCGCATCCTGTCCAGGCTCGATGCGCTCGAGGCCGTGCGGGCGCGCGCGCTGTCGCCCAGCGCAATCCGCATTTTGCGCGGGCGCGATGGCGCGCTCCTCTCCCTCCTGCCGCTGGAAGCCGCGCGCGCGCGATGGGGCGCGCCCTATCTCGCGCTGCACCGCGCCGATCTGCAGCGCGCGCTGATCGAGCGCATCGCGCGCGAGCCCAATATTGCGCTGAGCCTCGGCGCCGAGGTCGGCGGTCTGGCCAGCGACGAGGCGGGCGTGACGATCGGCGTCAAGCGCGGATCAATCGGCCTCAGCGAGCGCGGCGACCTGGCTATCGGCGCCGACGGATTGCGCTCGATCCTGCGCGAAAGGCTGGGGCTTGGCGCGCGCGACGAAGCGCTCTTTTCCGGCCGCGTCGCCTTTCGCGCGCAGATCGAGGCGTCGCTGGTCCCGGAATCCGCGCGCCGGCCCGAAATCACGCTGCGGCTGGGCGCGAGAGCGCATCTCGTTCATTACCCGCTGCGCCAGGGCGCGACGGTCAATCTTGTCGCGGTGATCGAAAGCGTTTGGCGCCCCAAGCCCGGCGACGATCCCTGGGACGGCGCCGCCGACCGCGCCAGCCTCGAGCGCGCCTTCGCCGGCTGGGCGCCCGAAGCGCGCGCGCTCATCGCCGGCGCGCCGGAATGGCGGGTCTGGCCGCTCTACGACCGCGTCGCGCTCGCCAGATTCGCCCTGGGGCGCGTCGCGCTGCTGGGCGACGCCGCCCATCCGATGCTGCCCTTCCTCGCGCAGGGCGCAGCCCAGGCGATCGAGGACGCCGGCGCGCTGGCCGATTGCCTGGTGGCCTCTCCTGGTCCCACCGAGGCGCTTGCCGCCTATTCGCGCCGGCGCGCGCCCCGCGCGGCGCGCGTGCAGGCCGAGGCCAGAGCGCAGGCGCGGCTCTATCATTTGTCCGGCCCGCTCGGGCTGGCGCGGGACGTCGCCATGCGCGCGTTCGGGCCCGAGCGGCTGCTCAGGCGCTATGACTGGTTGTATGGCGCCTAAGGGGTCTTGCTCTTTTTGCCGCCATGAGGCAACGACCGCAGGGCGGCGGCGTTGTGAGCCGGCCGCCCGGTGAACGCGCCGTCCAACGCCACAGCCAGAACGGAAACTCTAATGACCCTCAGCATCGCTCATCTCCAGCCGATCGTCTCCCTGATCGCCGGCGTCTTGATCCTCATCATGCCGCAATTGCTCAACTATATCGTGGCGGCCTTTTTGATCGTCTCGGGCGTTATCGGGCTGGGCCTGCTGCACTGACCCCTTGAGGGCCGCGCGGTTGTTGAATCGGTTTAGATCCACACGTCGTTTTGCGCGGTGCGCTCGCCTCCCTCGTGTCCGGTGTTGGCCACGCCGCGCGGCTCGATGAGCAGCAATTTCACTTCCCGCGCGGCGAAAGGCTTGTGTTCCACGCCTTTGGGAACGACGAACATCTCGCCCTTCGACAGATTGACCGCGCCGTCGCGAAAATCGATCCGCAATTCGCCGTCGATGACGATGAACGTCTCGTCGGTGTCCTTGTGGTCATGCCAGATGAAATCGCCTTCGAGTTTCACAATCTTGAACTGGTAATCGTTCATTTCGGCGATCACTTTGGGAAGCCAATGTTCGCTGAACCGCGCGAACTTGTCCTCGAAATTGATGGGTCGGCGCATGGATTGACGCTCCTCGTTCATGAAAATTCCGTCGGATGGCCGACTTACGCTTCCAACGTTTCTTCCGATCGGCCGGGCAACCAGAAAAATACGATCAGCAGCACGTAAAGCGCAATCGACAGCAGCGGCGATAGGAACGAGCAGAGTGTCGCGGCGAGATAGGCGAGCGGCCCCAAGGCAAACCGGATGGAGATGCCCCGCCTGTGTCGCCTGGCGCTGTGTTTGGCAAGCTGCATTCTCGAGCCGGCATAGAGCCACAGGGCGTTGAAGAATATTCCGCCGACCGTCAGCACAAGGCCGTAGAAGAAAGCGGCCTCTGTCAGGCCTTGCTTCGAGCCGATCGCTTTGGCGAGCAGCGACGTCGGGAATGGCAGAAAGGCGACGTCGGCCATCAGCAGAGTATTGAGGAATATCAGCAGACGATCGGCGGTCTCGATATGCAGGAACATCGCACGGTGATTGGCCCAGATAAGGCCGATCAGCACAAAGCTGATGCAAAACCCAAGCAGCTGCGGCCATTGCGACAGAAGATAGGCAAACAGGCCGGCGGTGCTGTCGGGCGTGCGGAAGTCCAACACCAGCAGCGTGAAGGCGAAGGCGAATACGCCGTCGGAGAAAGCCTCGAGTCGAAGCGTATTCATCGCCAGCCCATCCCGTTCCCTCGAGCGTTCGCGCGCGATGGCCTCCCGAGCCGGCGCCATCGCCGCGGCGAACGATCGTCAAGTCAACCGTCAACTCGGCGCGAACGCAAGGGTCCGGTCGGCCGGCTCGCCAGGGGCGTCGCGAGCGCGAATTCAGCTGTGTTCGTATTCGGGCTCGACTTTTGCGCAAATCATCCGATTGCGCCCGAGTCGCTTGGCCTCATACAGCGCCTGATCGGCGGTCTTGATCAATTGCGGCGCGGTGGCGTCTATCTTGCCGGACAATACGGCGACGCCGCCGCTTATGCTGATGCAGGGCGCCGTGGGAAAACCCCCGTTCAATATTTTCAGCTGCGCGACCGCCTCCCTTGCCGCCTCGGCGATCGCCATGGCGCCGACGGATTCCGTCTCGGGGAGGATCATCGCGAATTCCTCGCCGCCGTATCGCGCCGCCATGTCGGCAGGGCGGCGGCAGCAGGATCGTATGGCGGCAGCGACCCGCTCGAGACATTCATCGCCCGCCTGGTGCCCGTAGCGGTCGTTATAGGCCTTGAAACCGTCGATATCGCACAAGACCAGCGCCAGGGATCGCCGATGACGGCGCAGAAGAGCCAATTGCGCGGCAAGATGGGAGGCGAAGAAGCGCCGGTACGCCAGCTTCGTCAGTCCATCCTGCAGGGATAGCTGCTCAAGCGCTTTGTTGGCGGCGTCAAGCTGCTGCGTGCGCTCCTGCACGCGCTGTTCGAGCTCCACATTGAGGCTCTTGATCCTGGCCTCGGCGCATTGGCGCGGCGTGACGTCGGTCTTGTGAAGAGTGATCGCGGTCGATGCGAGGGCGATCACGCAAATGGCCGCGCTGCCAAGGACCACCAGGGCAAGCCCGAACGAAAGATCGTAGAACCCCGCCCGCTGGCCCTCCAGGCGCAGCCAGCCAAGCCCGAACAACAGGAAGGGGATGGTGGGAAGCAGCCGGCGCGACACCAAGCCTCCGGCCGTGTCGCTAGTCGCGATTTTCGCAAATCCATGTCTCGTATCGGCGGCCAGAACCGACAGGGCGAGGACGAAAAGCGACAGCGCCGTGTGCAAGGCGATGGAGGTGTACGGTCCGATACGGTACAGCGAATTGGCGCCATAGGCGTAGCCGACGAGGGCGAGCGTTGGAATGAAAAGAGCGGGCGCCACAATCCGATGAGCGCAAGCGGCGAGGCGGGGTTGGGGCGCTTTGAGGCAAAGCAGGGCAAGACCGACAAGCAGCATGTCCAGGGCTGTGGCGGGCGACATCCGGCCGGGGTGCGGGCCAAGCGCGAGCCCCGGATCGTCGCGCAAAATGAATTCGTCGATGCCGAAATCGACGGCGAAAAGGTCCTCGGCCAAGGTGAAGGCGCCAAGCGCCGCCACAATGACGGCGAGGGCTCTGGCCAGTCGAAACGAACGCGATCCTGGTTCGCCCGCGTGTAGCAGCCATAAGGACGCGCCGGCGGCAAGGAAGGCCACAGCGGTATTCGCCTTCATCGTCGCCAGACCGGGCAACAGGCTCTTGAAGAGGGCAATATTGAAAAGCCAGCCGCCGATCACCGCGGCGCCGACGCATGCGACGGCCAGGGACCCGGCTCGGACGAACCAATCCAGGCGAGAGCGGTAGGATTCTCCGGGCGTCATCTGCAGGCCTGCGGCCAGCGAGACAAAAGCCCGCGAAGGCTCGCGCTGCGCCCAATCCGGCCTCGACTTTTACGCAAACCCTCTCCTTGCGTCCAAGCGCTTTATCCATTCCGTCCGGCGATCCCAGCCGCCGTCAGATGGAAAGACCGCTCGCCCCCGCGTTCAAATTCTCCAGTCCGACTCTGACGCTCAGATAAATCTTCCGGTCGGTCCAATCGATCTCCTGCACCGAGCGCCGCGAGACCAGGAGCCGCTGCTCGGGCCACCAGTTTCTGGCGTCGACGGCGACGTAACGGATGCTCCAGCCGACATCGTCGACCAGGAAATCCTCGACATGCCCGATCTCGCCGTCGGTGGCGTGGACGCGGTAGCCACGCACGCTCGCCAGGCTGCGCAAATGCGGCGAGGCTTCGCTCACGGGATAAAGGTCATCGCCCCAATAGGGGCTCCAATCGTAATGCTCGTAGAGCGCGGCCTCTGTCTGTCGCGACACGGGCCTGTCCGTGTCGACGTCCGGACTGTCCTCGACCTGGCGGCGGGTCAGGTTGACGGAAAAGCGGCGCTGGGCCTTGTCGGGCCGCCCCAGGGCCGAATGCGGCAGAAGCACCTTGCGGCCGGACAGCCATTTGCCGGCGTTGACGATCAGCCATCGATTGGCCCAACCAACGCCCTCGAAGAGCACATCGCCAACCGTCCCAAGCGGGCCATCGCTCGCTTCAATGGCGTATCCATTGATTGCCGATGCATCCCACAACATGGCGCACTCCCAGAATCTGAGGCTCCCGACGATCGAATGACGCTTCTTAACGGTTCGACACAGGCCGCGATCCCGTGGCGGACTGGCCCCAACGGCGCCGCGACTGGCGCAATGGCGGGTGGCTCGTCTCGGTTTCAACCGCGGGCAACGCGCCGAAGTTATGAATTGTGCATTGGAGCCATTCCCCAACGACTATCGGCGCGACACTAGCAAGCGGGGAAAAGCGCGATAGACTCGGAAAATACCTAGACCGGCCGCAAATAGCGGCTTTGGCGGACCAAACCCAACTTATGGTGAGCGCAATATGAATCGCCGCGCCCGCGCGCGGATTTTGACAGTTCGGCAGTCCCGGTCTTGGTATAGGCGACCCTCCTGCTTTCCCCGAGTCGCCTCCCTGATGCGCCCAGCCTCCATCCTCCAGCCCGTCAGCGCGGGCCTCGTCGCCTCTTTCGTGGGTTACGCCAGTTCCTTCGCGGTCATCCTTAAGGGACTTACGGCGGCCGGGGCCAGCGACGCGCAGGCCGCTTCCGGCCTGCTGGCGCTGTCGATCGCGATGGGAATCGCCGGCATCGGGCTGAGCCTGTGGTCGCGCATGCCGATCGCTTGCGCCTGGTCGACGCCGGGCGCCGCGCTGCTCGCCTCGACCGGCGCCGTGACGGGAGGGTTTCCGGCAGCGGTGGGCGCCTTCCTCATCGTCGGCGCGCTGATCGTCGCGGCCGGGATGATCCGCCCGTTCGGGCGCGCGGTCGCCGCCATTCCCGCCCCGCTCGCCAATGCGATGCTGGCCGGCGTGCTGTTCTCGCTATGCCTCGCCCCAGTCAAGGCGATGGCCGAGGCGCCGCGGCTGGCTGCCCCGATCCTCCTCGTCTGGCTGTTGATGGCGCGGTGGAAGCGGCTCTATGCGACGCCGGCGGCGGCGATCGTCGCGGCGATCCTCATCGCCGCAACGAACCATGGCGCGCCGATCGCGCTCGCCGATTTCACGCCGCAGCCGATTTTCGTCGCGCCCGCCTTCTCGCTCGAGGCGCTGATCAGCCTGGCATTGCCTTTGTTCATCGTCACGATGGCGAGCCAGAACCTGCCCGGCCTTGCCGTGTTGTCGACCTATGGCTATCGCCCGGCGCCGGGGCCGCTGATCGCCACGACGGGATTGTTCACCCTTCTGGCCGCTCCGTTCGGCGGCCATGCCGTCAATCTCAGCGCTATCACGGCGGCGCTTTGCGCCGCGCCGGACGCCGATCCCGATCCCGCAAGGCGCTGGATCGCCGCCGCGTCGGGAGGCGGCGCCTATATCGCTTTCGGACTACTGGCGGGAGCGATGACGAGTTTCGTCGCGGGCTCGCCTATTCTCATCGAGGCGGTCGCCGGGCTTGCGCTGCTCGGCGCCTTCGGCTCCGCGCTGAGCCAAGCGCTCGCCAAAAGCGAAGAACGTGAAGCGGCGCTGGTAACCTTTCTTGTCGCCGCTTCCGGCGTCTCCTTTTTCGGCGTCGGCGGCGCCTTCTGGGGGCTGCTGTCGGGCGGCGCGGTGCTTGCGCTCACCCGCGCCGGCGCCGCAAAGCCGCCGCCGCCAGCCCCGTCATCGTAAACAGCATCTGCGCGCCGCACTGGGCGGTGTTGCTGGTCGCGTCATATTGCGGCGCTACTTCCACGACATCGCCGCCGATCACATCGAGCCCGTGAACGCCGCGCAAGATCGCCAGCGCCTCGCGCGGGGTGAGGCCGCCGACTTCGGGCGTGCCGGTGCCCGGCGCAAAGCCGGGATCGAGGCTGTCCACGTCGAAGGATATGTAGACGGGCCCCGCGCCCAGAACCTCGCGCGCCTTGGCGACGACGGCGGCCATACCCATTTCGGCGGCCTCCTCGGCATGGATCACCGTCATCCCCGAATCATAGGAGAATTCCCACAGATATTCGGAGGCGCCGCGAATGCCGATCTGGATCACGCGCTCGGGATCGAGGACGCCGTCGAGCACGGCCTGGCGGAAGGGGCCGCCATGGTGAAACTTCGAACCCTCATACGGGCCGGACGTGTCGCAATGGGCGTCGATATGCAGCATGCCGACCGGCCGTTTGGCGCCCAAGGCCTTGAGGATGGGATGGGTGATCGAATGATCGCCCCCGACCGATAGCGGCACAACCCCCGCCTCCGCCAGACGGCGATAGAAAGCCTCGATATCCTCGTGGCAGCTCTCCAGAGAAAAGCGCGAACGCATCGGGGCGTCGCCAATATCGGCAGCGCGACATTCGGCAAGCGGCGCCATTTTCAGCACATGTTCGTAGGGGCCGATGCGCTCGACCGCGCGCACCGCCCGCGGGCCCAGGCGAGCGCCCGCCCGGTTGGTGACGCCAAGATCCATCGGCACGCCGACGAGCGCGAGTTCGAGGCCGCCGAAATCGGCAAGCTCCCTGGCGTCGGGCCGATAGGGGGCGCCGAGCAGACTCGCCGCGTCGGCGAACGGCCATTTGCGCCGATCGCCGTCCTGAAACTGCCGCTCGGCGATCGCGCGGAAATGGGGGTCATGCATCTGCCCGCCCTTGGCGTCGCGATAAAGCTCGCGAAGGCGTTTGAGCTTGCCGTCGTCGATCATGCGCGGAGCCTCCAATCGGAATCGGGGGGCCAGCATAGGGCGGAATATCCGCGCTTCCTATGGCGGCCAAGACGCGCTACGGCGGGCGGCGGGCGAGCGTGCCGCTTCTTCGCCCTGCCCTGGCGGATCGCGCGCGCGGCGCCTAAACGGATTAGAGATGGACGTTTCTTCGCCGCTGCTGTTCGCTGGCGCTTCCCTCGAGCTTGCGGCTATCGATCTGCTGCTCGGCGCCGACAATGCGATTTTGATCGCGCTCGCCTGTCGGACGCTGCCGCCCGCCATGCGGCCGCGCGCCCTCGTCTTTGCGGTCGGCGGGGCGGTCGTCTTGCGGTTCCTGCTCGCCGGCGCCGCCGGCTTCTTGATGAAACTGCCGTTCGTCAAGCTCGTCGGCGCGTTCGTGCTGATCGCCATTGCGATGGAGCTTCTCGCCCATGCGCAGGCGGACAAGCCCTATCATAGCGACGCAAAGGAGCCGCCGGGTCACGCCTATGACGATCGCTTTTGGCGCGCAGTCGCCGCCGTTATCGGCGCCGATGCGGTGATGAGTCTCGATAATGTGCTGGCGCTCGCCTCCATCGCGCAAGGCAACCTGCCGCTGCTGGCGGTCGGAATCGCGCTGGCCATTCCCGCCCTGGCGTTCGGTTCGCTTTTCGTGGCGGGCATTCTCGACCGCTGGCCCGTTCTTGTCGTCGGCGGAGCGGCGCTGCTGGGCTGGGTGGCTGGACAGATGGCCATCACGGACGCCTTTTGGGACGCCTTGGTGGAGCGCCGCGCGGCCGCCCTCGCCTATGCGGTCCCGACGCTTTGCGCGCTGTTTGTCGTGACCTGGTGGCGTTTTGGGCCGCAGAGGAAGATCGTCGCGCCGGCGCCGCCGCGCGTGCTCGCGCCGCGGGCCCAAAAGGCGATCGAAGCGTTGGCGGCCGCCCGGCGCAAGCAGCAGATATTCATCGGGGCGGTCGCGCTTATCGTGGCGATCGGCGGCGTTCTGCTGGTCGCCGCCAGAATGCGCGGCTGAGCCGACGGGATTTCAGTCCATCACCGCCGCATGTTCGTCGCGCTTGGGCGCTGGGCCGCCCGGCGCCTTCGAACCGCGGATTAAGAACAGCAGCGGAAAGGCGCAAAGGCTGATGAAGGTCATCAGGAGAAAATCATTCGAATAGGCCATCACGGCCGCCTGCTGCGTGACGATCGCATCGAGCATGGCGCGGCCGGAATCCGTCGCGGTCGACAGGATTCCGGCGACGTCGGGCATGTGCAAGGCGTCGTTGAACGGCGATATCTTTTCGGCAAGCTGACTGTGAAAAATGCTGATCAGGCTCGTCAGCCGCGCAATGATGAGCGATATGCCGATCGACGAGCCGAGATTGCGGATCAACGTCCAGATCGCCGTGCCGTCGGTGCGGAACTCTCCTGGCAGGGTGGCGAAGGCGATCGTGTTCAACGGCACGAAGACGAAGCCAAGGCCCAGGCCCTGCACGACGCTGTCGATGGCGATGGCGCGCGCCGAGCTTTCGGGCGACCAATAGACCATCACCCACAGCGATCCCGTGGCCAGAACGAGGCCGAAAAAGATGAGGCGGCGCGCGTCGATCCGCCCCAGCAGACGGCCAACGATCATCATCGCGACGAAAGTTCCGATGCCGCGCGTGCCCAAGAGATATCCGCTCGCCAGCACCGGATAGCCCATCAGGTTCTGCAGATAGGGCGTGACCAGCGCCAGGGTGGCGAGCAGGATGATGCCGATGATGAACATGAAGATGACCGCGATCGAAAAGTTCCAGTCGCGAAAAATCCGCAGCGGTATGAAGGGGCGATGCGAGGTAAAGGAATCGGCCAGGAAGAAATAGAATCCGACGACCGAAAGGATCGCCTCCACGATGACTTCTGTGGAGTCGAACCAACCCAGATCCTCGCCCCGATCGAGCATCATCTGCAGCGCGCCGATGCCTAGCGATAAGGAAAGAAAGCCGAACCAGGCGAAGGGTATGTCGCGCCTCATCAGGCTTTCCCTCATGAAGACGGACAGGCCGAGCACCGTCAGCACGCCAAATGGCAGGTTGACGAAAAACACCCAGCGCCAGGAATAGGAGTCGGTCAGCCATCCCCCCAGCGTCGGCCCCATAATGGGTCCGAGCATTACGCCCATGCCCCAGATCGCCATCGCCGAACCGCGCTGCGCCGGCGGATAGATGTCGAGCATCACCGTCTGCGAAAGCGGCACCAGCGCGGCGCCGAATATGCCCTGCAGCAGGCGAAACGCCACCATCTGTTCGATGCTCTGGGCCGCGCCGCACAGCATCGAGGCGATGGTGAAGCCGGCGGCGCAAACGATGAACAGCTTCTTGCGGCCGAACCGCGTCGCCATCCAGCCAAGCGGCGAGGTCATGATTGCGGCCGCGACAATGTAAGAAGTGAGCACCCAGTTGACCTGGTCCTGGGTCGTCGACAGCGAGCCTTGCATGTAGGGCAGCGCAACATTGGCGATCGTCGTATCAAGCGCCTGCATCACGGTGGCCATCATCACGCAGACCGTCAGCATGATCCGCACGAACGGCGCCATTTCCTCCGCGGCGGCCTCGCCGCTCATTTTTTCACGTCTCCCTCGCCAGCGACGGGTCTGCCGGGCGCCGCCGCCTTGGCGCCGCCAAACTCGGCCAGAACGCCCGGCAGCGTGCGCACGCGGCCCGTATCGATCGACACATAGGTGCTCATCCCCGCGCGCAGATCGCTGGTGTCCTGGTCAGGATCGATCTCGATGCGCAGCGGCACCCGCTGTACGACCTTGACCCAGTTGCCGCTGGCGTTCTGCGGCGGCAGGATCGCGAATTGAGCGCCGGTGCCCGGCGCGATCGCGCCGACCTTGCCGCGCCAGCTGCGATCGGGAAACGCGTCGACGGTGATCGTCGCGGGAAGCCCGGTGTGGATATAGGTGAGATCGGATTCTTTCGGGTTCGCGTCGATCCACAGGCCGTGATCGGCGACGACAGCGAAAACTGGCGCGCCGGCGGCGATGAAACGGCCAAGCTGGATCTGCGGGACCTGCGTGGCGACGCCGGCGATCGGCGCGACAATGCTGGCGTTGCCCAGGTTGCGCTCGGCGTCCTCGACCTGCGCCTTGGCCTGGACGTAGTCGGGAAAGCTTTCCAGCGGCGCGTCAAGCGCGCCGCCCAGCTTTATGCGGGCCGAAGTCTGCTGCTGCTGGACGAAGGCGAGGATCTGCCGGGCCTGGATGAGGGCGGCGGCGGAAGTGTCGGCATCGACGGCGGTGCCGGCGCGCTGGTTCAACAGCGCCGTCTTGCGATCGAAATCGGCCTGGCGGACCCTGACCGCCTCCTCTCCCATTTTGATCTGGTCCTCGTCGCCCTTGTAGGAGACCTGCAGATTCTCATATTCGGCCTTGGCGGCCTCGAGACGCCCCTTAGCGAGCGCTAGCGCGATGCGATAGGGAGCCGGGTCGATTTCAAACAATTTGTCCCCGACATTGACGCGCTGGCCCTCGACCACGTCGATGTGCAGCACCGCGCCCGACACCTGCGGCGTGATCAGCACCTTTTCGGCGCCGATATAGGCATTGTCGGTCGTCACGTAGCGTCCCCCGCTCAACCACCAATAGCCGCCAAGCGCGAGGGCGGCCAAGGGCAGCACGACAAGCAGAAGGAAGCGCGAGCCGCCGCGGCGGCGCGGCCCGGCTTTGGGGGCCGGCGCGGTTTGCACAACGGGCTGGGGCGCGGCGGGCGGCGGCGCGACGACGGGCGCAGGCGCCGGCGGCGTCGCGGGCGTGCTCTCGCCCGTCCGCTCTCTGGGGGTGAAGGGTTTGACTTGCGACAATGCCTCAGCCTTTGCAGTTCAATTCTTTTTTAAGGTTGCCCTTGATCTGGTTCATCCGCCCGGTCATCTGGTCGATCGCCGCGCCGTCGAGGCCGGACAGAGCGCGGCTCATCAATTCTTCGCCAAGATCGCCAAGCCGGGCCAAAGTAGGGGTCGCCTTTTGCGTCAGGAACAGGCGGTTCGCGCGGCGATCCGTCGCGTCGTCGCGCCGCTCGACCAGGCCGAGACCGCACAGCTTGTCGACGAGCCGGGCCAGCGTGATCGGCGCAAGATCGAGCATTTCGGCCAGTTCGCTCTGATTGACCCCCTCAAAGCGCTGCAAGCGCGCGAGGACCGCCCATTGCGCGCGCGTCATGTTGAGTTCCCTGGCGCGCTGGTCCGAATAGGTGCGCAGCAGACGCGCCACGTCGTGCAGCGCAAAACCGAATTCGCGGGCGGGACTGAAGGGCATGGGTTTGGACGGCAGGACGGCGGGAAACGACATTACATGGAGCCTCCAAGCGCCTTATAATAAGCTGGCATATAATAAGGATGGATGAAGCTGGCAAGGACGTTTGTTCCTTTTGCTGCAAAAGGGCAAGCGTGCGGCGGCGGCCCGGCCGGCTAGCTGCCCCGATAGGTCGAATAGCTCCACGGGCTCGCCAGAAGCGGGACATGATAATGGGCCTGGGGGTCGGCGACCGAAAACCGGATCGGAATCGCATCGAGGAAGGCCGGCTCGGCAGTCCTCGCGCCCGAGCGGCGAAAATAGTCGCCGATATGAAAGACCAGTTCGAACGTCCCGATCCGCGCCGCCGCGGCGCTGATCAGCGGCGCGTCGGTGCGACCGTCCGCATTGGTGCGCGCGCGCGCCAGCGAAAGCCGCGAGCCGTCCTCGCCAAGGCTATAGAGTTCGATCTCGACGCCTTCGGCGGGGCCGCCGCGCACAATGTCCAGAACATGAGTGGAGAGCCCGGCCATCGTTTTCTCCCGGAGAGCAGGCGACGACAATAGGCCGGCGCACGACCCAATGAAAGACGGCGATCGTTGCGCTGCCGGCATGGCTGGACCGCCATTGGCCGGATTGCCATATTGACCGCCTCGTGAGATGACGGCGCGCTGGAAAATTCGGCCCGGTTCGCGGGAGATTTGCGGCGCGAGACTAGTCAGGGGAGCGGCCATGACCGAGGCGGAAAAGGGCGATAGCGCCGAGAAGAGCGAATGGCTCGACGCGCTCGACTCCGTCGAGGCGTTCGAGGGGATGGACCGTGTCGACGAATTGCTCGAGGCTGTCGTCACTTCGGCGCGCCGCAAGGGCGCGCGGCTGCCGTTCGCGGCCAATACCGCCTATGTCAACACGATCCACCCGCAGGACGAACCGCCCCATCCCGGCAACCGCGAAATGGAGCAGGCGATCCGCCACGCGGTGCGCTGGAACGCGGTGGCCATCGTCATCAAGGCGAACAAGGAATCTTCGGAGCTCGGCGGCCATATCGCCTCTTTCCAGTCGGCCGCGACGCTTTACGACACCGGCTTCATGCATTTCTGGCGCGCCGCGAGCCAGATCCATGGCGGCGATCTCATCTACTTCCAGGGCCATATCTCGCCTGGCATTTACGCCCGGGCCTTTCTCGAGGGACGCCTCAGCGAGGAGCAATTGCTGAACTTCCGCCAGGAAGTCGAAGGCAAGGGGCTTTCCTCCTATCCGCACCCCTGGCTGATGCCCGATTTCTGGCAATTCCCCACGGTGTCGATGGGCCTCGGGCCGATCATGGCGATCTACCAGGCGCGTTTCCTGCGCTATCTGCATTGCCGCGAGATCGCCGATACCGCCGAGCGGAAAGTCTGGGCCTTTTGCGGCGACGGCGAGATGGACGAGCCCGAATCGCTCGGCGCGATCTCGCTAGCCGGCCGCGAAAAGCTCGACAATCTGATTTTCGTCATCAATTGCAACCTGCAGCGGCTCGACGGGCCGGTGCGCGGCAACGGCAAGATCGTGCAGGAGCTGGAGGCCGATTTTCGCGGCGCCGGCTGGAACGTCATCAAATGCCTGTGGGGCTCGGGTTGGGACCAGCTGCTGGCGCGCGACGTATCGGGCAAATTGCGCCAGTTGATGGAAGAATGCGTCGATGGCGAATATCAGGACTTCAAATCGAAGAACGGCGCCTATATCCGCGAGAAATTCTTTGGCCGCTATCCCGAGACCGCCGCCATGGTCGCCGACTGGAGCGACGACCAGATCTGGGCGCTGACGCGCGGCGGCCACGATCCTCAGAAAGTCTATGCCGCCTATAAGGCGGCGGTCGAGCACAAGGGCCAGCCGACCGTCATCCTCGCCAAGACCGTCAAGGGCTATGGCATGGGCGAAGCGGGCGAGGGCCAGATGATCGCCCACCAGCAAAAGAAGATCGGCGACCAGGCTTTGCGCGCCTTCCGCGACCGGTTTCACGTGCCGATTCCGGACGAAGAGATCGGCAAGGTTCCGTTCCTGCGCTTTGCCGAAGACAGCCCGGAAATGAAATATATGCGCGAGCGCCGGCAGGCGCTCGGCGGCTATCTGCCGGCCCGCCGACGCACGAGCGCGCCGCTGCAAATCCCCGAGCTTGCCGCTTTCGACGCGCTGTTGAAGGCGACCGCCGAGGGCCGCGAGATTTCCACGACCATGGCCTTCGTGCGCATTCTCACCATCCTGCTGCGCGACAAGGCGATCGGCCAGCGCATCGTGCCGATCGTGCCCGACGAAAGCCGCACTTTCGGCATGGAGGGCCTGTTCCGCCAGGTCGGCATTTTCAGCCAGATCGGCCAGCTCTACCGCCCGCAGGACGCCGACCAGCTGATGTATTACCGCGAGGATCCCAAGGGGCAGATCCTGCAGGAGGGCATCAACGAGCCCGGCGCCATGGCCTCGTTCATCGCCGCCGCGACGTCCTATTCGACGTCGGACACGCCGATGATCCCCTTTTATATCTATTATTCGATGTTCGGCTTCCAGCGCGTCGGCGATCTCTGCTGGGCGGCGGGCGACATGCGCGCGCGAGGTTTCCTGATCGGCGGCACGTCCGGACGCACGACGCTCAACGGCGAGGGCCTGCAGCACGAGGACGGCCACAGCCACGTGCTGGCCTCGACCATCCCCAATTGCATCAGCTACGACCCGACCTACGCCTATGAACTGGCGGTCATCATCCAGGCCGGCCTCAAGCGCATGTACGGCGACAACGAGGACGTCTATTATTACATCACCACGCTGAACGAGAATTATCCCCATCCCGCCATGCCGGAAGGGGCCGAGCCCGGCATATTGGCCGGCATGTATCTCCTGCGCAAAGTGGAGGCCGCCAAGAAGGGTCCGCGCCTGCGCCTGCTCGGATCGGGGGCGATCTTACGCGAAGTCGAGGAAGCGGCGGCCCTGCTGGCCAAGGATTTCGGCGTGTCCAGCGACATCTGGAGCGTGACGAGCTTCAATGAGCTGCGGCGCGACGGGCTCGAAGTCGATCGCTGGAACATGCTGCACCCCGAGGCCGAGCCGCGCGTCTCCTATGTCGAAAAGTGCCTCGGCAAAGGCGTGGGGCCGGTGGTGGCGGCGACCGACTACATGAAGGTGGTCCCCGACGGCATCCGCCCTTACGTTCCCGCGCGCTTCAAGGCGCTCGGCACCGACGGCTTCGGGCGCTCCGACTATCGCCGGCGCCTGCGCTCGTTCTTCGAGGTCGACCGCTATCATGTCGCAGTCGCTGCGCTGAAGGCGCTGGCCGACGATCAGCTGCTGCCTTCCAAGACGGTCAGCGAAGCGATCAAGCTCTACAAGATCGACACGGAGCGGGCGAGCCCGGCGTTGAGCTGACCCAGACCCATCGAACATGCTCGCGCAAGGAGAAGCGCTCGTGGCCAATATTGTGGATGTGAAAGTTCCCGACATCGGCGACTACAAGGACGTGCCGATCATCGAGATCCTGGTCAAGCCCGGCGACGTCGTCAAAGCCGACGCGTCGCTGGTGACGCTGGAATCCGACAAGGCGACGATGGACGTGCCGGCGCCAAGCGCCGGAACGGTGCGCGAGATCGTCGCCAAGGTCGGCGACAAGGTCGCGATGGGCGCGCTGCTGCTGCGAATGGAACAGGCCGGTGATGCTGCCGCGCCGGCCCCGGACGCGGCAAAAGCGCCGGCTGCGGCTGCCGCTCCCGCAGCGGCGCCCGCCGCCGCGCCGGCAGCGCCCGCAGCCGCCGCGCCGGCGGCAGAGGCCCCCTCGGAAAAAGCCGCCCCGGAAAAGGTCGCCGGGCCGGCTTTGGCCGATTTTTCCGGCGTCAACGCCGGGCCGGCGGTGCGCCGCCTGGCGCGCGAACTCGATCTCGACCTCACCAGTCTGCGCGGCACCGGCGAGAAGGGCCGCATCACGCGCGAGGACGTCAAGGCGGCGCTCGCCGGCGGGTCAGGCGGCGCCTCGGGCGGCGGCGGACTGCCGGAAGTCCCCGTCGTCGATTTCGCCAAATTCGGGCCGGTCGAGACCAAGCCGCTCTCGCGCATCAAGCGCATTTCCGGGCCCCGGCTGCATGCGTCCTGGGTCAACATTCCCCATGTCACGCATTGCGACGACGCCGACGTCACCGAGCTCGACGCTTTCCGCAAGACGCTCGACGAGGAAGCCAAGGCCGACAAGAAGGCGCCCTATCGCGTGTCCCTGCTGCCGCTGCTGATGAAAGCCGCGGTCAGCGCGCTGAAGGCGTTCCCGATCTTCAACGCCTCGCTGACCCCGGCCAAGGACGCGCTCGTCCTCAAGAATTACTGGCATATCGGGGTGGCCGTCGACACGCCGGACGGCCTTGTCGTCGCGGTGCTGCGCGACGTCGACAAGAAGGGCGTCATCGAGCTTGCGCGCGAGCTCGGCGCGCTCTCGGCCAAGGCGCGCGAGGGCAAGCTCTCGCCGGCCGAAATGCAGGGGGCGAGCTTCACCATTTCCTCGCTCGGCGGCATCGGCGGCACGGCGTTCACGCCGATCGTCAATGCGCCGGAAGTGGCGATTCTGGGCGTCGTGCGCTCGAAAATGGCGCCGGTATGGAACGGCGAGGCCTTCGTTCCGCGCCTGATGCTGCCGCTGTGCCTGTCCTACGATCACCGGGTGATCGACGGCGCGGCGGCGGCGCGCTTCGTGCGCCATCTCGTTGGCACAATTGAAGATATGCGCCGCGTTCTATTGTGAGGGAGACGGGTTCGATGGCGCGTGAAATCAAGCTTCCCGATATCGGCGACTTCAAGGACGTGCCGATCATCGAAATCCACATCAAGCCGGGCCAGACCGTCGCCAAGGAAGAGGTGATCCTGACCCTCGAAAGCGACAAGGCGACGCTCGACGTGCCCTCGCCGGAGGCCGGGGTGATCGGCGAGATCAAGGTCAAGGTCGGCGACAAGGTGAGCCAGGGCTCGCTGCTGGCGACGATCGACGGCGCGGCGGATGCGGCCGCCCCCGCCCCCGCCGCAAAGGCCGCCGCCGCAGCTCCGGCGAGCGCTCCGCCTGCAGCATCCGCCCCTGGCCCCGCGGCCCCCGCCGCCGCGCCCTCCCCGGCTCCCGCGGCGCCGGCGGCCAAGGCCGATATCGAATGCGACGTCGTCGTGTTCGGCGCCGGCCCCGGCGGCTATACCGCCGCTTTCCGCGCGGCCGACCTTGGCCAGAAAGTGGCGATCCTCGAGCGGCGCGCCAAGCTCGGGGGCGTCTGCCTCAATGTCGGCTGCATCCCCTCCAAGGCCCTGCTGCACGCGGCCAAGGTGATCGACGAAACGGTGGAGTTCGCCGACCGCGGCCTCGCCTTCGGATCGCCCAAGATCGACCTCGACAAACTGCGCGGCTGGAAGCAGGGCGTCGTCGACCGCCTCACCGGCGGCCTCACGGTGCTGGCGCGTCAGCGCAAGGTGACGGTCGTCACGGGGGAGGCCCAATTCACCGGCGCCAATGCGATCACCGTGGCGACCGCCGAGGGCCCGCGCACGGTCGGCTTCAGAAACGCGATCATCGCCGCCGGCTCCGAGCCCATCGCGCCGGGCTTCATCCCCAAGGACACGCGCATCATGGATTCGACCGGCGCGCTGGACCTCAAGAACATCCCCAAACGCCTGTTGGTGCTGGGCGGGGGCATAATCGGGCTGGAGATGGCGACCGTCTATCATTCGCTGGGCTCGAAGATCACCGTCGTCGAGCTGATGGACCAGCTCATTCCCGGCGCCGACCGCGACATCGTCGCCCCGCTCGCCAAGCGGATCGAGAAGCTCTACGAAAAGATCCTCTTGAAGACCAAGGTGACCGCCGTCGAGGCCAAGCCCGACGGGCTGCACGTGACCTTCGAAGGCGCCGCGGGCGCGACGCAGGACGTGTTCGACGCGATGCTGGTCTCGGTCGGGCGGCGGCCCAACGGCGCCTCGATCGGCGCCGAGGCGGCGGGCGTCAAGGTCGACGAGCGCGGCTTCATCGCGGTCGACAAGCAGATGCGCACCAATGTCGGCCATATCTTCGCGATCGGCGATATCGTCGGCCAGCCGATGCTCGCCCACAAGGCCTCGCATGAGGGCAAGGTCGCGGCGGAAGTGGCCAGCGGCCACAAATCCTCGTTCGACGCCAAGGTGATCCCCTCGGTCGCCTATACCGACCCGGAAATCGCCTGGGCCGGCGTCACGGAGGCCGAGGCCAAGGCTAAGGGCCTCAAGTTCGGCAAGGCGACCTTCCCCTGGGCGGCGAGCGGGCGCTCGCTATCCCTGGGCCGCGACGAGGGCCTCACCAAGACGCTATGGGACGAGGAGAGCGGGCGGCTCATCGGCTGCGGCATCGTCGGCCCGAATGCCGGCGACCTCATCTCGGAGGCCGCCCTGGCCATCGAGATGGGCGCCGACGCCGAAGACATCGGCCTCACCATCCACCCGCACCCAACCCTCTCGGAAACCTTCGCTTTCTCCGCCGAGGCCTATGCGGGGACGCTGACGGATCTCTACATGCCGAAGAAGAAGAAGTAGCGGGCGCTGCCGTCGTCCTGGCCGGGCTTGTCCCGGCCATCGGCGTGGATGGCCGGGACAAGCCCGGCCACGACGGCGGAGGGGCGCTCGTCAAATATTTGCTAAAACCTCGGATTGACACGAAAAGGCAACAAGACTGCCAATCGCGATTTTGTGAGGCCCTGCGATATCAACAGGTTATAAATAACCGAAAATTCCAGGCCAAATATTTTCCAAGCTTTTATTTGGAATTTCCTTGGGTCGATTGAGCGATATCAATGGCTTAAGGCCGAAAAAACTTGGAAACGCGATTTTCACGAACTCCGTCTGTGTCATTGCGAGCGGAGCCAGGGCAAATACGGAGCATTTGTCCGGGCTCCGCTCGCAATGACGATGCAGAATGCGACGGAAAAGCTGGAATGTCCATAATTTGTTTCTATGAAACAGAAATGATAGGCGCCTCACTGGTGTAGGACGGCGCTGCCATCGCCGTGCTCGCCCTCAAGGTCAAGCCGCCTCCGGCGGTCGCGTCGCAAGAGCTCCGCGAACCTTGACCGCTCCGCGCGTCGATGGCCGTTGGCCTGCATGTCTCTTTGGTGAGCCGGGCGGCCCCTGGCCGCTTCGGTCACCAAAGAGACATGGTGGCAAAAAGCCACGCCGACGAGCCGCGGTCACGCCGAAGGCGCCGTAGCGTAGCGAAGGAGTCGCGCAGCGACTTGACGGCGGCTCGGCGGCGTGGCCCTCGCACGCCGGCGCTTGACGGGTTTTACGTTGTCCGTCCGCGTAAGCCTAAACCGAGACCGGTCGCGACGTCGGAAACCGTCGCGAAAAGTCACCGAAAGTCGCTGCTTTCGCATCGTTCGGGCGCATCCCGGCGCGTCGATAGCCCGAAACGAACCGATTTTCATTCAAAAATCGCGGGGAAAAACAGGGGCCGAGCGGCGCTGTTCGAAAACGGCCATATAGCGATATCTACATGTGTTTATATCGCGGTCTTTGCCGATATCAAAAGTGGCGCGGCTCGCTCGCGCCATGCCGCAAGCAACCGTGAGAGATGCGCGACGTTTGCGAGCGCGTGCGCGAGCGCTGCCTCCGCGCGGGGCCGTGGCGCATCGAGAGCCGTTGGAACAATCCTACTTCCGCGTCAGCTCAGCCGTCGCGTCGCCCTGCTGGCTGTGCAGCGCCGCCGATGCGGTCGTCTCGCTCTTCTTGGTGAGCGTGACGGTGTTCCCCTGGTCTTCATACGTGATTTTTGTCGGGGTCACGTTGCTGGTCGCCACCGGATGGGACTCGCCCTTGTATTGGTAGCTTACGACCTGCTTGCCGGCGATCGTTATCGACGTCGCTTCCGACGGCTTGCCTCCCCAAGCTCCGCTCCATGTGCCGTCCCACCCCGTCGCCGACGCGGCCAACGCGGGACACGAGAATGCAGTAATCATCACGGCCGCCAACAGCCAACGGGAAGTGCGCATCACAGTAACTCCTTGCATTTCCTCGTTAACGCGACAGCCGCAATAGGGTTCCCGTTCGGCGATCCTGGCGCCGACGCGGCCGCCAATTCAATGCCGCGGCTTGGGCCCATTGCCTTGTGCTCAACCGTGTTCATTTCGAAGGCTGGAGTCGAAAAAGGGAAATGGGCGCCTGTCATCGTAATACGCTGCCATCGACGTGCTGCCGTAAAGGTCAAGCCGCCTGCGGCGGTCCCCCCGGGTCGAAGAGCCCGGGGGTTGACGGCTCCGCTCGACGATGACCGTTGGCCAACCCCGTCCTTTTGGTGAGCGATGCGGCCCAAAGGCCGCTGTCGCGCACCAAAAGAACATGGAGGCAAAAAGCCGCGCCGACGAGACGCAGTCACGCCGAAGGCGCCGTAGCGAAGCGAAGGAGTCGCGTAGCCCGGACGAATGCTTCGCATTCGCCTAGACTTGACGGCGTCTCGGCGGCGTGGCCCCGTGACGCTGCTCGGCCATCTCGCCGCGGTCCTGAAAGGACACGAAACCGCACGCCTTCGACGCGGTTTGGACTTTCAAACGAGCCTTCGCCGTTCAAGACAGGCCTGGTTGTCTCGAAAATCACGACGAAAACGCGCCTTTGGCGGCGTTTTTTTGGAAGGCCGCCTGTTCCGGAATAACCCTTGGGTTATAAGTTTGGCTTTCCCGCACATCCACCTTGTAACCGAATTGACCGTGTCTCACCGATGGGGTGCACTCCACATTGCTTCATTTCGGCGCCGAAATCACGCTATGTGTATCGTGTCCCCGTAAAACCCCGTAAAACAAGCAGGTTCGGATCGACATCTGGCGTTTCCGGCATCGGTGTCCTCTTCCTGCGGTCAAAGACAGTCCTTGGCCTCGACAAGGCGAACGATACACGAGGGTCTTCGCCGCGGCGCCGGTCCACTTGCGTCAAAAACCGTGTCTGGCGGCGTTTTGTGATGCCCAGTCAAGGCCATTGTGACGCTGTCCGCTGGAAGCGCCGCGAACAATCGATAGATCATTCCGGCTCGCATACGGCGCAGTCTGGCTCGCGCTATCGCACCTGGCTCATGTCGTTTGGTGGGGTGCGCCGGCAAAGGTCCGTCTCGGCAAAAGCGTAACCGCGCGCCGAACGTTGCCATCCATCACTTCCGCTTCGCGGATACCGCAATTCCAAGTACGCTCGAAACTCCAGAGAGCGATCATCCGTCAGACGCAAGCGTGACCCGGTCTGTGTTTCCGAATGTTTTCCACGTAAGCGTATACATGCCGCCGTCGCAGACCCAGGTTGTGGTGTCGCCGTTCGTCGTCGCGCCGGCGCCGTCCGCTTTGAACACGACATCGAGGTTGTTGAAACATGTCCAGGTCCCCACGATTCGCCCGCACGTCGAATCCGTTTCACGCTGGCCCTCGCCGGACTTGACTGGAGTGGGGGCCGCGCGGCGCACCTGCCGCGGCTTCGCACGCAGCGGCAGCACTCGCTCTCCTGAAACCGACTTGTCCGTGTTGCCGATCATGCCGCCGGTAGAGCCGGCTTGCGCAAAGGCTGTCGCGGACGCAGCAAGGGATGCGAGCGTCCAAGACGCCAACGCGATTGCAATCAGACGGCCTGCCTTGTTCGTTTCGGCCATATTGAGCCTTCCACAAATGGCCTGGGGCCGGTCGAGCCGCAACGAGCGCGCGACATACATTGTGAATTCGTTCCCCGGATGGCCGCGCCTGCTAGACGTGCCGGCTATCCATAGCCGATTCTGTGCAACAAGCCCGCAATCTCTGGCGCTAATTGCAGGAAAGAATGAGCGTTTTCTGGGCGCCGATCCGATAGTCACACCGGGCGACGTTATGCGTCAATTTAACGTCCAATTCTTTTTCGTCATCGTATTTGCATCGGACTGTGACGAACCTCCCGGCGGCGTACACGTAATCAAGCTGCCAGTATCCAAATCTGGCCTTCGCCTTATCCGGTATCAGTTTTGCCAATTCGTCCGGCGAGCCGTCAAAAACATCGACGAACCGTAACGACTGTCCGGTGCGCATGGGGCAAACCTCCCCTGCAATTGCCGGGGCAGCCCAACCGATCAGAAATACCGCGAGCAGGCGGCACATACGTCGATCACTCAACAACAAAAAAATTATCTCCGTTGTTCGAATTGCCATGGGCGTTCCAACGCAGGGTTCTTGAGCCGACGGGGCTGGGGTTCGGCGGCGTAATATATTGGTCGTACACGACGATGCCCGTGGTGTTCTGGCTGACATAGATGGCGGCGTGCCCTTCGTATTTTCCTGAGCTGTTGAATGTTGCAATAACAGTTCCGGGTAGGATGTTGTTGTTGTCTTTGACCGACAGGCCTTTCGTCCAAACGCCAGTTGGAGGAAGCGTTGGGCAAACTTTCTTCACGTAAGACACGCACTGACCACAAAGGTCAGTTCCTTTAGTCTGTTGGCCCGTTGGCGCTTTTTGGAACGGCGCAAGAGAGGACGTTGGAGAGCACGTCCATTTCCCAAGCGGCGCGTTGGGATTGTTGGCGTAATTCTGCGACACGTAAGCCATCCGCTAACCCCTGGCCATCCCTCTAGATCGCACATCAACTCGGCGTTTCTCACACAGCGAACGGCGAATAAGCAAGGGGCTGAAGGCGCCGTCGGGAGCTGAGTTTTGATGTTGGCGCATTTGGGAGTGCTTGCTTACTTCGGCTGGAAGGCGTCCTGGGTCGGCTTGCTTTTGTTGGCTCCCGTCTGCTGGTTTCTTCCGGTCAGATTTGCGTGGCTCTATCTGGGCTTAATTGTATGTAACAGACTGATATGGTTCGCGGTTTTATCGCAGCTCGAAACTCGCATGTGGCTTCACTTCGCGCTCGGAACGCTGATCTTCATTCCCATCGTCGCGAGCTATATCGTCGCGAGCTATCTGGTCGTAACAGCGCGCAAATCGAAAATCCGGTTGCGCCTGAAATACGCGGGCCTCGCGGCTATGTTCGCCGCGCCGGTCGCCGTAACGCTCACGCTAGCGCCATACTGGTTCGACGCCGTTCAAACAGAATTCATTGAAAGCGCCAGAGCTTTTGCGCAGGGTCGACTCTATTGCATTGTCGAACCCGGTGATGGCGACCCGCGTCGGACAGATGTGTCAATACGCGAGCTCCTTGGTGAATCGACTTCATTTCGTGGCGAGTTTCCGCGATTTTACGCTTTGCTGATTATCGATGCCGGACCCGAAATGTATTGGTCTTTCAGCAAGCTGACATTCATAAATGTCCCACCCACTTTTGGGCCGCGTAGATCTAAGAAACCATGCACGCCGGTGGCTGATCCGTTTGCTGCCGTAGCGCCGCCCGGATAATTGTGGCGCTTGCACCTCTGTCCGACGCGTGCCGGCAAAGCTCTTAGCCGATCGTCGCCCTGTCGGGTTGCCCCCGCGCTCGCCAGTTGCAATACACAACGCTCGCGAAATCTCCCCCGAGCCCCCCACCCGCCATGACCCTCGCCCTCTACGCCCACCCGTTCTCGTCCTACAGCCAGAAAGCCCTCATCGCGCTCTACGAGAACGCCACGCCGTTCGAGATGAAGATGATCGGGCCGGAGGCGCCGGGGAATTTCGAGGCGCTGCAAAAGCTGTGGCCGCTTGGCAAGTTTCCGGTGCTGGAGGATGACGGCGCGGTCGTCTTCGAGGCGACCAGCATCATCGAGCATCTGGCGCTCCATCATCCCGGCCCTGTCCGTCTCCTTCCGGAAGACCCCAGCGTCTCGCTTGACGTTCGCATGATGGATCGGGTGTTCGACAATTACGTGATGACGCCGATGAGCCGGATCGTGCACGATGCGCTGCGAGCGCCGGACGCAAGAGACGCGCAGACCGTCGCGCAGAGCCGCTTCATGCTGGATACGATCTATCGTTGGCTCGACCAGCGCATGGCGGGGCGCGATTGGGCGGCCGGCGAGACGTTCACTCTCGCCGATTGCGCGGCGGCGCCGTCGCTCTTCTTCGCCGATTGGGCGCATCCGATCGCCGAGGAATTCCGCGCCCTGCGCGCCTATCGCAACCGCCTCAAGGCGCGGCCGTCGTTCGCCCGCGCGGTGGAGGAAGCGCGTCCCTATCGCCCGTTCTTCCCGCTCGGCGCCCCGGATCGCGATTAGGGCCGGAAGCAATCGGGGGAAAGCGGTCGAGTCTGATCCATCGTTCGCATGGCGGAGCGTTTTTCATCCCTGAAAGCTTGTCCAGGATCGCCTCTCAGGCGACCGCCGAAGGCGGCGGCCCCTACGGGGCCGTCCTTGACAAGCTTTCAGGGATGAAAAAAATAGCCTGCATGCGAACAATGGCGTATTAGCGAATTCGGCGCCGAGCCGCTGAATGTAAACGCCACGATTCAACGATAACGCAGTAGCTCTGACGGTCCGCGAACCGATGCGCGGTCACCCCGCCCCCTTGCCGCCCCGCGCGCCGAACCAGCGGCGCACTTCTTTGCCGTCGTCGTCGAGCACCAGAAAGCCGTCCGGCGGCCTGGCGATATGCCTCAGCCGCATGCCGACAAGCGCTTCCTGCCCGGACGCGACGATTCTGTCCAAATCCGTGAGGATGCTGTTTTCGACCTCGACCGCCTCGGCCTCCTTGCCGCGCTCGACCCATTTCATGCTGTACATTCGCGCCGCCTCAATGGATCGTGCGTCCCCCGATGGCCTGCAGCGCGCTTTCGATGAAGCTTCGCCTCTCCCGGTCCACTTCCCAGGCCGTCAGCCGGTCCGCCCGTTCGGCCATTTTGTCCCAGCCGGCGGCGAACCGCAGCCATTCGGCCGGCGTGGAAGACCGCTTGGCCGTCCGTCGGCATGTCTCGGCGGCTTTGCGGTATTTCTCAGAATTGGTGAGCACCTTGGCCTGCTTCCAGTAACCATGATCTGGCGCACCGTTGGCGGGCGAAGGCTAGAGTCGGAATCTACTTAGGGGCGAATGGATCGAAACCAGCGGTGAACTTCTTTTCCCTCGCGATCCAATACGATGAACCCGTTTGGCGGGGTGTTTGGATGCCTGAGGCGGACGACGTCTATTCTGTGCAGGGCGGACGACACGACCGCGTTCAGGTCCTCGAAAGGGCTGTCCTCGACCTCGACCGGCTCGCCCTCGTTGGGATGAATGACCCATTTGACGCTGAACATCGCCACCCCCCGGCGCCGCCAGGTCAATGTTAGCACGCGGCCAAATCAGCCTCCAGAGGGGGGACGCGGCGGGCCGAAAGCGCCGCCAATTTTTGTGACGGCGGACGGACAGGCGTGAACGCCCTATTCAGCGGGCGGGCTTTCGACGTCGCGGCGGATCTTCTGGCAGAACTTCTCCTTGAGTTCGTCGCTGTCGTTCTGCGCGATGAGGCTTTTGGCCTGATCGTCGATCGCAGGCTTGTCGCGCCGCATGAGGTCGTCGAGCGAGAAGCCGTCGCTCATCCCATTGGCGAGGACGGTCTTCAGATAGGCCGTGCCGCAAAGCGTATCGGCGGCGATGGCGTATCCAAGCGCCTTGTCGACCTGCCGGCGCGTCTCCTCGCTCGGCGCAGCGTCCTGCGCGCCGGCGAACCGGCAGCCGGCGATCCCGATCGCGAAAACCAGCCAGAACCTCACGCCGCGCTCCCGATCCGCCAAACCAATCGCCCCGCGTTCCTGCCCGTCGGGCGGGCGATTGGCAAGCGCGCGGGCGTCACAAACGCCGCCCAGCGCTGGCCGAACGTCTCCATTGAGCTTTGCCGAAAGCCGGCTATTGTCGAGGGATAAATTTTTTCCGAAATGATTTTTCAGATGGCGGACGCACCTCCTGAAGAACTGCTTGGCGCCATCGCTGCGGGACGAGCGTTGATCATTTGCGGCGCGGGGGTTTCAAAGGCGGCGACGAATGACGCCGCGCCTATATGGACGGCGTTGATCGAGGACGGGGTCAAGGAGGCGTCTCGGCTGTTCGCCGCGGATGACCAAGATTGGGCGGAAGCGTGCCGCGTCTTTTTGAGATCCAAGAAAACCGATAGCTGGCTTCGCGCGGCGGACATTATCCAAGAGAAATTGGGCGGCTTTGGTGGTGGAAACTACTACGGCTTTTTCAACAAGGAGCTCTCGGGTCTAAAAAACACCAAGCCCGAATTGCTGCAGGCTCTCGCAAAGCTCGCCGCCGCCAAAAATCCGATCGCCACGACAAACTACGATCATCTGATTTCGCATGCGCTGCGGTGCGACCGGGTCGACTGGATCAATCACGTCGGCGTGGTTGAAGTCCTGCGCGGCAAGCGGCAGGCGGTTTGGCATATCCACGGCGATTACGATCGACCGGAATCGGTGATCTTTTCGAAGGCCGATTATCATCGGATCGCCCAAAGCGAGTTCTTTCAGTCCGTCCTGAAATCGGCAGGCCTCAATTTCACGCTTGTCTTTGTGGGATGCTCGGGCTCCGGCCTTGGCGACGATAATGTCGGCGCCTTGCTGAACTGGCTGCAAAAAGGCTTTGCCGGCCTCGGCGACCAGCATTACGTGCTCATTACCGACAATAATGCGGACACATGGCCGGCCGAGGTTCGTCCCATCCGATTCGGCGACTATCCCGACCTGCCCGCCTTCCTCGAGAGGCTCGCGCCCGCCGCGCCCGCCCCGCCCTCGGTCGCCAGCTTTCCCGTCGATCCCAAAATGATCGGCCGCAAGGATCGGCTCGCCGAGCTGGTCGAGGCCATCCTCACCCGGGCCGAACCGATCCTCGTGCCCGGCGCGCTCGGCATGGGCAAGACGACCCTGGCGGTCGCGGCCTGTCACGATCGGGCCGTCATCGAGCGTTTTGGCGCGAGCCAGCGGTTTTTCGTCAATCTGGAGCCCGTGCCGAACGCCGAAGGCGTTTTGCGCGCGCTCGCCAATGCGCTGGGGCTGGACCCCTCGGGAGCGGCCTCGGCGCTGGAGCTGGCGATCGGCGAGGCCTGCGCCGCCAGGCCGGCGCTGGCGATCCTCGATAATCTGGAAACGCCGTGGCGAGGTCAGAGGGTCGAGACCGAAGCGGTTCTCGAACGGATCGCCGCCGTCCCCGGGCTTCATCTCATCGTCACCGTGCGCGGCGCGCTGCCGTTCATCCGCGGCGGCAGTTTCGCCCTGCGCGACATCGAACAGCTTAACGCGGACGAGGCGCGCCAATTGTTCCTGCGCTACGCCGGCTCCTACCTCGGCGCGGATCGAGCCCTGCCGGGCCTGCTGGCGGCGCTCGACGGCCATCCGCTGTCCATCGAGCTTCTCGCCGCGAACGCAGCGGGCAAGGCCAATCTGGCGGGCCTGGCGGCCGACTGGCGAACGCGCAGCGCCAAGATATTGGAGCGCGGTTCGGCCGGCCGGCGGCTCGACAGCCTGCGCGCCTCCCTGGAAATATCGCTCGCCGCGCTTGGCGAATCCAGCGCGGCCTATCGATTGCTGCGGCTGATCGCCCTGCTGCCGGTGGGGATGACCGGCATTGATTGCGTCGAATTGCTCAAGGACGGCGCGCCGAGCGACGAAGAAACGGCGGCGGCCGCCACGCTCGAAACCGCGCGCCTGGCGAGCCGCCGCGACGATCGCTGGCATCTCCTCGCCCCGGTGCGCGAAGTCTTGCGACGGGATTTTCCCCCCGAGCCCAAGGACAAGGCGCGGCTGCTGGCGCTTTTCCTGTCGCGCGCCGCGCTGGGCGAGCGGATCGGCTCGACGGCCTGGGACGCGGTCCGCGAGGCGATCACCGCGGAGGCCGGCAACTTCGATGCGACGATTGGCGTCGCCGTCGAGGAAGCCGTACTGCCCGACGGCCTGCTCAACGCCGCGCGCGGGCTCGCCAAATTTCACCAATATACCGGCTTAGGGTCTGTCGCCTCCCTGAACGAAGCTTGCGCGCGCATCGGCAAAGCCGGGGACACGTTTGGCGAGGCCGACTGCACGTTCTACCTCGGCGATGTGGCGTTCCAGCGCTCCGATTACGCCGCGGCGAGCGCCAAATACGAGAAGGCGCGCAAACTTTTTCAGTCCATCAACAACGTCTACGGCGAGGCCAATTGCATCGTGAGGCTCGGAGAAATCGCGCTCGCGCGTTCCGACCACCAGGCCGCCCGCGAGAAATTCGAAGAGGCGCTGCCGCGCTTCCAAACGGCGCGCGCCAAGGGAGGCGAAGCCAACTGCATCTACAGGCTGGGAGACATCGCGATAGCGCGGGCCGAGTGGGACGGCGCCCGGGCGAATTTTGAAAAGGCGCTCCCGCTTTATCGGGAGGCCGACGACCCGTTGGGCGAGGCCAACTGCACCTTCAGGCTTGGAGAAATTGCGCTGGGCGGGTCCCATCGCGAGACGGCCCGCAAGAAATTTGAAGAGGCGCTGCCGCTCTATCAAAAGATCGGCAATGTGCTGGGCGAGGCGGGTTGCATCAACGGCCTTGGGGGTATTGCGCTCGAAGGGGCGGATTATCCGACCGCGCGCGCCAAGTTCGAGCAGGCCGCCTCGCTTTATAAAAAAATCGGCGACGTATCGGGCGAGGCCAGTTGCATCAGGGGCTTTGGAGATCTCGAGTTCGCGCGAACCGATTACGCCGTCGCCCGCGCCAGCTATGAACAGGCGCTGCCGCTTTTCAGGAAGGTCGGCGGCTTGCAGAACGAGGGCAATTGCATCCAGCGCCTCGGCGAAATCGACGAAAGGCAGGGCGATATGGCGTCGGCTCAGCGCCATCAGCGCGAGGCGCTCGAACTCTTTCAGCGCATCCCCTTGCCCTATTCGGTCGGCTGGACGCACGTGGCCCTCGCCCGGCTGGAATCAAATCCCGCCGAGGCCGCCGCCCATCGCGAGGCGGCGCGCCAGGCCTGGAGCTCGATCGCTCGCCCCGAACTCATCGCCAAATATCTGGACGGCAACCAGCAGGCCGCCGGAGCGGCCAAGCCGGTTTAGGGCTGCTTGGGCGGCGTCGCCGGCGCGTCCGGCTTGGCCGGCGCGGAAATGTCCGGCGGCTGCGAGAGTTTGCCGGTTCCAAAATTGCTGCCCGTCTGCATTTCGATACAAGTGAGCATTTCGACATAGCTGACCGGAACCGATTGAGGCTCGGCGCAGGTGGCGCGCGCTTCAGCCGGAAATTGCGTCCATTTTTGCCGCAGCTCGTCGCGCGCCGCCTTTTCGTCGGTCACGCAGCTTTGAAAGGCGCTGGACTGATCCTCGGGGAGCACCGTCGTCTTGGCGCTTTGGCAAATCTTGTCGGGGTCCGCGTTCGGCATGGCGGCGGCCAAAAGAAGCGAGACAAGCACCGCCATCATCGCCAAGCCCTCAATCCTGTCCGTCGCGAAGCGCTGGCCATCCTACGGCCAAACGCCGCCCCGCCGCAATCGCTCCCGAGCGCGGCGCGGGGCTCTTTTTCGCACGCCGCCCGGCGCGCCTGCCTCAGAACGCCAGCGAGGCGCCGCTCGCCAAGCTGGCTCGTTCGGCCAGGGCCAGGGGCGTTGGGTTCGCTCGATGATGGGCGCCCCATAGCGGCCGGGTGACATCGACACGCATGCAGCGGCCCATCTGGGCGATCGCGATTTTTCCCGCGTCGTCCTCGGTCTCCGCTTCTATGACCGCCATCCGCGCCACCGGCGATTTCTTGTCGAGGCTGTCAAAGTAATAGGCGTGCCATGTCAGCTTTGCCATGTTGCGTCCTTTCACGATGGATTGGCGGTCGTAAAACGCCGGCTCGGCCTGGAAAGTTCCCATAGGGAAACTCGAACTTCGCCGCGATGCGCCCCCCGCATCGATCCGGTCCCTGTCTCCTATCGTCGCCGTCGAGCGGCGCGTCCGCCTGCCCCCAAGCAAAAGGCGTGCCTGGCCCGTGGGTTAACCACTTGGCGGCGGCGCTCAGGCGCCGGGCGCCTGAGCCTGCGGCGCAAGCGCGGAATAGCGCATGACGCAATTGCGCCCCGCGCGTTTGGCGGTGTACAGCGCCGAATCGGCCCGCCCGAGACAATCGCCGATCCCCTTGTCGGCGGCCACGATCTCCGCCACGCCGAAGCTGGCCGATATATGAAAATGGACATTGTCGCCGACGACCGGCGTCCGGCTGACCGCTAGGCGCAGCTTTTCGGCGACCCGCGCCGCCCCGGCCTCGCCCGTACCCGGCATCAGCACGACGAATTCCTCGCCGCCGAGCCGCGCCAGCACGTCGACATGGCGCAACGCCTTGCCGCATACCTGCGCAAAGCCGCGAAGGGCTTCGTCGCCGACCGCATGGCCATAGGCGTCGTTGACCCCCTTGAAATGATCGAGATCGATCATCGCCAGCGACGCCGTGCCGCCGAACCGCTTGACGCGCCCGACCTCGCGCTCGGCCGTTTCCAGGAAATAGCGGCGATTGGACAGGCCGGTCAGCGAATCGATGGTCGCCAGCCGCACCAGTTCCAGCTCCAGCAATTTGCGGTCGGTGATCGTCATATGCGAGATCACCGCGCCGCCCTGGCCGATGTCCAGCGGCGTGACGCGGCCGAGAAACCAGCGGTTATGGGTCGGCGAATGACAGGGATATTCGAGTTCGTACGATTGCATGCGCGCGTCGAGAACAGCTTCGACGCCGTCGGCGAATTTGGCCGCCTCCTCCGACCCGGGCCCGGAAGCGGCCCGGCAGATCTCAAGATAATCCGCGCCGACGCCGGTGCGGGCCGAGGCCGGCGGATTGCCGGTGGCAAAGTCGCTCCAGGCGCGATTGACCATAACGATGACGCCGCGCCGGTCCGTCACGCAGATATGCGAGCCGAGCGCGTCCACGACAGCGCCGGCAAAGCCTTGTTCCGCCACGAGCGGCGTCGTCATTCACGATCCTGACCCGCAAGCGACCCTAGCACGATCCGCGCCGCGCCGAAACGTGAGACGGGCGGGACGCGCCATTGGCAGGCGATCCGCTCGCCATGGTTAAGCGTCAAGGGCTCGGGCGCTCAGCCGCCCGCCACGGCGCCGGTCTTCTTCTTGAGGCCGCGCTTGCCGGCGGCCGAGGCGGCCTTCGCGCCGGTCTTCTTGGCCGGGCGCGACTTCTTGCGCGGGGCGCGCGGCTTGACCTTGGCCTCTGGCCCGCGCCCGTAGCTCTTGAACCGCTCGACGATGCGCATCACCTCGTCGTCGGACAGCACGACGGGGCGCCCGACGGCCAGCGCCAGATAATACATTTTGGCCAGGGTCTCGAGTTCGCGCGTCCGCCACATCGCCTCGGCCAGCGTCGCGCCCGTGGCGATCATGCCGTGATTGGCGAGCAGCAGGCCGTTGCGCCCCTCGAGGCCCGCCACCGCCAGATCGGACAATTCCTTGGTGCCGTAGGGCGCATAGGGCGTGCAGCGCACGTTCGGGCCGCCGAAAATGGCGATCATGTAATGGGCGGCCGCGATCGGCTTATGCAGGATCGACAAAGCCGTCGCATAGGTCGGATGGCAATGCACGATGGCCCCGATATCGGGCCTGGCGCGCATGATGTCGAGGTGAAAACGCCATTCGGTCGAAGGCTTGTAGCGCCCCGACCACGCCCCGTATTCGCCGCCGAGCGGCATCAGCGCGATCATTTCGGGCCGCATCGCGTCATAGGGAATAGCGCTCGGCGTGATGAGTAGCGCCTCGCCGAGGCGCGCCGAAATATTGCCCGCCATGCCCTGGTTGAGGCCAAGCGCGTTCATCGCCCGGCATTGGGCGATGATGGCGAGGCGCAGCTCCTTTTCCTTCATCGGCTGAGGTTTCCGGAAGCCGAATCTGTTCGGCGGGGCGCATGGTAGAACGGTTTGGGGGCCGAGAACATGGAGAGGCCGTCGCCCGCTTTGCCGAGGCCCCCGGCGCCGTCTATGCTGGCTAAGTGAGCGAGACCTCGACCAACGTCACCTTCTTCGCCGGCCTGATGCAGACGGTCGCCGATCGCGGGCGCAAGCTTGTCGGCTATCGGCGCGCCGCGCCGCTCGGCGTCGACAGCCTGCTGGGCCTGGCGCAAAAGCTGCTGACCGGCCGGGGCGAGGCCTCGGGCGCGGCGCTCGCCGTGTCGATCCTGGCCGGCTATTCCGCCCTCGCGCCCGCCCAGCGGCTCGAATTCCTCACCGGCGCGGCGACCCGCTTCGGTCCCGATCTCAACGAGCTCGGCGAGGCCGCGCGCAAGTTCCTCGACAAGCCCGACGAGAGCGAGGCGGCCCGGCTGATGCGAATGGCCGAGCCGCGCCGCCAGGAATTGATGCGCCGGCTCAATCACGCGCCCGGCGGCACGCTGGCGCTGGTGCGCATGCGCGAGGATATGATCGGCGCGCTGAAGGACAGCCCGGCGCTCGCCGCGCTCGACGCCGATTTCGTGCATCTGTTCGCCTCCTGGTTCAATCGGGGATTTCTCGTGCTGCGCCGCATCGATTGGAACAGTCCGGCCAATATTCTGGAAAAGATCATCCGCTACGAGGCGGTGCATGCGATCCACGGCTGGGACGATCTGCGCCGCCGGCTGGAGCCGCCGGACCGCCGCCTCTATGCGTTCTTTCATCCAGCGCTCGGCGACGAGCCGCTGATCTTCGTCGAAGTCGCGCTGACCGACGCCATTCCCGGCGCGATCGCGCCGCTGCTCGCCTCCGATCGCCTGGAACTCGCGCCGCAGGCGGCGACCACCGCGGTGTTCTATTCGATCTCCAACGCGCAGCGGGGCCTGGCGCGCGTCAGCTTCGGCAATTTCCTCATCAAGCAGGTGGTCGAGGAATTGAAGCGCGAATGGCCGCGCCTCGCCCATTTCGTCACTTTGTCGCCCGCCCCCGGCTTTGCCGCCTGGCTGCGGCGCGAGGCGGAGGACGAAAATTCGCCGGTCCTATCCTTGCGGGCGCGGCGCACGATGGAGCTGCTCGACAAGCCGAACTGGCCGACCAAGGCGGCGGCGCGCGAGGCGCTGAACCGCATATTGGCGCCGCTCGCCGCCCATTATTTCCTCTATGCGCGCTCGCCCGCCGGGCGCATCCTCGATCCCGTCGCGCGGTTTCATCTTGGCAACGGCGCGCGGCTGGAGCGGCTGAACCCGCTCGGCGACCTCTCCGAGGCGGGCCTGCGCCAGTCGCATGGGCTGATGGTCAATTACCTCTACGACCTCGACCATATCGAGGAGAACCACGAGGCCTTCGCCAACAAGAACGAGGTCGTCGCCTCGCCCGCCGTGCGCAAGCTGGCGCGAACCCGCCCGCCCGAAAACGCGCCGGACGCGCCGGTCGGCTGGAGCCTGGAGCCTTGACGTCAGCCAATCTGTTCGACCTCATCCGCGCGCGCGCGCCCGATCTTGATAAATTCGCGATGGAGGCGCCGGACGCGCTGTCGCTGACCTATGGCGAATTGTTCGCGCGTTCAGGCCGCGCCGCCAACGCCCTCATCGCGCTCGGCGTCGAGCCGGGCGACCGCGTCGCGGCGCAGATCGACAAATCGCCCGACATGATCGTGCTGCTGCTCGCCTGCCACCGCGCCGGCGCCGTGCTGCTGCCGCTCAACCCCGCTTATACGCTCGCCGAGCTCGAATATTTCCTCGACGATGCCAAGCCGGCGCTGGTCCTGTGCCGCCCGGCCTCGCTCGAGGCGGTCGCCGCGCTCGCGCAAAAGCTCGGTCTGCCCGCCGTCGAGAGCCTCGGCGCCAACCGTGACGGCGGCTTTGCCGAACGCATCGACGCCGAGCCGTCCGAATATGCGACCGTACCCCGCGCTGGCGACGATCTTGCGGCGATCCTCTACACCTCGGGCACCACCGGGCGCTCGAAGGGCGCGATGCTGACGCATGACAATCTTGCCTCCAACGCGCTGGCGCTCGTCGACGTCTGGCGCTTTACCAGCGCCGATGTGTTGATCCACGCCCTGCCGGTGTTCCACACCCATGGGCTGTTCGTGGCGACCAATGTCGCGCTCATGAGCGGCGCGACGATGATCTTCCAGCCGCGTTTCGACGCCGAGGCGATCGTCGCGGCGCTGCCCCGCGCGACGAGCCTGATGGGCGTGCCGACCTTCTATGTCAGGCTCGTCGAGCATGAAGGCGTCACACGGGAATCGACCGCGCATATGCGCCTGTTCGTCTCGGGCTCGGCGCCCCTGCTCGCCGAGACGCATGCGGCCTGGCGCGCCAAGACGGGCCACGCCATTCTCGAGCGCTACGGCATGACCGAAACCAATATGATCGCCTCGAACCCCTATGACGGCGAGCGGCGCGCCGGCACGGTCGGATTCGCGCTGCCCGGCGTCAGCCTTCGCATCGCCGATCCCGAGACGGGCCGCGAACTGCCGCGGGGCGAAATCGGCGGCATCGAGGTCAAGGGCCCCAACGTGTTCAAGGGCTACTGGCTGATGCCGGAAAAGACCGCGCAGGAATTCCGCCCCGACGGTTTTTTCATCACCGGCGATCTCGCGCGCCTCGACGAGCGCGGCTATGTCAACATCGTCGGGCGCGCCAAGGACCTCATCATCTCGGGCGGCTTCAACGTCTACCCCATCGAGATCGAGGCGGAGATCGACGCCCTGGAGGGCGTATCGGAAAGCGCCGTGGTCGGCCTGCCGCATCCCGATTTCGGCGAAGGCGTCACCGCCGTCGTGGTGAGCGCGCCGGGCGCCATCCTGTCGGAAGCGGGGGTGATCGCCGCGCTGGAGGAAAGGCTGGCGAAATACAAGCTCCCCAAACGCGTGTTCTTCCGCGAGGCGCTGCCGCGCAATGCGATGGGCAAGGTGCAGAAGGCTGAGCTGCGCGGGGAGTTGAAGGGGTTGTACGAGGGGTGAGGGGGCGGCGGCGCTTCGCCGTCATTGCGAGGGAGCGCAGCGACGAAGCAATCCAGACTTGGGGATCGCAGCTTTCGTCTGGATCGCTTCGCTGCTGTTCAGCCCGGGGACATGGAAGGCGCCTGTTCGGGGACGGGACTGACACATCATTATCGGCTGGATTTGGCCTTCAGGGAGGCCGTCCACCAGCGTCGCGCTGCCATCGGCGTGCTCGCCGTCATATGTGGACGGCCCCTATTGGCAAGCATTTTTTTGACTGACGAGCGACTTGGCGGCCTTCGGTCATAT
>Ga0302324_100002004_pt1 | contig 48227 bp, 45 predicted proteins | sample Palsa_T0_1_FD_201949 | JGI IMG/M metagenome (GOLD analysis project Ga0302324, IMG submission 201949) | Peat permafrost microbial communities from Stordalen Mire near Abisko, Sweden - Palsa_T0_1 | ecosystem: Environmental > Terrestrial > Soil > Palsa > Peat permafrost | place: Sweden: Abisko...
ACCTCATGCACCTGTACGATGTGCATGATCGCACCGTTGTTGTGGTGGATATCCTGCGGGCTACGTCATGCATGGTTACGGCCTTTGCCCACGGTGTGGAGAGTATTACACCCTTCTCGCATCTCGAAGATTGCAAGCGGATGAAAGCACAAGGGTATATTACTTCCGGTGAACGCAACGGGGAAAAGGTAGAGGGATTCGATAAAGGCAACTCGCCATTCGAATACATGGGGGATGCGGTCAAAGGAAGAAGAATTGCTTTCACAACCACCAATGGAACGCAAGCCATTGAGAAATCGCGATACGCCAAAGAGTTGATTATTGGTGCCTTTCTCAACCTGAGTACGGTAACTCATCACCTGCTCCGAAGTCAAAACAACGTGCTGATCGTGTGTGCCGGCTGGAAGGGAAAAGTTAATCTGGAGGACACCTTGTTTGCCGGCGCCGTTATGGAGAACCTGAAAAACGACATCGAGCCGGATTGCGACGCTCCTTTGGCCGCACAGCACTTGTATTCAATTGCCAAAAATGATCCAGTAAAATTCCTGAGCAATTCGACGCATGTGAAACGACTCAATCGGTTAAATATTTACCAAGACATTGAGTTTTGCCTCATTCCGGATACCTACTCAGTTCTACCCGTATTAATAGATGGTGTTTTGAAAGTGCGTTAGATCGCCGTTGGCTGTTAGCTTTTGGCTGTTCGCTTCAATACCCGCCTCGACAAAGAAATTCAAACACGAACGGCCAATGGCTAAAGGCCAACAGCCAATCAAAGTTATTTTAATTTAGGATTTTGAACATGCCTGTCTTTATCGCGAATATTTTTCTTCTCCAAATTCTTCTGAAAGGCCAACGTCAGGTCCACGCCGGTTTGGTTGGCCAGGCAAATTACTACCCACAATACATCCGCTAACTCATCCCCGAGATCTTTGTCTTTATCTGATTCCTTTTCCGATTGCTCACCATATCGTCGCGCTATAATACGGGCCACTTCGCCCACTTCTTCAGCAAGGATTGCCGTATTGGTAAGTTCGTTAAAATACCTGACTCCTGTTTTTTTGATCCACTGATCAACCTCTTGCTGGGCTTCCTGGAGAGTCATCACAATTTTTTTGAGAGTTTACTGTTTTTTTTACTCAAGAATCCCGAAGGCTATTACATTTGACTTTTTACTTTGCGTTTTTCATTTTTTACTTTCCAGTTGTTCAAAATCAATGTCCATAACGTCAAACTTCTCCCAGCCTGTAAAATCAAAATGCCACCATTCGGTTACATATACGTTAAACCCATTCTTCTCCATCGTCGAGATCAATATATTTCTGTTCTTACTGATGCGTGGGTCACTGAGCGGCGTCGATGGCCACGATTCTTTTTGCATCGCGTCATACGGCGTTGGCATGTCCAGTTCTTTTCCGGTTTTCAGGTTCACGATGGTCATATCCACTGCGCAACCCCGGTTGTGGCGCGAACCATGATACGGCGATGCCACATAGGTCGTGTCGCCTTTCATTAACTCGTAAAATTTCACGGTGGCGGAATAAGGCCGGTAAGAGTCATAGATTTTTATTCCCAGGCCCATTTTATTGAACTCCTCCTGTGCTTGTTTCAGCGCTTCAGCGACCGGCCTGCGGGCATACGCTTTGGCCAGCCCGTAGACTTTCTTCTTCGTAAAATTAGTGGCGGTCGCATACCGAATATCAAGCACAATCCCGGGAATAAACTTTTCCAAATCGACCAATTCCTTCTCAGGATTTATGGCTATACTCTTTTTATAATCATTGTAGGATTCGGGGGTTAGTCCATACTTATTCTGCCCAACCACAGACAGGCTCAGCATAAAAGCAAAAAGTATAACAAGGTTTTTCATGGGCTGAATGGATCTAATTTCTCAGTTGAACCGGTACGCAGATTCGGTTTACTCTCCCAGCATCACAAAGGCTCCCCAATAATAGGGCTCTTTGTATTTTGTCATCAATTGTAACTGTGCCTGTTTGAAGGCTTTTGCTTTATTTCCTCCCTTCATAAAATTGTTGTAAAAGTTAGTCATCAACTGTTGGGTCGCCGCATCATCGACTTTCCACAAACTCATCACAAGGGCTTTGGCCCCCGCCACCTGAAAGGCACGTTGTAATCCATACACTCCTTCTCCGGCGCGTACATCGCCCAATCCCGTTTCGCAGGCGCTCATGACAATGAGTTCAGTGCCTTCCAAATTAAGGTTCATCGCCTCGTAGGCCGTTAGCACGCCGTTATCGTTGCTTTCCAAATCCGGCACGGCTTTCCCCGTCATCGTCGCGGAGGCTCCCGCCAATAATAGACCTGAACGCAGCAAGGGATTGTTTCTCGCATTCTCTGCACTAACGCCTATCGCATCGCCTGATCCCACATCGGCATCAGCAAGAAAATATCCATGCGTGGCAATGTGCATCAGCGTGGGGCCCTTAACGGCTTTCAGGTTTTTTTCAGAGGCGTCATGTTGAAGGAATTCCGTGACTTTAAACCCCGAAACTTTAAGGATTCGGCTGAGTCCGTCCAACTCCGTTTTCGTACCCGGCAATGCCGGAACGGCATTTCCCCCATAATCCGGGAACCCCAAAAGGAATGCGTCCTTTTTGGACGCTACCGTCTTTTTATTTTTAAGGGCAATCAGGTCTTTTGAGTTTCCGATAATCACTATATCGTACCTGTTCAGGACGTAATCGCCACCTTTCTTCTGAAGCGTATTCACATTGATTTGGTTATACACGCCGTCCGGAGAAAAATAAATTGTTTTCTTCGCCGTCAGTGATGGATCCAATCGCCCCCAAAACTGGTCATACGAATATTCATCTGCCGATTTCTGCAAAATGGAATTCTTATAGAATTTAGCATACCGGGTTTCCAGAAGGTTTCCATTGTCCAGGACCGTCATCGTGGGTTGCGTTGTATTCTTGGTTAGCACCAGCACCGCATATTTTGAGTCGTTCGTAAAATCTTTGTCAAACCCGCGAACTCTGATTACCTCAACTACCGCTTCGGTTTCTCCCAGCAATGCGCTCAGCTGTTTATAACTTATTTTCTCGGTGGAATATCCCTGAGAAAAATCCTTCGATCGTTGAGAGAGGGATTTTTCTACCGCATTTGTTGCGCGCTCGATTGAATCAATGTTTATTTTTTGTTCATTTAATTCGGCTTTGGAATACGCAAAGAGTCGTGCGAGTGTCTCTTTCTGATCCAGCCATAGGGTATACTCCTTGATTAATGCATTATCCTTGCTGCTAAGAATTGCTTTCTTGATTTTGTTCGTAGAAGAAAGCAATAAAGCTTTCGTGGCGATTTGGTAATCATACATATCCTGGATTAGCTCCGGTTTCTTAGCGCTGGCCTCCAAGGCATAATTGTAAAAACGCTGAAAGCGAGGGAAAAGAATGTCCCAATACTTTGTTTTCTCAGCCTCGCTCATCGGTGGGAAATACCGGTTAACGAAATCCAGCGATTGGCTCATGGCGTCAGTAAAAAAAGGATAGGCTTTCTCAACGTCTCCCTTCTTCCAGTATAAAATGCCAAGGTCTTCCTCCGAGTTTACATAATCAGGATGATTCTTCCCGAGTGTCTTTTCGCGGATGGCCAAGGCTTTCAGCAGCGAACTTTCGGCCTCCTCAAACCGGCCTTGTCTTCGGTAGAAATTTCCGAGGTCATTGATCACCTTGGCGTAATTCGGAGTCTCCGCCCCGAGTCTTGATTTGTAAACGTCGGCCGACTTCTTAAGGAATTCCTCGACTTTTTCCGGTTTATTCATTTGAATGTATAACAAGGCGAGGCTATTCAGAACTCCGGCATAGTAGGGATTATTTTTATACAACAGGTTAAGTTTCTTCTCCAGATCCAGGTAAATGGTTTCGGCCTCCGTCAATTTTCCGGTTTGCTGATAGAGCAGGGCAAGATTGGACTGAAATCCCACATCGGCGAAAAGATTGACACTCTTTTGACTCTCCAGAATCTCAATGGCTTTGTTCAAATTGGCAATGGCATCATCCAGTCGTCCGATCTTGCCGAACAGAATAGCCTGATTATTTAAAACGATCGCGTGTTCCTGACTGTTCTCGTCAATAACTTTTTCAGTTAGCTCTCTGGCTTTATTGAAATCCAATTCCGCTTCACTATAGCGCGCCGTTTCTTGATATAACATTCCGCGATTGTTCACCGAAGACGCGTAGGCAGGACTTTTTTCTCCCAGGTTTTTAAGACGTAAGTTCAGTGCGTTTTCGATGAACTCTTCGGCGGTCGAGTACCGTCCCATGGTGGAGTACAGCAGCCCAAGATCGGCCAACACTTTGCTATAGTTGATATTTTGAGTTAAGTCATCCTTTTCGTAAGCGGCCTGGGCTTTTAAAAAATAGCTTTCTGCACGCTTGTATTGCCGGATTTCATAAAACTTTTCGGCAATGTCCAGAAGGTCCCGGCATTTCTGGGCCGGTGTCTCACTTCCCGTTTTCTCCAACACCAGGCTTTTTGCTTTGACAAGTCGCTCATTGTTATCTTTTATATTCATGATCCCCGAGTTGTCGATAACGGAGATAGCATAGTTAAAATCCGTGGAGTCGAGTTTGTCGCGGTCACTGCTGGCGGTTTCTTTTTGTTTCTTTACGAAAGCGCCCGTTTTCTCCTTGCTTTTTTGGAGAAGGCTGCCCAATTGCGCCCGCGCGTCAATCGTTACCAACACGAGGAGAACGGCGACAGTAGAAATTGATTTCATAATCCCGGTCTATTTAGATCCTTGAAAGGCCGTGAAGATAATTAATTCCATTGCTACTTAAAATTCCTCCTTTCATAAGAGGTTGACAAGTTTATCTGTTGATTTGCAAATTGACAGGTCAAACGCCGGATCAGAAATGACAATTCCTCAATTTCAGCAAAAAAATGCAAGGTTGAAACTCTATCACAATGTATGTGAAGCCGTCGTAGAAGCCTTGGATTCCATATTTATCGACCAGAAGTATGCCGACAAAGTCATCGAAAAAACACTCAAACAAAACCCGACATGGGGTGCACGCGACCGGAGGTTTATCGCCGAAACCACGTATGACATTGTTCGCTGGCACAGGCTATTCACGGTGCTGACAAATGGAAATCCGAATGATTTCTGGAAACTTCTTGGCGCCTGGTGCATTTGGAGCAAAATTGACCTGCCTCCCTGGGAGGAATGGAAATACCTGGACAAAAAGAAGTTTTGGGAGTCGTACGACAAAATACAATTCACGCGTAAAATACGTGAGTCCCTCCCTGACTGGCTGGATGAATTGGGAGAAAAGGAACTCGGCGACCGGTGGGAAAAAGAATCCCATGCGCTCAATGAATCGGCCGCTGTCGTATTGCGTGTCAACACACTCAAGATCTCAAGGGATGAGTTGCAGAAACAGCTGCACGCAGAAAAAATAAATTCCAACGCCACAGCTGTATTCCCGGATGCCCTTATTCTGGAACAACGTCAGAATATTTTTACGCGGCAGCAGTTCAAAGATGGACTGTTCGAGGTTCAGGATGCCGGCTCCCAGCTTATTGCACCGTTTCTCCAGGCACAACCCGGCATGCGCGTGATCGACGCCTGTGCAGGGGCTGGTGGCAAAACACTTCACCTGGCGTCCCTTATGCAAAACAAGGGCCGGATCATCGCCATGGACACGGAAGGTTGGAAGCTTCAGGAAGTAAAGAAACGGGCGCGAAGGGCGGGTGTCACCAACATTGAAACAAAGCTTATTGATTCATCCAAAGTCATTAAGCGTCTTGAAAATTCTGCTGATCGCTTACTCCTGGATGTTCCTTGCTCAGGATTAGGGGTCTTGAAAAGAAACCCCGACGCCAAATGGAAATTATCGCCGGAGTTTATGGAGACTGTAAAAATCGCACAGTCTAAAATTCTTAGTGACTACAGTCGAATGGTAAAGCCCGGTGGGTTGATGACCTACTCCACCTGCAGCATTCTCGGGACGGAAAACGAACAACAGGTAAAAAAGTTCATAGGAGATCAATCGGGAAAGTTTGAATTAATGGAAGAAAAAAGAATCTGGCCATCGGAAGGATTTGATGGATTTTATATGGCGTTGATCAGGAAACTATGAAAGGATAAAGGGTCGGGAGTAGACAGATCTTGGTCCCTCTCCTTCCGAAACCCGGTGAAGTAACCGGCTTTGTATACTCAATAAAGTTTGAGAACTTCGCAGAAATTCGTGGTCCTTATTATTGCCACTCCCCATTCATTAATTCCCTTTTTTTGAAAATCCTGCGTTTTATCCTCCTCAAAATTTACACGGTCTGGGTAGTACTGGTCTTTTTATTTTTCATGATCCTTTATTTGCCCGGCATTCTGTTTCCGTTTCTGGCCGGTGAAAAATACGGAACGATAAGCTATCGATTCCTAAAGCTATGGTCGTGGACGTTCAGCAAATTGAATTTCATTTCGTATGAAATTACGGGGAGAGAAAATATCCAACCCGGAAAGGCATATATCTATACCAGCAACCACACGTCAGCATTAGATATTCCCGGCGTTTGCCTTACGGTTCCCACACAAATCCGTCCCCTGGCTAAAAAAGAACTTGAAAAGATCCCTGTATTCGGATGGATTGTCAAACCCGCATGCGTCGTCGTTGATCGATCCAACAACGAAAGCAGGAAAAAGAGCATGGAACATCTGAAACACGTGCTTCAGCAAGGCATATCTATTCTTATTTTCCCCGAAGGAACACAAAACAGAACGACCGAAGTCTTACAGCCTTTCTACGATGGTGCATTTCGCATTGCCATTGAAACCCGCCAACCGGTTCTACCGATGGTGATCCTGAATGCCGGCAACTTAATGCCCCCGGGGAAGCTGAGCGTAAAACCCGGGAAGATTAAAATCATTGTCGGGCCGGAAATTTCCATTGGAGAAATGACACTCAGTAATGTACGGCAATTAAGAGACCTTACTTTTGAACGAATGAAAACAATGATTCAATCAACTCGCTAGTGCTATCCATCACAAGGGTATAAAAATGAGCTTTTTTGTTTCAAAGAAATCCTCCGAAAAAAAATCAGTGAGTGCATACAGCGCGTACGGTTTTCCGAGTTCCGCCAATTCCTGATCCACATCACCTCCTTTCAGGTATAAAATTCCATTATCGAGCGCATGCCGAGAACTGTCTTTCGCCAGGTTTCTGGTCCAGCCATAGAACTCGGCCATTCGCGTGACGGCCCGACTCACAATAAAATCGTATCTTTCCGTCAGCTCTTCCACCCTGATTTTTTCAGCTTTTACATTCTCTAACTTCAACGCATCCGCAATATTCTTTACCACCGTAATTTTTTTACCAATCGAATCAACGAGGTGAAAGTGGGTCCGCGGAAAAAGAATAGCCAAAGGAATTCCGGGAAAGCCGCCGCCCGTTCCGGCATCAAGAACAGAAGCCCCCGGTTGAAATGAAACAACTCGCGCAATACTTAGGGAATGCAAAACATGATGGATATAAAGATTTTCGACGTCTTTTCGGGAAATGACATTTATTTTTTCGTTCCAATCCTTGTATAACTTATCCAGTGCATTGAATTGTTCTTTTTGGAGTGTTGTGAGATCAGGAAAATAGCGATAAATAATTTCTGTGCTCTGCATGGATCTTATATTTTGAACTCCATCCTTAAATTGCCGTTTAATAAAAACCTGAACCTGAAGGATTGCCTTTTAACAGTATTCAAAAATAGAGCGAATGGGTTGATTAAACTATCCATTCTTTTCGCCATTTTCCTATACAGATTCCCTCGTTGAGTCGGCACTTCTGCCCAGAAGGATTTTAATACCTTACCTTTGAAAGGCCCTTTTGTCAATGCTCTTGAAATCCGTTTTCACTTATAAAATCCCCGTTCACATTGCAGGTTGGACTATTTTCTTCATAGTTCCTTTCCTGATTTCGCCCGTTCATGAATTTGCTGCCAACTTACGAGAGCCTTCCAATCTTCTTTCCATTGCTATCCGCAATTTTTTGTGGATGGGCCTCTTCTACCTGAATCTATTATACTTTACGCCCAAACTCCTTAAGAATAAAGGCGTGGGAATCTTTATTGCAACTCTTCTTCCGATCGCCGTTACAATAACGCTTGCCAATTTCCAAATTCATCATTATTTTTCTCACTTCCCGGATGGGCCGCCTCCGGACTATTTTCGCGAGGGATCTCCACCACCGCCGCCTTTGGGTTTTGGGGAGTCGGGGCCTCTCTTCTCCAATTTTGTTGTTTCCATTATGATTATCAGCGTCAGCACAAGCCTCGTCCTTTGGAGCGATTGGATAAGGGCCAGAGCCGAAGAGCAGGAGCGCGCGTATCAGAAAGTAGCCTCTGAACTGGCCGTTTTGAAATTGCAAATCAGTCCGCATTTTCTGTTTAATACATTGAATAATATCCGTTGGCTTATTCGCTCCAGGTCGGATCAGGCCGAAGCCGTTATGGTTAAACTCTCCCAATTGCTGCGCTATATTCTTTACCAGAGTACGCTCGAAAAAGTTGCCCTCGAGAAAGAGATTGAAAATATGCGGGACTACATTGACCTGCAAAAAATACGACTGGAAAACACTCAGTCTCTGGTTTTTTCATGCGAAGGCGACACGCAAAACAAAATGATCGTGCCCCTGTTGCTGATCCCGTTGGTCGAAAATGTTTTCAAGTATGGAGAATTTCATCGATCATTTCAAAATCAGATTCAGGTCAGGATCGAGGATGACTTCCTGACTTTCCGGACTGTGAATTGGGCTTCCGAAAAGGCTGGAAAAAAAAGAGCCAACGAATACGGAATTGGATTGTCGAACGTTAAAAGAAGACTTGCCTTGCATTACCCCGGCAAGCATGTCTTAACATTTTCGGAGGATCATGAAATTTTCAAACTGGACCTGGAAATAATCCTCGCCTGATAATACCGAAAGGCCTATATCCAAAGGATGTCCGCGACCCCGCCAAAACAAACATTGAAATTACGATGCCTCGTCATCGACGACGAACCTTTTGCACTGAAGCTGATGGCCGATGACATCGGTAAAGTTCCCTTCCTGGAATTGGTAGCCACCTGCTCCTCTCCTTTGCAAGCCCTTGACCGGTTGCAAAAAGAAGCGATCGATTTGGTATTTCTCGATATTCAAATGCCTGTCGTGACGGGCACACAATTTCTCCGAAGCCTCAAAAATCCACCCCTGGTGATTATGACGACCGCATTCGAACAGTACGCTTTGGAAGGCTTTGAGTTGAACGTGATCGATTACCTTGTAAAGCCCATTCCCTTCGAGCGCTTTTTAAAAGCTGTGAATAAAGCTTATGATCAATTTAAATTGGTAAGAGGGATCCCGACGGCGTCCTCTTCATCCAGCGAAGGCTCTTTTTTCTTCGTTCATTCTGAATATAAAGAGATTAAGATTGTCCTCGGCGATGTGCTGTATGTGGAAGGATTCAAAGACTATGTGAAAATCTTCATCACCTCCCAGGCACCGCCCATTCTGACACGGCTTAACTTAAAGGCCATTGAAGCCAAACTTCCTGCTCAATCTTTTTGTCGAATTCACAACTCATTCATTGTCGCTTTATCCAAAATAGAGTCTTCCCAAAAAACGCAAGTCTTCCTTCAGCGGAAGGCCATACCTATTGGCGAGAAGTACTCTGAGGAATTCAGAAAAAGATACCGGTCTGCACTCTAACCGATCTATCGGCACTTTCTTTTTATCGGTAGACACTCCCCATTTCTGTTGCAATATCCGATCGCACGCTACCGTATTTAAGGCATCACGTCATAAAACAAAAGTTAGTATGAAAAAAATGATCGTAAAAACTCTGCTCTTGAGCCTGATGGCTATCGTACTCACACGATGCAAGGATCAGGTAGCCACAGAATCGAAAAGTACGTCCACCACAGTCACAGCGGCGGCAACCACGTTGACGGGAGTTGCCGCGACCTCCGGTCAATTGGCCAGCGGAACCAGTTTCAGTGTTCCGGGGACGACTTCCGACTCCACAATGCATCCGGGCGGTCCTATGCCCGGGGGAGGAAATTGTGGCGGGCCGCTGGATGGCACGAATTTACTTGCACCGACCAACCAATTGCTGGCTATCATTGATGCGGAAAGTGCCGGCGACTTTCGAGGCATGCGCATGCAAGCCGCCGGGGGCGCTACCGTGACCAACTATGATCAATCGGGAAACATTATTGCTCTTCCTTTGCCGGCCAGCGGGGGTCCGCAAGGATGTAGCTTTAGCGGAGGTCAATTCCCACACTACGATTCCCTGCTGGCACTCATCGCAAAAACGGTCATTGATTTCGGCTCCGGCGTCACCGAAAAACACGATACCACAACCATTACACGCGTGGGAGAAATAATTATTACCCGAAGTACATCGAGCTCCACCAAAACAGAAGTTATTACCTTTGAGAATTATTCGGTGAACGGAAATTCGATCGCAGGAACCAAAACACGGGTTAGTTCTTACGTAAGGTCGGATGGAACCGAAAAAGGCACATCGACGACCAGTGTAAGCGGAGGTAAAATTACATTCAGCGATGGAACCGTAGGGGTCTGGACAGGCAGCAAACAAAGGAACTCCTCCATTACCTATGATTCCACGCGCCGACCCCTTAGCGGAGAAATAACTACGCAGGGGGGCACTGCGGTTACCGGATCCGACGGAACGATAATCTATTCCGATAACATCACAAAAGCCATCACCGAAAATATCGCATGCGGTCCTCAACATCATGGACCGGTCAGCGGAACCGTGGAAACCATCTACGGAACCAATACGATCATCATTGACTTCGGCGACGGCACGTGCAGCGATAATTCCATTACGATAACCATTAACGGCGTAGCGACCACCAAAACGGTTGGCGGATAAAAAATAATGAGTTGTTGAGTTGTTGGAGAGTTCAGGCCTTTGTGATCGTGATCGCTAGGGCCTGCTTTCTTCGAGATCAACTTCTTTTTAAATGTGTTCTTTTTTATTCTTAACGAGCTCATACATCAATTCGCGCGCGCGGTGAAGCTGAGCTTTTACCGTCCCCAGTGGCGCATCGAGCTCTTTGGCAATTTCTTCATAGGATAACTCATGAAAATAGCGAAGCTTCACCAGTTTTTGGTACTTCGCCGGAAGCATTCCGACAAAAACCTGAATGATCTCTTCTTTTTGTGTCTTTATAGTTTCCTCTTGCGGGTTTAAATTCAGGTCTTCCACATCGATCGAGATGGCATCGCCGTTGTCATCACTGTACGTATGCTCAATACTGAGTGTGTTCAACTTTTTTTTACGGATAAAGTCGATGGTATTGTTGGTGGCAATGCGGAACAACCAGGTACTGAATGTGAAATCCTTTTTGAACCGGTGCAGGCTGCGGAAGGCCTTGGCAAAGGATTCGATGGTGAGATCTTCTGCATCGTCCACGTTGCGCACCATTTTCAGAATAACATGATAGACCGGACGACGATAACGTTGCAATAATTTGGCATAGGCTTTTTCATCGCCACCCACGGCCATATCGATGAGTTTGAAATCCTCCAGTGCCTTGGAGGAAAACCGGCCTTCTAAATCTTCCATCTTACTTTTTTGGATAGTAACGCAACCGTGCCCGCAACAAGATAATAAAAGGCATATATAAAATCTAAAAAAGGCGCTTTCCACGCCTCAAATGGATCACCCAGCTTTCGGGAAGCCATGTGAAACAGAAAGATCATGATGATCCATCGCACCCCAAAAACTCCGGCTATCCAATAAAAGTGATGTGTAAGAATACCGGCGGGCAGCACAAAAAACCACGTCGCTATCCATGAACCAGAAAATAAACCCAACACAACCTTCGTCAGAAACGTATATCGCTTACCCGCCGATAAGTGTCGCAGTTTTTGAACATAAAATTCCTTCACCGTTGTCTTCGGAAAAGAATAAACAAGCGCATCTTCTCCAATGGAAATTCCGGTGTTCAGTTTAGTCGCATGACGATTTACAAATAAATCATCATCGCCTCCCGTCACATCGAGATGATTATGGTACCCTTTATTATTCAGGAACAGTGACTTGCGGTAGGCTAAGTTGCGACCAACGCCCATATAAGGCATTCCCGACCAGGCCAAAGCAACATATTGCATTCCCGTAAGAAATGTTTCAAAACGGATAAACGAGTTTAAAAGACCGGATGTTTTCCGATACGCCGAGAAACCCAATACAATTTGCAAATCGCCGTCGAAATGCTCACCCATCCGCGTGATCCATTCGATGCTCCTGGGTCGGCAATCCGCATCGGTGAATAGCAAGCAGCCGTACCGCGCCGCCTTAATACCCAGCGTCAATCCAAACTTCTTGCCATTCACGTGGTTGGGCTGCTGCAGAACTCTCACTACTCTCACCTGGGGATGTTCGCGTGCGACTTCCATCAAATAATCTAACGTTCCATCATGACAACGATCTTCCACGACAACAATTTCAAAGCTGGGGTGGTTTTGTTCCAGGAGCAAAGGAATAAGGGCCCTCAGATTTTGCTCTTCGTTATGAGCACATATAATGATTGAAACGGATTGGACGGGCACGGGGGGCTTCTTTTTTCTTTCTTTTTGGAACTGATAGAGAAATAAAAGGAGGTAAGCAATCTGAAAACCGAGGATAGAGAAACAAGCAAAAATCAACACCAGGTTCAATAGTTAGAATGAAAAACCGCACAAAGATAGGATCGCGGGTGAAATGATTGTTATTTGTTTGGCCAATCCCAACGAACAAAGAAATCTGCTAAAATTGGTTGCTTCGTGGTCTATCTTTGCAGCTGATGAACTTTACCCTTACGGCATCTGATCCCCACTCCAAAGCCAGAGCAGGGGTGATCACCACAGATCATGGAAAAATAGCGACTCCGATTTTCATGCCGGTCGGTACCACCGGTTCGGTTAAAGCCGTTCATCAACGCGAACTGGAGGAGGATATCGATGCACGGATTATCCTTGGCAACACATACCATTTGTACTTGCGTCCCGGGGTTGACTTGCTCGAAAAGGCCGGAGGCCTCCACCGATTTATGGGTTGGACGCGACCGATTTTGACCGATAGCGGCGGATATCAGGTATATTCATTATCCGAAAACAGAAAGATCAACCCGGAGGGTGTAACTTTTAAGTCTCACATTGATGGCTCTAAACATTTCTTCAGTCCGGAGTCGGTCACGGATATTCAACGCTCGATTGGAGCCGATATCATTATGGCATTCGATGAATGTACTCCCTACCCCTGTGGATATGAGTATGCCAAAAAATCATTAGGAATAACCCACGACTGGCTCCGGAGGTGTATAAGCAGAGTTAATGCCACTCCAACCAAATACGGTTACGAACAAGTCTTATTCCCGATCGTTCAGGGAAGCGTCTATAAAGATCTTCGTGAACAGTCGGCGCATTTCATTGCAGCGCAGGAGCAGTCGGGCTGTGCCATTGGGGGACTGTCGGTCGGCGAACCGCATGACGTGATGTATGAAATCACCGCGTTGGTCTGCAGCATTTTGCCCAAGGAAAAACCCCGGTATCTTATGGGCGTCGGCACGCCGGAAAATATTTTGGAGTGCATTGCCCTCGGAGTCGACATGTTTGATTGCGTGATGCCCACCCGGAATGCGCGAAACGGAATGCTTTTTACCACGCAGGGAATTATCAACATCCGCAACGAAAAGTGGAAGGAAGACCTGAGCCCAATTGACCCTGAATTGGGGGGATATACGAGCACATTCTATTCCAAAGCCTACCTCAGGCACCTGATTATCAACAAAGAAATTTTAGGCGCGCAAATTGCTTCAATCCATAATCTGACCTTTTATCTTTGGCTGGTCGGGCAAGCCCGGTTACGAATTGAAGAAGGCGTTTTCATCGAATGGAAAAACAAAATGGTAAAAATCATTTCAAACCGCCTTTGAAACCAATGGGGCATCGCGTCACTTCATTCTTCATCTCTGACCTCGGCCTCGGCCTTTCATGAAGATTCTGGATACCTACATCTTAAAAAAAATCCTCTCCACTTTTTTCTTTGTGGTAGTGATTCTGGTCGCCGTTATCACGGTGATCGATATCACCGAAAAGATGGACAAGTTCGCCAAAAATAATCTCGGCTCGGGGGCCATCCTAGGATATTACCTTGACTTTATACCCTGGGTAGCGGGACTCATAGCGCCGATCACCGTATTTATTACGATTGTCTATGTCACTTCGCGGATGGCTGCCCATACTGAAATAATTGCTATTCTCAGCAGTGGAGTAAGTTTTCAAAGGCTGTTGCTCCCCTACTTCATCGGCTCATTGATGATTGCTATTATCAGTTTTGTTTTTAACGGATGGATCATACCCCAGTCAAACCGGTCACGCCTGGCGTTCGAGGTTCAGTATTTCAATAATAAATACTATTATGACAAGCGCAATCTCCATATGCAAATGCAACCCAATGTGTATTTGTTTATGCAGAATTTCAACAACCAAACCAACACGGGATACCAGTTTACGCTGGAGCGTTTTGACCACAACCGACTCATCGAAAAACTTTCGGCCGAGTCCATCGCGTGGGATTCGGTTAAGCAGAAATGGACTCTTCGATTCTGGAAAAGAAATAAAATAGATGAATCATTTCAACTTCGCAAAGGTCCTGCTCCGCCGCCCGAGACATTACCTTCCCGGTTCTTAGACACCACGTTGACCATTACGCCAAAGGATTTTGAAAGTGAAGAACGCAAATTCGACGGCATGACGATCAATGAACTGAGCGACTATATCGCCAAACTTAAATTCCGTGGCTCTACCGGAGTGGAGGCATACGAAGTGGAAAAACAAATCCGTTTCTCTTCTCCGTTCACCATCTTTGTGCTAGTATTCATGGGAGTCATCGTTTCTTCCCGTAAAAGCCGGGGCGGCACCGGCTTTCAAATTGCGCTGGGCTTTTTGCTTTCCTTTATTTTCATTCTATTCTTTATGATGGCAAGAACCTTCGCTGAAGCCGGCTCACTCGCGCCCTTGCTGGCTGCCTGGCTCCCCAACCTCGTCTTTATGGTCATCTCAGCAGTCATGTATAAATACGTACCCCGGTAATGGTCACGACCACGGATTACTTAAAATTGCATTTCATTGTTTTTCTTTGGGGGTTTACGGCTGTTCTCGGCAAGCTGGTCACGATCCCTTCCGTGGAGATGGTTTTCTACCGCACATTGCTGGCCGCCATCGGCATGGGCGCGTTGATCATCCTTGTCCGCGGCTCCTTTCATGTGAAGGGAATAGATTTATTCATTTTAGCCTTAACCGGTTTTATTCTCGCCATTCACTGGCTTACTTTTTTTGCCTCCGGCCGTATCGCCAACCCATCAACCAGCCTGGTGGGCTTTTCGACGTGTTCTTTATGGGCCGCCCTGATTGAACCTATAGCCAAACGAAAAAAAATACAACTCCTTGAAGTCGGTTTAGGCGTTATCGTATTGACCGGATTAACGATTATTTTTTCGTATGACTTTCAATATAAACTGGGGCTGCTTCTCGGCATAGCTTCCGGATTTACGATCGCCATTTGCGGTGTCATCAATTCCAAAATGGTGATACGGATGAATGCGTATGTCATTACGTTTTATGAAATGGCGGGGGCATGGTTGGGTGTTATTCTGTTCCTCCCTTTTTATATTCACGTTTGGGCCACGGATCAGCGCTTAAATTTAAACCCCTCCCCAAACGACTGGCTGTACATTGCGCTCATGGCCTGGGCTTGTTCCGTTTATGCTTACTCGGTGTCCATCAATCTCTCCAAAAGGCTTTCGATTTTTTTCATCCAACTTACGTTGAACCTTGAGCCGTTATATGGAATTATTCTTGCATTATGGGTTTTCGGCAAGCAGGAAATAATGGGTTTCCGATTCTATTTCGGAACGGCTATCATTCTCTCCGCCGTGGCTGCGTATCCGCTGATTAAAAGAAGGAATGAGTCAAAAATGGAAGGCATGCAGCCGTGGTAAAAGAAATTCCTTTTGGATTTACCTCAATTCCCCGGACCAGTATTGCCAGTCTGAAAAGTACTCTTTTGCATCAACCGGTTGGTCGAATACACCGAAAACGGAAGAACCGGACCCGCTTAAGCTCGAGTACACGGCTCCGCGCGCGTAAAGACTCTTTTTTATTTCCTGAATGGCCGGATGCTTTTTAAAGATGGAAGTTTCAAAATCGTTGACCAGACGATCTTTCCATTCGTAAACTGGTCTTGCCAGGATTTCAGCCAGATTCGTCTTTCGTTTCGCCGGCGTTACATCCCGGTACGCCTCAGCCGTAGAAAGATGAATGTCCGGGACCACCAGGACCAGAAATTTTCCATGAAGATCAATCCGAATAGCGTCAAGGATGTCTCCCCGCCCCCGTCCCAGCTTCGGCGATGACTCCATAAAAAAAGAACAATCGCTGCCGAGCCGTGACGCATAGATCCTAAGTTGTTCCACGCTCAGATTCAGCAAAAAAATCTCATTTAGTGCTTTCAGTGAATAGGCAGCGTCGGACGAACCCCCTCCCAACCCGGCTCCCGGCGGAATAATTTTTCGCAAATAAAACTGTACTGGTGGAAGGTTAAAATCCTTTTGCAGAAGATCGTAAGCCCTTACACAAAGATTGTCCTTTCCCTCACCGGGAATAAAAAGGCCGGAAGATGAAAATTGGAATTGGCCGGAGGGAACGACCTCCAGCACATCGGTCCAGGGAACCGGGTAAAAGCACGTTTCAATCGCATGGTAGCCATCCGCATTTTTTGACAAGACATGAAGACCTAAATTAATTTTGCAGGGAGGAAAATAAACCATTCCGTGAGGTACAACCTAATTCATTTTGATCTTTAAATAGGACCTCCTCCGTATCACTTGGAAAGTCTGCTGATCAACTCTTCGGTAATTCCAGAAGAGGAGAAGCCTCCGTCATGCATTAGGTTTTGCATGGTCACCATCCGCGTAAAATCAGAAAAAAGGGCGACAACGTAACGGGCACAATCTTCCGCACTGGCATTACCCAGAGGCGACATCATTTGCGCAAAGTCGAAGAACACATCAAATCCGGAAATACCGGACCCTGCGGTGGTTTTGGTAGGAGATTGCGAAATGGTATTGACCCGCACGTTTTTCAGTTTAGCAAACCGGGCTCCATAACTCCGGGCAATGGATTCCAGCATCGCCTTAGCCTGAGCCATGTCGGTATAATCCGGATAGGAACGTTGGGCGGCAATATAGGTCAGTGCGACAATAGACCCCCATTCGTTCATGGCATCGAGTTTCTCCGCCGTCTGCATTATTTTGTGAAATGAAAGTGCGGAGATATCCAGGGTTTTGAGGTACCATTCATAGTTGAGATCACCGTAAAGCCGGCCTTTGCGAATATTGGGACTCTGACCTATGGAGTGCAAAATAAAATCGATCTTACCTCCCAATACCTCAATGGACCTGGCAAAAAGAGCGTTCAAATCCTGCTCGGAAGTAGCATCCGCAGGGATGACCTGGGCGCCGCATTGAGCCGCCAAATCATTAATTTTGCCCAAGCGAAGGGCAATGGGTGCATTGGAAAGGGTAAAATCACCCCCTTCTTCTTTTACTTTTAGCGCAGTTTTCCAGGCAATAGAGTTTTCGTCCAACGCGCCGAAAATTATGCCTCTCTTTCCTTTTAGCAAGTTATACACCATAAAAGTTGATTAATGGGTTTACTTAAAAGGCCCAATATTACAAATACTAAGCTAAGCGGGAAATAAGCCGCAATTATTCGCCAAAATCAGCTTTTTTGGAAAAGAAATTAATACCTTCGAACACCAAAACACCAAATAACCTATGGAACCATTATCTTTTTTCGAATCCTGGAATCACTATATGCAATTAGGTGGCTTAGCTTGTTTAGGGCTTGCTTTCCTAATCCTTTTGTATCACGAATACCGGATACTACAGATCAAAGATTATAAGGAGAAATATGACTATGTCAATCTTAACGAAATACAGTTTTTTTGGTACACCGTTCTTATGGTGATCATCGCCGGCGCTTTTTTCGGAAATACCATAGCCACCGAGAGGATTATCCATCGCGGCATGCTTTGGTTTTGGGTCCGGCTTTTTATCACCGTCAGCTTTGCCACCATTGCCTATTTTATTTTTTACAGCATGGTGCGGATTTATTATCCCCGTTTTGTCGAGAAAAGACTGGTCAAGCTTCGCAATAGACCCCGCATTTCCCCAGCCGGAAATTATATGCGAAAACTCAGCGAGGAAGAAGAAGACACCTATCTTGATGCGAGCCAGATTGCCGAAGAAGCCAGCGCCATTCATTCCGTGGATTATGACGTATGGATTGACGAGAAAAGCGGGTATAAGAAAATTGAAAAATACATGAACTACCAGCACGCCGAGGAGTGTCCGAATTGCGGCTATGTAACGTTGAAAATTGACCGCGAGGAAATTGAAACGCCCGCCACGACAACGGAAGTGGGTGTGCTGGCCAAATACTACCGCTGCGAATACTGTAATCACCGGCTAGTGAAACACGTCACCTTGGGTAAACTCATGGAAACTCCAACACCGTAACACAATTATTCTTACGTTTCACCAGGGTACCGAGAAATAAAATTCCTCAAACGGGATGTGAGCGTTTTAACTAGGGGGTACTCTATTCGATGAAACGAAAACGGGCACACTCACCCATCGGGATTTTTGACAGTGGCATCGGAGGCCTAACCGTCGCACGGGCTATCCAGAAACTACTTCCGCAGGAGAGCCTGGTTTATTTTGGTGACACTGCGCATTTGCCGTATGGCGACAAATCGGAAGCCGCGATACAGGCCTATTCTATAAAAATTGCGGATGTGCTTCTTAAAAAAGGATGCAAGGTCATCGTCATCGCCTGTAATTCAGCAAGCTCTGCCGCGGATGAACTTCTGCGGGAGTATGTGCGTAAAGAAGCTAAAGTTATCAACGTCATTGATCCGATGACGGAATGGGTCACTCGGGAATTTGAAGGAAAAAAGGTCGGCCTTATCGGAACAAAACGAACCGTACAATCCGGCATTTATGATAGAAAAATAAAGGCAGCTCATAAACAAATCACGCTTCAACCGCTCGCGACGCCACTGCTCGCCCCGATGATTGAGGAGGGGTACTTTAACAACAAGATCAGTCGTGAAATAATTGAGGAATACCTTCACGATCCAGTTCTCCGGCAAATCGACGCATTGATCCTGGCCTGCACACACTACCCGCTGATCAGGAAAGAAATAGCGGATGTCTATAAAGGGAGAGTGACCCTGCTTGATTCCTCGGAGATTGTTGCGGCAGCACTAAAAGAATACCTGTATCAGGAAGACTTATTCAATGACGGCCCAGCTGCCAAAAATCTCTTCTTGGTATCGGATTATACGGAGTCCTTTGAAGGCTCTACGCGTATTTTTTTTCAAAAAAAGGTACACCTTGTAAAACATTCGTTATGGACCTGATACCCTATTCATGTAGGTTTTTCCCTTATATTTAATGTTTTATAGCTCTATAATTTGCCATTTTTGAAGAATAATAGGCCCTTGTGAAAATAACTAATAGACTGTTTTTTGTAGTTCTCCTCGCCGTTGGAGCCGAAACGGCAAGTCGTGGACAATCCTCTATCGATAGCCTTGAATCGGCATTAGCCAAAACCTCTTCGGATTCGATCAAGGTAAGACTTCTGGTGAAATTGTCTTTGCAGTACCAGTACATCAACTTCTCGAAAGCGGAAATGTCAGCGGATCAAAGCCTGAAGATAGCGGAAGAAAAAAAAATGGAATGGGCTAAAATTGAAAGTTATAAGCGGATCTCGAAATTAGCGGAAATCACCGGAGATTATACCAAAGCTTTAAAATATGCTAACCTCGAACTTCAGGAGGCTCTCGTGCGAAATGACAGTTCCGCTCTTTACAGCGCGTTAAATTATATTGGCTTTGACTACAATGATCTGGGAGAATACGATGAGGCGTACTACTACTTTACTCAGTCCTTCAGGGTAGCCAGGAAATTAAAGGATTCCTTAAGTATTGCGATTGCTCTTCACAACGTCGGCTCCGTATTCAAGGAGTTGGGACAATATGATGTCGCCATCAACCACCTCGATCTCAGCAGCAGCATCAGCGAGAAAATCCGCGATTACGATGGTAAACCCTACTACCTGGATGAATTGGGCGATGTCTATTTACGGAAAGGTGAATTTGACCGGGCCGAAAGGACTTTACTGGATGCCATTAAGAATGCCCGCAAAAGAAACATCACCGAGTTGGAACCCCGTACACTCTCCAAGCTGGGCCGTTTATACCTTTTGAAAGACGAATTTGCCAAAGCTTCCCTGTACTATGATTCCGCCGCATCGATTTATAAAAAAACAGACAACGATTTCGGGCTGGCACAAAATAATCTGGGAAAAGGTGAAGTACTCATGCAACAGGGAAAATACGATGAAGCGTATCAATTAGTTCATGAGAGTTTAACCACTGTCAAAGATTTAAACGCCAGAAAAATGGAAAGTGAATGTTTTAATCAGCTATCCATCCTGGCCGAAAAAGAAGGCAACTTTAAGAAATCGCTGGAGTATTACAAGAATTTCAAAACCCTGAGCGATAGTTTATTCGGACAGGAAATGCTGGAAAAATTATTTCAAAATCAATTGCGCTTTGAAACGGAAACCAAAGATTTTGAAATTGCCAGTTTAAGCCAGGCCAAGGCAAAGCGAGATTCCGAAATCAAGAAACAGGAATTCATTCGAAACATCCTGGTGGTTGTGCTCGCCCTTACGGGTATCCTTCTTTTTACGATTTACCGGAGCGGCCAGCGAAGAATAAAAATTAACAAACTGTTACTGGAACATCAGGAGGAAATAAAACAACGGAGTATTGAACTCGAGCAACTCAATCAAGTGAAAGATAAATTTTTCTCTATCATCTCTCATGATCTTCGCTCTCCCATCAATGCACTGTCGGGAATTTTAAATCTGCTCGAAAAACAAAGTCTTAGTCAGGAAGAATTCTCGCAGGTGACAAAGGAATTACGAGTGCAGTTCAACCATACCAAAACACTCATCAACAATCTTTTGGACTGGGCGCTCGTACAAATGGACAAACTTAAAACGCAACCAGAAAAGATCGACCTGCGCGGCCTGGTGGATGAAAATTTCAGAATGCTGAGTTCGTATCACCTAAAGGAGCTCCATCTGGTCAACCGGATTGAGATGAATACCTATGTCTTTGCCGACCTTAACATGGTCAACCTGGTATTACGGAACCTCATTCTAAATGCCATCAAATTCACGGAGCCGGGAGGACAAATAATCGTAAGCGCACAGGACTCGGGGGGCATGTACACCATCGATATTGCCGACAACGGTGTCGGGATCAGCGGGGACGTACAGCAGATTTTGTTTGAGAAAACCACGGGATATTCCACCCGGGGAACGGCCAACGAAAAAGGAACTGGGCTTGGGCTTATCCTCTCCAAGGAATTTGTTGAGAAAAACGGCGGAAAGATCTGGCTTGAAAGTGAATTAGGGAAAGGGAGTACGTTCCATTTTACCCTGAAGAAAGCATAAGATTCCTTTCTTTCGTCGCCGCGATTCGCTGCAACGTTTCCCATCCTTTGATCCGGCTGCCGTTCTTCCGGCCGGCCATATTGATGAGTTGGATTAATAGGGTTAACTTTGTACTTTAATCGCATCCCTCATCGTAGCGTGGAATTAAATGGAGAATGAATCTATGACCGATACTATCCTTCACGAATGCGGCATTGCATTGATCCGCCTGCGTAAACCACTGTCGTATTACATTGAAAAATACGGGCCATCGTATGCCATGACCAAGATGTACATCCTGATGGAGAAGCAGCATAACCGAGGGCAGGATGGCGCGGGAATTGCGAATATAAAAATTGACCAAAGGCCCGGCTTCCGGTATATCAGCCGTTACCGCTCGATGAAACAACAACCGGTGGCACACTTGTTTAAAAAAATAGGGAAAAGATTCAAGAAAGCCCTTAAAGAAGGAAAAGAAAAATTCAGGGATGAGCAATGGCTGAAGGAGCACGTACCCTTCAGCGGAGAACTTTGGCTGGGGCATCTGCGCTATGGAACCCACGGCATGAACAGCATTGAAAATGTGCATCCCTTCCTGCGGCAAAATAACTGGCGGAGCCGGAACCTGGTGATGGCCGGAAATTTTAACATGACAAATGTCGACGAGCTTTTCAATATTCTTGTTGACCTGGGGCAGCATCCGAAAGAAAAGGTGGATACGGTGACGGTCATGGAAAAGATCGGTCATTTCCTGGACGAAGAAGTTCAGTCTCTATTTGTTCAATACAAAGGTCAATATACCAACAAGGAAATCTCGGACATCATAGAAAATGAAATCGATCTCGCCCGGATACTGAGGCGGGCGTGTAAGGATTTTGATGGTGGTTACACCATGGCCGGACTCACGGGCTCCGGTTCATCTTTTGTGGTGCGCGATCCGTCAGGCATACGTCCTGCGTATTATTACGCCGACGATGAAGTGGTCGTCGTGGCGTCCGAAAAACCAGCGATCAAAACCGCATTTAATATCAACTACAACCAAATCGAAGAAATCAAACCCGGTCATGCCTTAGTGATCACCAAAAGCGGCGAGTATGCCCAACACTCTATTCTCAAACAACTTGAGAAGACCTCATGCAGTTTTGAGCGAATTTATTTCTCGCGGGGAACAGATCCTGAAATCTATCAGGAACGAAAGCAGTTAGGCCGCTTGCTCGTACCTCAGATTTTAAAGGCCATCAATTTCGACCTGAAAAATACCATCTTCTCGTACATCCCCAATACAGCAGAAACGGCATTCCTCGGAATGATGACCGAAATTGAAAATTACCTGATCCGTAAACAAAAAGACATTATCATCGACGGCAAGCCCAATGTGGACTCACTGGACGACATTCTTTCTTTTCGGCCCAGGATTGAGAAGATCGTTATTAAAGATGTAAAAATCCGCACGTTTATTACGGATGATGTACACCGAGATGAGATGGTCGCTCATGTCTATGACACCACATACGAGGTCGTCAATAAAGGGAAGGATACCTTAGTGGTGATCGACGATTCGATTGTCCGAGGTACCACGCTTGAAAAGAGTATTCTCAAAATGCTGGATCGGTTGGGTCCGAAAAAGATTGTCGTCGTCTCGTCCGCCCCGCAAATCCGCTTTCCTGATTGCTATGGAATAGATATGAGCCGGATGGGTGATTTTGTGGCCTTTCGCGCGGCGATTGAACTCATCAAAGAACAGGGAAAAGACTACCTGCTGGGTGAAGTGTATGAACAATGTCTGCAATCGGAAAACGAAGAAATACCCGAAAACTATGTAAAGCGTTTATACGGTCAATTTGGGTATGAAGAAATCTCCGCTAAAATCGCGGATATTGTTCGCCCCGCCGACATGAAGGCGGAAGTGCAGGTCGTGTTCCAGACGGTAGAAAATCTGCATAAAGCCATCCCCCATCATTCGGGTGACTGGTATTTTACCGGCAACTTTCCGACGGCCGGAGGAATGCGTGTATCTAACCGGGCCTATGTAAATTATATGCAAGGCCGTTTGGTACGGGCGTATTAACGCTACGGAAGCCGAAAATCAAACACCGGTTCCTTCATGCATTTAAAATGTCCTTTGGGGCATTTGTCAAACCCAATCTTGGAACAGGGTCGGCACGACAGATTATTGTTCTCCAGGTTGGTAAACGAAGTGCGGTAAGGATACATGCCAAAAGCAGGAATAGTGTTGCCCCAAATACAAAAAATATCTTTCTTAAAGGCCGCCGCGATGTGCATGAGCCCTGTATCGTGAGTAAAGACATAATCCGCCATCTTCAGCATGCTTGCCGATTGGTGAAGCGTGTATTTTCCGCACGCGTTGTACACCACCGTTTTTCCTTCCGTGTTCAATTCGAAGAAGCGACAGACATGTTCTCCAGCCTCTCTATCCTCAGTTCCTCCCAACAGAATGACAGGCCGGCTGATTCTGGCGCACAATTCGATCATCCGGGCCACGGGAAGTTTTTTAGTTGCGTGTTGTGCACCGATCGCGTAACCGACATATCCCCGATGGTGAGTTTCGGGTAGCATTGCCAGCGGCACTTCGTCCTGCTCAGGAATAAAATAATCCAATCCCAACGAATCGCCTCCCACCCCCAGGTGGGCGACGGTATCCATATACCGATCTACAATATGCCTTGAGGGTAACCGGTTGATCTTGAAATTAACCATGAGCCATTTCGCTACATTGAGTTTGTTAAAGCTAAATGTCTTTACTCCCAGCGCCGTTTTGACAATGAATGTGCGAAGGTTATGGTGCAAGTCAATGACAAAATCAAAATTCTCTTTTCGCAGTTCCTTGATCAATTGGGTGAGGCTATCGCCCAAACCATGGACCTTATCTACGTATGGGTTAGCTGCGACGATGCTTTCAAATTGAGTTTTAGTTGCATAGTGTACGCTTGCCTTACATTGCATTTTTATACCGCGTATCACGGGAGTAGTCAGCACAATGTCACCAATCGAGGAAAAACGGAGTATTAAAATTTTCATAAATGGTTGTGCCCCTGTACCTTTTCCGGGATTTTAGGAAAATCGGATATTAATCAATCTTTCAAATCCGAAAATCTGCGTAATCCTACTTAAATTTAATTTTAAATACCAAGAATCATGAACTATTGGCTAATGAAAACAGAGCCGGGCACTTTCTCCTGGTCAGATTTGGAAAAAGAAAAAAAAACAACCTGGGACGGCGTTCGCAACTTTCAGGCCCGTAATAACCTGAAGGCTATGGAAAAAGGAGATTCTGCATTCATTTATCACAGTGGGGAGGAAAAGGCCATTATCGGCATTGCCAAGGTCATTACTCCTGCGTACCCGGATCCCCACGATAAAGACTGGATCGTGGTGGACATCGCCGCAGATAAAAAATTGAAGACCGCCGTTACCCTCACCCAGGTCAAGAGCACAAAAGCGTTGAGTGCCATGGTGTTGGTCCGGAGTTCGCGTCTCTCGGTTCAGCCGGTAAAAAAAGAAGAATTTGAAAAGATCATCGCATTGAGTGCGGGAAAGTGATATGGGGCCTGGATCAAAATACTGGTTCCTTAAAACACTCTTTTCCGTGTTGTTGCTTTCCGTTGATCATTTTTCACGTGCCCAACTTTCTCAGCCCGCCCGGTATGAAAAAGAGCAGCGAAGCGGAGACGATCGTTTTACCGTCATTTCCATGAATGAAAACGGGTTGGCATTGATTCGGAATAAAAATAAATTTCTGGAAGGAAAGAGCTATGCGGAAATAATTTTGCTGGATAGCGACCTTCAGGAAACATGGGCCACCGAAGTAGCCTTGCACAATCAACTTCATCTGATTGGATATGAGTTCGTTCACGACGACTTGTATTTTCTTTACCGGAAAGGGGAGAACGACCGGGGCGGCCTTCACCTTCTCCAACTTAATATTACCCATCACGATGTAACCCCACATGAAATTGAACCTCAACTGGCTTTTACCCTATCTCATTTTACTGTCGCTGGGCACAGTGTGGTACTGGGAGGGTATGTTAATGCACAGCCGACCGTCTATTTATATGATATGGATACCCGTCGTAGTAAAATCGTTCCGGGTCTTTTGGTTCCCAATACCGAACTTCTCGATCTGAGAATAAATCAAAACAATTCTTTCAATGTTGTGTTGATGGAACGCAGTACACACGAAAAGAAACAACTTATACTGAAGACATTTGACGACTCAGGAGAACCAATTGTCGACGAATCTTTTGACATCGATGGAAATAAAACCATTCTTTCGGGGATATCAAGCACATTGAAACGCGAAGAGTTATTATTGGCCGGCACATGGGGCCAGGCCAACAGTAAGATGGCGACAGGGATCTACTCCGCCGTCGTCGACCCGTTTAACCGGCACGTCATACAGTTTTACGACTTTTCGGAACTCAACCACTTTTTCGATTACCTGTCACCCCGGAAAGCGGCAAAGATTAAATCCCGCGCCAGGAGAAGAAAGGATGAGGGGAAACTCCCTCAGCATCGGGCTTATCTGAACGTCTGCAAACTGGAAGAAAATGATGATGGGTTTGTTCTTTTATCAGAGATTTATTCACCCGCTTCCAACTCGAGTCCGTATGCAACAGGATACCCCACGTATCCTTACTCCTACCCGCCCTATTCGACCGGAGGGGGATATTATCCGTCCAATACGTATAATCCCTATTATTACAATCCGTATGGAAATTACGGAACTCGCTATAGCCGAACCGACGTAACCGTGCACAATTCGTCAGTCGTTGTATTTGATTCGCAGGGGAGAATTAAGGAAGACGCCAGTTGCAAATTCAGTGAAACTATGCACCTTCCCAGCCTGGACCAAGTATCTGATTTCAACTACACCGACAAAAAAATTGTCCAGGTTTATAAAGGAGAGATGGGCATTCGCGTCAGCGTGAGCCAGGACGATGGAGGCCCGCCAGCCCGGAGCACTGAAAAAATCCAATTAAAATCTCCCGATGAAATACTTCGCAATGAATCTTTTGCCTACGGCGTCGTACGCCATTGGTTCGATTCGTATTTATTTGTTTGGGGATACGAGACAATCAAAGAAAAAAAGCAACCTGGAAGTCCCGCGCGACATGTTTTTTATGTCAATAAACTCAACTCGGAATAACGCCGTCCATGGGCTATCGGTTATCCTTTTTTTCGTTTCCACGTTTTGTTTTGGGCAGGTTGAACAACCTAACCGTATAGAAATTCCGATACCGGAGGAAGGAAAGGAGAACTATACGGTAGTGTCAGCCCAAATGGATGGATTGGTATTATACCAAAAACTCCGTGGAAAAAGAGACGACCAATTGGAAATCATCCGGCTTGATACGCTCTTAAATGAAGTCTGGAAGGGGTATATAGGCCTGGAGAGGGATCTGGTTCCCGTGTTCAAGACGGTTTATCAAAATGTACTTTTTATTCTTCTCAAGAACCAAGATGCGCTGAAAGCCAATTTTTGGGTGGTCTTTCTGGATTTGCAAACCCGAAGCTACAAGGTCTGTCCGGTTAACAATTTTATTCTGTTTAACCCTACGGAGTTCGTTGCCACCAGCGATGCCGTAATGATTGGAGGGTATTTTAATTATCGCCCGCTGGTGTTGTATTTTTCGTTCACTACCCAAAAATCAAAAATCCTACCCGGTTTTTTTAACGAACCCGGAGAACTTTTACAACTTAAGCCCAATGAAAACGGAACATTCGATGTTATCGTTGCTTCTAAAAATATCGATCGCAGAACCTGCCTATGGATACGAAATTACGATTCCGACGGAGGTCTCATCAAAACCACTGTGCTGGAACCGGACCCCGGCAAAAATTTCATTTTTGGACGATCGGTAAAAACACCGGATCAAGAACAAGTTGTGGCAGGGGTGTATGGAAAGACTACCGAATTCTCGCGAGGCATATTTGTCGCCCACATTAATGCCTATGGAGAATATAAAATCAATTACTACAATTTTGGTGACCTGGAAAACTTCTATAGTTACATGAAGGCGAAACGTGAAAAAAGAGTTAAAGAAAGAATCGAGCGCCGGAAAATCAAAGGGAAAAAAATACGGTTTAATTATCGCTTCCTGGTTCACGAACTGGTCCCGTATGGCGATCAATTCATCCTGCTTGGCGAAGCCTTTTATCCGGAATATAAATCCGGGTACTCGATGTACGGAGGAGGGTATTCGTCTTATACTTATCCCATGAGCTCGGCCAGAAACGATATGGTATTTAACGGGTACAAATACACCCATGCGGTCGCCATCGATTTCGCCAAAAACGGCACATTGCTATGGGACAACAGTTTTGAAATCAATGACGTCAAAAGTTTTAAGCTGGAGCAATTTGTAAAAATTCAACCGGAAGAAAATCATATCACCTTATTATACCTCTTCGAAAATACGATCCGCTCAAAAATAATTAAGGGTGCTCAGGTTCTGGAAGGAAAAACACTGGAAGAAATAAAGACCAAATACGAAGGAGATGAGGTCAGATCGGAGGGCGGTGAGGTAAATAAGCTCGAATATTGGTACCCCGGACATTTTTATGCCTATGGGGAGCAGCGCATAAGAAATCCACGCATCGGCGGCGTCCCTCCTGTGCGAAGAGTATTTTTTATTAATAAGATTGTAAACAAATAAACCCTCCCGACGGGCATTTACGCTACATTTTTCGGGCAACCCCGATCGGTGTTAGCACTTTTTGCTAGCTTTGCCGAAGCACCATGCAGAAAAAACTCATCCTTGATTCAGAACTGCTTGATATCACGCTAAACCGACTTTGCCAACAGCTCAAGGAAAATCATGACGACTTTAGCAAAACCGTTATTCTGGGTCTGCAACCCCGCGGAATTTTTTTGGCTGAATTAATCCATAAAAAACTCGAAATCGGAACCGGACAAAAAATACCTCTGGGGTATCTCGATCCCACGTTTCACCGGGATGATTTCAGACGCCGGGAAATCCCCGCCAGGGCAAGTGAGACGCGGGTCGATTTTGTCATTGAAGGGAAAAAAGTTGTCCTCATCGACGATGTGTTGTTCACCGGCCGAACCGTGCGCGCAGCCCTTGACGCCATGATTGCTTTTGGAAGACCCGCCAAAGTAGAACTTCTTGTGCTGGTTGACCGAAAACATACCCGGGACTTGCCCATTGCCGCAGATTATGTCGGAAAGTATGTGGACACCCTTGCTTCGCAGAGGGTGCTGGTGGAATTAGAGGCACAAGACCACAAACAAAATAGAATTTGGCTGGTTAACAAAGATAAAGAGTAAGCGCATGTCAACCCTAAGTCAACGCCACCTTCTCGGAATCAAAAATATCACCCGCAACGACATCAACCTTATTTTTGAAACGGCAGATAATTTCAAACAAGTCATCAACCGTACGATTAAGAAAGTTCCTTCCCTTCGGGATGTCACCATTGCCAATATCTTTTTTGAAAATTCTACCCGGACACGCCTATCGTTTGAGCTCGCTCAGAAAAGGCTATCGGCCGATGTTGTAAATTTTTCCGCCTCCACAAGTTCTGTGAAAAAAGGGGAAACACTTCTGGACACGGTCAACAATATTCTGGCCATGAAAGTGGATATGATTGTGATGCGTCATTCCAGTGTAGGAGCGCCGCATTATCTTGCCAAGCACATCAAGGCCAACATCGTCAATGCCGGCGATGGCACACACGAACACCCCACCCAGGCCTTGCTGGATGCGTTCTCCATTCGCGAAAAATGGGGATCCGTAGAGGGGAAAAAAGTCGCCATTATAGGGGACATCCTTCACTCCAGGGTAGCTCTTTCCAACATCTTCGCGCTCCAGAAATTAGGCGCGGAGGTCATGGTTTGTGGACCCCCAACCCTCCTGCCTAAGTACATTTCCGGCCTGGGCGTGAAGGTAGAATTAGATGTTAAGAAGGCACTGGAATGGTGCGACGTAGCCAACGTACTTCGCATTCAATTGGAGCGTCAGCAGATACGGTACTTCCCTTCCTTGCGTGAATATGCCTTATACTACGGCATCACCAAAAAACTACTGGACAGCCTGAAAAAAGAAATTATTGTCATGCATCCGGGGCCGATCAACCGGGGCGTTGAAATTACGAGTGATGCCGCCGACTCCCACCATTCGATCATTCTCGATCAGGTGGAGAATGGTGTTGCCATAAGGATGGCTGTATTGTACTTGCTGGCGGGCGCGACTTCCTGATTTAGTTCGTCCTCGTTATTCAATGGCGGATCTTACCGGGCCGGTTTAGCTGTCATTTTAGTACCTTTACTGGCTGTAAATTTTGACTCAATGATCTACAACTCCATCATCGAAACCATCGGCAATACCCCAATGGTTCGTCTAAACCATGTCAGCCGGGGGATAACGGGCACGCTTCTCGCCAAAGTGGAGTATTTCAATCCCGGAAACTCGACCAAAGACCGCATGGCCCTGAAGATGATTGAAGATGCAGAAAAAACAGGCGCGTTGAAACCGGGGGGAACGATCATCGAAGGCACTTCGGGGAATACGGGTATGGGTCTTGCTCTAACGGCCATTGCCAAAGGATATCGGTGTATTTTTACAATGGCCGATAAACAATCGCAGGAAAAAATTAATATTCTGAAGTCGGTGGGTGCCGAAGTAATCGTGTGCCCGACGAATGTAGAGCCGGAAGATCCGCGGTCCTACTATTCGGTGGCGCGAAAACTTAACAAGGAGATTCCCAATTCTTTTTACCCGAATCAATACGATAATTTCTCAAATACTGCCGCGCATTACGAAACAACAGGCCCGGAAATCTGGACCCAAACAGCAGGAAGGATCACCCATTATGCTGCCACGGTTGGAACAGGAGGTTCAATGTGTGGTGCCTCCAAATACCTCAAAGAACAAAATCCCAAATTATTTGCACTCGGAATCGATACCTATGGATCCGTTTTTAAAAAGTATAAAGAGACCGGAATCTTTGATAAAAATGAAGTCTATCCCTACCTCACGGAAGGATTTGGTGAGGATATTTTGCCTAAAAACGTCAATTTCGAAGTGATCGACCAGTTTATTAAAGTGACGGACAAAGACGGGGCCATTATGGCGCGAAGGCTTTCAAGGGAGGAGGGACTTTTTGTAGGTTGGAGCAGCGGCTCCGCTGTGCATGGAGCACTGGAATATGCGCGTGAGCACCTTACCCAACACGATGTCATGGTCATTCTCTTACCCGATCACGGCACGCGGTACCTTAATAAAGTTTATAATGACAATTGGATGAAGGATCATGGCTTCCTGGAGGAGCGTTCATATGCCACTGCCCGGGATATCCTGCTCAGCCGGAATGGACATGATATTCTTTTTACGGTAAAGAAGAACTCCACGCTGGAAGAAGCAATTAAACTCATGAATCAGGAGGGAATCGATCAAGTGCCGGTCATTGAGGGTCAGGAGTTTGTGGGAAGTGTAACGGTATCCAGTTTATTGGAACGGATTATCACCGACCCGCAAGTTAAAGACAAACCAGTGGGTGAAGTAATGGATAAGCCGATGCTTTTCGTAGCCCTGGACAGCACGCTGGACGTACTTACTTCGCTGCTGAACAAAAATAATAAAGCCCTGTTAGTGCGGGATGTTAACGAGAAAGCACACATCCTCACGCAACATGACATCCTGAGGGCAATGACACTTAGCTGATTTCAGTTTTTCTTTACCTCTATCTCTACGCGGTCGTTGTAACTGGAGAGGGTACTTCCTTCAGGGTAAAGGGGTATTTTAGCTCCTTCTCCTTTGGTTGTCATACGCGTGGCGTCAATCCCCTGACTGACCAGGTAAGCCTTCACGGCTTCAGCGCGTTCTTCGGAAAGGACTTTGGCTGATTCTGTTTCTTTTTTATTGGCCCCCGGATCCATCGCGAAGAATTTCTGACTGGTGCCTAGCACGATGATGTCCCGCGTCTGTTTGCCATTGCAGTGCCCGTGAATCTTAATTTTGTACCTGGGGTTTTCTTTCATCAGCGCAGCCAATCCATCCAACTCATTTTGCGAGTCCGGCGTCATAATCGAAGCGTTGCGAATGAATTTGACATTGTTAAAATCAATATAGTCACCGTGCTTGGCTTTCTTCAATGCCAGCGGAACAATGTATTCGCCCTGATCTCCTTTTGCCAAACTGGTATCTTTGTAGACAATGGAAGTTTTTATTTGCTGATACCCGGGAGCCTGGGTTACGACGGAATAAGTTCCATCCTTATTGACGGGGGCCTTGATATAAACTACTTCATTTCCGCGAAAAGCCTGGTACTGTGTTGCTCTTGCATTTTGCTGAACATGCACTTCGCCCATGACCGGGTTGCCCGATTCTGCGCTGACCAGTTTAAAATAAAAGGGCTTGCCCTCGGGTTTTTTCTCCGGTTTTTTGATGGTCGACGAGTCTATTTTTACAACGGGCGGAGGGGTGACAACCGAATCTTTCCTGACCTCTTCGACCTTTACGTCAGGCGGCTTCACTTCCGCAGGCTTCACTTCAATGGGTGGTGCCTTTTCGGCGACAGGCGGCGGCTCTTCGCCTAACTTTCCGATAAAAACCCAACTGTCTTTGTATTCTGTTTCAGCTCGCATCTTGATCATGAACGCGTACGCTCTTTTAACGTCTGCTGTGTTCAACAAGTAAACATAATACAGCTTTCGCATGGGGTTGATAGCATATTGTGCGCTGAAGTTATTTTTATTGGCCTTATCGGTGTAGCGAATGGCATTGTCATGAACAGCAAAAACGCCAATCACAACATAATAAGAAGGTTCCATGGATTGACTGAATGAATGCAAGGAAACCAGCGAAGCGAAAATAGCCGGAAATATAAATTTTGCTTTCACTTTTTTGGAAATTTGTTGGTGTAAGTTATGAAATTCCCTAATACAATAGCAATCTCATTTTTACATCCCTTGCATTCTTGAGTTAACCGATTCCTATTTATCTTCCAAAATTTCAATTTCCACGCGCACATTGGCCTGTGCCTGAGGGCTCATTTTATCATACACGGGACGAGTGCCTCCCCACGCTTTAATCTCCATTCTATTCGTTTCAATCCCCTGAGTCACCAGGAAATCACGAATTAATTCGGCACGCTCCTTGGACAATTTCTTCGCCGAACCGAATCCCTCTTTCGTATCACTCAGCGAAAAAAAATTTTTGCTCTGACCCATAGAGATTACTTTTCCATGCGCATTTCCATTCGTATGTCCGTTGATTCGGATTTTATATTTCAGATTTTCTTTCATCATCTTGGTAAGACTTTCCACTTCAGGCCTTGATTCCGGTCGCATGATGGCAGCGTCTTTATAGAAGAAAACGTCATACATGACAGCAACGTCGCCTTTTTGCAAACGAACAAGCTCAAAGGGAATCGTAATTTGGTCCTTTTCAATTACGGTACCCGGTGTATCCTCGGGCCGATCAAAGTTCAAATCTTTTAGCACTTTTCGGTAACCAAATACAGCGCACACCAACGACAGATTACCCGACTTATTCACCGGACGCAGGGTCACGAGTTGATTGCCTTTGTAATTTCCTACTTTCTTTGTCTTTTCAGAATCGATGACGTCGACATCTCCTTCGACTTCGTTTTGCCCCTCTGCGGTGATAATTTTAAACCAAAAATTCTTTTCCCCAGTATCGGGAGTAACTGCATTTTGAGGCGGTGTAGTCGTTGCCTGCGTGACGGTATCCTTGGCTTTCAAAGGCTCCTCGACAGCCGGAGTATCCTTGGCGTCAATCTTGGCGATCGCTTGTTTTGTTGCCGGGTTTACATCAGACCCTTGATGAGGGGCGTTCGCTCCTAAAAACCCTGAATAGACCCAGGTATCAAAATAGGGAGTAGTCTTTCTGATTTTACTGGCTTCATCAAAGGCCATTTTCAGGTCGTTCGTCTTCAGAACGTATACATAGAGAAGGTTCCGATTCGGGTTTATTTCAGATATGGGATTGAAATTCAGCTTTCGTGCGTTCGCAACATGATGAATTGCGTTGTTCTGAATGGCAAATGCACCAATGACAACGTAATTGGAGGGACCGTCCTGAAGAGATTGCGCGAAGGCAAAAAAGCTGAAATTCGTGACCATAGCGCATGTTGAAGCAAACCGGATCAACTTGTTTTTCATCATTATTCTGGGTTAGAACTGAGCAAAGATTGCAAGTCTTCAGTTAATAATTGCTTAATAATAGCCAAAAACCACACACATAAAAGGGGTTACCTCCTGGATATTACATAAAAATTGCGCTCCAGTGTCTCCCCCAACTCATCCACGAGGGTTAAAACAGGCTTCTGAATCCGGGTATGGAGAAGAGTTTTTGTGCCCGGCTTTCGCCAAGTTGCGCCTCGAAAAAGGTCGAGTTATTTGAAAATATAATGAAGATTTAACTCAAAGGACTGCCGCATACGGCAATTTGATGTACCTCAAATTCAGCTACCTCACCTTGCCTTTTATTTGCAGGCAACGCCCCTAACGTATTTCTCAATAATCCCTATCGAACCAGCGGTTTCACTTCCCGCGAACCCGGTGAAGTCGTTGTACTGAACAACCTGGGTGTATTCTGCGAGAAAGGATTTAGCTAAGGGCATATAGGACCAGTGCCATTTCTCTTCTTCGTAGCCGGTCCGGCCGCCAGCCTTTGAAGTATAGGGCTGACAAAATCCATAGTCAGAAGCATGTTGCTGCAACCATTGATAAGTCTTTAACCCCATTCCGGAAGCAAAGTACGAATTTACAAAACTGTTGAGGTCCATATCAGTTCCCCAGTGGTGCCGGGAACTACCGGGCATCGAACTATAGCGTAAAATGATCTGTGCGCGCTCAACCGGATCTTTCACAGTAGTCAGGTCCTTACCTTCCACAATGATCCTGCCCGTCCATTTATTTTCCCAAATTGTTTTTTGACTTTCGAAATTCCGCGTGGCGGAAATAATCAGGAGTTTAACTCCCTCTTTTTTGGCAGCGACAGCCATTTTCATAAACGCATCATACGCTTCACGGCGAAGATAACCTCCACGGGCGGAACCGGAAGAATGCTCATCTTTTAGTTTTTGAAATCTGCCGTCAGTCTGGGGGTTGAATTTTCCGAGAAGGTATGTCTTATCAGGAAGCTGAGCCCAACCCGAATAAAACAACAAACAAAAACATAGAATAAATGTACTTCTCAACATCATTACTGCGATAGCAAACTATACCCTTTCCTCCATTTTGTTCATGACTTTGGTTTGTACCTGGATCGACTCGTGATGTACCAGTCTCATGAAATCACGCATAAACCCTTCGTCTAATCCCATCGCTCTTGCCATGGCCGCACGGGTTTGTACAATTTCTTCCCACCGGTTCACCTGCAGGATAGTAACGTTGTTCTCTTTCTTGTATTGCCCGATCTTTTCCGAAATCTTCATTCGCGATGACAGCTTTTGCATGATCTCGTCGTCAAGATGGTCAATTTGTTGACGTAAAATACTGAGTGTATCCTTAAACGTTTTATTGTCGGACGATACCGTACGGACCACGAGGTTTTCGATGATGTGGCCCAATGCGGCCGGCGTAATTTGTTGTTTGGCGTCACTCCAGGCGGCATCGGGATTAATGTGACTTTCGATCATGAGCCCGGCCATGTCAAGGTCAAGGGCCTTCTGTGCAATCAGAGCAATGAGGTCGCGGTTGCCCGAAATGTGGCTAGGGTCACAAATGATTTCGAGATCGGGAATCCTGGTTTTTAATTCAATGGCAATATCCCACATGGGGGCGTTGCGGAACGGACCCTTTTCAAACGAAGAAAAACCACGGTGTATAGCAACAAGTTTAGTGATGCCGGCACGATTGAGACGTTCCAATCCGCCGATCCATAATTCGAGATCAGGGTTAACCGGATTTTTAACCATGACCGGGATATCCACACCTTTCAGCGCATCGGCAATCTCCTGAACGGAAAAAGGGTTTGCCGTTGTTCGCGCACCAACCCAAAGAATATCAACTCCCGCTTTCAAACATGCTTCGACATGGGCAGCCGTAGCCACTTCCGTGGTGACTGGCAACCCCGTTTCCCTTTTGGCTTGGATAAGCCACTGCAAACCGATATCACCCGCGCCCTCGTATTGCCCCGGCCGGGTCCGTGGTTTCCAGATACCGGCACGCAGAGCATGTACTTTTCCCGTAGCGGCAATCTGTTTGGCTGTGGCAACCATCTGGCTTTCTGTTTCTGCGCTGCAGGGGCCGCTGATAATCAACGGACGATTTACTTTCATCCAGCTTGAAATCGGTTGAAGTTCTAATCCTTTCTTACTCATGATTCACAATTTTAACATTTCTACTATCCACGGTCTTTGAGATTCAAAGTTCCTTCAAAAACCTTTATTTTTTTACCTTTCCAGCGACGGGCCTTGGTGATTTTCGTTTTTATTTTTCAACTCTATACCCTCCAGCACTCTTCTTATTTCATTAGCGCTCGTCATGATGCGGTGAATTTCCCGGGTATCATGCTTCATCAAGTGATAATGAAACCGCTGCAAGTGCATAATGTATTCCAACAACGCCTGACTTAAATATTCAGAATTTTGCTCAAATATCGGCGCCCACATGTCCGGCGAGCTTTTGGCCAAACGAACCGTGGAGGCAAACCCTGTGCTAGCCAGTTCGAAAATATTCTTCTCGTCTTTTTCAATATCAAGAACCGTTTGTCCGAGTAAAAATGAACTCACGTGAGAAAGATGAGAAACGTACGCCACATGCTTGTCGTGATCCTCAGGATCCATGAAGATTGTTTTCATTCCTAATGCCTCGAACACGGCTTCCGCGATCGTCAACGCATGGCCGGATGACCTCTCCTTCTCGCAGAGAATATTTGTTTTACCGTCGAACAATCCCTGATGAGCAGCCTCCGGCCCCGAATTCTCGGTACCGGCCAGGGGATGAGCGGCCACAAGTTGAGCTCTCTTGGGATGACCCGATACAGCCTTGCAAATCTGACTTTTGGTGGAACCGACATCAATGACCACTGCGTTCGAATGCACACGATCCATCATCGAAGGAAGAAAGGCGCACATAGCGCTGACCGGAATAGCAACAATGACAAGGTCGGAAGATGCCAGGGCTTGATCTTCAGATTCAATTCTGTCCACCAACCCTAGCTCTACCGCTTTGCGAGCGTGCTCCGGACGTGCATCCAACCCCACCCATTGAGAAGCTAACCCGGCTTTTCGCAAATCAATAGCCATAGAACCCCCGATTAATCCCAATCCAATAACCGCGATTTTCATGACTCCATTTGAGATTTAACGGTTGGCCCCTGTAACTTCGGGGCAATTCTTTTAGCCGTGAATCGAGCAATCCTCGCTCCTGCTTCGTTCAGTTTCTCCACTGGGCAACACAGGGAAATTCGTATAAACCGCGTTCCTGCTTCTCCAAAAATGAAACCCGGCGTAATAAAAACTTTGGCTTCATAGAGAATTTCATCCACCCATTTTTCAACATCCGCTATTTCTTCAGGGGCCTTTGCCCAGACGAATAATCCGGATTGATGAGGTGAATACGTGCACCCTAATTCATCCAGTATCGTGCAAGCCGCTTCTTTTCTGGCGCGATACGTTTTATGGAGGGCTTCAAACCACTCCTTGCCATTATTCAATGCCTCCACAGCGGCGTGTTGCAGCCCAAGGAACATACCCGAATCCATGTTACTCTTCACCCGTAGTACGGCATCAATGTATTCTTTCTTACCGGCCACCCAGCCTATTCTCCACCCCGCCATGTTGTGCGATTTGCTCAGGGAGTTCAATTCCAGCGCAACGTCCTCCGAACCTTCAATGGAGAGGATGCTAAGCGGATCATCATTCAAAATCAAACTGTAGGGGTTGTCATTGACGATCAGAAAGTGATTTGTTCTGGCCAGGTCCACCAATTCTTTTAACTCCTCGCGGGAGGCTACTTTTCCGGTGGGCATGTGTGGAAAATTTACCCACATGACTTTTATGTTCGATAAGTCTTTTTTCCTCAATCCGGAAACATCAACACCCCAATCCAGGGTTTCTTTCATTTCATAGGTGCGGATTTTAGCACCGACCAGTTTGGCGACTGAAGCGTAGGTTGGATATCCCGGATCCGGGATCAGTACTTCATCTCCTTCATTGACAAATGCCATGGCGATGTGCATGATTCCTTCTTTTGACCCCATCAACGGTAACAGCATTGTCTCGGGATCCAATGAAACATCGTACGTCCTTTTGTAAAAGGAAGCGATGGCGTTGCGCAATGCCGGCACGCCTTTATAATTTTGATAGCCATGGTGGGCAGGATTTTTTGCCGACGCGATCAACGCCTGGATGGTATTATCAGACGGGGCAAGGTCGGGGCTGCCAATGCCAAGGTTGATCACTTTCACGTCAGGCGTATCCAGGCTTCTGACCTCCGTCAACTTTTTGGAGAAGTAGTATTCCTCCACATTCGCTATCCGGTTTGCTGTTTGAATTAACTTTTCCATGCTTTTTCGGTTCGAATTTCCTTCCCTACTTGTACTCCAACTTTGCTTTTTTGTATTCCCCCAATATATTCAGGTTTCGCACCCGGCGAAGCACATGATATAGGGCCGTATCATAATTCTTCCTACTGGTCCATTCTACATCAATGTGGATCTGATACTCACTGGGTTTACCAATGATCGGGATTGACTGGATCTTTGTCAGATTAATCCCGTTTTCCTTAAAAGTCATCAACGCATCTGCCAAGCTCCCCACTTCGTTGGCCACTTCAAAGTAAAGAGATGCTTTGTTGGTATCCGTTGCTTCGTTGGTTCTTCTTTTGTTCCGGGAAAGAATCAAAAACCGGGTGAAGTTCTTCTTGTGCGTTTCTATACTTTTTTCAAGGATCTGAAGGCCATACTTTTTGGCTGCCAGCTCATTGGCGATAGCCGCAGTATTTTTAAGGCCCTGATCGTTGATCTTCCTGGCCGATAATGCCGTGTCACTGCTTTCTCTTATCTCAATACCCTTTAACTTGTGTAAAAATTCCGAACATTGCCGTATCGCCATCGGGTGGGATTCAATCGTGCGGATATCTTCCATTTTCACCCCGGGTAAGGCCAGAAGGTGCATATGGATAGGAAGGTAAATTTCGCCCACGATGGAAAAATGAAAATCCTGAAGTAGAAAATAATTAGGAAGGATACTGCCGGCAATAGAGTTTTCAATTGCCATAACAGCAAAATCTGCTTTTCCCAACTGAAGTGTTTCACATAAAGCATGAAAAGAAAGGCATTCCACAGTCTCTATCGGTTCGATAAAATAAGAAAGCGCTGCCACTTCGTGAAAACTGGTAGCAATACCCTGAATCGCAACTCGTATTTTTTTCTTCTTACTCATTTTTCATTCTTAAACCTTTTACTCTCCTCCAAAGGCCATCCCCTCACCCGCTCTGACGAAGAGCACACCGAGCCTCGGCGCAGGTGAGGCCAAATAAAAAGTCCCGGCTTTTACCGGGACTTTTCAGAGGTTCTTGTTTTATTTTTATCAACAAAATGCTCTTGATAAGTCCCGCACAGACCTAAGAAAGTAGTAAAAGTAAAAGCCTTTGTTGATCATAATTACTATTCAGTCACCTAAAGAAAGATGAAAATTTTCTTTAGAACAACAATTGGCTTAAAAGATTTCAAAAAATGTCCATACTAATCCTACTTCTATGGTACTCCCAAAAGAGTCAGATGCCCTCCGAGGCCAGGCGGGCCACGCATTCGCGTCGATGGCTGGATTATTTCTCACCCGCAAACCCCTGCTGGGGCCGCGAAAAAATCAGGCCATCTCCGCGAATGCTGAAAGTTTTGGGCCGCTACAGCCTTATAGACTTCTTCAACAAAGTGGTTCCCTGACAACATGACAAAGAAGTAAGACTAACTATTGTTAGCTTCGGGAGGCACCCCTCGAGAGGTTGTGAGTTAAATCCTGAATCCAGTATCTTTACTTTCAAATACCATCCTTATGAAATATTCCCGTCAGCTCCTGATTATTGCGCTCATTATGCTCGCTGCCTGCGGAAAATCAAAAAAAGACAAAGCGAAAGAGAGTGCCGCCGGGGACTCCTCAAATCAGGCACTTTACAATATGGTTATGGATATCCATAATGAAGTAATGCCAAGGATGGAAGACATTTATAAGCTGAAGAAAAAACTACAGGATACGCTCGCCCACACCACCGCCATAACTGAAGAACAAAGACTTAAGCTGGAAAAAATTATTTCAGGCCTGGATTCAGCTAGCAACGCCATGATGGATTGGATGCACAATTTCAATCCCCTGCCTGATTCCGCTGATCAGGAGAAAGCCCGGGAATACCTCGAAACTCAAATGGAGAGCATTAAGAAAGTCAGGGAGCTAACCAACGAAATAATAGAAAAAGCAAAAGAGCAGTCGGAGAAAAAATGATTTTGAAAGTCTCGTGGCCGACCAGACCCGGTGAACCCGACGATCAATGCACTTTTTGTCTTTTAGCCACCTTATGGTGGAGCAATTTAATTTTCTCGCCCTCCTTCAAAGCCCGGCTTTTTTGCTCCAGTCGCAGATTGTAGCGGATCACTTGCCAATATTCGGCACCATACTCCACAAAAATCTCCGAGCCCGCAGGAATATCCCTATAGGCTGTGATGTAACACCGTTTTTTATGAACGATATATTCGGCATTTGTCCAGATTCCCTTGACACGGGTAACTCCTTTTGCATCATTGGCAAAACGCGCCAGTGCTTTTTTATAATTCCATGCGTCAATGACATGCTTGCTGTTCACGTAAAATACATACCCATTGCGATCATCCGCCATTTTCTCAACTTCTTTCCAGGTAAGGATTTCGCCGATATACTCCACAATCCGGGTTCCTTTGCCGATGAATTTTCGGGTGAACAATCCCCTCCCGGCACCGGGCAAGGTCGACTTTCTTATGTACAGTTGCTTTTCGAGTAAGGCCATTCCGGATTACCTGCTGCAAAAGCGCGAAGATGCGAAAAAGTCAACAGTCCGCAAGTCAATCGACGGCTTGTTTTTTGATTACATCACGGCAAGGCCGCCCACCTGTCAATGCACGAGAGGTTTTCTCAAATAAACATTCCCGTATTTTGATTCAAAGCTATAGCGTGGGCCTGAGCCGGGTTGGGCCGATACAAACGTGTGAAAATCCTTTTCCTGGGCGCGATCACCCGAAAACTTCACGTCGAGGTTGGTATAGATTTGTCCGTAATTTGTTTCGGCAATTAGTTCGCCGGTCGTGCGCTCCGTCAGGGCAGCATCCACTCCACCGTAAGTAGCTTCCACCGTGAGCGGGCCGGCGAAATCCTTCACTTCCACCATCCCGTACACGGATTCCACACGCGTCTCTATATTGTGAGGCACCTTTATTTCCAATAAAATGTCGATGTCGACTCCACAAGACATCATATTGTAACCCTTTCCATTTTGGTCTGCAAATTTATTGTAGTCGGCCTTGCTTTTAAAAACCGTCTTTTGACCGTCGCGGACGAGGGTAATCCGTTGGGGCAAATTTTTCATATTGTGTATTTCATTCCTGATATGCACGTTGTTGCCGGATGTCGACATTTGTAATTCAAACGCGTCATCATTTTCGCCGCCGTTAATGCTTACCATTCCCTGAATCGAAACCTCATTTTTATCCCATGTGCTGACGCGGATGAGTTCCGGATAATCAAAGTGCATGTCAATCGTTTGACCCGGTTGAACCGGAATAGATTTATCCACCGATGTCTGCGCCGCTAACGTTGATCCGATGAAAATGAAAGGAAAAATAAGTGTAGTCTTCATACTAAATAATTTACTGTCAGTTGGCCAGCCTTTATGGTTTGATCTATAATCGCAAAGGCGGATACCTGTTAATTTTTTCTAAGGTAAACGTTGCCGTGCGTAGAGGACAACGAGATGTCCAGCCCTCCCCCATTGATCTTCCCCATCACGTTGTCGCTGAGTTTGATCATGCCGCCCGATCGGTCCAGGTCAATCTTAAAATCCGGGTCAACAAAGATCTCTCCGTGTACGGTGCCTAATTTCAAGTTGGCTTTAGTCCCCATCGGAAAAGAGACATCCACATGGCCGTGTACGGAAGCGATGGCGATCGGATTTTTCAGGTTGGGTCCAAAAGATCCTTCAATCTCACCGTGAACCGTTCTGATATTTACCGATCCGGTAACATTATCCAGGAAAACACCTTTGTGTATCGTAGAGACTTCAATGTCGCCCTCGACATTCTTAAATTTTACATCGTCTCCATTAGGTGACGTTTGTGAGTACCTGACTGCGACGCCCCTGGGTACCATGATTTTAATCTCCGGACCATCCATTTTTTTCATTTGCCGGACTTCAGTTACCGTTCCCTTGTCAATCACCGAAAGGCCGATCCCGGTGTTGTCCTCCAGTCCCAGGCTACTGACAGCCCTCAACCCTTTGGATCTTTCATCCTGTTCGCGGTCGTGGCCGCGCGAACTGAATACGATCTCGGCTCCGTTGTAGCCTTCAATGCTTACATTGTTTACTTCGTTGATTTCAAGGGTTCCCGAACTTTTAGTCACTTTATAATCCTGGGCTTTTACAGGACTTATGCAAATACACGCCCAACCGGTCAGGAAAATGATTTTCGTTTTTGTTTTCATGTTGCTTAATTTTTCAAGTTATTTTATTAGCGGGCGTTCTTCCCGCCCGATTATTTCTTTCGCAGGTAAACTTTTCCATAGTTGGAACTAAGATCGATATTGATACCCCCTCCATTGATTTTACCGCTTATCCGGTCATTGTACCGAATCATGTCACCCTGTTTTTCAATTTCAATTTTAAAATCCGGTGATACATAGATCTCACCGTAAGAGGTGCTTAATTTTAAATTGGCTTTGGTCGCCACCGGCAGTGTGACATCGACATATCCATATACGGAAACAATTGAAATGGGGTCTTTTATGACCGTTCCAAAATCAGCCTCCACATGCCCATATACTGTTTTTACCGTTGCCGGTCCGGAAATATTTTCCAAGTCGATACTATTGTAATTAGCAGACACTTCAATTTCATTTTCCATATTCCGGAATTTGACATCGCCTCCATATTGCGATTCATACGAGAATGAAACGATTATTCCTTTAGGAACCTGAATCTTGACATTCGGAGAGTTGGTCTTCCTGAGTTGACTTACTTCGACCACATTCCCTTTATCGGCCACATTTATTCCCAGGCCCGTATTATCCTGCAAGCCGGAGCTATTGATAGCCGTCAATCCCTCCGCCCGTTCATCTTTTTTTCCATCGTGATCGGTAGAGGAAAAGACGATCTCATTTCCATTGTACCCCTCCACCGTTACACGTCCGATGTTGATCTCCAGCCGTCCCGTACTTTTAGCTACTTTATATTCCTGAGCCTGCGCCCATCCGTGAAGCATCAACGCCGCGGCTATTATCATTCCTGTCTTATTTTTCATTTTTTTATTTCTTTTTTATTTATAAACCTATTAATAACGCTTCTCATGAAAGTTTCAATAATCCAAAATACGCCTCGTCTTTGACCGCCTTCATGGTCTGGACATCATCTGCGATCTTTTCCAGATCCTTTACGACACTCTTCTCCTTCATCCTCACCATCAGCTGGATCAGAGCAATTTGTACGACCGGATCCTTTTGCGTAGCGAGCGAAGCGATCAGCGCCCTCCGCACATGTTCCTGCTGATGAAATTTTTCCAGGGCATCCAATGCCGCCAGTCGTACATTCGTGTTGGGATCTTCATTCATGGTCTTTACCAGAGCCTGAACAATTTGATCATCCGTTCTTTCCATATGGAAAGCCGCCGTTGCCCCCAAAACCCGTTGACTCGCCGACTGCTGGTTATCCAGCATCGCCATCATAATTTGTTTGGTGGACTCCATTTCTTTTCTCAACGATTCAAGTTCAGATTGCTGCTGTCTGTTTTTATGTATCCAATAACCGATTCCTACGCCCATCGTCACCAGTATTACCGCGGCAGCAGCGCGATAGAGCACCAAATTGAAGAACACCTGATGTCCCGAAGGACTCTGTACCTCAGCGATTTTCTGTGTTAACACTTTTTCAAACTTTACTTTCAGGGATAGCGAAGGCTGCCACTCGGACGATTGATCCAGCACCATCATGACTTCTTTCAGTTGCTGGTATAACCGGTTTGACTCTTCACTTTGTGCGAGTTCCCGCTCTATTTCTTTCCGCTCCGTTTCACTAAGTTTGCCGTCGATATAGTCGATCAACATTCCTTCTAACTTTTCTTTTTCCATGGCCTCACTCTAAATCCCCTCCGGAGGAGAGAAATTTTTTTAGTTTAGTAACTGGTGTGTATACTTCGTTATGTTCTTTCCAATTGAAAATAATGTTCCCTTAGTTTTGCGATAGCCCGGTGAACTTTGACTTTGATATTCGCCACTGTTGTCTCCATAATCAAGGCAACTTCTTCGTATTTCATATGTTGGAACCGTGTGAGCACGAGCAGTTCACGCTGGTGGTCGTCCAACAAAGCCATGGAGCGGTGGAGGAGTCGTTCGCGTTGCGCCTGTTCTTCGCTTTCGTCATGATCGGCTATACGGTCACTTATTTTTTCCACGTTGATGAAATTTGAATGCCTGCTCTTATTGGCCTGATAGTGATCCGAGAACCCGTTGCGGGCCATTTGGTATATCCAGGATTGAAACTTCAACCCATCCTTGTAGCTGCTCCGGTACTTGATCATCCGCAAAAACACGTTCTGGGTCAGGTCTTCGGCCAGGTCGCGGTCCATAGACATGTGCGCCAAAAAGTTGAAAATGCGTTTATGATACCGTTCAAAAAGCAAGGATGCCTGCTGAAGATCGCCGTTTTTTACAGCCTTCATGATCATTTCATCTGTCATCCGATGCTTTTTATTCAGTTTCGGGTTAGTTACCGGGGGATGAGGAAAAGGTTACAAATGAAATTTAGGGAGATTAGTTGTTAGTTGATAGTTGTTGGTTGTTAGCCTAATACCCAACAACTATTAACTAATATTGTGAAAACAAACAAAGACGGAATCCGCAAGCAAGCAAAAAAATAAATAAAAATTGATATGCAAAAGATCACTCCGTTTTTTTGGTTTGACAACCAGGCAGAGGAAGCCGTTCAATTTTACGTCTCTTTATTTTCAACTAGAAAAGGTGCTCCGAAAAACTCGAAGATTATAAGTACTGTTCGTTATGACGAAGCCGGGGCGGCTGCCAGCGGAAGGCCTAAAGGCTCGGTGATGGTTATTAACTTCATGCTCAACGGACAGGAATTCGTGGGGTTGAACGGAGGTCCATTATTCAAATTTACCGAGGCTGTTTCGTTTGTGATTAATTGCAAGACGCAGAAGGAAGTGGATTACTTCTGGGACAACCTATGCAAGGGCGGAGAGCCCAGCATGTGCGGGTGGCTGAAGGACAAGTACGGTCTGTCGTGGCAGGTCGTTCCGGTAACTCTTGGTAAACTGTTGTCGAGCAAGAATGCTGAAAAATCCAAACGCGCAATGGAGGCGATGCTTAGGATGAAGAAAATTGATATTGCGGTTTTGAAAAAGGCGTTTGATCAAAAGTAGGACGACTTATTTGAAAAAACTCCTTTCGTCTCCGCAGAATCCCGAGGCGGATATTGCGGAGACAGGAGTATTACGGTCAATCTAGGTCAGCTGCAGTTCCGTTCCAAGAATAGCCCTCGCTTGAGCGAGGTGGTCTTGTGTGAGACCAATCAGAGGACTTGTGATAATCAAATGCTCCTTCAATCCTGGCGGGAGAGCGTGAAGAGAATTGTCGTCATCAATTATGATGAAATCTTTACCTATAGTATGGATATCAAACCAATCTACAAGCTCGTCTTTTCTCTTTCGGAAATTATCTGAGCTTAAATAACTCAGCGAATCGATTTTGATACCTCTTCTCTCAAAAATCTTTTTCCATTCTTCCAAAGTAAAACGCGATCTGTGAGAAGTGGTCAAAACCACCTGGGTATCTTTAGATACCATGCGCTTCAACGTTTCAATGGCTCTCGGACTAAACATAGGAAACCCATCCTCCAGATTTTCCGGAGTTTTCCAGCTTGCACCTGAAACCATTACGCCATCTATGTCTAGAAAAACGAACATCTCGTAAAGATACAAATTATCTTATGCAATAAGTTTCATTAGCTTTTCAAGGGGCATTTCGTTGTAGTAGGCATCCTGTTCGTTAAGCTCTCTTTATGTGATCCTGCGTGTCCCAATCCTCATCAACCAATTCGACTAATTCCCACTTTGTTACTTTTTTTTGCAGAAGTGAGCGGACATTCCACCATTTCAAATTTGACTTCTGCAAACAATGATGCCAAATATCTGTGGTGACCGTTTACAATATTAGATTTTTCTGCAACCTGGATGGTGTCAAACTTCAGACCTATTTTCATCTTCTTATAGATTCTCCGAACTATCGGGAAACTTATTCCCTTCTGTGATGGGTTGAGTTGGATTTTCCCACCCTTCAACAGATCTAATAGCTCGTCTTTGTTCATAGTTCTTAGTTTTAGTCCTCGCAGTATCCATGTAATAAACGTTTCGGAACTCTGAAGCTCCTTCATGCCATACCATCTCGACCCCTGCAGAGATGTAGCCCGAAGTCATATCGCTGTAAGGTCGCGTAAAGGTCGCGCTAAGGTCCCGTTAATGTCGCTGAAGCGACGGCTTATCCAAGGCAGGTATGGCAGCAAGAAGAGTATAATTGGCACTGATTCGTTATGCTGCTGTGCTTGCGCCAAGGTAGCAATTCATGCTTTATGGCCAAGCTAAATTGATTAATTAAGCACTTTCCGAAGCGTGACGACGGTGAAAAGCCGCGCAAACGGAGAACACATCAGAAAAACCCGGGCGAAATTTGATCTTATGCATTGAGAGGATTCCGATACAGAAACAATGCAAATAATATCCTTGGGAAACTAGACATAACTACTCTGAAGACCGCACGCGAATATATGCCAAGTTCTCTGCGAGTAGATTTTGCTATATTCAGGTGTTGATGGGGCACGGAAGCGCCAAAAAAAAACAAGTAAGAAACAAACTTAAATTATGACAGAAGGACAAAAATCATTACCAAAATGGATACTTATCGTATCAGGATTTTTTGCATTGATGGAGGTTATGGTAAGCGTATCATTATGCTTTTCACCGCAATCAGTTGTGCATACCGTTGACCTTAACGCAAAAGGCGTTGACTACTTGATTTACATGTGGGCTGCCCGACAATTTGCTCTTGGTTTTATCTTTGGCTTTGCGACATTTAAAAAATCAATTCCTATGCTGACCATTGCCTATATTTTCTTTTTAGTAATGTTTGTTGGCGACTTCTTTACTGGCATTTCACAAAAAGAAAATTCACTTGTCATTGGTGCTTTGGTAATGTGTCTTATTTCTTCAGCATTGATATTTGCAATAAACAAGAGAAAATAATAGTTGTGTTGCATGCTGAGCTGGCGAACTTAACGATATAGCTAAGGAGAGGGTATTTTGGATTCAGTATCCTTGAATAAAAAGATTTTGCTATTATTGCACCCTCATTTAAACCGAGTGCGCATTCCTGCGCACCTGGTTTCATTTTTCGGGGTGTAGCGCAGCCCGGTTAGCGCATCACGTTAGGGACGTGGAGGTCGGAAGTTCGAATCTTCTCACCCCGACTTCACAGGACAAACTGGAATTTTCTCCATTTGTCCTGTTTTCATTTTGCCCAAAATCCGTGTTCAACGAGTAAATAAGGCGTACTGCCTCATTGATGCGAGTAGTTCGAAGTACGAATCCGTCAAATGTTAATTTTTCAGGATACATCGAACTAATGATTTCCCGCTTCTTTTCTACGTCACCACTTTCGTAGATGTAATCAAGCTTTAACAGGTTGACTAAACCCTTATCCAAAAGGTGTTTGATACTCACCTGCTCGTGATCGCATCCGCTTAGTTTCGCCTCCAGCTTTTCCAATTTGCTACCGTACTCTGCTTTCATTTCCCTGAAGTCTGCCGGATCAATCTGCCGGGATGAAAGCAAGTCCCTCGTGTAGGAGATCTTTTCTTCCAGGTCTTTTATTTGAGCCAGGAACTGCTTGCGATCATCCTGAATATGGTTGGTCTGTTCGTTCCACGCTTCGGTTAAGACCAGTTTATACACCTCCATCATTTCAGGTTTTGGAATGTACTTTTTCAACTCATAGACAAAGAGGCTATTCACGCCGTCAGCCCTGAACCTGCAAGTACATCCATCAAAACAGTGATAGTAAGAATAGTATTTGGTATGGCCTTTAGATTGGCTTCCGGTCAGCAGCTTACCGCAATGGGGACAAATGAGAAATCCGCGTAACGGTAGTGTTGCATTAGAGGCGACTTTGAGTTTGTACCGACCTCTTTTTCTTCCGTCTAAAACGTCCTGAACCTCGTAGAACAATGCCTCAGAAATAAGAGGTTCATGCTGCGCCTTAACCAAGCGGCTTTCTTCGTCCTTGTATTTTGGAATAAATATCTTTCCGCAATAAACGGGGTTCCGGATGGCGAACCAGAACAGGCTCTTCGTGCTTGTGAAACCCTTCGTCCTTGCCATTTTAAAGACCTGTTCGGTATTATAT
>Ga0302324_100002006_pt1 | contig 48197 bp, 41 predicted proteins | sample Palsa_T0_1_FD_201949 | JGI IMG/M metagenome (GOLD analysis project Ga0302324, IMG submission 201949) | Peat permafrost microbial communities from Stordalen Mire near Abisko, Sweden - Palsa_T0_1 | ecosystem: Environmental > Terrestrial > Soil > Palsa > Peat permafrost | place: Sweden: Abisko...
GACTGGCGGCTGTGCGGGCAGCTGTCTCGCCTCCTGGTGGATGGCTTCTTCACCGGTGCGGCGGACGACTCGGTGCTGTTGCCCACCAATCGGCGCATCGGCCCGGGGCGAATTGTGGTGTTCGGGCTGGGGCGACGCGAGCGGCTGTCCGACGGGCCTGCGCTGGGGGCCCGGCTGGCGGCGGCGGCCGCAGTCCTGGACCGGGCGGGCGCGGTGTCGGTGGCGCTGGAGGTGCCCGGCGCGGGTCGACTGGGCGACACCGAGCGCGTCCGAGCGCTGAAGACGGGCTTCCTTCCGGGCTTCCATGGCCGCCACCTCTCGGTGCTCGGCGACAAGGCGCTGGGTCCGCTGCTCGGTGCCTAGAAGAGGACACGGGGAGGGCGGCATGGCGTCGACGGCTGCACCCACCCCTCCTACACGCTTGGCCTGCGCCCACCTCTATTAGCCCCGGGGGCAGTTTGAGCAGCCCAAAGGGGCGGCGGGGGGCTGGAATTCTTCCCCACCGGTTGCCTACTTTTCCTTCACTGTCGGAATGACGCTCCGGGTGTCCGACGTCATCAGCACGTCCATGCGGCACCCTGTCCTCGGCCAGGCCGTCCTGGCCTTCTGTTTCCAGTTTATTTTCGAGGCGCTGTAAGCGGTTCTGGCCCCAACCCATTTTCGGGGCGGGGGGTCTTCACGGCTTGGGGCACGTGTCTGCTAGCCTGTCCGGGTCTGGCCTGAGGGGAATGGGCTACAAGGTTCTCATCGTCGAGGACTCCGAGGCGTCGCGCGAATACCTGGCGACCGCGGTGGCGTCCTTCGACGGGGCGGAGGTTGTCGCCACCGACCGGGGCTTCGAGGCGCTCAAGCTTTTGCCCCTGCATCGCTTCGACCTCATCATCACCGACATCCAGATGCCGGACATCAACGGCCTCGAGCTCATCAACTTCGTGAAGAAAAACCCAAACTACCGCCACACACCCCTCTTCATCGTCACCGCCGAGGGTCGCGAGAAGGACCGGGAACGGGGGCTGGCGCTGGGCGCCTCGGAGTACCTGGTGAAGCCGGTGAAGGTGGAGGACCTGGTCGAGCTCCTCCGGCGCTACCTCCAGCAACCGTGAGCTCGACCGACCGACCGCTGGCCGAATTCATGGCCGAGGCCGTGGAGACGGCCGAGGCCCTGGGCCGCGAGCTGGTCCGGCTCGATGCCGGCGGAGAGGGCGGCGAGACGCCCCCGGCGGTGCTCAACGCCGTCTTCCGCCACGCCCACTCCCTCAAGGGCCTGGCCGCGCTCTACGGGCAAGGGATGATGGCCGAGTTGGCACACGCCGCCGAGGACCTCCTCGACCGGCTGCGGCTCGGGCGGCTCCGGCTGCGCGAGCCCGTCATGGACGCCCTCAGCGAGGGGGTGGAGCTGTTTCACCGCCTGGCCACCGCCGCCGAGTCTGGCCCGGACGCTGCGCTTCTCGCGCGCTCCAAGAGTCTGCTCGGGCGCCTCGAGCAGCTGAGCCAGGTTCCAGAACGCATCTCGGCGGACCTGCTGACGAAGCTCGAGCTGTCGTCGGAAATTCGCTCGGTCCTCACCGAGTACGAGGAGCACCGGTTGCGGGAGACGCTGAGGCGTCGCGCTCTGGTGTGGCGGTTCGAGGTCCGCTGGGCGCTGGAGGACTTCGACCAGCATCTGCCGGCGCTCGTCGAGCGCCTGTCGCCCATGGCGGAGGTCATCGCCACGCTGCCCGGCCACGCGGTGGACGACCCCACCGCCATCTGTTTCGAGCTGCTCATCGGTTCGGCAGCCGGGGAGGAGCGTCTCGCCGCCGCCCTGCTGCCGGACGTGGGCCAGCTGACGGTGGTTCCGGTGCGCAAGCGTCGCGCGCGGGTGGACCTCGCCCAGCTCGCCGGGCGAGAAGAGCGAGGGGCCGAAGCGGAGCCGGACCTCGTTCCCGCCGAGGCCGAGGGTCCGCTGCGGTCCGCCAGCCGGACGGTGCGGGTGGACATCGAGCGCCTCGACGCGATGATGAATGCGGTGGGTGAGCTGCGCCTCATCGCCGCCAACCTTCAGCGCCTGGCCGACGGGGCCACGGCGCCCGGCGTCGTCCAGCTACCGCGCGCTTTCGGGGCGGACCTCCTCAAGGACCAGCGGCAGATGGCGCGGCGCCTGGACGCGCTGCAGTCCGGCCTGCTCGATGCCCGGATGGTGCCGCTGGCCCAGGTGTTCGAGCGGCTGCAGAGGCTCGTGCGCCGGGTGGCACGCGAGGCGGGCAAGGAGCTCGACCTCGTCACCCGCGGTGGCGAGGTGGAACTGGACAAGCTGATTGTGGAGGAGCTCTCGGACCCGTTGATGCATCTTCTGCGCAACGCCATCGACCATGGCATCGAGGCGCCCAGCGAGCGCGAGCAGCTGGCCAAGCCCCGGCGCGGGCGGCTGACGCTCACCGCCCGGCCCTCGGGTGCCCACGTCGTCATCGAGGTGCGCGATGACGGTCGTGGCGTCAACGCAGCGCGGGTGAAGGAAGTGGCCGTCGAGCGCGGGCTGCTGGCACCGGAGCAGGCCTTGGACGTCTCCGGCCGGGCTCTGCACCGCCTGCTCTTCAGCCCCGGTTTCACCACGGCGCGCAGCATCAGCCCCCTCTCGGGCCGGGGCGTGGGCCTGGACGTCGTCCACACCAACCTCGCCCGGCTGTCCGGCGTCATCGACGTGGAGTCGGTGGCCGGACTGGGCACTTGCTTTCGCCTCACCCTGCCCCTGACGCTGGCCATGGTGCGGGGCCTCATCGTCCGCGTCAGCGGTCGCACCTACGCCATTCCGCTCAACGCCGTCGTGGAAATTGTGGCCCTGGGTGGGGAGGCCATCCAGTCGCGGGCCGGGCGCGAGTCCATCTCCGTGCGCGGCACGACGGTGCCGCTCATTCGCCTGGCGCGACTCTTCCGGCTGCCCGAGGCGGACCATGCTCGGCGCAACGTGGTGGTGGTGGGGCTGGCACAGGAGCGTCTTGGCCTGGCCGTCGACGAGTTGCTGGGGCAGGCAGACATGGTGACCAAGCCACTCGGGGAGCGGCTGGCACGGGTGCAAGGCATCGCCGGGGTGGCGGACCTCGGCAATCGCCGGACGGTGCTGGTGCTGGACGTCGCTGCGCTCATCGGTGAGGGCCTCGGTGCAGCGCCCGGGGCGGATGCCCGCGCCGCCCTGCCCGGATGACCAAGCCCGCCACAGTGCGCCGCAGCCCGTCGCTCGCCGACCGCCTGCGTGCCTTTCGCTACCAGCCGGACGAGGACGTCTCCTTTCTGTCGGCGCTCCCGCCGCCGACGCACGGGCAGATGCCCCTGGCGCCCGTCGACGCCGAGCTGCGGGAGTACCTTTCCTTCGAGCTCGAGGAGGCGACGTACGCGGTGCCACTCGGTGCCGTGCTCGAAATCTTGCGCGCCCGCCTGCTGGTGGAGATTCCGCGCGCCCAGGCCCCGCTGCTCGGCGTCCTCGACCTCCGGGGGACGGTGACGCCGGTCTACGACTTGGGGCTTGGACTTGGGCTCCGCGAGCACATCCGCAAGGTGGCCGGGCCGCCAGAGGAGTGCGACCCGGTACCCAAGGAGGCGCGAATTCTGGTGGCCCGTACCGCGGCCGGCCCGGCCGGGATGTGGGTGGACCGGGTGCGGGATGTGGTGCGCGTGGCGGCGGCCAGCATCCAGCCCGTCCCTCCCGGGGCCGGGGCGGTGGTGGGACGCGCCACGGCCGGGGACAAGGCGCTCCTGTTGCTGGAGCTGGAGCGGGTGCTGCGGTGACGCTGGCCCGGCCCCCGGAGGAGACGCTCGAGCTCTTCACCTTCTCTGTCGGAGCGCACCGGTACGCCGTGGACCTGGCCCGGGTGGACGAGGTGCTTCCACCGATGGAGGTGACACCGGCCGCGGACGTGCGTGCGCCCGTCCTGGGCTGCGTGCAGCTGCGAGGCGAGCGGGTGCCGGTGGTGGAGCTCCGCCAGTGTCTCCGGGGCGGACCGGCGGAGGAGGGAGCCCGTCCGGGGTTTCTCGTGTGCCGGCTTGGTCGGCGACGGGTGGCCTTCTGCATCGACGGGGTGGGAGGAGTTTTCCGCGTGGGTACCGGCAGCTTGGGGCCACGCCCCACCGACGTCTCGGAGGCCGTGGTGGCGGTGTGGGCCCAGCCGCCGGACGTGCATTTGCTGCTCGACCTCCGTGAGTTGCTCCGGGGCCAGTCGCCGTCCGAAGCGGGGACGGGCTAGAGTCTCCTTCTGGCTTTGGGGACGGTTGCCTTCCGCGCACTGGTGGTGGACGACTCGCTGGCCATGCGCCGGCGACTGGTGGCCGTGCTTCAACACCTGGGAGCCGCAGCCTGTGACGAGGCGGAGGACGGCGCCGAGGGGCTGAAGCGCTTCTCCGAGGCCGACTACGACTTGGTCCTGACCGACCTCAACATGCCGCTGGTGGATGGGTTGAAACTCATCCACCACATCCGCGCCGGCGACCGGCGCCAGGATGTGCCCATCCTGGTGGTCACCACCGAAGCGGGCGAGATGGACCGTTCGCGCGCCATGGCGCTCGGTGCCAGCGCCTACCTCCTCAAGCCCATCCACGCCGCACGGGTCTCCTCCGCGGTGCGCGAATTGCTCGGGCTCCCGTGACGCCTCAGCTCGAGGTGCAGGGACTCGGTCGGAGCTACGGGGACTTCCGGGCCGTGCAGGGCCTGGACTTCACCGTGGCGGCTGGCGAGGTGCTGGGGCTGGTGGGTCCCAACGGCGCCGGGAAAACCACCACCTTGCGCTGCCTGGCCGGCATCCTGCCTCCCACCACCGGCCTGGTCCGCATCGGTGGGCACGACATCCAGCGCCAGGCGGTGGCCGCCAAGCGGGCCCTGGCCTACCTCCCTGACGAGCCGCGACTCTTCGAGTACCTCACTGTCTGGGAGCATCTGAATTTCACCGCGCGCCTCTACCAAGTCGCCGACTGGGAGGTGGAAGGGCGAGCCTTGCTCGAGACGCTGGAGCTCTCGGGCAAGGAGTCGGCGCTCCCGGGCGAGCTGTCGCGGGGCATGAAGCAGAAGCTGTCCATCGCCTGCGGCTTCCTCCACCGGCCAGCCCTGGTCCTGCTCGATGAGCCCCTCACCGGGCTCGACCCGCTCGGCATCCGCCGGATGAAGGAGGCGCTGCGCGGGCGGGCGGAGTCCGGCGCGGCGCTGGTGCTTTCCTCCCATTTGCTGCCGCTGGTGGAGGAGCTCTGCCACCGGGTGCTCATCCTTGCCCGAGGGCGTCAGGTGGCCTGTGGCACGGTGCCCGAGATTCGCACCCAGGTGGGCGCCAAGGGAGGCTCGCTCGAGGACCTCTTCCTGGCCATCACCGGCCCGGACGGGGATGGGCCCGAGCGATGAGCCTGGCCCGGGCGGGTGCCTTCCTGGTTGTCGCCTCGGCCAGAAACCGGGTCCGCGTGGCGGTTCGCAAGCTGCGAGAGCCGCGCTACCTGGTGGGCGCCGCGGCGATGGGGCTCTACCTGTGGAGTCTTTTCTTCCGTCGGGCCCTGAGCCAGAAGCCCGACCCGGACCTCTTGGCCTTGCAGCACGTCAACGGGGTGCTGCGGCTCGGGTTGGTGGTCGTCTTGACCCTGGTCGGCGCGGTGCTGGTGTGGAGCGCCTGGACACTCGGCTCGGACCGGCTGTCCTTCTCCTTCAACGAGGCAGAGGCGACCTGGCTGCTCAGCGGTCCGCTGAGCCGGCGCGGCATCGTCCGTTACAAGGTGGGGGTCGGCCTTCTGCGGACCTTGTTCAGTGCGCTGCTGGCAACGCTGATTTTTCGCCGAGGGATAGCCTCGGCCACGGTGCCCCTCGTCCTCGGGACGTGGCTCGGCTTCTCGCTCCTCTGGCTGCATGGGGCAGCAGCCTCCTTGACGCGCACCCGGTGGAAGCAGGCCGGGGTGTCCCTCTCGCGCCGGGCCATCGTGGGGACGGTGCTCCTCGGGGTTTTTCTGCTGGCGGCGCTTCTAGCGTACCGAGAGGCCAGCCCGCTGCCCGCTCTGGCGGGAGCGACTCGGGAAGACTTCACTCGGGACCTCTTCGAGTGGTTCAAGGCCCTGGGCGATGCTCCGGTCCTCCGCTGGATGTGCGTCCCGGCGCGGGCTTTCGTCGGCGCGGTGTTTGCGAAGGCTGACGCGCAGGCCGGCCAACCGCTCCTCGTCTTGCTCCTCCTCGACGCAGCCCTGCTGGCCTGGGTGCTGTCCCTCAACGTCCCCCTGGAGGAGGCGGCGCTGGCCTCGGCCGAGCGGCGCTCCCGGCTCGAAGCCCGACGGCGTCGGCGCGGCCTGCCGCTTCCCCGGGTGACCGGGACTCTGCGACTGCGCGCAACGGGTGCGCCGGAAGTCGCGCTTGCTTGGAAGAACTGGATTGCGCTGCGGCGGGTGTACGGCACCCGGTTGGGCCTCATCGTGGTCATGGTGGGACTCGGCTTTGGTTCGACGCTGTGGGGGGCGTTTCACCGAAGCAGCCCGGGCGGGGCCGACTTGCGCCTCCTCATCGCCTCGTGCGTGGCTGGCGTCGCCGGCCTCACCGTGCTGCTGGGCCCGATGCTCTTCCGGACGGACCTCCGCGCCGACTTGCGGCGGCTGGACACCCTGCGGACGCTGCCGCTCTCTGGATTTCAGGTGGTCCGCGGAGAGCTGCTGGCCCCGGCGCTCCTCTTGTGCGCCACCCAGGTTGCCCTGCTGGTGTTCGCCTTCGGGTTGTCCGTCGGGGCGGGTGGAGGAGGCTTCTCCTTTGCCGCTCGGCTGTGCTGGATGCTGGGGGCGCTGCTGCTGCTGCCGGCGGCGACGACGGCGATGCTCGTCGTCCAGAACGCCGCCGCGCTCGTGTTTCCGAGCCTCCTCGTCGAGGACGAGGAGAGCGCGCCGAGGGGCGTGGAGGCGGCCGGAACACGGCTCTTGAACCTGGGCGCCTCGTTGCTGCTGCTGCTGGTGGGGGTACTCCCGGGTGCCATCCTCGGTGTGGCCGTCGGGGCGGTGGCCCACTTCTTGGGTCTCGGGCCGTTCGCCTACACCCTCGGCTGCGCCGGGGCGGCCGGGGTGCTCGGGCTCGAAGTCTTCTTCGCCCTGCGGTGGATGGGCCTCGGGTTTGAGCGCATGGACCCGACCACGGCCTAAGCGGCCGTCGTTTCAGAGTGCGCGGACCCCCTGGACCGTGCGACAAGCCGGGGCCGCGGGAGCGCTTTTCCTGCCCGAAAGGAGATGCTGAGCGTGCGATTCTTGCTGCGCCTGCTGGTCACCGCCCTGGCGCTGTGGGTGGCGACCCGGCTCGTCCCCGGCATCCATCAACAGGGCAATGTCGTGGCGTTGCTCGGCGTGGCGGTGGTGTTCGGTCTCGTCAACGCGGTCATCGGCAGCGTGCTCAAGCTTTTCGCGCTGCCCATTACTATTCTGACGCTGGGGCTGTTCGCGCTGGTCATCAATGGGTTTCTTCTCTGGCTCACCGGAGCTTTGTCGCAGTCACTCGGCCTCGGGTTTCAGGTGGCCGGCTTCGTTCCAGCCTTTTGGGGAGCTCTGGTGATTGGCGTGACCCGGGCAGTGCTAAACCTCTTTCTCACCGAGTCCGAGCCACGCGACTGAGTCCAATTTCAAAGGGAGAACTCCAGATGGCAACCAAGGAGAAGGTCGAGAAGCCATTCCTCACCGACGTGCAGACGTTGCGCAAGCGTGCGCGGCAGCACATCGACGAAGGAGCCGTCACTGAGTCTTACGCCGGCGACCCGGTCACCTCGTGCAAGGTGCTGAACGACGCACTGGCGACCGAGATTGTGTGCGTCCTTCGTTACAAGCGGCATTACTTCATGGCCAAGGGCATTCATGCCGGGCCGGTGAAGGACGAATTCCTCGAGCACGCCGGCGATGAGCAGAGGCACGCCGACATGATTTCCGAGCGCATCGTCCAGCTGGGAGGCGCTCCTGACCTTGCTCCCGAAGGGCTGCACGCGCGCAGCCACACCGAGTACGTCGAGGGCGACACGCTGGTGGATATGATTAAGGAAGACCTGGTGGCCGAGCGCATCGCCATCGACAGCTACCGGGAGATGGCCACCTATTTCTCCAAATTCGACACCACCACCAGGAAGATGATTGAGGCGATTCAGGCCGACGAGGAGGACCACGCCGACGACCTGGCGGACCTGCTCGACCGCCTCCCGAAGAATATGTGAGCCTCCGCAACGCTAAGGAGAAATCCGCTCCATCATCCGGGCAAAGGGGATGGTCTCCCGCACGTGGTGCAGGCCACACATCCACCCCACGGTGCGCTCCACGCCCAGTCCGAAGCCGGCGTGGGGCACACTGCCGTAGCGACGCAGGTCCAGGTACCAGGAGAAGGCTTCCTTGGGCAGCTTGTGCTCCTCGATGCGGCCTTCCAGCGTGGCCAGGTCATCCTCGCGCTGGCCGCCGCCGACAATCTCTCCGTACCCCTCGGGCGCCAGCACGTCCATGCCCAGCGCCACCTTGGGGTCGGTCGCATCGCGCTTGAAATAGAAGGCTTTGAGGTCGGCCGGGTAGCGGTGGACGATGACTGGCCGGTCGAACTGGCTGGCCAGCACCGTTTCCTCGTCACCCCCGAAGTCATCGCCCCATGTCGCCGGATGGCCGGCGGCCTGGAGCCGCTCGATGGCTTGGGTGTAGGTGATGCGGGGGAAGGGCGGCTTGACCGCCTCGAGCTTGCTGGTGTCGCGCTCCAGCACACTCCTCAGCTCCGGGGCGTGCTTGTCGAGGACGCGCTCCACCACCGAGGCGATGAGGCGCTCGGCCAGCACCATGTCTTCCTCGAGGCTCATGTAGGCCACCTCCGGCTCTACCATCCAGAACTCGGTGAGGTGGCGGCGTGTCTTGCTCTTCTCGGCGCGGAAGGTGGGGCCGAAGCAGTATGCCTTGCCCAGCGCCATGGCCGCCGCTTCCATGTACAGCTGACCGGACTGGGTGAGGTAGGCATGGCCCAAATCGAAGTAGGGCACCTCGAAGAGCGTGGACGTTCCCTCGCAGGCCGCCGGCGTGAAGATGGGCGCATCGACCAAGGTGAAACCGTCGGCGTCGAAGAAGTCGCGAATGGCCTTCACCACCGTGGCCCGCACCCGGAGGATGACGTTCTGCCGGGCGCTCCGCAGCCAGAGGTGGCGGTTCTCCATGAGGTAGGCCACCCCGTGCTCCTTGGGCGTGATGGGGTAGCCGTCGGTGGCATGGACGACGTCCACCTCCTTCACACCCAGCTCGAAGCCCAGAGGACTGCGCGCATCCTTGCGCACCGTCCCGCGAAGGACGAGCGAGCTTTCCTGGCCCAGGTGGTCGGCCGCGGCGAAGAGCTCCGGGCTGACATCCCCCTTGAAGACCACCGCCTGAACGGTGCCGCTGCCGTCGCGCAGCTGCAGAAAATGCAGCTTGCCCGAGCTGCGGCGGCTGTAGAGCCAGCCGCGCAGCTCCACGTCCTGGCCTTCGTAGCGAGAGATGTCCGCGATGCGGACCACCGGGGGTGCCATGGCGGCGCTGCTCGTAACAGAAGGGAGGGCCTCGAGGCCACCACCGTTGCTTTGCGTGGGGGGAGTCTGCCGCCTGGCCAGAGATTGCACGACCACTGCCCAGGCCATAGAAGAACGCTCAAGCCATGAACGAGCGCTACGAGCCGAAAACCATCGAGCCGAAGTGGCAGGCGCGCTGGGCGAGAGAAGAGGTCTTCCGGGCCGACGCCCGCCCGGCGGCACCGAAGAAGTACGTGCTGGAGATGCTGCCCTACCCGAGCGGCGCCATGCACATGGGGCACGTGCGGAACTACCTCATCGGCGACGTGTATGCGCGCTACTACCGGATGCGCGGCTTCGACGTCTTGCACCCCATGGGCTGGGACGCCTTCGGCCTGCCGGCGGAGAATGCGGCCATCAGGGACGGGGTGCACCCCGCCATCCGCGTCCGGGAAAACATCGAGAGCTTTCGCAAGGAATTCGTCGGCCTCGGCTTCAGCTACGACTGGACGCGGGAGGTGACGACGAGCGACCCGGCCTACTACCGCTGGAACCAGTGGTTTTTCCTGCGGCTGTGGGAACGGCAGATGGTGTACCGGCGGTTCGCCAAGGTGAACTGGTGCCCCAGCTGTCTCACCGTCATCGCCAACGAGCAGGTGAAGGACGGGCACTGCGAGCGTTGCGACTCGGTGGTGGTGGAGCGCGAGATGCCGGAATGGGCCTTTCGCATCACCCGGAACTCGCAGGACCTCCTCGACGGCCTGAACCAGCTGCCCGGCTGGCCGGACCGCATCCTGGCCATGCAGCGCAACTGGATTGGGCGCAGTGAAGGCGTGGAGTGCGACTTCGCAGTCAAGGGCGGCGTGCATCCGGTGCGCGTCTTCACTACCCGCATCGACACCGTCTTCGGCTGCACCGGCCTGGTGCTCGCTCCGGAGCACCCGCTGGTGCAGGACATTGCGAGCGGGCCGGCCGTGGACGCCGTCCGCGCCTTCGTCCAGCGGATGGCCAGCACCCCGCGGGGTGACCGCACCGCGGAGGCGGCCCCCAAGGAAGGTGTCTTCACCGGTGCCTATGCCCTCCATCCCTTCACCGGGGACGAGGTTCCCATCTGGATTGCCAACTTCGTGCTCGCCGACTACGGCACCGGCGCGGTGGGGGTGGTGCCGGCCCACGACGCTCGCGACTTCGCCTTCGCCAAGGCCTACGGCCTGCCCCTTCGACAGGTCATTCGCCCCACCGATGGCCGCTCCCTGGGTCCGGTGGAGGCCTGGCAAGAGCCCTTCACCGAGGACGGCGTCCTGGTGCACAGCGGGCCCTACACCGAGCTGTCCTCGGCCGAAGCGCGTCGGCGCATGGCGGCGGAGCTGGAGCGACGCGGCATTGGCCTGCCCAAAGTCACCTACCGGCAGAAGGACTGGGGCTTCTCTCGACAGCGCTACTGGGGCACCCCCATCCCTATCGTCTACTGCGCGCGCTGCGACCCCGAGCGGCGCGGCATTCCCGTCCCCGACGAGCAGTTGCCGGTGCGCCTTCCGGACATCGAGACCGAGCAGGTGCTCACCGGGAAGGGCGAGCCGCCGCTGGCCAAGGTTTCCTCCTTCGTCAACACCACCTGTCCCCGCTGCGGTGGTCCGGCGCGGAGAGAGGTGGAGACGATGGACACCTTCGTCGACTCGTCCTGGTACTACGCGCGCTACCTCTCGCCGCTGCTGGACACCGCGCCCTTCGACGCCGGGGCGGCGCGCAAGTGGCTGCCGGTGGACATCTACGTCGGCGGGCCCGAGCACGCTGTCATGCACCTGCTCTACTTCCGCTTCTGGAGTCGGTGGATGAAAATTCTTGGGCTGAGCCCGGTCGACGAGCCAGTCACGCGCCTCATCACCCAGGGCATCGTCAACGGGCCCGACGGACGGAAGATGTCCAAGCGCTGGGGCAACGTGGTCGCGCCGAGCAACATCGTCGGGCGCTACGGGGCGGACACGGTGCGCACCTACGTCCTCTTTGCCGGACCGCCGGAGCGCGACTTCGACTGGAGCGACGACCAGGTGGAGGGCGCCCACCGTTTCCTCAAGCGGCTCTGGGCCTTGGCCGCGACGCACCATGCGGCGGCCTCCGGGGCGCGACACGACGGCCCCTGGGTGGGCCGGGCGCTCGACATTCGCCGGCTGGCCCACAAGTGCGTCAAACGGGTGGGGGAGGCCATCGAACGGCTCTCCTTCAATACCGCCATCGCCGGCGTCATGGAATGTCTGAACGGCCTCTCCGCCGTCCAGACGCTGGACACCGAGGCCGAGCGCGCGGCCATGGGCGAGGCGCTGCGCCTTCTGGCCCTGGTGCTGACGCCGTTTGCGCCCCACTTCTGCGAGGAGCTGGCCGAGGCCTACGGAGCGCGCACCTGCACCGTCACCGAGCCCTGGCCGGGCTACGACACGGCGCTCGTCACCGACGACGTCCTTCCCTACGCGGTGCAAGTCAACGGCAAGCTGCGGGCCGAGGTGCAGATGCCGGCCTCGGCCAACGAGGCCGAGGTCCGCGCTGCCGCCGAGGCGGAGGAGCGCGTCAAGGCCCACCTCCAGGGGCGCGCGCTGCGCAAGGTGGTGTTTGTCCCGCGCCGGCTCATCAACTTCGTGGTGGGGTGAAGCCCGTGCGGCGCGCGCTGGCCCCTCTGTTGCTCCTCTGCGCCTGTGGTTACCATTTCACGGCCGGCGGCCCCTCGCTGGCCGGAGGGACCCGCCCCATCTTCGTCCCGACGGTGGTGAACAAGACGTCGGAGGCCGGGCTGGACGTCGTCTTCACCGAGGCGCTCCGCGAGCAGCTTGGCCGCACCGGCCTTTTGGGCGGCGAGAAAAGCCCAGCCCACCTCGATGGAGAAATTCTCGCGGTGAGTGCCGCGCCGGCCGTCCTGGCTTCGTCCAGCGCGGCCCGGGCGAGCCAGGCTTTGAGCTACCGCGTCAACGTGGTGCTCATGGTGAAGCTCTACCGTGGCTCGGAACTTCTGACGCAGACGGTGGTGAGCGGGTCCGAGGACTACCTGCAGGGACAGCGCCCGGACATCCTGAGCGTCGAGTCCAACCGGGTGGCGGCGCTGAAGCGGCTGGCCGTGGCCCTGGCCCAGGACGCCTACGTGCGGCTGGCGGGGGGCTGAGCGCTGGCCAGCGCCCGCGCCAGCCGGGAGATGCGGCGCGACGCGTTGCGCGGGTGCAGGACGCCCTTGCTGGCCGCGCCGCTCAGCATCTTCATCGCGTCGCGGAGCGCTTGCTGCGATGCGGCAGGGTCCTTGCCAGCAAACGCCGCTCGCGCCTGCTTCACCACCGACTTCACTTGGGTGCGCACCGACTGGTTTCGGGCCCGCCGGACGACGTTTTGACGACTTCGCTTCTCGGCTGACTTCGTATTGGCCACGTCCGCTCCCAGGACAGCTCAGAAAGGGTGCCCTCCCTACCGGACGCTGGAGGGGGCGTCAAGCAGAAGGCCAGGAGTCGCGCGTATTCAAGGCGCTGCTTGTGGAGAAACCCATGCCACTGTCCGTCTAACCCTGCGGGAGAAGAGGCGGCGGTGACGTGCTGCACGAAGCGGCACGCCCGCATGCACGTCATACCGTCGCCTCACCGCTGTCACCTCCCACAAGCTTCCCCCCAGGTTTCAGACAGGTCCTGTGGGAAGCCTAAACGTCGTGGGCCAAGGTAGGACTTCTCACCACCACCGAAGCGCCCGGGTCAGAGAAGACGCAGACTCCGGCCTCGGACGGGTGCAACGTTCCTCCGGCCTCCCGCACGGCTTTGGCCAGTGCCTTGGCGTCCACCGGACGCTGGGCCTCTAGCGCAAGCGGAGTCCCCACTGTCCCAGGAACGAGACTCAGCACGACACCTTCGGCGTCGCAGCGGACGCGCGGGCCGTCGAGGGACACCGTCCAGCCGAGGAGCGGTCCCACCTTCGTCCAGAAAGCCGGCGCCGGGGTGGCCACCGGAAGCGTGAGGCCCATGGACTCGGCCCGCGGTGGATGGATGGGGCGGGGCAGCAAGGCCTCGGAGGCCTTGGCCTCTTCCCAGAGCGCCTCCATCTGGGCAAGTGTCGCCTGGCCAAAGGGCACTCCCCGCTGTGCCAGGCCGCGTTCCACAGCAGAGAAGCGCTCGGTGAAGCGGCGGTTGGCGGCCCTGAGCGCATCCTCGGCGGGCGTGGCCAGATGTCGCGCCAGGTTGGCGAGGCTGAAGAGAACGTCGCCGAGCTCGTGCTCCACCGCGTGGCTGTCCTGGCCGGCCACTGCACGGTCGAGCTCCTCCAGCTCCTCGTCGAGCTTCTGGCGAACGCCCTTGAGGTCCGGCCAGTCGAAGCCGATGCGTGAGGCCTTCTCGGTGAGGCGCTCGGCGCGGAGCAGCGCCGGGGCGGCCGAGGGGACGCCCTCCAGCACCGAGCCCTCGCTCCCCGTCTTCACCCGCCGCTCCTCGGCCTTGAGGCGCGCCCAGTTCGCCAGCACCTGTTCGGCGCCTTGGACTTGGACGTCGCCGAAGACGTGCGGGTGGCGTCGGGTGATTTTCTCGGAAATGGCCTGGGCCACGTCGGCGAGCTCGAACTCGCCCATCTCGCTCGCTAGCTGGGCGTGGAAGACAATCTGAAACAGCAAGTCTCCCAGCTCCTCGCACAGCGGCCGCCAGGAGCCACCGTCCCCGACGCGGTCCATCTCGTCGAGCACCTCGTACGCCTCCTCGATGAGGTAGGGGCGCAAGCTCCTCAAGTCCTGCGCCCGGTCCCACGGGCAGCCGCCCTCCGCGCGCAGCCGCGCCATGATGCCCTGGAGCCGCTCCACCTCGGTGCCGGTCCGTCCCATGAGACTCTCTTTCCGCGCCGGGGGGAGCTAGCACGCAGGAGCGACCGGCGCTCGCTGGTCGAGCAGCTCCAGTGTCTCGGCCACCGTCAGCCGCCGCGTGCCATCGACGAGGAGGTCGTCCAGGCCCTGGCGCGCAAGGTCCACGCGCGCCGGGTGGTGGGCATCGGCCAGAAAGAGGGTGATGCCCCGGGCCAAGAGCTCCTGTTTCAGCCGCTTGAGCAGGTCGCCCCCCGAGACGTCCACGCGCATGGTGAAGGACAGGTCGAGCACCAGCCGAGACAGCCCCGGCGGCGCAGCCGCGATGCGCGTCAGCATGCGCTCCTCCACCGACTCGGTGTTGAAGTAGAGGAGGGGCCCGTTGATGCGCAACACCATCGTCCCCGGACGGCACTGGGCGGTGGGGTGGCGCTCCTTGTCGGCGTAGTGGTCGCCCACCGCTCCCAGCTCCGAGACGCCCGTCGACGCCTCGTCCCGCAGAATGACGGCCAGGGAGAGGAGCGCCGCCAGAAGCACCCCTTGGAGAATGCCGAGGTACACCACGCCGGCGATGCTCGCGCCTGCCACGGCGATGGCGATGGGGCTCACCCGGGCCAGTCGCACAAGCTCGCTCACGTTGAGCAGCGAGCTGACGCTGGCCACCACCAGAGCCGCCAGCGTGGCCCGTGGCAGGTGGCCGAAGACGCCGACGAGGTAGAGCAGGATGACGGCCATCCACCCCGAGGCCACCACCAGCGACAGTGGCGTCCGGGCGCCGGCCCGGGCGTTCACCGCGGACTGCCCCAGGCCTCCGCCGGCGGGGTAGCCCTGGCCCACACCGAGCATCAGGTTTGCCGCTCCGAGCGCCAGGAGCTCCTGGTTGGCATCCACGCGCTCCTCGATGCCCACGGAAAAGGCCCGTGCGGTGGCCATGCCCTCCAAGTAGGCAAGAAGGAAGCAGGCCAGGGCCAGGGGCAAGAGCGTGCGGATGTCTCGCAGGTTCACCAGCGGCAGGGCGAGGTGGGGAAGCCCCAGCGGGACATTTCCCACCACCGGCACCAGGCCCTCGAGCCCGGCGTACGCCGCGGCTCCCATCGAAAGAAGGACGACGAGGAGTCCCATGGGAAGCTGCGGCAAGAAACGCTGTCCGAGCTCGAGCAGGAGCAGGGAGCAAAGGCCCACCCCCAGTACCCACGGCCGTGCCTCGGTGAGATGGCGCACCAGGTGCAGCACGCGCGAAAACGTGTCGTGGCCACCGGACGGGATGCCCAGCAGGTCCGGCAGCTGCGTCGCGGCGATGACGACGGCCGCGCCGAACTTGTATCCGGTGAGGACGGGGTGGGAGATGAAGTGGGCAATGCCGCCCCAGCGCATCGCCCAGCCGGCCAGCGCGAGTGCCCCGACGAGCAGCGCCGAGGCTCCGGCCAGTGCCGCGTACCGGTGTGCGTCGCCGCCGGCCAGCGGCGCCAGGGTGGTGGCCACCACCAGGGAGATGGCCGATGTCGGCCCGAAGGCCAGCAGCCGCGATGTCCCCAGGGCCGCGTAGATGAGGCCACCGAAGAGGTAGCCGGCCAGCCCTGCCACCGGGGGCAGTCCGGCCAGCAGCGCGTAGGCCACCGCGTTGGGGACGGCGTAGGCCGCCAGCGTCGTTCCGGCGACGAGGTCCAGCCGGAGCCACGGGCGCTGGTAGCCTTTGAGCCAGCGCAGGATGGGCAGCGAGTCGGCGAGGCGTCGCATGGGTGTCAAGGGAAGGGCCGGGGCCGAGCTTACCCACCACGCTCCTGGGTTTGTGTTGAAGCATTGCGGTGCGGCGGCGCTCGCCTAGGATGGGTCTCCTCCCGATGTCTCTCACCGGCCTCCGTGGCACCCGCGCGCTTGCGGCGCTCTTGGCCCTGCTCGCCGCGCGACCGGCGGCGGCGCAGGTGGAGCCGCCGCGCCCGGTGGAAGAGCTGGAACAGGAACCGCGGCGTCCGCCGCCGCGAAAGCCCGTGCCTCCGCCGACCGTCGTCCCTTCGCAGCGTGCGCCAGCCCATGTTGTCGAGACGACTGAGCCGAAGGCAGCCGTGCTGCCTGCGGCCCCTGCCGCGCGGCCTCTGGCCCTTCCCATCGTCCCCACCGCGGGAGACCCGGAGCTGCTGGCGACGTTTCGCCGCTGGCAGCAGGCGGAGCGCGATGGCGCGACCCGGGTGGCCGACGCGGCCCGCGGCGACCTGCTGGGACTGCGCGAGGAGCTGGGCGTCTCGGACCTCGAGCCGATGAGCATGGCCATGCTGCGGGCGGCCAGCGAGCGGAGGAGGCGGGAGGACATGCACGGCAGCGTCGAGCTCGCCACCGAGGCGGCCGCGCTCTCGCCGGGCGTGCCGTACGTCTACCTCGGGCTGGCGCGCGCCCAGCTGGCCGAGGAGCCGCTTGGCTGGGGCCGGGCGGCGAGCTCTCTGCGGGCGGCGGGGGTGGCCTTCTGGAACGACCCGCGCTACGCCCGGGCTGCCCTGGGCGACCTGGGGACGGCGCTTCTCTTCGCCTGGGTGGCGACGGCAGTGGCCTTCATGGCGGTGCTCTTCCTGCGCCATGCGCCGGTGCTTTTCCACGACGTCCACCACCTCTTCCCGCGGGCGGTGGGGCGCTGGCAGTCGGCGGCGCTGGTGGTGCTGGCGCTGCTCTTGCCGCTGGTGTTTCACCTCGGGTTGGCCGTCGAGCTCCTGGTGGTGCTCGGGGCCCTCACCCTCTACCTGTCGCTCTCCGAACGGGTGGTGGCGCTGGTGCTGGTGGCCGGGCTCGGGGCCGTCCCCCTCGCCGCGGGGAAGCTGGCCTCGGCCACCGCATTCGCCGGGACGCCGGCCGAGGACGCCTACCTGCTGGAGCGCGGCGGTCTGGAGGCCGCGGCCGGAGCAGCGCGCGTCCGCTCGCGCGCCACCGACCAGCACGCCAGCTTCGGCGAGCTCTATGCCCTGGGACGCTACGAGGGCCGCCGCGGCCACTTGGCGGAGGCCTCGGTGGCCTTCACCAGCGCCTCTGCGCTGCGGCCCTCCGACGCGCGACTGCTCACCCAGGAGGGGAACCTGGCCTTCGCCGCTGGCAACTTCGAGCGCGCCGCGCAGTTCTACGGCCGGGCCAACGACGCGGACCCCGCCTTGCCAGAGGCTTACTGGAACGCGGCCAAGCTGCACCGGTGGCGCAGCCGGGGCATGAGTGACGACGCGGTGGGGCCTGAGCTGGACCGGGCCCAGACGGCGCTGGCCACGGCGGTGCGGCTCGACGAGCGGCTGGGGCAGAGGCAGGACCCTCCTGACGAGAAGCCGCAGATGAACCGCCTGTTGCTCAGCTCGGCCCTGCCGAGGAACGAGCTGGCGGCGCTGGCCGAGGTTCCCGGGCGCGCGGCGCGGGTTCGCTCCCAGGCCGCGGCCGCGCTTCTCGGCGGGCTGGATGCCTCCGCAGGAGCGCTGGTGCCGCTCGGTGTGGCGCTGGCCCTGGTGGCCTTCGGCTTGCTCCGGGGAGGGCGCGGGGTGAGCCACGCCTGCGACAAGTGCGGTCGACCGGTCTGCCGCCGCTGCGACCCGGAGCTCAGCGTCGGGAGCCCGTTCTGTCCGCAATGCGTCAACGTCTTCGCCCGCCGCGGCGTCGTCCCGCCGCTGCTCAAGATGAACAAGGAGATGGAGGTGCGGCGCCACCGCACCCGTTCCAGCCGCATCGCCTATGCCCTGGGGATGCTCATCAGCGGCCTGGGACAAGTCTTCAGCGGGGCCGCCCTGCGCGGCGTGGCGTATGCCTTCCTCTTCCTCTTCGCCGCGGCCTGCGTCATCACCCGGGAGGGGGTGCTGCGTGCCCCCTACGGGCCGGCGCCAGAAGTGCTTCGCCTCTTTCCCTTGGCGCTCCTCGTCGCCGCGGTGTGCTTCTTCTCGCTGCGCGGGCTGTCCCGGAAGGCCTGACGCCATGGCACTCAACGGCACGCTCCGCGACTTCGGCATCGCCGACATCCTGCAACTCATCGCCCAGCAGCAGAAGACGGGAACCCTTCACCTGGAGGCCAAGGACCAGGAGGTGCACATTGGCTTCCAGGACGGCGTCATCGTCCAGGCCGAGAGCACCACCCGGCGCAGGAAGGACCTCTTCGGAACCATGCTGGTGCGCGCGGAGATTATTTCCGAGCAGCAACTGGAGGAGGCGCTGGAGACGCAGAAGCGCACCCTGCAGCGCCTCGGCGACGTGCTGGTGAGTACCGGCGTCATCACCAAGGACCGCTACCGGCAGATGGCGCAGCTGCAATTCAACGAAACCCTCTACCGGCTCTTCTCCTGGAAGAGCGGGACCTACGCTTTCGAGCAGGGAACCGTCCACTACGACCCCGCCGACGTCACTCCGGTGCGGGCCGAGTCGGTGCTCATGGAAGGGTTTCGGATGGTGGATGAGTGGCCGGTCATCCGCAAGCGCATCCCCCGCTATGACTTGGTGTTCGACCGGGTGAAGGAGCTCCCTTCCGTCGCCGCCCAGGAAAGCGTCGCCGCCAGCAATGACCGGCGCGACCGCCGGGGCGACTTCGCCTCCTTTGGTGAGCCGGAGCGGCGCATCTACGCGCTGGTGACACCGGCCCGCGACGTCCGCAAGCTCATCGACCTCTCCTGTCTCGGCGAGTTCGAAACCTGCAAGGCCCTGTGCAACCTGGTGAACCTCGTCTACCTCAAGGCCCTCCCGTCGCTCGGAGACCCGGACCCGCTGCAGGACGAAGTGAGTGTCGTGGACCGCGTCCGCGGAACCCTGGGAAGGATTGCGGTCAGCACCGTGGTGCTGGCCGGACTGGTGCTGGTGGCCGTCAGCAGCAACCTCAACCCCTGGAGTCTGTCCGGCGCGGCGCGCATGGGCTTCGAGGAGTCCGCCGTCCAGCAGGCCGTGGCTCGGGCGCAGGTGAGCCGGCTCGAGGCGGCGCTCGACGTGTACCGCCTGGAGAAGGGCGAGTACCCGCCTTCCTTGCAGGCGCTGGTCGACACGCGGCTGGTCAGTCCGAGCGACCTCCAGTACCCGTGGCGCGACCCCTACTACTACCGCCGGGTGGCCCCCCAGGAGTTCATCCTCTTGCCTCCCCTCAGGTAGACTCCCACGCCGTCAGAGCGCACCTCGGCCCTTGGGGAATGTCCCCGCGGGCCCGGGGCTGCCGAGAAGAAGGAGTGCGTTGGCTGCCTCTCGTCCTGCATCCACTGCTGCGGCCACGGCCAGGGTGGAGTTGCGCGACAGCGACGTCGCCCTCGCGCTCGGTGGCCACCAGGGAGAAAACCTCAAGGTGGTGGAGCGCCGGCTGGGGGTGAGGGTTGGCCAGCGGGGGACGGAGCTTCACCTCTCCGGGCCGCCGGAGGCGGTGGCCTTCGCCACCCGCCTGCTCGAGCAGCTGGAGCGGGCGGTGCGGGCTGGGCGCCCGGTGTACCGCGAGGACGTGGAGCAGGCCATCAAGGTGCTGGGGCGCGACGGAGACGTCGAGGACCTGGCCGACCTCTACGCCGGAGCGGTTCTCAGTCGCTCCGGACGCCAGGTGGTGCCCAAGAGCATGGCCCAGAAGCGCTACCTGGAAGCCATCAGAAGCCATGACATTGTGTTTGGCATTGGCCCGGCCGGGACGGGGAAGACGTACCTGGCCATGGCCATGGCGGTGGCCGCGCTCCAGGAGCGCAAGGTGAAGCGAATTGTCCTTGCCCGGCCAGCAGTCGAGGCCGGGGAGAAACTCGGCTTTCTCCCCGGGGACTTGGCGGAGAAGGTGAACCCCTACCTGCGTCCCCTCTACGACGCCCTGCACGAGATGATGGATGCGGCCCGCGCCACCCAGCTGCTGGAGCAGGGGACGGTGGAGGTGGCACCTCTGGCGTTCATGCGGGGGCGCACCCTCAACGACGCCTTCGTCATTCTGGATGAGGCGCAGAACACCACCGTCGAGCAGATGAAGATGTTTCTCACCCGGCTCGGCTTTCACAGCAAGGCAGTCATCACCGGGGACGTGACGCAGGTGGACCTGCCCGCCGGCCGGCCCTCGGGCCTGTCCCACGCCCAGGCGCTCCTGGCCAACATCCAGGGCATCGCCTTCACCACCTTCACCGAGGTGGACGTGGTGCGCCATCCACTGGTGCAGGAAGTCATCCGTGCCTACGCCCGCGACGAGGCCGCGGCCCAGGGGCGGCGGACCGAGGAGGCGCACCCGGCGGCCTCTCCCGAGGCCCAGGGAGGAAGCACCGGCACGCGGAAGCCTTGAGACACCTCATCCTCCCGGCCTAGTTTCCCCCGACAGCGGACTTATGCCTCCTCCCTCCTCACCGAGTTCCACGCCGGAGGCCCCGCCTCCAGACGGGCCCGAGGGCGCACAGCGGACGACGCCCGCGCTCTCGTTTCTCCTCCTGGTGGTGGTGTCCGCCGCCGCCTCGCTGGCCATCACCCGCGGGCTCACTGCCCAGGCCGTTCCGGAGCTCCAGCCCTCCGACGTCGGGAAGCCCTTTCAGAGCGTCAGCCCGGCGGGACTGAAGGCCGCCCGGGACTATGACGTCCTCGACCAGGGACGCACCGAGGTCCGTCGCGCGGAGGCCCGCTCCAGCGTGCTGCCCGTGTACGACTACAACCCCGGCGTCCTGGCCGAGGGGCGCCAGGCAATTCACCGCGCGTTGGCCGAGCTGCGCGCCGCACTCTCGCGTCTCGAGCCGGACGTGCGGGCGGCCAGCCGGGCCAGGCGCCCGGGGACACCCGAGGCATCGCTCGGCTTGCTTGCGGCGCGCGAGGCGCTGGAGAAGCGCCTCTTCCCCCTGGACGATGAGGACTTCTCGGCCCTGGTCCAGGCGCGCGCCTCCCGTGAGTCCGAGGAGGCCTCGGTGGCCCTGCTCGAACACTCCTACCTGAGCCCGCTGGTGGCCTCGCGTGAGGAGCTGGGGAGCGCGAGCGCGCTGGCCGTGCGCCAGCTCGGCGAGGGAGTGGAGCGCATCACCTCGCCGAGCGCCCCGGCGGTGCTCGACGTTCGCGAGGCGCGCGCAGAAATGGAGCGCTACGCCTCGGTGCCCGGAAACCTGTTGCCCGACGCCCCGCCGGCGCTGCGGCGCGCCGTGCTGAGACTGGCCAAGCGGCTCGTGCGTCCGGACCTCACCGTCAACACCGCCGAGACGGAGGCGCGCCGGACGGCGGCCGGGGCGGCGGTGAAGGACGCCATCATCCAGGTGAAGCGGGGACAGAAAGTCATCGGGGACGGAGACCTCGTCACCGAGGACCACCTGCGGCTGCTGGGGGCGATGCGGGCGCAGAGTGACCAGCTGGACCGGGCGCAAGTCCAGGTCGGCGCCATGGCGGTGGTGGCGCTGCTTCTCTTTGCGGCGTGGGGTTTCCAGCGCCGGGCCTTTGGCCAGCGCCGCCGCCCCTCGCGGCGGGACGCGCTCCTCTTGGGCGTCCTGCTGGTGGGGACACTCGCCGGCTGCCGGCTGTGGATGCTGGTGGCGGAGGCCTTGCATGACCGCTCCGGCCGCATCCCCCTGGAGGCGCTCTACGCGGTGATGCCGGTGGCTGCTGGAGCGATGCTGGTGCGCTTCGTGCTCGATGCGCGGGCAGCCCTCTTCTTCGCCCTGGTGGCGTCGTGCCTTCTTGGCGTGATGCTCGGAAACTCCGTGCCCTGGACGGTGTTCGCGCTGGTCGGCTCGCTGGTGGGGGCGGACCACATCGGACGGACCAAGGACCGGGCCGGAATCTTCCGGGCCGGGCTGGCGGTGGGCATCGCCTCGGCCGCGGTGCTGGCCGCCTTCGCGCTCTGCGACGGAAAAGGCACCCTGCGGGACACCGTGGTGACGGCTGGCTATGCCCTGGTGGGGACGGCCATCACCGTGCCGATGACGGTGCTGGCCCTGACGCCGCTGGTGGAGCTCGTCTTTGGCTACGCCAGCGACTTGAAGCTTCTAGAGCTGGCCAACCTCAACCACCCGGCCCTCAAGGAGCTCATCGTCAGGAGCCCGGGCACCTACCACCACAGCATCCTGGTGGGGAGCCTCGCCGAGGCTGCCGCGGAGGAAATCGGCTGCAACCCGCTGCTGGCGCGGACGTGCGCCTACTACCACGACATCGGCAAGGGGAAGAATCCCCTCTACTTCGGAGAAAACCAGAAGGGTGAAAACCCGCACGATTGTCTCGCTCCGGGCATGAGCGCGGTCATCATCAAGCGTCACGTCACCGACGGGTTGGAGCTCGGACGGCAGTACCGGCTCCCGCGGGCGGTGGTGGACGTCATCGCTCAGCACCACGGGACGCGGCTGGTGGGGTACTTCCACCACAAAGCACTTCGCGAGGCCGAGCAGCGCGAGGGCACTCCCTCGCCGGACGAAGCCATCTACCGCTACCAGGGCCCCAAGCCGCAGTTCCGGGAGGCGGCCCTGGTGATGATTGCCGACGCCGTCGAGGCCGCCAGCCGGGCGATGCCCGAGCCGACGAGCGAGGAGCTCCAGGCCCTCGTCCAGCGCATCATCAACGTCGTCTTCAGCGAGGGGCAGCTGGACGAGTGCGACCTCACGCTGCGGGACCTGAACGTGCTCGCGCGCTCCTTTCTGCACACGCTGGCCGGCATCTACCACGCGCGGCCCGAGTACCCGCCGGGCGCGGTGGGCCCGCGCCCGCAGCAGCTCGGGCTGGCCTCGGTGGTGGCCGAGGCGCGAAGGGCTGCCGGCACGCCGGTGCCGCGCCGCTGAGGCATCGGCCCCCCCTTGGAAAAGGGTGGCCCCGGGCGAGCCGGAAGGAGCAGGCTGAGCGGGGCGCCGGCGCGTTTTTCTGTTGGGGAGGCAAGCTTTGCTTAAGGCCGAGATGTGGATTCACGGCACGGCGTTTCAGCCTGAGGAGTCCATCGCCTTCTCCGCCCGCAGGGGCTGGGGCGCCTTCTTCCGCGGCAACCCCAGCGTCTACCAGGCGCCCGCTCAACAGTGGGCCGGGCCGCCCACCGTCACCCACTGGTTTCATTCAGCGTTGCCCACGCCAGTCATCCTCGACGGCGCTCGTCCCCGCCTCACCCGTTTTTTTCTGCTCTACCATGCGGACCAAGCGTGGCTCCGCCAAGTCCACCTCTGGGACGGAGCGCGGCGGCTGCACGGCTTCGACCTCTCCGGTGTGAATGCCACCGGGACGCACCAGCACGAGATTGACGACCTCAACACCTTCCGCCTCGACGAGAGCCGCACGGTGCGCTTCGGCCTGGGCATCTCGGTGCAGGTGGAGTTCCAGCGCGGTCAGCTCTCCAACCTGCAGCTGGGGGGAGGGGAGATTCTCTTCAGCGCAGCGGGCGCGGATTTCGAAGTCTAGTGTCCGGCCCTAGGAATCAAATCGACGTCTTCCTCGAGCACCCCTCCGCCGGGCGCTGGGCGAAGCGCGTCCGGACGCAAGCCGTTGGGCTCGTCCGGGCGCTGGAGCTGCGCGGCGTGGCCCTGGCGGTGACGCTCACCAGCGACCGGCGCATCCGTGCCCTCAACCGGCGCTGGCGGCAGAAAAACCATGCGACCGACGTGCTCAGCTTCCCGGGCGGAACCCCGCCGCCGGGGTGGCCCGGGCCGCTGGTGCTGGGGGACGTCGTCATCTCCCTGGACACGGCCCGGCGACAGGCGAAGCAGCAGAAGCGGAGTCTTTCGAGCGAGCTCGAGCGCTACCTGGCGCACGGAGTCTTGCACCTGCTGGGGCATGACCATCACCGGCCCGCGCCTGCCCGCCGCATGGCGGCGCTCGAGGACCGTCTGCTGGGCGGTCCGGGAATGGTGCGGGCGGTCATGCGCCCTCGGGCTGTCCAGCGCCGCTGAGCTGCTCCTAGGGGTGCTGTGTCCCAAACCGCACGCTCCGCAGGAGACACTTTCTGGTAGAGGGTGCCACGCCCCAAAAAAGACGTGCATGGCCCAAGACGACTTCTACCCAACCCCTGTCCATGTCGCGGCCGCGGACCCGCCGTCCGGGCGGGCGCGTCTGCTCATGCCCCGAAGAGTTGGGCTGCTCGTGCTCTCGGGCTTGCTCGGGGCGGCGGCCTTCCCGCTGGCCTTTCCCATCGGTCCCCGGCACGAGCTGTTTGCAAGCGGCGTCCTCGAGCCGCTGGCCTTCGTGTGCCTGGTGCCGCTGCTGTTTGCGGTCCGGGGACTGCGCACCAAGAAGGCCTTCGCCGCAGGGTTGATTGCGGGCTTCGCCTTCTTCAACGGCACCTTCTGGTGGGTGAACGTGGCGATGACCACGTTTGGTGGGATGCCCAACTGGTTGAGCATCCCGGCCCTGGAACTGTTGATTTTTTACTGTGCCTTCCACTGGGCGCTCGGCGCCTGGGCGGTGCGGACCATGGACGTCCACCTCGGTTGGCCGATGGGGTGGACGGTGGGCCCGGTGTGGATGGCCATCGAGCTTCTCCGCAACTACTCCCTCTCTGGTTTCCCCTGGACGAACTTCGGCTACTCCCAGGCGCGTAACCTCTGGTTCAGCCAGATTGCCTCGCTGGCCGGCGTTTACGGGATTGTGCTTGCCCTGGCAGTGGTGAATGGGGCGCTCTTCGAGATGTTGCGCTGGCGGCTTTGCCACGAACGAGCCTTTCCCCGGGCGCTGGTGGCGGTGGCCGGCTCGGTGCTGGTCCTGGGCCACCTCTACGGGGCTCTCCGGGTGCGGAAGTGGGACGCCCTCATCGCTGCTGCCCCCAAGGTGCGGGTGGCGGTGGTGCAGGCCAACATCGACCAGAAGCTGAAGATGGTGCAGGGGAGCCGGGCCAGCGTCATTCTCGAGCGCTACCTGCCGGCCACCATCGCCGCGGAGGCCGCCGGCGCCGAGCTGGTGGTGTGGCCCGAAGGCAGCTACCCGCTGGCCTTCCCCACCGGCGTGACGTCGGTGAAGGGCGGCGGGCTGGACGGCGTCCTGACGCGCGCCCGGGTGTTGATTGGCGTCGACGTCTACGACCCACGCGACCTGCGCCGGGGAAACGAGAACGCCGCGTTCCTGGTGGGCCCCCCGCTGTCCATCGAGCACCACTACGTCAAGCACCACCTGGTGCCCTACGGCGAGTACATCCCGCTGCACATGGACCAATGGCTCCCCATCCAGAACCTGGTGCCGGGGACGTTCTTGCCCGGCGAGGACTTGAGCCCGGCCTTGCTGCAGCGGCAGGGCGGGCCCCCCATCAGGGTGGGCATCGAGATTTGCTTCGATGCGATTTTCCCGGAAATTTCCCGGGAATTCGTTCTGCGCGGCGCGGACATTCTGGTGAACATGACGAATGATGCCTGGTACGGCTTCTCGTCGGCGAACTTCCAGTTTCTGCGCAAGGTGGCCATGCGAGCGGTGGAGACCGGGCGGCCCTTCGCCCGCGCGGCCAACACCGGGGTGAGCGCCTTCATCGACCCGCTGGGCCGCGTGAGCCAGGTCATCCCCATTGGCCTCACCGAGAGCGACCGCCCCCGGGTGACGCCGGCGGAACTGGTGGGCCCGGAGTGGCGCATCGCGGACCTGCCGTTGCTCACCGAACGCACGCCTTACGTTGTGCTCGGCGACATTCCCGCTTACCTTGCGTCGCTCTTTGCGGCGGTGGGCACCCTGGCGGCGCTGGTGCGCGCCCGACGGGCCCGTCGCCCGAAAACACCAGCTTGAGGAGCAGCATGGCTTTGGACGTGACCGAGCAACTGGCTGCTCTCGAGGGGCGATATGAAGCGCTCCGGGGGAGTCTTTGACGTCGAGCGGAAGCGGTCGCGCATCGCGCAAATCGAGCGAGATGCCTCCCATCCGGACTTCTGGAATGACAACGCCAAGGCCCAGGGCGTCCTGAAGGAGAAGGCGCAGCTGGAGGCCACGGTGGCCAGGGTGGAGCAGATTCGCTCCGCCCTTCTGGACGTCCGGGCGCTCTTCGAGCTCGCCACCGAAGCCGACGACGCTGCCACCCACGCCGAGGTGGACGCTCAGGTGCGGACGCTCGAGGCCACGGTGGAGAAGCTCGAGCTGGGCCGGATGCTGTCCGGAGAGAACGACTCGGCCAATTGCTTCATGGACATCAACGCCGGAGCGGGCGGGACCGAGTCCATGGACTGGGCGGCGATGCTGCTGCGCATGTACACCCGGTACGCCGAGTCCAAGGGCTGGACGGTGGAAATCAACGACTACGTCGCCGGGGAGGAAGCGGGTGTGAAGAATGTCTCCATCCGCGTCGCGGGCGAGAATGCCTACGGCTACCTGAAGGCGGAGACCGGGGTGCACCGCCTGGTGCGCATCAGCCCCTTCGACGGAAACGCCCGCCGGCAGACCTCCTTTGCCTCGGTGTCCGTCTACCCGGAGCTCGATGACGCCATCCTCATCGACATCCCGGAGAAGGACGTCCGGGTGGATGTCTACCGGGCGAGCGGCGCCGGCGGTCAGAAGGTGAACAAGACGTCCTCGGCGGTGCGCCTCACCCATGTGCCCACCGGCATCACGGTGGCGATGCAGAACGAGCGGAGCCAGCACGCCAACCGCGACATGGCATGGAAAATCCTCCGGGCCCGGCTTTTTGACCTGGAACGCAAGAAGCGCGACAAGGCGCGGGAGGAAGTCGAAGCCCAGAAGAAGGACATCGCCTTCGGCTCGCAAATCCGCTCCTACGTGCTCGCCCCCTACCAGCTGGTGAAGGACCTGCGCACCGGCGTGGAGACGGGCAATGTCGACGCCGTGCTGGACGGTGAGCTGGAGGACTTCATCACCGCACAGCTGCTGGGCGTGAAGAACCCGGCGCGGGCCCTGCCCGAATAGCGAGCTCTCCCATGGCCGACGAGACGTCCGACAAGGAAAGTCAGCTCATCGCCCAGCGCCAGGAGAAGGCGAAGGGCTGGCGTGCGCTTGGTGTCGACCCCTACGGGAACGGCTTCCGGCCCGAGCATCTGGCCGCGGACATTGCCCGGGCGAACGCCGAGAAGAGCGCCGAGCAGCTGGACGCTCTGGCCTTGAGCTACACCGTCGCCGGCCGGGTCATCGCCGTGCGCTCCTTCGGGAAAGCCGCCTTTCTCAAGCTTCGCGACCGTTCGGGCGAGCTCCAGGTGCACGTGAAGCAGGACGTGCTCGGCCCCGAATACGAGCGCTTCCGGCTGACCGACGTCGGGGACTTCGTGGGCGTCCAGGGGACGTTGTTTCGCAGCAAGACCGGCGAGCTGACGCTGGCCGCCAGTCACTTCTTGCCCCTCACCAAGGCTATGCGGCCACTCCCCGAGAAGTGGCACGGGCTGGTGGACCACGAGACGCGTTACCGCCAGCGCTACCTGGACCTGGTGGCCAACCCCAGCGTGAAGGAGACCTTCCTTCGGCGGACGCAGCTGGTGCGCTTCTTCCGCGAATTCCTCGACGCCCGCGGCTTCGTGGAGGTGGAGACGCCGATGATGCACAGCCTGGTCTCGGGCGCGGCGGCCCGGCCCTTCGTCACCCACCACAACGCGCTCGACGTGGACCTCTTCCTGCGCATCGCTCCTGAGCTCTACCTGAAGCGCCTGGTGGTCGGGGGCCTGGAGCGGGTCTACGAGATTAATCGCAACTTTCGCAACGAGGGGCTGTCCACCACGCACAACCCCGAATTCACGATGCTGGAATTCTACGAGGCCTACGCCACCTACCAGGACTTGATGGACCTCACCGAGGAGATGGTGGGCTTGGCGGCCGCGCGGGTGACTGGGTCCACCACGGTGAGCTACCAGGGCACAGCGCTGGTCTTCGCCAGGGGCTGGAGGCGCATCGGCATGGCCGAGGCCGTGCGGGAGGCCGCCCCGGCCCTGAGCGACAAGGACGTCCGGGATGCGGGCGCGCTCCTGGCCGAGCTCCGGCGTCATGTGACGGCGGGCGAGGCCGAGGCGGCGCAGAAGCTGAATGCAGGCCAGTTGCTCGGGCTGCTCTTCGGCCTGCTGGTCGAGCCGGGCCTGGTGCAGCCCACCTTCGTGACCCACTTCCCGGTCGCCATCAGCCCCCTTTCGCGCCGGAGCGACGCGGACCCGGAAATTGCCGACCGCTTCGAGCTGTTCGTGGCAGGGAGGGAGATTGCCAATGGCTTTTCCGAGCTGAACGACCCCGCCGACCAGCGGGCGCGGTTCCTCGAGCAGGTGGAGGCCAAGAAGCGGGGGCAGGCGGAGACCATGGACTACGACGAGGACTACGTCCGGGCCCTGGAGCACGGCCTGCCGCCGACGGCCGGCGAAGGCATCGGCATTGACCGCCTCGTCATGCTGCTCACCGACGCTGCGTCCATTCGCGACGTCATCCTCTTCCCGCTGCTTCGCCCTCAGGGCCGATGATGGACCGGCCCATGGACGCAGCTGCGACGCTTGCACTCCAAGGAGTGGCGCGGCCCAAATGGCTCCTGCGCACCCTCGGCGTGCTGCTCGCCGCGGGCGGCCTGGGGATGCTGCTTCTGGCCGTCCACGCGGCGGGAGCTGCTGACTCGCTCCTCTCGGCGCTGGTGCTCCTGGCGCCCGGCTGGGGGAGTCTGGCGCAGGCGGTGTCGGCACTGGCCAAGGCCACTCACCCTGGGCCGCCTCTGGTGCTGGCGCTGCCCTGGCGGTGGCTGCTGGCCGGCGGCCTGGCCTGGGGCGTGGGCTGGGTGCTGCTGGCCTTCAGCGTCCAGGGGGCCAAGGCGCTGGACGAGACGCCGAGTGCCGCGGCCAAGGCCCCCCTCTACCCAGCCCTGGCTGCCTGGCGGGACTTCTCCCCGGGCACCTTCGCCGCCTACGCCGTCGCCATTCTCGGCGCCGAGGTGGTGCTGGTGCTGTTGCAGACGTGGCTCGCCAGCGGCGCGCGCGGGCTCGGCGTCGCGCCTTCCTCGGCCTTCGTCCTCTCACTCTTGGCCGCGACGCTGGTGGCCTTCGCCGGCGGAGCGCTGGGGGCCTCCCGGGCGCGACGGCTGGCGTCCCCCGAGGCCACCATCGCCGTGCTTTACCTCGGCACGCCGCTTCCGCTGCTGCTGACCCTGCTGCCCGCCTTCCCCCGCCTGACCCTGTGGGTGGGCTACCGGCTGCGCGAGGTCACCTACCTTGCCGAACTCCTCGGACGTCCGGAGTTTGCCTACTGGCTCACCTTCACCGTGCTCGTCCTGGCGCTGGCGCTGGGCATCCTCTCCGGCTTCGTCGCCGGCGGCAGCGGGACGCTGGACCTGCGCGCCGGCTTCGAGCTCTTCGTCGCCACCCGTCACGTGCAGGTCTTCCGGCCCCGCCTTCTGCTCGGGGCCTTGCTGGTATTGCTGCTGGGCATCGTGCCGCCGCTCCTGGTGCTGGCCGTGCTGCGGGCGGCCGACGCCGCCGTGGAACGCACGAGAATTCGCGCCCTCGGTTTGAAGGACCCGATGCTCGCTGCTGCCGCCCACCGGGCCTGGGTGGAGAAGGCCCAGTCGGCCACGGCGATGATGACTGCGCTCAGCGTGGGCGGGGTGGGCGTCGGGGTGATGGCGCTGGTGATTGTGCTCTCGGTGATGAGCGGCTTCGAGGGGGACCTCCAATCGAAAATCCTCGGCACCAACGCCCACGTGGTGGTGCTCAAGTACAGCGACAACGGGGCGATGCCCGAATACGCCGAGGTGGTGAAGAAGGTGCAGGGCCTGCGCGGCGTCGTCGGCGTGACGCCCTTCATCTTCGGGCAGGTGATGATTGCCTCGGAGGGCAACGTCGACGGGACCATCATCAAGGGCATCGACCCTGCGACGGTGGGGCAAGTCACCGATTTGCCGAAGAACGTGCTGCCGGGCGGGAGCATCGAGTGGCTGGACACGCCGGCGAAAATCCCTGCGCGCCGGCCGCTGCACGCGGACGCAGCCTCGGACGACGACGTCGTCCACACCAAGGGCGGCGGCGAGGAGCCGGTGCTCCCCGGCATTCTCCTTGGCCGCGAGCTGGCCGCCTCGCTGCGCGTCCTGGTGGGGGACCGGGTGACTGCCATCTCACCCCTCGGGGGGGGGATGAGCCCCTCCGGCCCCATACCGCGGTCCCGCACCTTCCGCGTGGCCGGCATCTTCTACACCGGCATGTACGAGTACGACTCGAAGTTTGCCTACCTGTCGCTGAGCGAGGCGGCCAGTTTCCTCGACGTGAAGGGGGCCACCGGGGTGGAGATGAAGGTGGCCGACGTGGACGACGCCCGGCGCATCGCCGGAACCGTGCTGCAGGCGCTGGACGGCTACCCCTACCGCACCAAGGACTGGGGGGAGATGAACCGCAACCTCTTCTCCGCGCTCAGGCTGGAGAAGCTGGTGATGGGCATCATCCTCACCATCATCGTGATTGTGGCCGCCGGCCTCATCGTGGCCACCGTCACCATGCTGGTGCTCGAGAAGCGGAAGGAGATTTCGGTCCTCAAGGCGCTCGGCGTGCCGGACAGCGGCGTGGTGAAAATATTTCTCGCCGAGGGGCTGCAGATTGGCGTGGCCGGCGGTCTCTTGGGGCTGCTCAGCGGGCTGGCCTGGTGCCTCTTCATCGAGAAGGTGGGCCTGAGACTCGACCCTCAGGTCTATTACATCCACAACCTGCCGGTGAAAGTGGAGCCGCTCCAGACCGCGCTGGTGGTGGTCATCGCCGTCCTGGTCTCCTATCTGGCCTCGGTGTTTCCAGCGCTTCGGGCCTCGCGGGTGGAACCGGTGGAAGGGCTGAAGGCGGAATAGCCAATGGCGCTGGTCGAGATTCGCGACATCTTCAAGAGCTACTGGCTGCACGGCAAGCGCATTGACGTGCTGAGCGGGGTCTCGCTCGACATCGAGCGCGGGGAGTTGGTGAGTCTGGTCGGCGCCTCGGGGACAGGGAAGAGCACCTTCCTGCACGTGCTGGGCACCCTCGATGCCCCGGTGGCTGGCTCGCTTCGCTTCGACGGCAGAAGCGTCTTCGACCTGAGCGATGCGGAGGTGGCGCGCTTCCGCAACCGCTCCATCGGTTTCGTCTTCCAGAGTCACTTCCTGCTTCCGGAGTTCACCGCGCTGGAGAACGTGGCCATGCCGGCGCTGGTGCAACGGGTGGAGCGGACAGAAGCGCTGCTGCAGGCGCGGACGCTGCTGGAGCGCGTCGGGCTCGGCGCGCGCCTGGAGCACCGACCCGGCGAGCTCAGTGGAGGTGAGGCGCAACGGGTAGCGCTTGCTCGGGCGCTCGTCCTGCGTCCGGCGCTGCTGCTCGCCGATGAGCCGACCGGCAACCTCGACCCGGCGACCGGGGAAGGAATCCACCAGTTGCTCCGAGAGGTGAATCGTGACCTTGGCATCACCATGGTGGTGGTGACGCACAACGAGGCGCTGGCTCGCTCCATGCCACGCCGCTTGCGTCTTCAAGCGGAGAAGGTACTTCCGGCGTGAGGGGCGGAGTGCTGGATTTCCCATTGTCGGGGCCGTCGCCGGTCCCCTACAGTGCGCGCCCCCGCCCCGCGGCCCCCCGTTCATCGAGGTTGACCGTTTCCGCCCGTACGACGACGACTGCCGCCCTATGCCTGGCCGCCGCCTTGCTGGCTGCGACGTCGCCAGCGCGCGGTCAGAGCGTCAAGCCCGACACGCCCGCCGCCCCGGGCTCGGACACCATCACCGAGGTCCGCGTCGAGGGAAACCGACGGGTGGAGGCGGCGGCGGTCGTCCGGGCCCTGAAGAACAAGGTGGGGAGCGCCTATGACCCGACGCTCACCGGGCCCGACCTCCAGGCGCTGTGGGCGCTCGGGTACTTCGCCGACATCCAGCTGCTCACCCAGGTGCTGCCCCAGGGAGGCCTGGCCTACATCGTCCGGGTGGTCGAACGGCCGTCCATTCGCAACATCACGCTGGAGGGCAATGACGAGCTGGGCAAGGACGACTTCAAGGACGACATCGACATCAAGAAATTCTCCATCCTCGACATGGACGCCGTCCGCCGCAACGCCAAGAAAATCCAGGCCAAGTACTTCGAGAAGGGATTCTTCCTCTCCGAGGTCACGTTCCGGATTGACCCGGTCACCACCGCCGCGGCCACGGATGCCAAGGCGGCTGCGCCGGTCCAGGCCAAGGCGGCCAACCTTCTGCCCATCTCCACCGCTGCCGAGCAGGTGGACGTGGTCTTCGTCATCAACGAGCACGCCAAGGTGATGGTGAAGTCCATCAACCTGATTGGTGCCATCAAGGTGCCCCCCGAGGAGTTGAAGGCCCAGATGCTCACCCACGAGGGCACCTACCTCTCCTTCATCACCCAGGATGGCACCTTCCGCGAGGAGATGTTCCAGCGCGACCTGGCGGTCATCGAGGCGGCCTACTACGACCGGGGCTATCTCAACGTCAAGGTGGAGAAGCCCTCGGTCTCCCTCTCGCCGGACAAGAAGCTCATCTTCATCGACGTCCGCATCGAGGAGGGGGACCCCTTCCGGATTTCGAAAATAGACTTCGCCGGAGACCTCCTCTTCCCCAAGGAAGACCTTCGGCTGCAAGTCATCAGCAGGGTGGGTGAGTTCTTCAGCCGGCAGGCCATCATCCACGACGACACCGCGCTGGCGGAGATGTACCAGGACCTGGGCTACGCCTACGCCAACTGGAGCCCGGAGACTGTCATCGACCCGGTGGCCAAGACGGTCCAGGTCATCTTCACCGTCCAGAAGGGAAAACCCCAGACGGTGGAAACCATCAGCATCGTCGGCAACACCAAGACGCGAGACCGCGTCATTCGCCGCCAGATGCGCATCTACGAAGGTGAGCTCTTTCGTGGCACAGGCATGCGGGTCAGCAAGGAGCGCGTCACCGCCCTCGGCTACTTCGAGACCGTGGAAATCAACTTCAAACCGGGCGCCGACGACGTCCACGTGGCGGTCACGGTGGAGGTCAAGGAGAAGGCCACCGGCAGTTTCCAGGTCGGCGCCGGCTTCTCCTCGGTGGAGAGCTTCATCTTCACGGCGCAGGTGAGCCAGAACAACTTCCTCGGCTGGGGCAACACCGCATCGATTTCCGCCCAGGTCTCCGGGCTTCGGCAGCTCTTCACGGCGTCGTTCTTCGAGCCCTACTTCCTCGACACCGACTTCATCTTCACCCTCGACCTCTTTCGCACCCAGGTCGACTCCTTCGACTTCACCCGCGAGTCCGCCGGCGGGGCCATCGGCTGGGGCTACCACCTGCTCGATGACCTCACCGCGGCCCTCACCTACACCCTGGAGTACGTGTCGGCCATCCCCGGCGGCTCGGGCGTCAACGGCGGTCTCATTCCGACGTCGGGCGCGATTCCTTCGCCGGCCAACCGCTTCAAGTCTGGACGCACCAGCTCGGCTCGCCTCAGCCTCACCTACGACAAGCGCGACAACCGGCTCTACCCCACCAAGGGGATGTTGCTCTACGGCTCGGTGGAGTACGCGCCCGAATTCCTGGGAGGCAATTTCAACTTCGCCCGCTTCCAGGCCTACTCGCGCTTCTACTTCCCGTTGCCGCTGGGCATGGTGTTCAAGACCCAGTTCACCATCGGCTACATCGCCGAGCTCGACGCCAACAACCCGCTGCCCATCTCCGAGCAGTACCTGCTGGGCGGCATCAACAGCCTGCGCGGTTACGCACTCAACAGCATCTCGCCGACCCTCCTCATCGGCACGCTGGCCCGTGGCGATTTCGTCGCCAGCCAGTTCACCACGGGCGGCAACAAGGAATTCATCGCCAACTTCGAGCTGGAATTCCCCATCGTCCAGAAGGCCGGCGTCCGCGGGGTCGTCTTCCTCGACGCCGGCAACGTCTTCGCCGTCGATGCCAACTTCTTCCAGGACCGCCAGTACCGTCTCCCGCTGGGCCTCTTCTGGGCCACCGGCTTCGGCATTCGCTGGTTCTCGCCGGTGGGCCCGCTGCGCTTCGAATGGGGCATCCCGCTCACCCCGCGGCCTCAGGACCAAGGCATCCTCTTCGAATTCACCATCGGCAACTCGTTCTAGGCCAAAGCCCGGCTGTCACCTTGACGAGGTACGGCAGCCGCCCCTAGTGTGCGCGAACTTTTTTCGGGGGGCCGTCCGCCAAGGCACCCTCCGTTGGCCGCAGCGCCTCCTTTCAAGGGGCCGTGCGACAAGGCCTTTGCGGTATTCCTCACCTCTGGAGCGCACATCCCCATGCCGTCCCGTCAAATGCTCGTGGCTCTTCTGGCCAGCCTCTCGATGTTCGCCCCTCGCATCGCTCACGCCGCCGAGCTGAAAATCGCCTACGTCGACTTGCAGCGCGCCTTTGCCGAGGTGGACGAGGGGAGGGCCGCCAAGGCACGGCTGGAGCAAATCCGCGACACCAAGCAGAAGGAAATCGACAAGGAGCAGGATGCGCTGAAGAAGGAGAAGGAGACCTTCGAGAAGCAGATGGCCACCATGACCGAGGCCACCCGCGGCCAGCAGGGCAGCGAGCTGCAGAAGAAGTTCCTCGACCTCCAGCAGCGATTCGAGAAGGGCCGCGCCGATTTGGCGCAGAACGAGCGCGAGACACTGGGCAGCATCCTGGCCAAGATGCAACCCATCATCACCGGCATCGCCCAGCGCGATGGCTTCACCATGGTTTTCGAGAAGACCGACTCCGGTCTTCTCTATGCCCCGCCCAGCCTGGACTTGACCAACGAGCTCATCCGCCTCTTCAACGAGAAGAACAAAGTGGCTGGTGCGCCGGCCGCATCGAAGAAGTCGGACACACCGAAGAAATAGTCCTCGAGGGACTCCGCATGGGGTCGGACCCCGCCGGACGGCCACTGGCCGAACTCGTCGCGCACGTTGGTGGAACGCTGCGGGGCGACGGCTCGCTCATCATCCACGGCGTGGAAGGCCTGGCCGAGGCGGGCCCACGCGACCTGTCCTTTTACGGCAGCCATCGCTACCGCGAGGCGCTCGCCAGCACCCGTGCCGCCGCCGTCCTCGTCCCCGTCGGCGAGGAACCGAGCCGCCTGGACCTGGCCGTGGTGCAGGTACCCAACCCGCACCTGGCCTACGCGCGCATCTCGGCCCTGTTTCACCCCGTGGCCCGGCACGCCCCCGGGGTGAGCCCCCGGGCCAACGTCCACCCCTCGGCCCGGGTGCATGCCGAGGCGTGCGTCATGGCCTTCGCCACCGTGGAGGCCCTGGCCGAGGTCGGCCCACGTGTGGTGCTCTACCCCGGGGTGTACGTCGGCAAAGGGGCGCGCATCGGCGCAGACTCGGTGCTCTACCCGAGCGTCACCCTCCGGGAGGGCTGCCTGGTGGGAGAACGCGTCGTCCTGCACGCCTCCGCGGTGGTGGGCGCGGACGGCTTTGGCTTCGCCTTCGACGCGGAGGCCCAGGCCCACGTCAAAGTGCCCCAGGCGGGCATCGTCCGCATCGAGGACGATGTCGAGGTGGGAGCGGCAAGCTGTATCGACCGGGCCACCACCGGGGAGACGGTCATCGGCCGGGGAACGAAAATCGACAACCTGGTGCAAGTCGCGCACAACGTCCGGGTGGGACCGCTCTCGCTGCTCTGTGCCCAGGCCGGCATCTCCGGCTCCGCCGAACTCGGCACAGGCGTGGTGCTGGCAGGGCAGGTGGGGGTGGTGGGGCACATCAAGATTGGAGACGGCGCGCGCATCGTCGCGCAGTCCGGCGTCGTCCATGACGTGGCCCCCGGAGCCACGCTGAGCGGCTCGCCCGCGGTCGACCTCCGCGCGTGGCTCCGCCAGTCGGCGGCGCTGCCCCGGATGGCAGACCTGATGCGGGAAGTGCGGGCGCTGCGGTCTCGCCTCGAGGCGCTGGAGAAGGAGACGAAACCATGATGGACGTGCTCGAAATCCAGCGGCTCCTGCCGCACCGCTTCCCCTTCCTGCTCGTGGACCGAGTCACCGAGCTTCGTCCTGGCGAGCGGCTCCTGGCCTACAAGAACGTGAGCATCGGAGAGCCCTTCTTCCAGGGCCACTTCCCGGGGCACCCGGTGATGCCGGGTGTGCTGGTGCTCGAGGCACTGGCCCAGGCCAGCGCCATCCTCTGTTACAGCAGCACCGGCTTTGACCCGACGAAGAAAGTCACCTACCTCATGGCCATCGACGGGGCGCGCTTCCGTCGCCCGGTGGTGCCCGGGGACCGACTGGACCTCGAGGTCACCGTGCTGCGGCTCAAGTCCTCGGTGGTGAAGTCGCGGGGCGTGGCCACCGTGGACGGGCAGGTGGCCGCCGAGGGCGAATTCATGGCCACGGTGGTGGACAAGGACCTCACCCAAAGATGAGCGGCGGTTCCATTCACCCCACGGCCATCATCGCCGCCGAGGCACAGCTTCATCCCACGGTGGAGGTCGGCCCCTTCGCCGTCATCGGTGCCGAGGTCCGCATCGGCGCCGGCTCGACGGTGGGCCCACACGCCGTCATCGAGGGCCGCACCACCCTGGGGGAGAAGAACCGCGTCTTCCAGTTCGCTTCGGTGGGGGCCATCCCCCAGGACCTCAAGTACGCGGGCGAACCCACGGCGCTGGTCATCGGGAATGGCAACCAGATTCGCGAGTTCACCACGCTGCATATCGGGACGGCCGGAGGCGGCGGCGTCACCCGCATCGGCAACCAGAACCTCTTCATGGCCTACAGCCACGTGGCCCATGACAGCCAGGTGGGGAGCCGGTGCGTCTTCGCCAACGGAGCAACGCTGGCCGGGCACGTCCAGGTTGGCGACTTCGTCACCCTGGGCGGGCTCTCGGCGGTGCACCAGCACACCCGGATTGGTGCACACGCCTTCATCGCCGGCGGAGCAATGGTGGTCATGGACGTCCCGCCCTTCTGCGTCGCCCAGGGCGACCGCGCCGAGCTGGCTGGCCTCAACGTCGTCGGGCTTCAGCGGCACGGCTTCACCGAGGAGCAGCTGACCCGGGTCAAGGACGCCTACCGCATCCTCTTCCGCTCCAAGCTCCCGCTGGAGGAGGCGGTCGCGCGGCTGCGGGTGGAGTTTGGCGGGCACGCCGAGGTGGACAGCCTCCTCGACTTCGTCACCACCAGCCAGCGCGGCCTGACGCGCTAGAGGGCAACGGACACGTGCCGGTCATCGGCCTCATCGCCGGAAACGGAAGCCTCCCCAGGCTTTTCGCCCGGGCGGCGCGTGCCCGTGGGCTGACGGTGGTCGCGGCCGCGCACCGTGGCGAGACGGAGCCCTCGCTGGCCGGCGAGGTGGATACCCTCAGCTGGGTGCGGGTGGGCCAGGTGGGGCGCATCCAGCGCATTCTTCAGAAAGCCGGTGTCCGAGAAGCAGTGCTCGCGGGTGGCTTCCGGCGCATGCGGGCCCTGGCCCAGCTGCGTCCGGACTTCGGGCTCCTCCGCGTGGCGGCCCGGCTGCGCAGCGTGCGGGATGACGCGCTCCTGCGCGCCGTGGCGGAGGACTTCGAGGCGCATGGCATCCGAATTGTGTCTGCGGCCAGCTACCTCACCGAGTTGCTCGCTCCGGCTGGCCGGCTGGCGGGACCGGAGCTCGACGAGGCCGCCCGACGCGACGTGGCCCTGGGAAGCGAGGTGGCGGCCGCGCTCGGACGGGCGGACGTCGGCCAGACGGTGGTGGTGAAGGACGGCCACGTGCTGGCGCTGGAGGCGGTGGAAGGCACCGACGCCTGCATCCGTCGGGGCGCGTTGCTCGGTGGGCGCGGCGTGGTGGTGGTGAAGCGCTTCAAGCCCGGACAGGACGAGCGCTTCGACCTGCCGGCGGTGGGCCCCCTGACGCTGGCGGTGATGGTGGACGTCGGCGCTCGCGTCCTGGCGGTCGAGGCCGGAAAGACGCTGCTCCTCGAGGTGGAGCAGCTCCTGAGCGCGGCAGACCGGGCCGGCATCACCCTCTTCGCGCTCTCGTCCGTCACAGCGCCGGAAGGTTGAAGAGCTCCCGCACGCCTTCGGCCATGAATTGCACGGCGATGGCGGCCAGAATCAACCCCATCACCCGCTGGAGGATGGCCACCCCGGATTGACCGAGCACCCGCAGCACCAGCGAGGCCGCCCGGAGGATGAAGTAGCTGGCCAGGCAGGTGAGGGTGACGGCCAGCAGGACCGGCACCGCCGCGAAGAGGCCGTTCCCGCGGGACATGAGCACCATCACCGTGGCGATGGCCCCCGGGCCGGCCAGGAGCGGCACGGCCAGCGGCACGATGGCCACGTCCTCCTTCTGGGCGGCCTCCGCCTCCTCCTCCGGGCTGGTGCGCGTCTCGGCCTGGCGCGCGCGCAGCATGTCCAGGCCGGTGATGAGCAGGAGAATCCCGCCGGCGACGCGGAAGGCCCCGAGCGAGATGCCCACCACCTTGAAGATGAAGGTGCCGAAGAGGGCGAAGAAGGCGAGGAGCGCGAAGGCGGTGAGCGACGCCCGAAGGGCGGTGCGCTGTATTTTTTCGGGCGAGTCCCCGGCGGTGACGGCGAGGAAGATGGGCACCACCCCAAAGGGGTCGACGACGAAGAAGACCGCCGACACCGCCACCAAGCTGAAGGACACCAAATGGCTCATTGGGGAGTCAGACCGTGAAACGCAGCTTCCAGACCATGGTCAACGCTTCCACCACAATCCGTCGGGACATCTTCGACTGCCCGACCCGACGGTCCTCGAAGACGATGGGCATCTCCTCCACGCGAAACTTCTTCTTGTACGTCCGGTAGGTGAGCTCAATCTGGAAGGCATAGCCCGTGCTTTGGACGGCAGCGAGGTCAATGGACTCGAGCACCTGTCGGCGGAAGCATTTGAATCCCCCGGTGAGGTCCCGCACCGGAAGCCCGAGCACGGTCCGGGCATAGAGCGAACCGCCCCGGCTGATGGCCCTTCGCCACCAGCCCCAGTTGACGGTGCCCCCGCCGGGTACGTAGCGCGAGCCGAGCACCAGGTCGACGCCGCGCTCGGCGCGGTCCAGCAGCCCCGGCAGGTAGCGCGGCGGGTGGCTCCAGTCCGCGTCCATCTCCAGCACGAAGGCGTAGGGGCGCTGCAGCGCCCAGGCGAAGGCGGCCAGGTATGCCCGGCCGAGGCCCTCCTTGCGTTCCCGGTGCAGGACATGCACCCGCGGCTCACCTGCGGCCAGTGCGTCGGCGAGGTCCCCGGTGCGGTCTGGACTGTTGTCGTCCACCACCAGGACTTCGGTGCGCGGGTCCGCGGCGAGGACGGCCTGGACAATCCCCTCGAGGTTGTCGCGCTCGTTGTAGGTGGGGATGCAGACCAGTGCCGGCGTCATCGCGAGGCTGCGCCTCTTACCACGCGCGCCCCCCGCGGCAACCCGGCGTGCCCATCCAGCACCTCGAGGACCTGGTCCGCGGCGCGCTCGCTCGCATCAGAGTGGCCGAGGAGGTCGCGCACCGCCCGGAGCCCTTCCAGCATGGCCGTGCGCTCGGGCCCCTCGTCCCACACCCTTCGCACCTCGGCCAGCACATTGGCCGGGGTGAGCGCGCGCTGGAGGAGCTCGGGAATGACTTTGCGTCCGGCCAGCAGATTGATGAGGCTGACGAAGGCCACCCGCACCAGGAGCCGCGCCAGCAGCGCGCTCAGCGCCGAGACGCGGTAGACCACCACCAGGGGCCGGAGCATCAGCCCCGCCTCGAGTGCCGCTGTGCCGGATGTCACCAGCGCCATCCGCGAGGCACCCACCACCTCCGCCGCACGGCCCTCTACCAGCACGGGCTCGAGCCCGTGGGCGCGGAAAGTTGCCGCCACCTGGGCCCCATCCACCCCGGGGGCGAGGGGGACCACCACCTGAAGCCCCGGGTGGTCCTTGGCCACCAGCGCCGCGCTCTGCACCAGGGGCAAGAGACAGCGGCGCAACTCGCCGGCGCGGCTGCCCGGCAGGACGGCGAGGGTGGGCCGACTCATGTCCAGACCGAGGGCTCGCCGGAAGGTGGCCGGCTCGTCCGGGGCGGGCAGACGCGCCGCCACCGGGCTTCCGACGTAGACGGCCTTCACCCCGTAGGGGCGGTAGAACGCCTCCTCGAAGGGGAGGATGCACAGCATCCGTTCCACGTCCCTGGCAATGTGCTTCACCCGCCCGCGTCGCCATGCCCACACCGTGGGGCTGACGTAGAAAACCACCGGAATTCCCAAGCGCCGAAGCTTCCGGGCGAGCCGTAGGTTGAAGTCCGGTGCATCCACCAGGACGGCCAGGGCCGGTCGCCGCTCGGCGGCGGCCTTCAGCAGCGCTCGGAAGACGCGCCAGATGCGCGGCAGCCGGGGGAGGACTTCGGTGATGCCCACCACCGAAATCTCGGAGGCCTCGAAGAGGCATTGCAGGCCAGCCTGCTTGAGGTGTGGCCCACCCATCCCGAAGGCACCCAACGCCGGACGGCGCGCGTGCAGCACTCGGAGGAGGTCGCCTCCCAGCACGTCGCCCGAGGCTTCGCCAGCCACAACGAGGATGTCCACGGACGCCATGGTGGCCAGGGATGGTACACACCGTCGGCGGTGAGCGGGGACGGCATCTCCGGCGACAGTCCCGGGGCGGAACAGCCGCGGCAACCGGTGCGCCCGCAGACGTCGTGGCGGGCGCTCCTCCGCCTGGGCGCCTACGCCCGGGGCCAGGGTTCGCGGTTGGCTCTCGCCTTCGGGGCCATGGCCGTCCTCGGCCTGGCCACCGGCGCCTATGCCTGGCTGGTGGGTCCGGCCCTGCGCTTTCTTCTCACCGGCGGAGCGGGGGGACTTTCTGGGCTCCCGGGCCTTCACCACGTGGATAGGGCGCGCGCGCTCTACGTGCTGCCGGGGCTGCTCGTTCTGCTGGCGGTGGTGAAGGGGCTGAGCTACCTCGCCCAGTTCTACTGGATGGGGCAATTCGGCCAGCGCACCACCGCGGCGCTGCGCCGAAGTCTCTTCGACGCGTTGCTGGCGCAGTCGCCGGCGCAGCTCGGCAACCGGCTGCGGGGGGACCTCCTCTCGCGCTTTTCGGCGGACGTGCGCGCGGTGGAGACGGCCGCCATCTACACCGTCGGAAGCTACGTCCGGGACGGCATCCAGGTGCTGGTGCTGGTGGGGGTGGCCCTCGCTGCGGACTGGCGGCTGGCCGTGGCAGCGCTGGCGTGCGTGCCCATCGCGGTGCTGCCGGTGTCCGCGCTGACGCGCGCCGTGTTGAGACGGACGCGCGAGGGCCAGGCGCGCCTCGGCACCCTTGCCGGCCAGGCGCAGGAGCTCCTCTCCGGCATCCGCACGGTGCAGGCCTACGGCGCCGAGGAGGCGGAGATTCGACGCTTCTCCAGCCGGGCGCTGCTGCACGCCCGGGCGCTGTCGCGCGCCGCCTGGGCCCGAAGCGCCGTCCCGGCGCTCACCGAGGTGCTTGCCGCCGGGGCGGTGTCCGCGGCCCTGGCCTGGGCCGCGGCGACGGCCGGAGTCCCCCCCGAGCGCCTGGTTTCCCTTCTCGCCGCACTCCTCCTCCTCTACCAGCCCGCGAAGGACTTGGGCCGCACCACCCAGTTCGCCACCCAGGCTGCCGCCGCCAGCGAGCGCCTCTTCGAGGTGCTTGACACCATCCACCCAGTGGCCGACGCCCCGGGTGCCCGGCCCGCGCCTCCCCTCATGCGGGACATTGCCCTGGCCGGGGTGGAGGTGCGGTACGGAGACCGCCCGGCGCTGCGCGGACTGGACCTCACCCTGCCGGTGGGCAAGGTGACGGCCCTCGTCGGACCCAGCGGAGGCGGCAAGAGTACCGTGGTGTCGCTGCTTCTTCGCTTCGTCCGGCCAAGCCAGGGCGCGCTCTTCTGGGACGGGGAGGACCTGGACTGCTTCAGTGTCGCGAGCCTCCGGGCGCAGACGGCGCTTGTCACCCAGGACCCGCTTCTTTTCTCTGGTTCCATCCGGGAGAACCTGGTGCTCGCGCGTCCCTCGGCCTCGGACGCCGACGTCCAGCGCGCCCTGGCGCTGGCTCACGCCGAGGCCTTCGTGCGAGCTCTGCCCCAGGGCTGGCACACGCCTCTGGGGGAGCAGGGCGCCGGGTTGAGCGGCGGGCAGCGTCAGAGGCTCGCGCTGGCGCGGGCCCTGCTCCGCGATGCGGCCCTGCTCGTTCTCGACGAGGCCACGAGTAGCCTCGACCCGGAGAGCGAGCGAGAAATCCAGCTGGCCCTGCGCGAGGTGCTCCGGGGGCGGACGGCGCTGGTGGTGGCCCACCGCCTGGAGACGGTGCTGGAGGCGCACTGCATCCACGTCATCGACGGCGGGCAGGTGGTGGAGCGCGGGACCCATGGCGAGCTGCTGGCGCGGGGTGGCGCCTATGCCCGGCTGTGGGCGCTTCAGCACCAGGCCCAGGACGGCTCCGGACGGCGGAGCATCGGGTGAGGCTCCTCTACGTCGTGCTGAGCTGGGTGGCGTTCCTGCTGCTCGCTCCGGTGTTGCTCGTGCATAAAAAGACGCGCGCCGGGTTTCTCCAGCGCTTCGGCTTCTATTCGGCCAGCGCGGTACCGCTGGGCGGCTGGCCCCGCATCTGGCTGCACGGGGCGAGCGCCGGGGACCTCCAGGCACTGGCGCCGATGATGCGGCGCTTCCGAGAACGCTTTCCCGGTTGCCGGATTCTCGTCTCCACCATCACCAACACCGGCCTCCTCATGGCCAAAGACCGGATGGCAGCCCAGGTGGACGCGGTGGTGTACGCACCTTGGGACTTGTGGGGGGCCACGAGGCGCGCGCTTCGCGTGCTGCGGCCCGACTTGCTGGTGCTGGAGTACACGGAGCTCTGGCCCAATCTCATCCACGCCGCCCACGTCGCTGGGGCACGCGTCGTTCTCACCAACGGCCGCTTCGCTCCAGAGCGCCTGTCTGCCTACCGCGTCCTGCTGGCGCTGGCCGGGAACCCGCTCCGGGAGCTGGACTTGCTCCTGATGCGCGAGGACGAGGAGGCCGAACGCGCGCTCTCGCTGGGGGCGCCGCTGGAGCGGGTGTGGGTGACGGGCAACACGAAATTCGATGGCCTGGAGGTGGCACCGCCCGCGGCCGACGACGGCCTCCGCGAGGCGCTCGGGCTTCCCCTCGGGACGCGGGTCCTCATCGCCGGGAGCACGCACGAGGGCGAGGAGGAGCTCTTGCTCGCGGTGTACCGTCGGCTGTTGGCCAGCTCTCCGGAGTTGAAGCTGGTGCTTGCCCCGCGCTACATCGACCGCGCCGGACGTGTCGTTGCCCTGGCCGAGGCTGCTGGCTTCCGCGTGGGCCGGCGCAGCGCGGGCGCGACAGCCACCCGGAGCGCCCAGGTGGTGGTGCTGGACACCATTGGTGAGCTCTCGCGCGCCTACCGTCTGGCGACGCTCGTCTTCGTCGGCGGCAGCTTCACCAGCCGCGGCGGGCAAAACATCCTCGAGCCGGCGGCGCAGGGCAAACCGGTACTCTTCGGCCCCAACATGGACAACTTCAGCGACAGCGTGCAGGTGCTGCTCGGTCGTGGCGGCATCCAGGTGGCGGATGCCGAGCACTTCGAGGCCCTGGTGAGCGACCTGCTGGCCCGACCCGAGACGTGCGCCCAGCTGGGGGAGCTGGCCGCGCAGGCCGTGCGCCAGGTTTCCGGCGCCAGCCAGCGCAATGTCGACCTGGTGGCCCGGCTGCTCGGCACGGCGCCGCGTCCGGGACCAGGCAGGCCTGCGCCTTGACGCTGGTGCACCTTCACTTTCACCGCCGTCGGACGGGTGTCACCCGGCACGTGGTGGACGTGGTGCGGGCGCTGGCCAAGGGCGGGGCGAAGGCCTGGGGCTCGGCGCTCGATGACGAGGTGCCCCGGGCGCGTTTCCTTGGTGTGTGGCGTGTCGCGCGCAGCGGCGGACTCGTCCTGCATGCGCACCGAAACCTCGAGCTCTTGGTGGCCCTGGCGATGCGCCTCCTCGGTCGGGGTGTCCGCGTGGTGTGGACGCGCCACGGGGCCCGCCGGCCGGGCCTCTGGACGGCCACGCTTGCCCGCCGGGCGGACGTCCGCGTGTCGCTCAGCGAAGAAGGGGCGCGGACGCTTGGACTGCCCTCGGTGGTGGTGCCTCACGGGGTGGACGTCGCGGCCTTCCGGCCAGCCGTAGACCGCACCGCGGCCTGGGCGGCGCTCGGCGTCGGCGGCGAGCGCGGGGTGGCGGTGGTGGGCCGCATCCGGCCGGCAAAGGGACAGGGCGATGCGGTGGCCGCGTTGGCCCGTACCCTCGAGGGAGCCCCAGCCTGGCGGGGCGTGCTGGTGGGCGAGGCGCGGGGTCGCGACCGACGCTGGCTCGCTGGGCTTTTGGCACTCGCCGGCGGCCGGGTGGTGGCGGTGGGCGAACAGCGAGACGTGGGCGCCTGGTACCAGGGGGCGACGCTGCTCGTGCAGCCCTCGCATGAGGAGTCCTTCTCGCTGGTGCTGGCCGAGGCCATGGCGTCTGGGTGTTGCGTGGTGGCCGCCCGTCTTCCGCACTACTCAGCGCTCCTCGAGGAGGGCCGAACCGGCTTCACCTACCCGGTGGGAGACACGGCGGCGCTGGCGGGCATCCTCGCGCTTCTCTTGAGCGAGCCGGCCCGGGCCGACAGCGTGGGCCGTGCCGCCGTAGACGCTGCGCGCACCCTCTTTCCTCTCGAGCGCGAGGTGGCGGCACTCGAGCAGGTGTACCGAGGGGCCGGGTAGGTGCGCATTCTCCACATGCTCTCGAGCCCCGTCTTCAGCGGGGCCGCCGAGGCGGTGTCGCTGCTCGCCGAGGCGCAGCGGCGGGCCGGGGCTACCGTCAGCGTGGCCGTGGACTCGACGCGGGCCGACACCGGAACGGAGGAGCCGGGGGCACCTCGCTTCGAGGCGCTGGGGCTGCTCGACGGGCGCGGCCTCTCCCTGTCGACCAGGGGAGGCCTGTCCGAGTTTCTCACCGACGTCCGCCGGCTGCGGGGCGCGTCACTCGACGTCGTCCATTGCCACGCCAGCCACGACCACTTTGTGGCCTGGCTGGGGCGAGGTCGCGGCGTGAAACTCGTCCGTTCTCTGCACGCACCGCGTTCCATTCGCTGGAGTCTCCCGCCGGTGGATGCTGCCACCGTGCCGGAGGCGGAGCTCCTCTCCCGGTTGCGGCCCGGTCCGGCGATGGTGCTGACGGCCCTCGTCGACGCCCACGTCTTCAAACCAAGTGCGGACCGCCGTGCGCTGAGGCACACCCTCGGTCTTCCCCTGGGCCCGGTCGTGGGAATGGCGTCGACTTTTCAAGCGTCGCGGGGGCATGCCGTGGCCATCGCCGCCTTCGCCGAGCTGCGCCGCCGGGTGCCCGGGGCGACGCTGGTGCTGCTCGGCGACGGCGTCCTCGAGGCGAAGCTTCGAGCCGAGGTGCGCGCTCTTGGGCTCTCGGACGCCGTCCGGTTTGCGGGCTACCAGCGCGGCGCGGACTTCGTCCGCTGGCTGCAAGCCTTTGACGAGCTGTGGGTCCTGGGCCTGGGCAACGACTGGGCAGGCCGCACCGCCCTTCAGGCCCGTGCCTGCGGCGTGCGCGTAGTGGCCGCTCCACTGGGGGCCCTGCCCCGCTGGGCGGACGCGTTGCTTTCGGACGTGAGCCCGGCGGTCCTGGCCGGGGCCGCACTGGGGGACGCGCGGCAGGACGTCTCGCTCCCGGACGTTGACGCCGTGGCCAAGGACGTCCTTCGCCTCTACTGTGCGGCGGGGAGCGCAGCATGAGCTGGCTCGAGGCGCTGTGGTACCCCTCCGGCCAGGCGTCGCTCGGCGCGCAAGCGCTCGGTGCCACGCTGGCGCCCGTCGCGGGCTGCTTCCGAGCGGGCGTCGCTGCACGGAATTTCCTCTTCGAGAAGGGCGTCCTGGCGGCCGAGACGGTGGAGGGACTGCGCATTCTCTCGGTGGGAAATCTCACCGCCGGGGGCGCGGGGAAGACACCGGTGGTGGCCTTCCTGGCTGAACGGCTCTTGGGCGCAGGTGCCAAGGTGGCCATCCTCAGCCGCGGACACGGGCGCCGGGATCGCGGCCTCCTTCGGGTCGTCGGGCCGCCGTGGCCCTCCGCCGAGGAAGTGGGGGACGAGCCGCTCCTCCTCGCGCGGCGCCACCCCGGCGTCCAGGTGTGGGTGGGGGCCAACCGCGTGAGTCTCGCCCGGCAGGCCCGGAGTGCCGGCGCCACGGTCGCCCTCCTCGACGACGGTTTCCAGCACCGCCGGCTCGCCCGAGACGAGGACGTGGTGGTGCTGGACGAGGCGGTGGGCCTTGGCTCGGGGCGCGCGCTTCCCTGGGGCCCCTTGCGCGAGCCAGCCGCGGCTCTTGGCCGTGCCTCGCTGCTCTGGCTCCGTGTCGCCCACCGCCCGGTGCCTTTGCCGCCCTGGCCTTCGGGCCTTCGGACGGTGCGCGCGCGGCACGCGCCGGTGGACCTTCTCGGCCCCGGCGGCGCGGTGCTGCCCCTGTCGCGCTTGAGAGGACTGCGCGTCCTGGCTTTCTGTGGCATCGCCCGCCCGTCCGCTTTCCAGCGGACGCTGCACGAGCTGGGCGCCGAGCTGACGGCGATGCAGGGTTTTTCTGACCATCACCTCTTTCGAGCGTCGGAGCTGACGGGGCTTCGCGCCCGGGCGGCGGCGGCTGGGGCCGAGCTGGTGACGACGGAAAAGGACGCCGTGCGCCTCCCGGCGGACTTCCCGGCCTGGGTGGTGCGGCTCGGCGTCGTCATCCTCCAGGGCGAGGCTACACTCCAGGGTCTGCTTGAAGGGCACGCCGCTTCACTGCTTCCCAAGAGGTGATGATGGCTCGGACGCGGGCTTCCAAAAAAACGAAGGAGCTGCCGGGAGCGACCTCTTCTGGCCCTCCTCGGCCAACCGTGGGTACAACCCCGGCTGTCTTGCCCTCCCCACTGCCGGCCCTCGCCTCCTTGAGCGCGCTGCTCGACTCCTTTCCCGCGCGCCACGTCTTGGTGCTCGGGGACTTGGTGGCCGACGAGTACCTCTACGGGCAGACGGACCGGGTGAGCCGGGAAGCGCCGGTCCTGGTGGTTCGGCACGAGTCCTCCGAGGTGAAGCTGGGTGGCGCGGCCAACGCCGCGGCCAACGCCCGGGCACTCGGTGCGGAAGTCACCGTGGTGGGTGCCCTCGGCGAGGACGCCATGGGAGCCGAGCTTCGCAGACTCTTCGAGAGTGCCGGCATCGGCCTGCGAGCCGCCAACGCGCCCGCCACCGAAACCAAGACACGCATCCTCGCCGGCGGCATCAACACCACGCGCCAGCAGATGCTGCGCGTCGACCGCGGGAATGTGCCGCCCTTGCCGGCGGCGGCGGCCGCGCAGCTGGTGGAGCACCTGCGCGCCGCGGCCGCGGAGGCCGACATCATCCTGGTGAGTGACTACGGGCTGGGTGTGGCCTGCGAGCCAGTCCGTGCCGAGCTCCACCGCCTGGCCGAGCGCACCCGGGTGTGCGTGGACTCGCGCTCTGGCCTTCACAGCCTGGCCGGCTTCCACACCGCGAAGCCCAATGAGCCTGAGCTCCAGGCCCTCACCGGAGTGCCGGTGGCGAGCGACGACGCACTCCTCCGGGCTGGAGGCGAGGCCCTGGAGCTGCTCGAGTGCCAGAGCGTCCTCGTCACGCGGGGCCGCAAAGGCATGGCGCTCTTCGAGAAGTCCGGACCCACGTCCATCCCGGTGCACGGAGCCCGCGACGCGGTGGACGTCACCGGCGCCGGGGACACAGTGATGGCTGCCTTCAGCCTCGCGCTCGCCGCGGGTGCCACAGCCCTGCAGGCCGCGCTCCTGGCCAACGTGGCCGGCGCGCTGGTGGTGCAGAAGCAGGGGACGGCCACCGTGCCGCTGCCCGAGCTGCGGGCCGAGCTGGAAAGGGGCTGAGGTGGCCGGAACGCAGGACAAGGTGCAGTCTCTGGAAGCCGTCGCACGGCGCGTGGAGGCGGCGCGGGCCGAGGGAAAAACTGTGGCGCTGGCCAACGGCGCGTTCGACCTGCTCCATGCCGGGCACGTCCGCTACCTCGAGGGCGCCAAGGCCCTGGCCGATGTCCTGGTGGTGGCCGTCAACACCGACCGCTCGGTCCGCCTCGCCAAGGGAGCGGGGCGCCCAGTCGTCCCCGAGGCGGAAAGGGCCGAGCTCGTCGCGGCGCTCGCCTTTACGGACCTGGTGCTCCTCTTCGACGAGCCCGACGTCCGCGTCGTCCTCCGGCGGTTGCGGCCGGAGGTGCACGTCAAGGG
>Ga0302324_100002007_pt1 | contig 48171 bp, 43 predicted proteins | sample Palsa_T0_1_FD_201949 | JGI IMG/M metagenome (GOLD analysis project Ga0302324, IMG submission 201949) | Peat permafrost microbial communities from Stordalen Mire near Abisko, Sweden - Palsa_T0_1 | ecosystem: Environmental > Terrestrial > Soil > Palsa > Peat permafrost | place: Sweden: Abisko...
CCCCGCCGTACAGCGCCCCAGGAGGTTCGAAGCGGGCGATCTCCGGGGGCAGCTCCTCGCCGTCCTCGACGTAGGGAAGGTTGGCGAGCACGGCGTCGTACGGGCCGCCCACGAGCAGGTCGCCGCACACGAACGAGACATCGAGGCCGAGGCGGCGCGCGTTGGCGCGCGCCGCGGCAATGGCGCCGGCGCTGATGTCGATGCCCGTCAGCTCGAGATCGGGCCGCTCGTCGGCGAGCGCGAGCGCGACCGCGCCGCTCCCCGTGCCGACGTCGACCACCTTCGCCCCGCGGGGCAGTTCGAGCCCGACCTCGACGAGCAGCTCGGTCTCGGGCCGGGGGATCAGGACCCGCCGGTCAACCGAGATCTCGATCCGGCGGAAGGGCTTGCGGCCGAGGATGTAGGCGACGGGCTCGCGGTCGGCGCGCCGCGCGACAAGGCGCTCGAAGCGGGTGCGAACCGATGCTTCCAATGGCTGCGGCGGCCGCAGGTAGAGCCCGGTCCGCGACGTGCGGAGGATCTCGGCCAGCAGCAGCTCGGCGTCGAGCCGCGGACTCTCGCAACCGGCCGCGGCGAGCCGCGCCGCAGCCGCCGCCAGCGGGTCGACGAGCGCGACGGCGTCGTCAGCCGGTCGCGGCATCTTCGAGCCGCCGGCGCTTCTCGTCGTCCTGGAGCGCGGCGGTGAGCTCGTCCAGGTCGCCCATGAGGATGGCGTCGAGATTGTGGACGAGCAGGTTGATCCGGTGGTCCTTGACGCGCGTCTCGCCGAAGTTGTAGGTGCGGATCTTGCCGGCGCGATCGCCGGTCCCCACCTGCGCCTGGCGGCTGGCCGCGACCTCCGCCTGCTGCTCGGCGAGCGCGCGGTCGTACAAGCGTGCGCGCAGCACGCGCATCGCCCGCTCCCGATTCTGAAGCTGGGACTTCTCGTCCTGCATCGAGACCACGATCCCGCTCGGCTTGTGGGTGATCCGGACCGCGGAGTCGGTCGTGTTGACCGACTGCCCGCCCGGCCCCGAGCTGCGGTACACATCGATCTGAAGATCGTTGTCCTCGACCTCGACCTCGACATCCTCGGCCTCTGGCAGCACGGCCACCGTCGCCGTCGAGGTATGGATCCGTCCCTGAGACTCGGTTTCGGGGACGCGCTGCACGCGGTGGGTACCGCCCTCGAACTTGAACACCGAGTAGGCGCCGTCGCCCTTGATCGCGAAGGTGTACGTCCCGTCGCCGATCGAGAGCGGCTCGACCGTGAAGCCGCGGCGCTCGGCGTAGCGGGTCAGCATGCGGTAGAGATCGCCCGCCCACAGGCTCGCCTCGTCCCCGCCCACGCCCGGGCGGATCTCGACGATCACGTTCTTGTCGTCATTGGGATCGCGCTCGACCATGGCGATCCGGATCTCGTCCTCGATCTGCTCGATCCGCGTCCGCGAGGACTCGAGCAGCGCCCGCAGCTCGGGGTCGTCGCCGTCCTCCGCGAGCAGCTCGCGGGCGCCGGCGGCGTCGTCGACGGCGTGCTTGTACTCCGCGGCCAGCCTGGCCGCGGGCTCGAGCTCGCTGTAGGCACGACTGGCCGCGGTGAAGCGCTGCCGGTCGCCGATCACCGCGGGGTCCTGGAGCTCGCCTTCGAGCTCGCCGAACCGCGCCTCGATCTGGTTGACGAGGTCGTCGATCATGATCCTTCGAGTTTATGGCGGCCGCAACTAGGCCACGAGTTCAACGCCGACCAGGTCTTGCGCGGAGGCGGCCCCGGGCGTCTCGACCGCGAGTACGGCCTGAAGCGCCGCGATCGCCACCGCGAGCTCGTCCAGGTCGGGCTCGCGCGTCGTGAGCTTCTGGAGCTGCAGGCCGGGGTACATGACCGCTCGCACCCACGCACGGCGGCGATTGCGTCCGGCCCACTTGATGATCTCGAAGGACACTCCGGCGATCACCGGGACGCCGACGATCCGCGTCGCGACGAGCACGTACCAGGCGGGCAGTCCGATCGGCGCGAACACGAAGATGGCCACGATCATCACGATCAGCAGGAAGCTCGTCCCGCAGCGAGGGTGCAGGCGCGAGTACAGCTTCGCCCGCTCGGGGGTCAGCTCGTCCTCGGCCTCGTAGCAGGAGATCACCTTGTGCTCCGCCCCGTGGTACTCGAACACGCGGCGCAGATCCCGGATCCGCGAGAGGAGCAGCAGGTAGCCGAGGAAGATCGCGGTGCGCACGATGCCCTCGATCAGCCAGAACGTGAACGACGAGCCGAGCTGGTGCTTGATCAGGCTCGTGATCCCGACCGGGAGGACGAAGAAGACGCCGATCGCGAACACCACCGAGACGATCACCGCGCCGGTCCACGCCTTGCCCGAGAGCTCCTCCTGACCCTCGGGGAGCTGGGCGCCGGCGGAGATCGAGAGCGCGCGCATGCCGATCGCGAGCGACTCCGCCATCGCCACGACGCCTCGGATCAGGGGCCAGCGGTAGATTCGCCGGCGCCGCGTCCAGGAGACGAGGGGGAACGAGCTGACGGCGATCTCGCCCAGCTCGGGCGCGACGGCCGAGCTCGGCTCGGGCGCGACGGCCGCCGCCGCTTCTGGCGCCGGCTCGCGAACCGCCACGGACCAGGTCGACACGCCGCGCATCATCACGCCCTCGAGCACAGCCTGGCCGCCCACCGGGGCGTCCCGCTGAGCGACAAGTCTCGGGGCCGTCACGCTCGTGTCGCGGCCCCGGGCCCCGCGCAACAAGGAACTCCTAAGAGCCTGAGGCGGCGGCGGTGCGGCGACCCTTGGCGGCCCGCCGCTGGAAGCGCTCCACCCGTCCTCCGGTGTCGACCAGCTTCTGTCGCCCGGTGTAGAACGGATGACACGCCGAGCAGATCTCGACGTGGATCTCAGACTGGGTGGATCGGGTCGTGAACTCGTTGCCGCACGTACAGCGGACGTGGGCCTCTAAATAATCGGGATGGATTCCGCTTTTCATTGTGTACCGAGTTTAGCGCGCGCCCGCGGACCTCAGAGAGCGACCGCCGGCGCGCTCGTCAGCGCGGGACAGGTCGCCGGCACGGCGAGCGCGTCGTCGGTGTAATCGGCCTGAGGGACCGTCTGGCTCGGATCGACGACGATGGTCGGTGCCGTAGCCGGACCGCAGGTGGGGCCGACGAAGGTGACCTCGCGAATCGCACCCGCGGCAAGTCGCTGCACGATCTTGGTTATCGGCACGCTGCCGCCGCTCGCGAACATGACGGCGAACCCACTCGCGGCGGTGCGGCCCTTGTTGGCGATCGTCGCCACGTACTGCTCCTTGGCCGGTTTGGCGGGGATCGGCTCCACCGCGATCGAGCCGAGGACCACGTCGGGCCGGAGCTCGGGCTGGAAGCAGTCGGCGGTCCGCCGAGTCTTGGTAGCGAGGACGCGCCCGCGGGTCCCGATCCAACGGAAGCTCACCCGGTAGTGATAGTCGGCCGGCGCGGGCAGATTCCGGACCTCGATCGGGATGATCCAGCGGTCCCCTGGAAGCTGACCCAGCGTCGGATCAAGGGGGGAGATCCAGGTGTTGAGGTCCTTGCCGGCCACGCTCCCGACGCCGGTCGAGCTCGAGTTGGACAGCAACTCGAACCGGATCTGCATCCGCTCGGTGCCAGTGATGGGACGCATCACCGCACGGACGGTGACCGAGCGGCCCGTCGGCAGGAAAGCCCGATGACAGTCGAAGCCGGTCAGCTGGGATCGCGGCGCCGTGGTCGACGCGGCGTCGGCGTCGGCACCCGCGCGCCGCGTGTTCGAGCCGCCGAACGCCACCGCGGGCACCGCGGATACCGCGGACAGGACCGCCACCGTTATCAGCGCGATTCGCTTCATCGTCAAATAAACCATCTGCGCGCCCTTAAGTTCCGCTGCCGAGCTCTTTCACCGCGCGGCGAGGAGCTCAGCGGACGACCCGGACTCGCGGTCAGGCGATCGTATAGAGCGGACCGTCGCCACCCTCGGGCGGCGTCAGGCGACCTCCCTTGGCGGTGATCGCTCCGCACTGCACGCAGTTGGTGTAGTTGACGATCACGTCGACCGCACCCGTCTTGGGCGCGTCCTCGGGGATCTCGTACACCCCGGCGGGGCACATCCAACGCCAGCCCTCGGCGATCTCCCGCGGCACGTGCTTGCGCACCCGGATGTGGTTGGGGGCGTCGTCGCGAGTGGTATTACCGCTGATGTAGACGCTCGAGAGCTTGTCGAAGGTGTACTTGTTGTCGGGCTTGGGGTAGCCCTTACGAGTCTTGCCGATGAACAGCTCCTGCTGGTCGTTGCGGTGCCAGTGCCAGCGTCCGCCCGGGAAACGGCCCCGGGTGGCGATCATCATGTTGACGACCGGGCCGCCCCTGACGAACCCGCGCTGGAACGGCTGACGCGTGTTCCGTACCTGGTAGAGCTCCTTACCGACGGACGAGTCTTCCACCGCATCCTCGTACGCGCTCAGCGGCTCGCCCCGCGTCAGCGACGCGTAGATCGCCTCGGCCGCGAGCCTTCCCGACTGGATGGCGTGGTGGACGCCCTTGAGCGCGACCGTGTCGACCATGCCGCCGGCGTCGCCGACCAGCAGGGCTCCCGGCATCGTGAGCTTCGGCATCGACCAGTAGCCGCCGCCGGGAAGCGCCTTCGCCCCCCACGCCACGCGCTCGCCGCCCTCGAGGATGCCGCGCACGAGCGGATGGAGCTTGAACTGCTGGAGCAGGTCGTGGGCCGACGTGGTGGCGTCGGCGTACTCGAGGTCGATCACGAAGCCGATGCTGACGAGGTCATCGCCGGTCTTGGCGTCCTTCATCGGATACAGCCATGTGCCGCCGATCTGCCGATACTTGGCCGACAGCTTCAGCGGCCAAGGCCCGATCGTGTGAATGATGCGGTCGAGCGGCTTTGGCACCTTCCAGACTTCCTTGACGCCGAGCTCCCAGACCTGGGGCTCGCATCCTTCGCCGAGCTCGAACTCGCGAATCGCCGCTCCGGTCAGATGGCCCCAGCAGCCCTCGGCCAGGACGGTGACCTCGGCCTTGATATCGGTGCCAGGCTCGAAGTTGCGCAGCGGCTCGCCGTCCTTGCCCCGACCCTTGTCGCCGGAGCGCACGCCGACGACGTGGCCGTTCTCGACGATCAGCTGGGTGGCCGCGGTCTCGGTCAGGACGTAGGCGCCCCCCTCCTCGGCCATGCGCTGCTGGTAGCGAGCCAGCGCCGAGACGGAGACGACCTCGTTGCCGTGGTTCTTGAACGGAGGCGGCGGCGGGATGCGCAGCTTGCTCTTTCCGTTCGGGAGCAGGTAGACGGCTTCCTTGGTCACCTCTCCGAACGCGAAGCGCTCCTTGCGCCAGTCCTCGCGCGTGAGCGAGGGAAAGAGCTCCTGAAGCGGCCCGGGGCGCATCACGGCGCCCGAGAGGTTGTGTCCGCCGCACGTCTTCGCCTTCTCGATCACCGCGACGGGCACCTCGCCCAGGCGCTCCATCGTCTGCGGGTCCTCGCCGAGCAGCTGGAGCAGCCGATTCGCGCAGGCGAGACCGGCCGTTCCGCCGCCGACGATGGCGACGCCGACATCGATCCGCTCATCCTCGCCGTCGAGCTCACGCTTGATGAACTCCTTGACCGGGTCCACCGGCGGCGGGAACTCACCCGGCGCGTGCGGCCAATTGCCCTCGGCCATGGTCACCTCAGGACCCCCTCTTGGCCTTCACGGCCTCGGTCAGCTTGGGCAGGATCTTGTTCAGGTCACCGACGATGCCGAGGTCGGAGAACTCGAAGATCGGAGCGTTCGCGTCCTTGTTGATCGCGACGATGTTCTCCGAGGACTGCATTCCGACCTTGTGCTGGATCGCACCGGAGATCCCGGCCGCGAGGTACAGCTTCGGCGCCACGGTCTTGCCCGTCTGCCCGATCTGCGCCGCGTAGGGATACCAGCCGGCGTCGACGACGGCGCGCGTCGCGGCCACCGCGCTGTTGCCACCGAACGCGGCGGCCAGATCCTCGGCGAGCTGGAAGCCCTCGGCCTTGCCGAGTCCGCGCCCGCCGGCGACGAGGATGTCCGCGCCCTCGATGTCGACATCGGCGCCGCGTTGCTCGCCGCGCTGGACCATGCTGGCCTTGGTCGACCAGGGTGAGTACTCGATGTCCACGTCGACGACTTCGGCGGCGCCGTCGCTCGTCTGGGAGATCTCGAACGCGTTGATCCGGCCGATGATGATCCCGAGGTCACCGCGGTAGTGCGAGACCGAGATCTTCGAGTCGCCCAGGATCGGGCGCTCGGCCACGAGCTCGCCGTCTTCCGCGCGCACCGCCGTGACCTCCATCGTCACGCCGGCGTTTCTTCTCGCCGCGAGCCCCGCGCCGATCTCGAACCCGAGCAGGCCGCCGCCGAACAGCGCGTAGCGCTGCCCATGCTCCTCGATCACCTTGGCCATCACATCGATGACCGGCTGCGCGAGGCCCTCCGGACCGCGGGCGCGGAACACCTTGGTCGCGCCGTACCCGCCGAGGGTCTTGAGCAGCTCGTCGGTCAGGTCCTCGCCCCCGACCACGACGGCGTGACATTCCCCGCCGACCTCCGCGGCGCGCTTGGCGCCCTCGGACACCGCGCCGAGCGAGTTCTTGTTCAGCGTGCCCTCGTAATGAAGCACGTAGGTCAGGATGTCGGCCATCTAGATCAGCTTCCTTTCATCGAGCCAAGCGATGATCTTCTCGACCGTCTCGGCGGTGTCCTCGTCCTCGATGATCTGGCCCGCTGCCTTGGCCGGCGGATCCTTGAACTCGCCGCAGTGCACGCGCGAGCCATCCCCGCCGACGAGCGCGACATCGATCCCCACGTCCCCGGCGGTGACGTTGTCGAGCGGCTTCTTCTTCGCGCCCATGATCGCCTTCAGCGACGGGTAGCGCGGCTCGTTGATCGCGTCGCCGACCGAGATCACGGCGGGTAGCTCGACCGAGACCGTGTCGTAGCCATACTCGGCCTGGCGCTCGCAACGGAGTGCCCCACCCTCGACGTCCAGCTTGATCACCTGGGTCAGCGACGGCATCTTCAGATGGTCTGCGACCACGGCACCGATCGTGTAGCACTCCCCATCGTCGGATTGCTGGCCGAGCAGCACCAGGTCGGGCTCCTCCTTCTCGAGCGCCTTCGACAGGGCGTAGCCGGTCGCCGCGACGTCGGATCCCGCAAGCGCGTCGTCGGTGAGATGCACCGAGCGGTCCGCTCCGAGCGAGACCGCCTTGTGCAGGGCGCGAACGGCGGAGCCGGGTCCCATCGTCACCGCGACGATCTCATCCACCTCCACCGCGCCGCCTTCGCGAATCTGCATCGCAGCTTCGATCGCGTGGGTGTCGTACGGATTCAGGTTCTTCTCACCTGAGCGGTCCATCCGCCCCGTCGAGGGATCGATTCGCTTCTCGACGGCGGCGTCCGGTACCTCTTTGACCAGGACGCAAATCTTCAACTAGGGCCTCCTCGGCTGGGTTCCTTCGCGGGCCTCCGGCCCTGCGTTCTGATGACGGGTTCGACTTCCGGTCTCGCCTGATCACTCGCGCTGCCGCGCTCGTGGTTGCCAGGCGCTCGCTGGATTCTACCCGTTGACTGACGGGTCAATCGGTCCGCCGCCATTGCCGGCGTGGGCCTTCGCCCGCACCGGGCTTGGCGGGTCTAATCCCGGACGGCTCCGCGGATGAAGTCGATTATCTCCTGCGTAGACGCCCCAGGGGTGAACACTTCAGCCACGCCCTGAGCCTTGAGCTCCGGGATGTCATCGGCAGGGATCGTCCCGCCGACGGTGATCACGACGTCGTCCACCGACTGCTCCTTGAGCAGTTCGATGATGCGCGGGACGAGGGTCATGTGGGCGCCCGACAGGATCGAGAGCCCGACGGCGTCGGCGTCCTCCTGGATCACCGTTTCGACGATCTGCTCGGCGGTCTGATGCAGACCGGTGTAGATGACCTCCATGCCGGCGTCGCGCAGCGCCCGGGCAATGATCTTGGCGCCGCGGTCGTGCCCGTCGAGGCCGGGCTTCGCCACGACGACGCGGATCTTCTTCTGCGTGGAGGTTGCCATCAGAGCAGGGGAGGACGGATCGGCCGAGCGGGGATTCTATGAGATCGGCCCCCCGGCCGCCGGCGGCGCGCCGCCGATGAGCGGACGGTGCCGTGCTCGTGTTCGCCGCGGCGCGCGGGTTCCCGCTTGTGTAACGGCGGCCTACGCGATATACCACCCACTTTGTGGGGTATCTAGCGTGCACGCTCATCTCGTTGCTCCTCGCGGGTAGCCCCCTGCCGTCACGGACCCTGCAGACGACGATCCAGGACGACGCCGTCCTCCTTCACGGCTCCGACGCCTCGGTCAAGAGCGCGATCGACCAGATCGCGTATGCCGGCTTCAACTACGTGCGGCTGACTGCGAGCTGGTCGGCGATCGCGCCGCAGAGCAGTTCGCCGCACATGCCGGGACCGCCTTTCAACCCCAATGATCCGCTGACCTACCCTACCAGCGGCTTTCAGGCCCTCGACCGCGCGGTCGTCGACGCCCACCAGGCCGGACTGAAGGTGATGATCGACGTGGCCTTCTGGGCCCCGCGGTGGGCAGTCCCGATCGGAAGCCCCGGCGGCGAGAACCGCTACGAGCCCAACCCGACGCTGTTCGGAGACTTCGCCGGCGCGGTCGCCCGGCGCTACGACGGCGATTACGTCGACCCTGCGGATCCGAGCATTCACCTACCCGCCGTGCAGCTCTACACCGTCTGGAACGAGCCCAACCAGTCGGAGTTCCTCGAGCCTCAGTGGCGCAAGACGTCGAGCGGCTGGATCGCCGAATCGTCACAGATCTACCGCGGCATGTACGACGACGCCTACGGGCAGATCAAGGACGCCTCCGCCACCGACAAGGTCCTGATCGGCGCCACGTCAGCCGACGGCTCCTCGACCCCGGGTCAGGGCAGCGTGCCGCCGATCGAGTTCCTCCAGGGCCTGGCCTGCGTCGACCAGAGCCTGCGTCCCCTGAACATCCCCCAGTGCGACGGATACCAGCCGCTGCAGGCCGACGGCTATGCCAATCACCCCTACTCCCTCGAGACGACTCCCGGGACGTCATCGACCGATCCCCTGGACGTCCCCTTGGCCAACACCTCGCGTCTCGAGACGCTGCTGAACGCGCTCTACCTCGACGGCAGGATCACCACCGACCTGCCGCTGTACGACACCGAATACGGATACGACAGCAACCCGCCCGACTCGGCCGCACCGTTCACCCCGACGGAGCAGGCGCAGTTCGTCGGCTGGTCCACTTATCTCGCCTGGCGCGATCCGGACACGGTCATGTTCGCCCAGTTCCTGCTCAGAGATCCCGCCCCCAGCCCCGGCGAGTCGGGGACGGACCCGTACGAGACGGGCCTCTACTACTCCAACGGCCAACCGAAGCCGGCGGCGCAGGCGTTCAGGGTCACGCTCTGGGCCCAGCGCCTCCTCGGCCCCGGCTCGCCGCTCGTGTTGCTGTTCGGGAAGGTGCCGGCGAGCTCAGGCCGGCAGATCGTCCAAGTGGAGTCGCAGTCGCCGTCGGGTACGTGGACTCCGGTCCAGACGCTGCTCCCGAGCTGCGCCTCGCAGGCCGAGTTCCTGACCAATAAGTCCGGGTACTTCCTGACCTCGACGCCCCTGCTGGGCAGCTCGATGACGTACCGGCTCAGCTGGCTCGACCCGCAAGGGCGATGGGAGTACGGCGTGCCGATCCCGGTCCAGGCGAGCCAACCCCTGCTGGAGAGCGCATTGGAGCCCCAGCCCGCGTCGGCCGAGGGCTTCGCCCCGGTGCTCCAGGGCACCTCGATCCGTCGTTAGCGGTGCGATCTAACCGGCGTGGACCTCGACGATCACCGCGTCGCCCTGCCCGCCGCCGGAGCAGATCGCCGCGCAGCCCAGGCCCCCGCCGCGGCGGCGGAGCTCGTATACGAGCGTGCCGAGGATCCGGGCGCCGGAGGCTCCGATCGGGTGACCGAGGGCGACGGCTCCACCGTTGACGTTCACCTTGTCCTCGTCGATCCCGAGCATGCGAATCGAGTTCAGGGTCACCGAGGCGAACGCTTCGTTGATCTCCCATAGATCGATCTCGTCGGCCGACAGACCGAGCTTGGCCAGCAGCTTCTCGGCGGCGAGCGCCGGCGTTCGGGCGAGGTAGGCGAACTCGTCGGCCGACTGCGCGTGGCCGACGATCGTGGCGAGGGCGGTCTTGCCGTTCCGCTTCGCCCACTCGTCGCTGGCGAGCACCAGGGCCCCGCCGCCATCGTTGACGCCCGGCGAGTTGCCCGCCGTGTGCGAACCGTCCTTGACGAAGATCGGCGGCAGCTTGGCCAGCGACTCGAGGCTCGTCTCCCGGCGCGGCGCCTCGTCTACCTCGACGACGGTCTCGCCCTTCTTGCCCTTGATCGTCACGGGAACGATCTCCTCGGGAAGCCGGCCCTCGTCGGTCGCCTGGATCGCGAGCTGGTGCGAGCGAAGGGCCCAGCGATCGAGGTCGGGGCGCGTGAGCTCGAGCTCAGCCGCGACCTCGCTCGCCTCCTGGGCCATGTGCTTGCCCGAGAAGGGGTTGGTCAGGCCGTCCTTGATCATCGCGTCGATCGCCTTGCCGTCGCCCATGCGGTACCCGAAGCGCGCGTCGGCCAGCAGGTACGGCGCGTGCGACATCGACTCCATGCCACCGCCGACCCCGACCTCGAGGTCGCCGGCGCGGATCGCGTTGTCGATCATCACCGCTGCGCGGACTCCCGAGGCGCACACCTTGTTGATCGTCTCTGAGGACACCTCCTTAGGGATCCCGGCCTTGATCTGCGCCTGTCGCGAGGGGATCTGGCCCTGACCGGCCTGGAGGACCTGGCCCATCACCACGTGCTCGACCTGCTCGGGTGCTACGTCGGCGCGCTCGAGCGCGGCCTTGATCGAGGTGGCGCCGAGCTCGGTCGCGTCGAGCGACGCGAGTCCACCGCCAAGCTTGCCGATGGGAGTTCGGGCGGCCGCGAGGATGACGGTCTTGGGCATCGTGACCTCCAGGTCGTAGTCGTTCAGCCTTGCGCAGGCAATCCTAGCTAGGCGCTGGTAGCGTGACGCACGTGCGCATCGAGGCGACGACCGACAGTCCACTCGATACCGACGCCGACACGGTCGCCGTCGGGGTGTTCGAGGGGGATGACATCGCCCACGACACCCCCGATGGCGCGCTGCAGGCGCTCCTGGACGCCGGCGAGGCCCGGCGTGCGTTCAAGCGCCTCGCCGTGACCCATGCCCAGGGTCGCCGGTGGATCGTCGTCGGTCTCGGGACGCGTGGAGACTTCGACGCGGAGCGAGCGCGGGTGGTGGCGGCCGTCACGCACGCACGCGCTCGTGAGCTCGGCGTGCAGACGCTGTGCTGGGAGGCGCCGCATCACGTCTCCGACCAGATCGTCGCCGGCCTGATTGAGGGGACGATGCTGCAGGGATACCGATTCGACCGTTACAAGAGCGCCGATCGCGAGAGCAACCGAGCCGCCGAGCGCCTGGTGATCAGCTCTCATCACGACGTGGATGACGCCGTCGAGGCCGCCGCCGTCGTGACCGCGGCGCAGAACTCGGCGCGCGACCTCGGCAATACGCCCGCCAACGACCTCCCGCCCGAGGCGCTCGCCGCGCGGGCGCGCGAGATCGCCGGCGAGGGCCACGGAGTCGTGGTCACCACGCTCGACGAGAGCGAGATCCGGGACGCCGGGATGGGCGCCTTCTCGGCGGTCGCGCAGAGCTCAGGGCACGGCGCGCGCTTGATCGCACTGCGCTACCGCGGCCCGGGGGCGGGTGGACCGCTGTTGGCCATGGTCGGCAAGGCGATCACCTTCGACTCCGGCGGGCTGTCGCTGAAGCCCGCCGCCAGGATGCACGAGATGAAGTTCGACATGTGTGGCGGCGCGGCGGTGATCGAGGCGATCGGCGCGCTCGGCCGGCTCGGCGCGCCGGTCGACGTTCTCGGCGTGGTCGGCTCGACCGAGAACCTGCCGGGGCCAAACGCGGTCAAGCCCGGGGACATCGTTCACGCGCTCGACGGCACGACGATCGAGGTCAACAACACCGATGCCGAGGGACGGCTCGTGCTCGCCGACTGCATCACCTACGCGATCCGCGAGGGCGCGGAGCGCATCGTCGACATCGCGACGCTGACCGGCGGAGTGGTGGTCGCCCTCGGATCGGCCTACTCGGGTCTGATGTCCAACGACGACACGCTGGCCGACCTGGTTGCCGGGTTGGGGCGAGCCACCGGCGAGCGCGTATGGCGGCTGCCCCTGGACCGCGACTACGCGGACATGGTCAAGGGTCGCTTCGCGGAGCTGACGAACATCACCGAGCGCCGCGAGGCGAGCTCGATCACGGCGGCCGAGTTCCTGCACCACTTCGCCGGTGAGGTCCCATGGGCTCACCTGGACATCGCCGGGACCGCCTACGGCGCCCGCCGCCCGTACTTCGACAAGGGGGCCACAGGCGTCGGTGTGCGCCTGCTGGTGGCCATCGCCCAGGACCTCGCCGGATAGGTCCTGCGGCATGGACTTCGAAGTCGACGATCACCACCGGCTCCTGCGCGAGACGGTGCGCGAGTTCGCCGAGCACGAGATCGCCCCGATCGCCGAGGATCTCGACCGGACCAAGCGGTTCCCGTACGAGATCGTCAAGCGGCTCGGCGAGCTCGACCTGATGGGCATCCCGTTCCCCGAGGAGTACGGCGGTGGTGGCGGCGACTCGCTCGCGTACGCGATCGCGGTCGAGGAGCTGGCCAGAGTCGACTCGTCGGTCGCGATCACCCTGTGCGCCCACACCTCGCTCGGCACCCAGCCCCTGTACCTGTTCGGGTCCGAGGCGCAGAAGCGCGAATGGCTGCCGCCCCTATGCCGGGGCGAGCTTCTCGGCGCGTTCGGGCTGACCGAGCCCGAGGCCGGATCCGACGCGGGCAACACGAAGACGCGGGCCGAGCTCGACGACGGCGAGTGGGTGATCAACGGCGCCAAGCAGTTCATCACCAATGCCGGGACCGACATCTCGGGGCTGGTCGTGATCACCGCGGTTACCGGTGAGCCCGCCGCCTCGGGCGAGCGCGAGATCTCGAACATCATCGTCGCCAACGGCACGCCCGGCTACGAACAGGGAGAGGCCTACCGGAAGATGGGCTGGAACGCCTCGGACACCCGCCCGCTCTCGTTCAGCGACTGCCGGGTACCGGCCGAGAACCTGCTCGGGCCCCGCGGCGGTGGCCTGCGTCAGTTCTTCCACGTCCTCGACATCGGCAGGATCGGCGTCGCCGCGATGGGAGTCGGGCTCGCCCAGGGCGCCTTCGACCAGGCGCTCGCGTACGCCAAGGAGCGGCGGGCCTTCGGCTCCCCGATCTCGAAGTTCCAGTCGATCCAGGCGAAGCTCGCGAACCTCTCGACCGAGATCGAGGCCACGAGGTTGCTGGTCCAGAAGGCGGCATGGCTGAAGGATGCGGGACGCAACTTCACCCTCGTCGCCGCCCAGGCGAAGCTCAAGAGCGGGCGGCTCGCCGTGCACGCGGCGGACGAGGCGGTCCAGATCCACGGCGGGTACGGCTACATCGAGGAGTACCCGGTGTGCCGCTTCTACCGCGACGCCAAGATCCTCACGATCGGCGAGGGAACGGATGAAATCCAGGAAATGGTGATTGCCCGGGCGCTGGGCGCCTGAGCGCGGGTGCGGGGGTCCGGTGGGGTGTGGCGTCCGCCGGCGGCCAGGGCTGGCGCTGGTGGTGGGTTGGGCGCGCGTGCCGGGCTCTTCAGCAATTGGCCGGCGGCGGATGCCGCACCCCCCCGGCCCCCCGACCTCTCCGCCGCGCCTCGTGCGGCACACCCCTTTCCGGTCCTTCGGAGCGAGTGGCCAGCCGCGCTCGCTTGGGCACACCCCTCTCCTGTCTTGCAGAGCGAGGGGTTAGCGGTTCTCGAGGATCTTTGTTGCCGCGGTGGCCGGGTCTAGCTCGCGGGAGACGACCTGGTCGAGTAGGCGCTGGATGCTGGGATCGTCTTGGAGCGTCGCCTCGAGCTCGCGCCGGAGCCGGTAGGTGGCGATCGCGAGCACCTCGTTCATCAGGTTCCTACGGCGACGTTCCTGGAGCGTGCCTTCGGCTTCGATGAACGCGCGGTGCTCGGACAGCTTCTCGATCAGCTCATCGACGCCCTCGCCTCTGACCGACTCGGTCCGCACGATCGGGACCTGCCATCCCTCGTGGGGCCCGAGCGCGAGCACGCCGCGGATCTCGCGGATCATCGTGTCGGTCATCGGATGGTCGGCCTTGTTGACAACGATCACGTCGGGGATCTCCATCACGCCCGCCTTGAGTGCTTGGATCGAATCGCCCGATCCGGGCATCAGCACGAGGACCACGGTGTCCGCGTGGTCGATGATGTCGACCTCGGCCTGCCCGACCCCGACCGTCTCGAGCAGGATCACGTCGCGACCCGACGCGTCCATCAGCAGCGCCGTCTGCAAGGCCGCCTCGCTGAGACCCCCGAGCGCACCCCGGTTGGCCATCGAGCGAATGAACACGCCCGGGTCGAGGAAGTGGTCGCTGAGCCGGATGCGGTCCCCGAGCAGCGCTCCGTGCGTATACGGCGATGAGGGATCGATCGAGAGCACGGCGACGGTCCGCTCGCGCGCGCGCTCGAGCTTGGTCAGCGCCCCGAGCAGGGTCGACTTCCCGACCCCGGGTGGCCCCGTGAACCCGATCACCGCGGCCCTGCCGGTGTGCGGATAGATCTCCTGCACGAGCGCCCAGCCGTCGGGGTCGTCGTCTTCGACGAGCGAGATACCGCGCGCCAGCGCGCGCTTGTCGCCGGCGAGGAGCCGCTCGGCGAGGGAGCCGTCGGTGGTGGTCATCGGGGCGGCAATCATGCCAGGCGGGGCGAGGTGTCTCGCCGCCGGCCAGGGCTGTGTGGTGGCGGACTCGGGCGGGGTGCTGGGTGCGGACGCAATTGGCCGGCGGCGGGACACCCCGCCTCGCCCGACCAGCCCCATGCGCTGTGGGGCGGTGGGGCGTGGGCGTCCGGAGCGGGGCGGGTGGGGCGGGGCGGGCGCCGTCCGCGCCTCGCGGATACGATCCCGGCGGGGGCGCCGTCCCGCCAGACGCAATTACGATCCAGCCGTGGAACCCGTCACCAACCCGACTACGCCCGCGTCCGAAGCGCCCGCTCCGAGGGCACGGGGATCGAAGGCACCAGCACCGAGGGCACTCGCGCCGAAGGCACCCGCGCCGAACCCGCCCGCACCGAGGGAACCTGCGTCGAAGGCACCCGCATCCAAGGCGCCGGCGCCGCCCCCCTTCGTCCGCATGCCACCGCCCCCGCTCCGTGGCGGCCTCCTGACCTTCCTGCGCTTCGCTCGCGCACACAACATGATCAGCCCCGGTTACGTCGTCCTGATCGCCCGCTGGCTCTGGCTGAAGCTCCGCTGGCGCGGGCGCCTGCGCACGGACGGGCTGTGCTTCATCTGCCCTGGGGTTAAGTTCGAGATCGGGCCCGAGGCAACGGTCACGCTGGGGCGCTGGTCGTGGCTCGGCCACGGCACCAAAGTCCGGGTGCACGAGGGATCGGTGTCGATCGGCGCCAAGAGCGTCCTCGGCCAGGAGTGCACGATCTCCGCCTACCGGAACGTGTCGATCGGGCGCGACTGCATCATCGCCGACAAGGTGATGATGATCGACTTCGACCACGGCATGGTCGAAGTCGAGCGCACGATCCGCGAGCAGGGCATCTACAAGCGCGAGGTACACGTCGGACACAATGTCTGGATCGGCTACGGAGCCTGCCTGCTGCGCGGGGTCACCGTGGGCGACAACTGCGTCATCGGGACCAGTTCCGTGGTCACCAGCGACATTCCCGACAACGCCGTCGTCGGCGGCATCCCGGCGCGGCTGATCCGGATGCGCGACGCGCCCAAGTCCTTCCGCTGGGGCTAGGCGCTCACAACCAGCCCGCCCTCGTCAGATCGGGTGCGAGGTTTCGTAGCGTGGGTTCGGGGCCGGGCGAGTCGCCGTGGGGGGCGAGGGCGAGCTCCAGTGCTTCCGCGTGTGCCTGCGCGCGCTCGCGGGGGTACTCGCCGGCGAGCTCACGCGTGGCCAGGAACGCCCAGTCGCTCGCCTGGAGAGCCAGCAGCTCGCGTACCGCACGGGCGGGGGCGTCGCCGCCCGCGCGGATCACCCGCAGCTCGGCGGTTCGGGCTCGCCAGGCGAGATCGGCGACCGCCGGTCCGCTCCAGGTGCTCAGATCCCCACCCTGTCCCCACGTCGTGTCGGGCAGGACCGCGGGCGCCGGCCCCGGTGCGTGACGTGCGAGCGCGTCGTCGAGCGTGGTCAGGGCCAGCCCCTGACGGGCCGATTCCTCCAGGACCTCCCTCAGCCACGAGACTCCCTCATACCACCAGTGCCCGAGCAGCTCGGTGTCGAACGCGCACACGCACACGCCGCCGTCGCGTAGGCGTGAGCGCACGCGGGCGACGAAGTCGGCCGCGTGCTCGCGCGCCAGCGCCAGCGCGCGGGCATGGTCATATGGACGGCCGTCGTTGGCCCACACCCGATGGCGGTGGAAGGTATGGCGGTGATAGTCGCGGTAACCAGCGTTCGCCGGATACCCGCCATGCCCCCAGGCCAGGGCGATCGTCTCGCGATCGATCGGCCACAGCACGGGCCCGTCGTCGCTGACCAGCGGCCACAGGTGCTCGCCGGCGCCGAGGCCGAAGACTCCGGTCAGCTCGACGCAGGTCGCGTGGACGCCGCAGTCCTCCAGCAGCCCGTCGAGCCAGGGCGCGTGCGCGCACTCGGGCAGCCAGAAACCACCGCGCCAGTGGCCGAACCGGCGCCGGTGCGAGGCGATCCCCGTCTGCACCTGGAGCGCGACGCCGGCGTCGGTCGCGAGCAGTGGCAGCACCGCGTGAGTCGCCGCCGAAGTCCAGCTCGCGTGCGGCGCCAGCGCGCCGAGCAGATCCGTGCCGATCGCCTCGAGGCGGTCCGCCGCGGCGGCGTACCCGGCCGCCGATCGTTCGAGCTCGCGCGCGAGCTCGTCATCGCCGGTGGCGCGGAAGCCCTCGATGTCGAGCCGATGCGACTCGGGGCGAACCTCGCGCAGGAAGCGCAGGCAGCGCTTCATGGCCCCGGGTGCCTCGAGCTGGTCGCACAGCACCGGAGTCAGCGAGAGCGTGATCGGCGCGCGGTCGATCACGTCGAGGAGAGGCAGATAAGAGGTCGCGATCGCCTCCCACAGCCACTCCTCGCCGAACGGCCAGATGCCGAACCCCTGGGGGTCCAGCTCGTCCCCCGGTCGGGGCCACGGGGCCCCGCCCTCGACGTATGGCATATGGGTGTGCAGGACGATCGCCAGCTCGCCCTGGGCACGGCGGGCCGAGGCGCCGGTCACGCCGGCGCCTCGGCACTCAGGATCAGTACGCCGGGCAGGTCGTGGCCCAGGTGCACTCGGAGAATCCGTTGTCCGTCGCAACCGGCAGCGACGGAGCGCCGATCACCGAGCCGCTGGAGTTCACGAGATCGACCTGCTCCGAGGCCTTGAGCTTGGCGTTCGCGCCGTTGACCGTGGTGTCGGCCCACCGCGGGTCGGTCAGGTTGGGCAGCGACGCGAGACTCGGCGGGACCGAGATCTCGAGCGGCGTCTCCTCGATCCACTCGGCCGTGTCCTCGGTCGAGGTATAGGGCACCCTCGTCGTATACGTCTCGCCCTTGGTGAGGTCGCTGATGGTGATCTTCCAAAGCGCCGGCACGACCAGAGAGATCGATGCGGACATGCTGTCCCCCGCGGATACCTTGAAGCCCGAGATCTTGAACTCCGGGGCCGGAACGAGCTCGTACCAGGCGTCGTAGGAAGCAGCGCCCCCGGTCCCGACGTCCTGCTCGGTGCCGGTCTGGATCAACGTATCGTCGGTCACCGTGCACCCCGCGTTGACACAGCCGCCGCCGATGCCGATCCAGTCGGCCGAGTCTTCCGCCTGACCCGCCGTGTGCTGGGTGGCCTTGGGAATCGTCCACTTGGCGCTGACCGAGGTGAACAGCTTGACGCCTTTCTCGAGCGTGCCTTGGTTGTAGCCGAACCAGTTGTCGCTGGTGTTGGTGTTCTCGGTCGCAGACGTCGCCACGTGAATGACCTCGCCGGTGACACCAGCCGCCGAGGCGGCGCTCGCCGCCACCGCGCAGACCGCGAGCGACGCGATCAGCAGCCAGGCTGGCCGCCTCAGCCCTCGCGCGGCCGTGCAAAAGCTCCGTCCAGCCATCTCGCCTCCGTTCTCCGGCGGCGCCCTGCCGGCCCGCCGATATGCCCATTTCCAGAGCGAAACTCTATGTCACGCCTGGCCCTCTGGTCAACCGAGCCGGCACACGGCGAGGAAATCGAGCGCGTCGTCCAGCCGGCCCGGTCGCACGGCGAAGTCGCTCGCCGCCAGAGCCGGCGTGAACCGATCGTAGAACGGCGCCGTGAGCCCGAGGCGGCGATGGACCCGGTCCCACCCGAGCCGCAGTGCGAGCTCATGGGCGCGCAGCTTGCGCGCGTGGAAGACCCCGAGCAGCTCGACCTCGGCGAACGCGCCGCGGCACAGCTGCTCGAACTCCCCGGCGCGGTATTCGCGCAGGTGCCAGGGATTGTCTGACTTGGCGGCGCCCGGCGGCGCGAGCGTGAGCAGGTTGGGCGTCGAGACGTACACGGAACCCCCAGGTGCCAGGATCGCGCGGAAGTGCGCGAGCGCCGCCGCGGGGTCCTCGAGGTGCTCGATCGTCTGCAGGAACACCACGGCGTCGTAGCAGGACTCCTCACCGTAGGTGTCGACGAGGGCACGCTCGAAGCGGAGGTTCTGACGCACGTAACGCCGGCGGGCGTGCTCGTAAGCCTCCGGGTTGGCGTCCACGCCGACCACGCTGGCCGCCGAACGCGAGAGCACCTCGGAGCCGTACCCCTCGCCGCAGGCCATGTCGATCACGCGCAGCCCGGCCACGCGCGCCCCGATCCACTCGTAGACCGCGAGATGGCGCCGGAACCAGTAGTTCTCGGCGGGAACGTCCGGCAGCGTGCGCTCCCCGGTCAGCTCCAGGGGAGGCACTCCGGGCGGCTGCCCGCTCTGCACGTGGACGTTTGCCGGCACGGGCGGAAACAGTATTGTCCCCCGCGCCATGGAGGCGCTACGGACCGCGGACGAGATCCGCGACGCCAACACCCGGTATCACGACGTAGCCGCAGCCGGATACGACGCCAAGTGGGGCATCGACTTCGGCGACGTCGGCCAGTCGCAGGTGCTCGGCAAGATCCGCAAGCTCCTCGGCGAGGAGCTGCGCGGCGGCTACGGCCGCGGGCTCGAGATCGGCGCGGGGACCGGCTACTTCAGCCTGAACCTGCTCCAGGCCGGCGTGCTGGGCGAGGCGACGTGCACCGACATCTCGCCGGGCATGGTCGCGACGCTGGCCGCCAACGCCCGGCGCCTGGGCCTCGAAGTCAGGGCCGCCCGGGCCGATGCCGAGTCGCTGCCGTTCGCCGATGAGAGCTTCGACCTCGTGTTCGGCCACGCGGTCCTTCACCATCTTCCCGACCTCCGGCGCGCGTTCACCGAGTTCCATCGCGTGCTGCGCCCGGGGGGACGCCTCCTCTTCGCCGGCGAGCCGTCGCGGATCGGCGATCGGCTGGCGACGGTGCCCAAGCGCGGGGCGAGCCTGCTCGCGCCCGCCTGGCGCGCGCTCCTCAGGGCGTCACCGGCACGCACGGCGGGAACCGACACCGGCGACGTCGAGGACCATGCGCTCGAGAACTGCGTCGACATCCACGCCTTCGCTCCCGGTGACCTATCCGACCTCGCGCGGCGATCGGGCTTCGCGGCCGTCCGGGTCCGCGGCGAGGAGCTGCTCGCGAACTGGTTCGGATGGATCAATCGAGGGCTCGAGGGGACGGCCGAGCCCGACGATGTGCCCTACGCCTGGCGGAACTACGCCTATCACGGCTATCTCCTACTTCAGCGGGTGGACGAGGCCCTGCTCGAGCCGTTCCTGCCGCCGGCCATCTTCTACAACCTGCTGCTCACGGCGCGCAAGCCCTAGCGGAAGCCGAGGCGCGATTGCGCTTTGGCGAACGGCTCCGGTTACCCTGCTTGTGTGCCAGATCGGCTCGTGCGCGACTTTCCGCTGTTCCCGCTCGGCCTCGTCGCACTGCCGGGAGAGCTGATCCCGCTGCACATCTTCGAGGAGCGCTACAAGACGATGATGAACGAGTGCCTGCAGAGCGAGCGCGAGTTCGGGATCCTGTGGCTGTCCGACGAAGGCCTGCGTGAGAACGGCTGCGCGTGTGAGATCGACCGCGTGCTCGAGCGCCTCGACGATGGCCGGATGAACATCCTCACCCGCGGCACCCGGCCGTTCAGGGTCCTCGAGCGCCGCGAGCACCTCCCCTACCCTGCCGGCACCGTCGAGTTCCTCGACGATCGCGAGGAGACGGTGGACGAGACGTTGCTGGGCCAGGCGCACGAGGTCTACGCGGACCTGGTCAAGCGGGCCACCGACCGCGATCCGGACACCGAGGAGCTGGCGGCGATGGGCGCATACGCGATGGCGGCGACCGTCGACTTCGGGCTCGACGCCAAGCAGGGCCTGCTCGACCTCCGCTCGGAGAACGCCCGCCTGCGGCTCGTGACGAGGCTGTTCCGAGCCGCCCTCAAGCGGCTCGACTTCGTCGACCGCGCTCAGGCCCGCGCGCGCTCGAATGGGAAGGTCCGCTTCAACTGAAGATGGCCCGTCGCACACGCCGGCGCGGGGCCTGACTGGGTGCGCGGGGCCCTGGACGACACTAGGTGACGGTGTCCACCACCATCGCCGCGCCGAACAGCAGGCAGTAGATCCCGAACGGAGTCAGCGTTCGCGTGCGGAAGTAGCGGGTCAGGAAGTGCACCGAGATGATGGCGGCGATCGCCGCGAAGGCGGCCGCGATCAGGGCCTCGCCCCGGACGCCGTAGTCGCCGTTCTTGCCGAGGAGGTCGGGGAGCTTGAAGATCCCGGCGGCGAGGATGATCGGGGTCGCGAGCAGGAACGCGAAACGGGCCGCGTCCGCGTTGTCAAGACCGCGGGCGAGCCCGGCCGACATGCACACCCCGTCGCGGCTGATGCCGGGGATCAACGCGCTCGACTGGGCGAGCCCGATCATCGCGGCCTCCTTGTAGTCGAGCGTGCCGAGCTTCCGTCCGCCGTCTTCCTTCATGCCCTCGCGCCGGGCCAGCTCGCGCACCTCCGCACGCTTGCGCAGCCGCTCGGCGGAGAGCAGGATGACCCCGTTGACCATCAGGAAGATCGCTGCCGAGGTCGGCTTCGCGAGCGCGACCCGGAGCGGGTGCTCGAGGACGATGCCGATCACCCCGGCGGGAATGGTCGCCACTACGATCAGCCACGCCATCCGCTCGGTCGGGGTCTCGATCCGCCGCTTGCCGAGCGTGCGGAAGAAGGCGGTGACGATCTCGACCCAGTCGCGCCAGAAGTAGATCAGCAGCCCCACCGCGCTGCCGACGTGGAGCATGACCACGAACGCGAGCCAGAACGACTCGGGCTGAGACTGCGACTTCACCAGCGTGTGCCAGCCGAACAGCGTCGGGAACAGGACGGTGTGGCCCAGGCTCGAGATCGGGAACAGCTCGGTGACGCCCTGCAGCAGTCCGAGCACGACCGCCTGGAAGGTGCTCACCGGGTCCGGATGGTGATGCACGATGGTGAAGACCGGGATCATGAAGGCCGGACCCTACCTGCCCCCAAGGTCGACCCGGAGCCGGTCTAACCGCCCGCGCCGCACGCCGGCTGGGCCTGCAGCACGAACTGCACGAGCTGGGCGAGCGCGGGGTACTTCGCCGCTGCCGTGTCCGGGAAGGCGATCGTCCCGTACTGGAGACGGACCTTGAACCGGTACACGCTCGTAGGCGGCGAGGGCAGGTCGAGCTTGCGCTGCGCGTCTGCCTGTAGCTGACCGGGAAGGTCCCTGGCCACGAGCAACAGGTGGTCCGAGAGCGTTTTCGCCGGACCACCGTCGCAGCGCACCGTGCCGCCGTAGTTCACGAGCATGGTGAACGGCTTGCCCTCGCCGGTCCGCGTGACGTCGAACAGGTCGGGAGCCGCCACGTTCAGCCCGCAGCCGCCGAGCACCGCGGCCCCCAGCGTTGCCGCTACCAGTGCCCGGGCGCGACCGGCCAGCACCGGCCACCTAAGTGGCCCACTAAGCGTCACGCGTCGCATGCCCGCATCGTGTCGAATACCGCGACCGCCCGCGCCGCCGGTCCAGGCGCGGCCGGTCCAGGCGCCGCCGGTCCCGGCGCCGGCGGATCAGGGAACCACGATCGCGGCTCCGCCACGTCGCACGTCGCCGCCACCGGAGAAGCCGTTCACCGGATCGCGCTCGACCGCCTGCACGCCGCCGAAGAACAGGTTGCGGTCGCGGAATCGGGCGATCGCCCGGCCGGCGGCTTCGAGCGCCCCCGTCTCGATGCCGGGCTCGGCGTAGACCACGCCGTCCTCGAAGTGGACCCGGGGGGCCTGCACCGCCGGGCCGGCGCGGAGGCCCTCGTCGACGACGCGGACGATCGTCTGCAGGATCGCCGAGCGGATCCGGTTCGACCCCGCGCTCCCGAGCACGAGCTCGGGGACGCCCTCGCGGAGCACGACCGTGGGCGCCATCATGCTCGGAAGTCGCCGCCCCGGCGGATGGTGATGGAAGCCGAGCGGATTCAGATCCTGCTCGCCGAGCATGTTGTTCAGGTGGATGCCGGTGCCGGGCACGATCTCGCCCGAGCACGAGCCGTTCGAGCAAGTGACCGAGCAGGCCCAGCCATCGCGATCGAGCACCGCGATGTGTGTCGTCGAACCGAGCGGGCCGGTGCCGACGCCGCGGGCGGACAGGAACTGGGCCGCGAAGCCCGGGTCATCGAGCCCGGCCAGGAACTCGGGTGTGCGCTCGCTCTGGGCGCGCTCCATGACCTCGACCAGCCGCTCGGGGTCTGGCCCTCCAGGGTCCTGATCGAGCTGCGCGAGCGCATACGCAATCAAGATCCCGCCCGCCGACGGAGGGGGATTCGTGAGCACCTCGCGCCCCCGGTAGCGAACCCGGACCGGCACCCGTTCGCGCACCACGTACGCCGCCAGGTCCTCCGCGGTGAGCATCCCGCCGCGCTCGGCGATCCACGCCACCACCGACCGCGCGATGTCGCCCGTGTAGAACGGGGTCGCCCCCTCGGCCCCGAGCCGTTCGAGCGCATCGGCTAGCTCGGGTTGGCGCATGGTGTCCCCCTCGCGCAGCAATTCTCCCTCCGGCGCGAACAGGGCGGCGCCCTCCGGCGTCGAGGTCACGAGGTCGGCCAGGATCTCGAGCACGTACGCCTGCTCGGCGCTGAGCCGCACCCCGTCGCGGGCAAGCGCCGCGGCGGGATCGACCAGATCCGCGAGCGCGAGGCGGCCGAAGCGATCCGCGGCCTCGCACAACCCGGCCGGCGCTCCGTACGCGCCGACGGACGCGGCGCCGATGTTGAATACCTGGACCGCATCCCCGAATGAGACCGTGACCGGGATCAGCTCGGCGAGCTGTGAGGCACGGGGACCGCGACCCGGCGCCTCGACGAAGAAGTCGAGCAGCACCGGCGGCCGGCCGGGCGGCGCCACGAGCATGTAGCCGCCCGCCCCCAACCCGGTCAGCAGCGGCTCACAGACGAATGAGACGAGGATCGCGGCGATCGCCGCGTCGACCGCGTTGCCGCCGGCGATCAGGACGTCGGCGCCGGCCCGCGCGGTCAGCGGGTGTCCGGCGGCGATGACGCCGAGCTGCGGACCCGGCGAGCTCAGCGCCGCGGGATGAACTCGGGCACGTCGAGATCGAACGACACGCTTCCGGACCGCTCGCGCCCGCGGGACACACGCGGCTCGCCGCGCGGCTCGCGCAACGGCGCTCGTTCGCGGTTCTCCGTCCGGACCGGGAGACGATCCCGGTCGCGCTGGCGCTCCTCCACGCGAGGCGGCCGTCGGTCCGGATCGGGGGCGCGAAGGCCGCCGCGACTGAGCTCCTCGTGACGGACGCGCTGACGCCCGTCTCCGAATCCGGTCGCGACCACGGTCACCCATACCTGATCCTCGAGCTTCTCGTCGATCATCGCGCCGAAGATGATGTTGGCGTCGGGGTGAGCCGCCTCGGCGACCGCCTTGGCCGACTCGTTGACCTCCCACAGCGACAGATCGCGGCCGCCCGTGATCGAGAGCAGGATCGAGTGGGCCCCGTCCATGCTCGTCTCGAGCAACGGCGAGGACACGGCCTGCTCCGCCGCGTCGATCGCGCGGCGCTCGCCACTGCCCAGCCCGATGCCGAGCAGCGCGTTGCCGGCGTCGGACATGATCGTGCGCACGTCGGCGAAGTCGAGGTTGATCAATCCCGGCAGCGTGACCAGATCCGAGATGCCCTGGACACCTTGGCGGAGCACGTCGTCGGCGACCCGGAAGGCCTCGACCATCGATGTGTTCCGGTCGAGCACGGACAGCAGGCGGTTGTTGGGGACCACGATCAGCGTGTCGACCTCCGCCGCGAGCGCCTCGATGCCCGCCTCGGCCTGCTCGCGACGCCGCGTGCCCTCGAACTGGAACGGACGCGTGACGATGCCCACGGTCAGGGCTCCCAGGGACCGCGCGATCTGCGCGACGATCGGGGCGGCTCCGGTGCCGGTTCCGCCGCCGGCGCCGGCGGCGATGAAGACCATGTCGGAGCCTCTCAGCAGTGCCTTGATCCGGTCGTGCTCACTGACCGCCGCCTGGCGGCCGAGATCGGGGTTCGAGCCGGAGCCCAGGCCGCGCGTGATGCCGTCGCCGATGTGCAGGGTGTCGTGTGCGGCCGACTGCTGCAGCGACTGCAGATCGGTGTTGATGGCGAGAAACTCGACGCCCTCGATCTCCGCCTCGACCATCCGGTTGACCGCGTTGACCCCCGCGCCGCCGACGCCGACCACGCGCAGCACCGGCGAGCCGGCGGTCGGGGCCGGCCTGAACACTTCGCCCGCGCGCTCCGGGCGGGCGTAAACGTCCGCCGGCATCTCGGGCTCCGGGCTCTCCGTGGTCATCCGGTCGAGCAGGTTGAGCGGGATGTCGGAAGAGAAGACGTGCCGCAGCCGCTCCTGCGGGGAGGGCATTTTCGGCTCGGGGGCGGCGGGCTCATCGACGCTCTCGACGGGTGGCGGGCCGAAATCGCTCTCGTCCCGCGCCGACTCGCCCTCGGGGCGCCGGGCCTCGGCGGCCACCTGCTCCGCACCCACGGGCTGTGCGCCGGCGTCCGCGATCTCGGCTTTCGGCTCCGCGGCATCGCCGTCGGCCCGTGGCGGCGCGACCTCGACCTCGGCCCGTGGCTGCGCGGGGTCGAGGACCGGCGCTCCGTCCGTCTCGGACTCCGCCTCGGCGCGGCCGGGCTCGGTGTCCTCAGTCGTCTTACGGAAGAGGGCTGCGAGCGGACCCTCGCGCATGCTCGCGCGCTTACCGGGAGCCATTTGAGAGAACCTCCTTCGCCAGCTGCCTGTAGGAATGGGCAGCCATACCATCCGGATCGTACTTGAGCACCGACATGCCCTTGACGGGCGCCTCGGCGAATCGAACCGTCTTCCTGATCCTGGAAGCGAACACGCGGTCACCGAAGTTCTCCTCGAGCAGCTCGATCGCCTCCTTGGCATGGAGGGTCCGCGAGTCGACCAGGGTAGGCAGGATTCCCTCGATGTCGACCGTCGGGTTCAGGTTCTCGCGGATCATCGCCAGCGTGTTTTGGAGCTGAACCAGTCCTCGCATCGACAGATACTCGCACTGGACGGGGACGATCACCTTGTGTGCCGCGGTGAGCGCGTTGATCGTGAGTAGACCGAGGCTCGGCGGGGTGTCGATGAAGACGAAGTCGTAGTCCTCGTCGACCTCCGCGAGCGCCTTCTGGAGCGAGTACTCCCGGCCGATCATCGTCGACATCGCGATCTCCGCGCCGGCGAGGTCGATCGAGGCGCAGGCAACATCTATCTCCCGCGGCCGGATCACCTCGCGAATCGAGATCTTGTGTACGAGCACGTCGTACATCGACTTCTCGATCGCATCGGGATCGATTCCCTGCGACATCGTCAGGTTGCCCTGCGGGTCCATGTCGCAGCAGAGGACCCGGTGGCCCTCCTCCGCGAACGCGACCGCCAGGTTGAGGGTCGTCGTGGTTTTCGCGACGCCGCCCTTCTGGTTGGCGAACGCGATCACCTTAGCCTTGCCGGTCACCGCGGGCTCCGATGGCTTAGTGGTTCGTTTCGTAAGTACGGCGACACCGAGAGTGGTCTCCGGTGGATGCTGGGCCAGGACGCAGGAGCCGACGTGTGCCTCTGGCACACGAGGCGACGAGGACAGCCGGACGACTCCGGCGCGGCCCGATCCGGCGAGGCTGGATGCCGAGCGGGCCGCGAGCCGGAGCCAGCGCCGCCGGGGGCCGCGCGAATGTCGTCGTATTTGCGAAACGGGCCACTTAGGGAACGCATACGAGCCTGTATTCGCACGGGGCGGCGGAAATCCTCCGCGATCGGTGGGAGCTGGTGCATCGTTCCGAAAGGCCCGCGGAGCGCGAGCGCGAGGCTGTCGCTCGGACGGCGATCGGCGCCACTCCTCCGCCTGCCGGTAAAATGCGGTGGTCGGCGGCCGAGATTCGCTGCCTTCCCACCCCGCAGACGCTTCCGGGCGACCCTGAGACGAGCTCGCTGAGCGCGCCCAGGGATGGCCCTCCCTCCAGTGTGTCCCGGCTCCTCGACAAGCGACTCATCTTCGTCACAGGCAAGGGCGGTGTAGGCAAGTCCACCGTCGCGACCGCGCTCGGTCTTGTCGGCGCGCGCTCGGGACTGCGGACGATCGTCGTCGAGCTCGCCGCCCAGGATCGCGTTCGCAGGACGCTGGCCGAGGCCGAGGCCGAGGGCGACGGCGAAGGAGGGGAACGTCCGGTTCCCTTGGTCGAGCACGAGCTGGCGCCTGGGCTGTTCACGATCTCGATCGACCCCCAGCACGCGATGGACGAGTACCTGCGGATCAAGGTCGGCCCGATCGGTCACGCGCTCGGTTCCAGCAAGCTCTTTCAGGCGTTCGCGATGGCGACTCCGGGCATGCGCGAACTGCTCACCATGGGCAAGGTCTGGGAGCTAGCCCAGCTCCAGCGCCGGACCCGCGGAGCCGCCCCGTACGATCTGGTCGTGGTCGACGCGCCGTCGAGCGGGCACGGAGTCGGAATCCTGCGCACGCCGCGGACGTTCGCCGAGATCGCCCGCGTCGGTCCGATCGCCCACCAGGGCCGGGCGATCGCCGCCACTATCGCCGACCCCGAGGTCACCGCCGTGATCGCCGTCGCCACACCCGAGGAGATGCCGGTCAACGAGGCTCTGATGCTGCGCGACGCGCTCGCGAGCGAAGGACTCTCGCTCCACGACGTGATCGTCAATGCCGTCTATCCCTCTCGGTTCGACGACGACGAGCTGACGCAGCTGCGCGAGGCCGCCGAGGATGCCGATTCTCCGCTCGCACGCGCGGCGATTCGCGCCGCTCTGTCCGAGTGTGCCCGCGCGGCCAACCAGAACCATCAGCTCGCCCGCCTCGCGGCCGGCCTCGACCGGCGCCTGATCGAGCTGCCGTTCCTGTTCGCCGATCATCTCGACCGGCCTGAGCTCGAGCGCCTCGCCGACCGGCTCGGAGCCGGGCTGGCGGGCCAGGGCCACAAGCAGCAGCCGCGCCGCGTCCCGGCCGAGGAGCTCACCTAGTGTCTCGGACGTCACACCAGTGAGCATCGCGGACCTCCTCGAAGGGAAACGGATCTGCGTCTGCAGCGGGTGCGGCGGGGTGGGAAAGACGACCACCTCCGCGGCGATCGCGCTCGGGATGGCCGCGGAGGGCGCGAAGGTGGCGGTGGTCACGATCGATCCCGCCCGGCGCTTGGCGAATGCGCTCGGTCTCGAGGAGCTCGGTAACGAGCCGCGACTGGTCGAGCCGGATCGCCTTCGCTCGGGCGGACTCAAGGTGCGCGGCGAGCTGTGGGCGATGATGCTCGACCCGAAGCGTACCTTCGACGAGTTGATCGAGAGGCTCGCTCCTGACCCTGACAGCGCAAAGGAGATCCTCGCCAATCGCGTCTACCGCGAGCTCTCGACGGCGGTCGCCGGATCACAGGAGTTCACCGCCGTGTCGAAGCTCTACGAGCTCGACAAGGAGTACGACTTCGACCTGCTGGTGCTCGACACCCCGCCTTCGCGCAACGCGCTCGACTTTCTCGATGCGCCGGGCCGGCTGACCTCCTTCCTCGAGGGTCGCATGCTGAAGACCTTCGTGCGCCCGACCGGCTTCGGGATGCGAATCCTCGGCCGCGGGAGCGGAGTCCTGGGGGCGGCCCTGCAGCGCGTCACCGGCGTTGACCTGCTCGCCGACCTGTCGACCTTCTTCCGTCTCCTCGGCGGGATGACCGAGGACTTCCGGGTCCGTGCCGCTGAGGTGGAGAAGATGCTGACCGCGAGCACGACGGCGTTTCTGCTTGTCACCTCACCCCAGCGCGAGCCGATCGACGAGGCGATCTGGTTCCGACGCACGCTGCGGGAGAGCGGGCTTCCGTTCGCGGGAGTGATCGTCAACCGCGTGCATCACGACATCCTCGGCGCCAGCCCCCGCAGCGATGTCATCGAGTCGCTCCAGGCCGGCCTGACCGATCAGCTCGCGGCGCGGGTGGCCGAGAACTTCCACGACTACCACGTGCTCGCACGCAGCGACGAGCTGAACATTGCCCGGCTGGCGCCCGACGATGACGGCCGTCCGCTGATGCTCGTACCTCATCTCGATGACGATGTCCACGATGTCGAAGGGCTGCTCCGCGTTCATCGCTACCTGTTCGCCTCCGAGGCCGAGCGCAAGCGGATGATCGCCCAGGTCGTTGCGTGACGCCGAGCCGGATCAGCCGGCTTCGAGGAACCAGCGCGTAGTGCCGGATCAGCCGGCTTCGAGGAACCAGCGCGGAGCGCCGGGATCCGACCAGCTCGACCAGGCGAGCAGCGCCGTCGCCCACTCCGCCTGCTCGGTCTCCACGTAAGCCGGACCGTCGTCGCCGGCCAACCGCCGCAGCATCTTCACACGTCCCTCGTGGAGAAGCTCCCACAGGGCCCGCTCTGCCAGCGCGACCCGCTCGCTGACGCGCCAATCCGGGTGCCTGCTGTTCGCGAGCCACAGCAACTGATGGATGGCCATCCGGTTGGCTTCGCATTGCGCGTGCACCACCTCCTTGAACGCGCCCAGGGCGTCGGGCGACGCGCCGGAGACCGGCTTGGCCTTGAACGCCCCCAGCAACCGCTCGGTCACGTCCTCCCCCTTTCGGGTCACGTTGCCCCAGCCGCGGCCCATGCCGATCTCGTCGCTGCGCAGCTCGGGTGCCTCCATGATCGTCAGCTTGGCGCGATCCGGGGCCCACTTCCGCTCGCCGAGCTCGACCTGCTCACCGCGCGACCACGGCGCCAGCACCTGCGCGTTCAGCTCAGCCTCTGAGAGGTTGAACGACCGAGCCATATGCGGAAATTGGCGCAGCTCGACGTGAAACACGGCGTGTAGCCTTGCATCAGTCGGGGTGCGGCGCCCCCGCCGCCCGACGGGCCCGACCGGGTCCCCGCCGGCCCCGACCGGGCCGCTCGCTACACCACGGCGGCCGCGTCCGCGAGTAGATGGTCTGCGACCTCGCGCAAATCGGAATCCAGATGGCCGCAGAGGACGTCCCGCAGCAGCGCTCGCAGGTTCTCGGCCAGCTCATCGACGAGCGCATCGGCCCCGTTCTGCGCCGGGGCAAGACCGGCGATCACCGCCCGCTCGAGCGAGATCGCGTGCGCCGTGCGCTCCGCCAGGGCAGCCCGATCGGGCGGCCTCGCACACAGCACGGCTAGCCTTTGCGCGAGGCGTCCGCTGGCCGGTCCCTCGGGCTCGAGCAGCGCTCGCAAGGCGAGCAGATAGTCGGTCAGGGCCTCGAACGGCGCCAGCCGCTCACGGCCCATCTCGAAGCGCGCGAGCGCCCAGGCAAGCTCGCCCCCGGTGGGGGTACGTCGCGAGACCAGGCTGCAGAAGGCGCGCAGCTCATCCTCCTCGGCGGCGGGGATCAGCGTCACCCCACGCGGCCGTCCGCTGGTGCCCAGCATGAAGGGGCGCCACATTCCCCCATCCGCTCGCGCCCACGCGAGCGGACCGAGGGCATATCCGCCGCGCTCGAACAACCTGAGCGCGGTCAGGGCACGGCGGAACCTGACCCGGGCGGTGGACAGCGGCGAGCGCTCCGGCCCGCGCTCCCCCGCGTCGGTCAGCACGATCAGCACGTTCGGCTGGTCGTGCTCCCCCCAGACCGCGTCGGACGGGGCGTCAGTCAATGAGTTACCCGACTGGAGCGAGAGCCCCTCGCCGAGCGGAACCTCGCGCGTCTCGGGGTCGAGCGCGACCCCGAGCAGGGGCGCGATCACAGTCGTCGTGCAGCGCCCCTCGTACAGCGACCGCTCGAGCTCGGCGTAGGCGATTTCGAAGCGCCCGGGATCGAATCCGAACTCGCTCCGCTCGGCGAACACATGGGCAAGGAAGGACCGCAGCGCGGCGTCCGCCCGCTCGCGCGGCTCGCTCGGCACTCGCGGCTCGGCGCGGCCGCGGAGGTAGACGTCGATGCCGTCGGCGCCGGCGAGCATCCGCGCCGCCGGCGCATAGGTGGGCAGCGCGGTCAGGCGCCCGAGGCACTCGCGGATGAACTCGCCGGTGAGCGGGCGATAGCAGTACAGCGGAGCGCTCCCGCCGGGCTCCTCGACCAGCTCGAACGGGACCTCGGCCCCGGCCATGGTCTCGGCCTCGAGCTGGAGGGCGGCCTGGGATGTGAACTCCTCGAGCAGCTGGTGAAGCGTACGGTTGCGCACATCCGCGATTTCGCTGCCTGGATCGGCGATCCTGCCCGGGCGCGGCGGCGCACCGCGCCTTGCACGCGCCGCGCCCCGTGCCTTGCACGCGCGGCGCACCGCGCGCTGCAGGGTCAGCGACGCGCGTCGATCTCGGTCAGATGCGCGATGTTCGCGACGTCCGAGGGATCCTTGCTGGGACCGCCCGCGAACCATGCCTCGAGGATCTCGCCGAGCTCGGCGTAGGAGGTCGCGCGCAGGCTTAGCACGAGCACGTTCGCGTCGTTCCACCTGCGGGCGCCGTCCGCGGTCTGCGCGTCGGCGCACAGAGCGGCCCGGATCCCCGGCACCTTGTTGGCGGCGATCGAGGCCCCCGTGCCGGTCCAGCAGGCGACGACGGCCTGATCCGCGCGGCCCTCGAGCACATCGCGAGCGGCCGCCTCACTGGCCCAGGCCCAGTCGTCGCGCTCGGTGTCGTTGTAGGCGCCATGGAGGATCGGGAGGTGGCCGCGGCTGCGCAGCTCCTCGGGCAGCGCGCCCGCGACCCCGGTCAGCTCATCGGCGGCGACCGCGATCCTCACGGAGCCCGTCAGGCGGCTGCGACGGCCGGCTCGCGCTCGTCCGAATCGGCGTGATCGCGCTCGCAGTCCACTTCGAGCCACACCTGGCCGTATGCGCGCATGCTCTCGATCAAGGGCACGAGGGCGCGGCCCTTCTCGGTAAGCGCGTACTCCACTCGGGGCGGAACCTCGGGATAGGTCTGGCGCTCGACGATCCCCTCCTCCTCGAGCGCGCGCAGACGCAGGGAAAGCGTGCGCGGGCTGATGCCATGGAGCGAACGCTCGAGCTCGCAGAACCGCGAACGGCCCTCAGCGAGATCGCGGATCACCAGCAACGTCCACTTCCCGCACACGATCTCCGCCGTGCGGCAAACCGGACACGAATCCTGGGAAGACATCTGTATGCCCCAGTGTAGCGGATGCTTTACGAACTGAAGTGGGTCCTCTAAGCCGCTCGGGGAGCGCTCGGCGGCGCCGAAGATCCCTGCCTGCCGGGGGCCGAGGACGGTTCCTGCGGGCCGGGAGGCGGAGATCCGCCGCCGGCCGGCCGCCGCAGCGTCACCGGACCGGCGCCGCCGTCACGGCGGCTCGCGTCGTGCAGGTCATCCATCGATGTAGCGGTCCGGCCCTCGGCCGAGACGAGGAGCTTGAAGTCGTGTGGGCTCGAGGCGACGCGAAGCGCGTCCTCCATCGAGACCCTTCCGGCCTGGTGATGGCGGAGCAACGCCTGGTCGAAGGTCTGCATCCCGTAGTACTCGCCCTCGGCGATGACCTCCCGGAGTCGACCGGTCTGCTCGGGGTCCATGATCATGTCGCGCGCGCGACCGGTCATCCGCAGAATCTCGCACACGGCGACCCGCCCATGGCCGTCGGGTGTTCGCACGAGCCGCTGGGAGATGACCGCCTTCAGGGTGCCGGCGAGCATCGCCCGCGCCTGCGCGTGCTGGTGGGGAGGGAAGAAGTCGATCACGCGGTTCACCGTCTCGGGGGCGTCGAGCGTGTGCACCGTCGAGAGCACGAGGTGGCCCGTCTCGGCGGCCGACAGCGCCGCCTGCACCGTCTCCTCGTCGCGCATCTCGCCGATCAGGATCACGTCGGGGTCCTGGCGCAGCACCCGGCGCAGGGCGCGGCTGAAGGAGGCCGTGTCCATGCCGACCTCGCGCTGATTGATGATCGAATTGCGGTCCGCGTGGAGATATTCGATCGGGTCCTCGACGGTGACGATATGGCGCGACTTGGTCTCGTTGATCTGGTCGATCATCGCGGCGAGCGTCGTCGACTTGCCCGAACCGGTCGTTCCCGTGAGGAGGATCAGGCCGCGCTCCTCGTCGGCGATCTCGCACATCACCGGCGGCAGGCCGAGATCGTCGATCGTCCGCACGGCGAAGGGGATTACGCGAGCGGCGATCGATACGGTGCCGCGCTGCATGAAGGCGTTGACCCGGAACCGCGCGAGCCCCTCGATCGCGTAGGCGAAGTCGACCTCGTGCTCGCGGTCGAACTCCGCCAGCTTGTCGTGGTCGGTGAGCATCTCGCGCAGCACCCGGTCGGTGTCGGCCGCGCGCAGCGGCTCGTAGTCCTCGATCGGCTCGAGCTTGCCGTGGATGCGCGCGAGCGGTCGCGACGGCACCTTCAGATGAAGATCCGAGCCTTCCTTGCGCACTACATACCGAAGCGCCTCATGCAGTTCAAACATCTGCCCCCTCATCGGCGCCGGCGAACGCCGGCTTGAGCCCACGGCCACGAACGGTGGACGCATCCCGACGCTGGCGGGCGGGCGGCCTCGCACCCGGCACCATTGCGAAAGAGCCCACCACAAGACCACGCGCCCTACCCGGCACCGCCTGGTGCCGGGGCGAGGCCGCCCGGTCTACGCGAGGCCGCCCGGTCTAGGCTACGTCGCGCAGCTTCTGCGCTTCGGCGAGCGACTGGAGCTTCTTCAGCGACTGGTTCTCGATCTGGCGGATCCGCTCGCGGGTCACGTTGAACGTGCGCCCGACCTCGTCCAGCGTCCGCGGGTGCTCCCCGCCGAGCCCGTAACGGAGCTCGAGGACGCGGCGTTCACGGTAGCTCAGGTTCTCGAGCGCCTCGCGCAGCGCCTCCTTGGTGAGGATCTCGGCGGCCCGCTCGTATGGCGACTCGGCCCGCTCGTCGGCGATGAACTGGCCGAACTCGGACTCCTCCTCGTCGCCCACCGGCTTCTCGAGCGAGACCGGAGCCTGCGCGGAACGCTTGATCGACTCGACTTCGTCGGGCTCGATTCCGGTCACCTCGGCGATCTCCTCCGCCGTCGGCTCGCGGCCGAGCTCGGTCACCAGCTTGCGCTCGGCGCGACCGATCTTGTTCAGCTTCTCGACCACGTGCACGGGGATGCGGATCGTCCGCGCCTTGTCGGCGAGGGCACGCGCGATCGCCTGGCGGATCCACCAGGTCGCGTAGGTGGAGAACTTGAAGCCCTTGCGGTAGTCGAACTTTTCGGCCGCCCGCACGAGGCCCAGAGTCCCCTCCTGGATCAGGTCGAGGAACGGCAGGCCCTGATTGCGATAGTTCTTCGCGATCGAGACGACCAGGCGGAGGTTCGACTCGACCATCTTCTGCTTCGCATCCAGGTCACCGCGCTCGATCCGCTTGGCGAGGTCGACCTCCTCCTGGGCCGTGAGCAGGCGAACCTTGCCGATGTCCTTCAGGAACAGCTGAAGCGAGTCGGTCGTCATGTCCGGCTTGAGATCAAGCGCCGTCTTAGGCTTGCGGCGACCACGCTTGTCCGGTGCGCGCTCTACTTCCGCAGCCGCCAGCGCCGGATCGACTTCCTCGACCAGCTCGATCTCAGCCCGCTCGAGGAAGCCGTGCAGCTCCTCGACATCGGCTTCGTCGAGATCCAGCTCTGACACTGCGCCGGCGACTTCCGCGTACGTGAGCACGCCGACCTGCTGGCCGCGGTTGACGAGGCCCTTGATCTCTTCGAGTTCCTGCAGTTCGGCTACTGACATCTGATTCCGTTTCCGTCGAATGCGCGCCAACTGGATACCTGGCGACCCTGGGACCTGACAGCGGGTCCGCCCTAATGGCGCAAGCCCGCTACTCAACCATATGCTGCAATGATACGCGCTATACTTTCTGAAGTCAAGGGAGGCCGGGATTGGCCGTGGACGTCACGCCGGTGACCGTCCGAGATGACGTCGCACTAAGGCTTATCAGTTAGTACGTCAAACGCCTCCTACCGTTTCAAGTTGCGGTGGAATTTCATCGGTATTCGCGGATTAGTCCTTATCGGCTCGCAGCGACGGCCGCCTGAGAGCTGTCCGGTAAGACGCCATCGGAGGCCCAAACTCACGCCGGACCTGGCGCCGCCGACCGTTCTGCGCGATGATGCGGTGCGCATGAGCGATCAGCGTCCCTCGGAGGTTCTCGGCGGGCTGCCGCGCACGCGGCCCCACCGTAGAAGTCAGCGGCGAGCCGCGCCGCCGGCCATCCGCCCTGAACCGGTCGCGGCGAACGAGCCCGAACCGGTCGCGACAAGCGAACCGGTTGCGGCGAGCGAACCGGCCCCGAGCGACCGGGCTCCGCGGGCCGCCGCTCCAGGAGCGACGAAGCGGGCCACGCGAAGCGCCGCGCGCGTTCGCCAACCGGCCCAGCCCCCGGGCACGCCGCCCACGCCGCCCCGCCGCCAACCGGCCTCGGCCGGCGGCGTCGATCTCGTCGGCTCCGCGGTTCACTTGACCGCGGAGCTCGCCGAAATCGGTATTTCGGCCGGGGCCCGCGCGCTGCGGAGCGTCGTCGCAAGGCTTCCCAGACCGTAGCCTTTCCCCCTCGGCCCGGGCGCACCCGGCCGCATAACGCCTCCCGCAGAGCCGGATAACGCCTCGCGACAGAGTTACGTATACTGCCCCGACCTTCTATGGCCGAGCGGTCGCCCGTCAGCGGGCGACCGGCGGGGGAACCACTTGTGGGACTGTCCCACAGGGGCGAATCGGTCCGATCTCGGACCGTAGCGCCACCCCAGCGCGAGCCCGTCAGCTCACCCCGTAGGCCGCGAGTGAAGTGGAATTCGAAAGACGTGACCCTACGCGCCAAAGCGATGCTGGCGGCCATGCTCCTTGCGAGCCCGCTGGTCGCCGCCCCCCCGGTCTGGGCCAGCTCGCCTGGCGGAGCACCGGTCGGCCCTGGGCCCGCCTCCCCGGCGGCCGGCTCGTCCGCCTCGGGGTCCGGCGGCGCCTCGACGGGAACCGCGACGGCGACGAAGAACGGCAATCTCGCCGCGACCGCCACCGGCGACGGGATCACCGTCACCACGAACATCTCGGCGCTGCTGGGCCGGCACCTGGACTTCACGGGCACGACGGCCGCCGGCGACGCGGGCGACACCGTCCTCGTACAGCGACTCGCCTCGACCGCGGGATGGGTCAGCGTTGCCTCGGGAACCGTCGCTGCGGGGGGAGCGTTCTCGATCCAGTGGCGGACCAACTACGTCGGCCGCCTGACGATGCGCACGGTCCTCGAGCAGGCGGCGACCGCGAGCCAGGCGGGACAAGCGGCGCCGACGCTGCAGATCACCGTCTACCGCCCCGCGATCGCGACCTACTACGGCAAGGGCTTCTTCGGAAAGAAGACCGCCTGCGGCCAGGTTCTGAGGCGCACCACGCTCGGCGTCGCAAGCCGCACCCTGAAGTGCGGCACGCCGGTCCAGATCTTCTATGGCGGCCGGACCATCGTCGTCCCGGTGATCGACCGCGGACCGTTCGCCAACCACGCCAGCTGGGACCTCACTCAGGCGACGGCCGCCGCGCTCGGTATCACCGGCACCGAGACCATCGGCGCCGTGTCGGGCTAGGGCCCGAGCCTCAGCCCGCCAGCGGCGGACCGCCATCGCCCGCTGGGCCGTCCTCGCCCGGCGGGCCCGGAGCATCCGCCGCCACCGCGCCGGCCGACACGGCGGCGAACGTCCAGTCGCCGGCCGCGCTGATCAACCCGGCGGCATCGTGGGCGTCCTCTCCGAGGATCGCGATACCGATCCCGACGGTCAGCGGAGCTGCACGCCAGGGCTCGGCCTCCTGGACCGCATGCGCGATCCGCGATCCGAGTGCCCGCGCCCCCGCCCGGCCGGTCGTGCGCGCGATCACCCAGGCCCGGCTCTCCGTCTCGCAGGCCAGGATGTCCTCGCGGCGCAGCGCGCTGCGCACCGCCTGCGCGAACCGGCCGAAGGCCTCACTCGCGACGTGGGCCGGTGCCGAGGCCGAGACGTGGTCGGCCTCGCCCAGCTCCGCGAGGAGGAGCGCCAGCTTCGCGCCAGAGCGTTGCGCCCGGGCGACTTCGTCCTCGAGCGCATCGCGCCAGAGCGACTCGGCAGTCAGCTGCGACTCAGCGGCCAGCGGCGCCGGCGGCAGGCCGTTATTGGGGACCGGCGAGTGCTGCGGAGCGCGCGGCCACGCGATCACTTCCCCGGAGGCCTCGGCCCCGACCTCCATGGCCCCGGTCGCGATGCCCGGCCCGACCGCCTCGGAAACGTCGGCCCCAACGTCCACCGCAGAGCCCGCCCCAGAGGCGAATCGCCGCATCACCGCGGCCCTCACGAGATCGGTCACAAGCGCGAGCCGCTCGGCGAGCGCTCCGACCTCATCTGCGCCAGGCCGGTCCAGCTGCGCGCGCATCGCGCTCCAGATCACGCCCCAGAGCGCGTCGACGGCTCGAGCGCTCGGCTCGGCCTCCGACGCCCCAGCCAGCTCCCCCGCGCGCGACGCGAGCTGCTCGTGCGCCCCGCCGTGCTCCAGCTGACGCAGCTCACGATCGTCGGCGAGGGCGCCGAGGACCGCCGCGCACAGCCTCGGGCCATCGCGCACAAGCTCGGCGGCGAGGATCGCGGGCGCGTCCTCGAATTGGCGCTGCTCGAGGAGCGCCAGCAGCCATGCCTTGGCCAGTTCGTCGACGCGCGGGAGCAGAGTGCCGACCGGTGCAGACGAAATCGGCGGCGGTGGTGGATGCCAGCGTGGAGCTCCACGCTCATAGGTCACGTCCGGCTTGTATCACGGATCAAACGTCGACGGGCTGAATCCTCTGCACAATGCGGGGATGACCTCTGAGCTCCTCACGGTTGCCCAGGCCCAGGAGCAGATCCTGGCGGCGATCGCTCCCTTAGCGGAGGAGGCCGTGACGATCGAGGCTGCGCTCGACCGCGTGCTCGCCCGGGACGTGCGCTGCGCCGGGGACGTGCCGCCGTTCGCCTCCGCCGCGATGGATGGATATGCGGTGCTCGCGGGCCCGGCCGGCCGGAAGCTGCAGGTGATCGGGGAGTCGCGCGCCGGCGTCCCCTCGGAGCTCGTGGTCGGAGCCGATCAGGCGATTCGGACCTCGACCGGTGCCGCGATACCCGCCGGGGCCGACGCCCTGGTCCGCCAGGAGCAGGTCGAGCTCGAGGGCGACCGGGTCACGCTGCGGGTGGCAGTCGCAGCGGCCGACGACATCCGCCGTCCCGGCGAGGACTTTGCCGCCGGCGCCACCGCGCTGCGGGCCGGCACCGAGCTCGGCCCCTCAGAACTGGCCGCCGCCGCCGCCGCAGGGGCGAGCGAGCTCTGGTGCGCTCGGCGGCCACGAGTAGCGATCCTGTGCACCGGCACCGAGCTGCGCGCCCCCGGTGAACCGCTGGGACCGGGCCAGATACACAATTCGAATGCGGTCACACTCGCCGCGCTCGCGACTCGCTGTGGTGCCTCGGTGACGCCCGCCGAGTGCCTCGCCGACGACTGCGCGGCGATCGAGGCCGCGCTCGCGACCGCGCTGGCCTCGGCCGACGTGGTCATCGTCTCCGGCGGCGTGTCGATGGGCCCCCACGACTACGTCAGGCCGGCGCTCGACGCGCTCGGCGTGAGGGAGTCGTTCTGGCGGGTCGCGGTCCAGCCGGGCAAGCCGACGTGGTTCGGGACGTTCACCGCCGGGCGAAGCCGGGTCGTGGATGTTGGCCGCCAGGCCAACTCCCAAAGCCGGCGCAGCCGCCTCGTGGATGTTGGCCGCCAGGCCAACTCCCAAAGGCGGCGCAGCCGCCTCATTTTCGGCCTGCCGGGGAACCCGGTCGCCGCCTTTGTCAGCTTCACGCTATTCACGCGGCCGGCGCTGCTCGCGCTCCAGGGCTCGATCCCGGACCGGGGGCCGGAGGAGCTCGCCGAGCTCGGGAGCTCGGTCAAGCGCGATCCCGCTCGCACGCAGGCGATCAGGGTCCGCCTCGAACGCATGGACGATCGCACGATCGCGATCCCGAATGGCCCCCAAGGTTCGAACCTGATCAGCTCGCTGGTGGGAGCCGATGCCTTGGCCATGATCCCACCCGGAACGGGCGAGCTCGAGGTCGGCTCGCGCGTGGCGCTGGTCGCCTTGCCTCGCTGAGCCAGGCGCCCCGCGACGGCCGCGAAACGAACGCGCGCGTGCCGGCGCCCGGAACGGTAAGAATTACCGCGTGCTGGCCCCCCTGCTCACCGTGGTCGCCGCGCTCGCCGCCTTAGCTGCCGTCCGCCGCCGGCGGGTGGGCAGTCTGCCGGCGCGAGCGGTGATCGTCTCGCCCCGCCAGTCGACGACGATCGCCCAGGACGGCGCGGTCCGCTCGGTCCAGACGGCCGAGCTGACGATGGCCGCGGCCGACCTCGACCGCTTGTGGACGCCGGCCAGCCTCGAGAACCTCGCGCGCACGTACTGGCAATTTCTCTCGCGGGTGACCCTGGGCCTGATCCGCGTCGTCTACCGCGAGGACGAGCGCGCCGTCGTCCTGCTCGCCCGGCCACTGACCTTGCTGCGCTTCGATGCCCCCGAGTACGTGGTCGAGGCCGACCACGGCGGAACCGTGCGCTGGCGGATCCGCGATGGTCTCCTGGTGTCGCGGTCGGGACGCGGCTGCGGGTTCCTGTCGATCGACGTGCGGCGGCGATCGGCTGAGGACGAGGACATGGCGACGCTACGGATCGAGGTCGAGGTTGCCAACTTCTATCCCGCGATCGCCTCCGGGCTGAGCATGCCGGTATACGAGGCCACCCAGTCCAACATCCATGTGTTCGTCACGCACGCGTTTCTGCGCTCGCTCGCCAAGCTGGAGCTGGCCGAGTCGAAGGTGGGACGCTTCGCCGAGGCGGCCGACGGCGACCCGACCCCGCAGCCGTAGCTACCCCTCAGCCGTAACGAACGCCGGTGATGTTGCGCAGCTTGGCGCGGTCATGACGCCCCTGCACGCGCCGCACCGTGCCCGAGCGCGAGCGCATCACGATCGACTCGGTCGTCGCGTGGTCGGCTTGGTAGCGGACTCCCTGGAGCACGTCGCCGTCGGTGACGCCGGTGGCCGAGAAGAACGCGTCATCGCCCGCGACGAGGTCGTCGGCGGTCAGGATCTTGGTCAGGTCATAGCCGGCCTCGATCGCCGCGTCGCGCTCCTCGTCGGTCCGGGGATGCAGCCGGCCGAGCACCGCGCCGCCGGTGCACTTGACCGCGGCGGCGGTGATCACGCCCTCCGGAGTGCCGCCGATCCCCCATAGGAGATCGACCGGCGTGTTCGGACTCACCGCGAGCATCCCTGCCGCCACGTCGCCATCGAGGATCAGGCGCACGCGGGCGCCGGCCTCACGGACCTGGCCCATCGCCTCGTGGTTACGCTCGCGATCGAGCATCATCACCACCACGTCGCGGATGTCCGACTTCTTGCGCTCGGCGATCAGCGCCAGCGTCTCGGGCAGCGGACGGTCGAGGTCGAGCAGATCGGCGATCTCGGGTCCCCCCACAATCTTCTGCATGTAGAAGCAGGGCCCAGGATCGAACATCGTGCCGCGCTCGGACAGCGCGATCACGGCGATGGCGTTCGCCATCCCCATCGCCGTGAGCCTGGTTCCCTCGAGCGGATCGACCGCGATGTCGACCTGCGGCGGCGTGCCGTCGCCGATCTGCTCGCCGTTGTAGAGCATCGGCGCCGAGTCCTTGACCCCTTCGCCGATCACGACGATGCCGTCCATCGCGACCGAATCGAGCATGTAGCGCATGGCGTCGACGGCGGCCTGGTCGGCGCCTTCCTTGTCGCCGCGGCCAACCATCCGCCCCGCCGCGAGAGCGGCTGCCTCGGTCACGCGCACGAGCTCGAGCGCGAGGTTTCGGTCCGGTCGCGCCGGCCCGTTCTGTCCGCTCACAGCACGCCTGGGGGCTTCTTACGCCGACCTGTCTCTTGCGAGCGGACCAGCGCACCGAGAAGTATGAGGAGGCCACCGAGCATCGCCAAGAACCAGCCGTAGCTTATATGGATCTCGCCCGACGGGCTCCCTGGCTTGTCGATGAATCCGCGGAACAGGGTCAGCACCAGCGCGATCAGCGAGCACACCGCGGTCAGCTCGCCGCGCGGCCATGACAGCGCGTGCCCGCGGAGGATGATGTAGGCGAGCACCACCGGCGCGATCGCCGCGATCACGATGATGATGCTGAGCAGCCCGAGCGAGGACCACCCCGAGCAGGAGCCGTGCGGACCCTTGCAGCTCCCCAGCGACGCGTACCGGTTGGTGAGCGTGTACCAGGTGAGGAACATCGACAGCGCGAGCACCAGGCCCCCGATCACTGCGATCGCCTCTCCCCTGTCCAGCTTGTCGAACCTCATTCCAGCTCGCCAGCCTATCCGAGGTGCTAGCTTCGCGGCCATCGACGCCGGGGACGGCCGGCGCTAAGCGGATGGAATTCAAGCGCCTGCATCCCGAGCCGGCCACGATCGAGCTCCTCGCGCTGCTGAGCGAGCTCCCGCTCGCCGAGCGCGCGAGCGCAGAACGCCCCTACGTGATCGCCAACTTCGTCGCCACCGCCGACGGCCGGGCGACCTTTAGAGGGCGCTCAGGCCCGCTGGGCGACGACGGCGACCACGCCGTCTTCCACGGGCTGCGCGAGCAGGTGGACGCGGTCCTCGCGGGCACCGGCACGCTCCGGGCCGAGCGCTACGGACGGCTCGTGCGGACCCCGGAGCGCGTGCAGCGTCGCCTCGACCGCGGACTCGCGGCGACGCCGCTGCTGTGCACGATCACCCGCAGCGGCGAGCTTCCAACCGAGATTCCGCTGCTCGAGGATCCCGAGTCGACGGTGGTCGTCTACACCGGCGTCCCGGTCGAGGTCACCGCCGCAGCCGACGTCGAGGTCGTGCAGATCGATCCTGCGGAGCTCACGCCGCTGACCGCGCTGCGGCGCCTGCGTGCGGATCACGGCGTGCGCAGCGTGCTGTGCGAAGGAGGCCCGACGCTGTTGGGGGCGCTCGTGCACGTCCACGCGGTGGACGAGCTGTTCCTGACCGTCGCGCCGAAGCTCGCCGGCGGCGGCATGGGGCCGGCCGTGACCGCCGGCCCGGAGCTCGCCCAACCGGACGAGCTCCGCCTCGAGTGGGTGCTCGAGCGGGCCGGATCGCTGTTCCTGAGATACGGCTTATGAACTGGCGGGCGCCCGCCCGCGTAACAGTTTCGGTTGCCGACACCCTCGGGATGGAAGAATTGGTTGCGATGGCAGGCCCCACGGCAGCGCCAACGGTCCTCTCGGCCGCGGAAGCCGTTGACGCACTGACGGAGGCGCGTACGCGCACGAACGCGCTGGTGGCGTCGGTTTCCGGCGCGGATCTCGAACGCGTGCACTCGCCGCTGATGAGCCCGCTGGTCTGGGACCTCGGCCACATCGCGGCCTTCGAGGATCTGTGGCTGAGCCACCGCTTCGCCCGCGAACCCCTGCTGCGCGGCGAGTTGGCGGACGTCTACGACGCCTTCGAGACTCCACGGGCGGGACGCGGCGAGCTTCCGTTCCTGCGCCCGGCGGCGGCGCGCGAATACATGGAGGAGGTGCGCGCGCGGACGCTCGACACGATCGGGGCCGGCGGTGTCGGGGACGGCCTGCTGCACGAGCTGGTGATCCGACACGAGCACCAGCACAACGAGACGATGTTGCAAACACTCCAGCTCGCGCGTCTGAGCGACTACGAGCCGCCCGTCCGCCAGACCGCGGTGGCCACCGCGCACTGCGCCCTGAGCGGGCTCGAGCTGGTCGAGGTTCCCGCCGGCCCGTGCACGATCGGGGCCACCCACGACGGCTTCGCGTACGACAACGAGCGCTCCCGCCACCGCACCGACGTGCGCGGCTTCATGATCGGTCGCTCCCCAATCGTGAACGCCACCTACCTGAACTTCGTCGAAGGGGGCGGGTACGAGCGGCGCGAATGGTGGTCCGACGAGGGCTGGGCCTGGAAGGAGCAGTACGACATCACCCATCCGGGAGCGTGGTCGGCGGACCACGCTGCCGAGTGGCGTCTGGGCAAGCTCGAGCCACTCGACCGGGATCGTCCCGTCGTCCACGTCTCCTGGTTCGAGGCCGACGCCTTCGCCCGAGCCCACGGCGCCCGCCTCCCCACCGAGTTCGAGTGGGAGAAGGCGGCGACCTGGGACCAGGAGACGCAAGCGGCGCGTTCATACCCCTGGGGCGAGGATCCGCCCGCGCCTGGGGTGCACGCGAACCTTGACCTGCTCGGCGCGGGGCCGGCGCCGGTGGGAGCCCATCCCGCGGGAGCTTCCCCGTATGGTTGCCTGGGCATGATCGGGGACGTCTGGGAATGGACGTCCAGCATCTTCGACGGATACCCCGGATTCATCGCTCACCCCTACCGCGAGTACTCCGAGGTCTTCTTTGGCCACGGGTATCGGGTCCTGCGCGGAGGGTCGTGGTCATCACGCACCCGTGTCAGCTCGCCGACGTTCCGAAATTGGGACCACCCCGAGCGACGCCAGATCTTTGCCGGCCTACGAATTGCGAGGGACTTATGAATTCAGTGCTGGAAACCGACGCGATCTTGATTGAGTCATGGCTCTCGGAAACCGACGAGCGCAGCCTCGCCAACGACGTTCTCGACGGCCTCACCCGCCCGTTCAAGGAGCTTCCTCCCAAGCATTTCTACGACTCGCGCGGATCGGAGCTGTTCGAACGGATCTGCGAGCAGCCCGAGTACTACCCGACCCGTAGCGAGCGCTCGATCCTCGAGTCCCGAGCGGCAGAGATCGTCAGCGCGACCGGCGCCGGCGAGCTGGTCGAGCTCGGCTCCGGCGCGGCGGACAAGGCGCGGATCCTGCTCGCCGCGATGGCGGACGCCGGGACGCTGCAACGCTACGTTCCCCTCGACGTGTCCGAGGTGGTCGTGCGCGACGCCGCGGCGCAGCTCGTCGACGAGTACCCGGAGCTCCGCGTCCACGGCGTGATCGGAGACTTCGAGCGTCACCTCGACCGCGTCCCGGCGCCACTCGACGGAGTGCCACGGGTCGTCGCCCTGCTGGGAGGGACGATCGGCAATTTCCCGCCCGGAACCCGGCGCCGGCTCCTGCGCTCGGTGGGCGCCCTGCTCGGTCCGCGTGACCGGCTCCTGCTCGGCACCGATCTGGTCAAGGACCCGGCGGTGATCGAGGCGGCCTACGACGACGCCCAGGGCGTCACCGCCGAGTTCAACCGCAATGTCCTGCACGTGATCAACCGCGAGCTCGACGCCGACTTCACGCCCGAGCAGTTCGATCACGTGGCCTTCTTCGATCGCCGCCACGAGTGGATCGAGATGCGCCTGCGCGCCCAGCGACCCTGCAGCGTCCTGATCGGAGATCTCGGCCTGCGGGTCGAGTTCGCCGCCGGCGAGGAGCTCCGCACCGAGATCAGCGCCAAGTTCACCCGCGCTCGGATCGAGTCCGATTACGCCGCGGCCGGGCTCGTCCTCGACCGCTGGTACACGGACGAGGACGAGCATTACGCGCTGTCGCTGGCGAGGCGGGCGGCGTAGCGCGGGCGGCTCGCGGCCGCATCCTGACGTCCTCCCCCGCTAGGGTTCGCCGCATGCAGATCCCGGGCAGTGGAGCCCTCGTCGCCGGCGGCGCATCGGGACTTGGCGAGGCGACCGCCCGGCGTCTGCACGCCGACGGCGCGCACGTGGTGATCGCCGACCTCAACGAGGAGGGCGGTCGGGGCGTGGCCGACGAGCTGGGCGAGCGGGCGACCTTCGTCCGCGTGGACGTGACCGACCCTGACACCGTCGAAGCTGCCGTCGCGATCGCCGGCGGAGCCCCCGGCGGATTGCGGATCTCGGTGTGCTGTGCCGGAATTGGGTGGGGTGAGAAGGTAGCCGGGAGTCGCGGCCCCCACGCGCTCGAGCCGTTCGAGAAGGTGATCGCCGTCAACCTGATCGGAACCTTCAACGTGCTGCGACTCGCCTCCGCGGCGATGCTCGGCAATCAGCCGACCGACTCCGGCGAGCGCGGGGTTTGTATCAACACCGCCTCGGTCGCCGCTTACGAGGGCCAGATCGGCCAGATCGCCTACTCGGCGTCGAAGGGCGCGATCGTCGGCATGACCCTACCCGCGGCGCGCGACCTCGCCACCGCCGGGGTCCGCGTGTGCGCGATCGCGCCTGGACTGTTCGACACGCCGCTGCTCGCCTCGTTGCCCGAGCCGACGCGCGAAGCGCTCGGGACCGCGGTTCCGTTCCCCTCTCGGCTCGGCCGGCCGGCGGAGTTCGCCGAGCTCGCGGCGCACATGGTCGAGAACGAGATGCTCAACGGCGTGGTGATCCGTCTCGACGGGGCGCTGCGGATGTCTCCGAAGTAAGTGCACCGATGCCCGAGGACCTCTCGGCGTCTGACAGGTCCTCGCTGGCAGCCGAGCGAGGGCCGATCAACATGGCGGTGGGTGGCCTGCTCGTGTTCGCCGCCGAGCCGAAGCTGACCCGGGCGATGGTCGCTGAGCGACTGGCGGAGCGCATCCACCTGGTCCCCCGGCTGCGCCAGCGGCTCGAGGAGGCTCCGCTGGGCATTGCCAATCCGGTGTGGACGGATGACACGGGCTTCGATCTCGACTGGCACGTGCGCCAGGCGAGCCTCCCTTCGCCCGGAGGCGCGAAGGAGATCGGCGCGCTCGTGGGCCGCGAGTTCTCGCATCGGCTCGATCGCTCCCGCCCGCTGTGGGAGATAACGCTGATCGAGGGTATGGAGGGCGGACGACAGGGACTGCTGATGAAGGTCCACCACGCCGTCGTCGACGGCCTGGCGGCGCTCGGGCTGGCGGCGCTGGTGCTCGACCCGACCGAGGACCCGCTGGAGATTCCCGGCCCGGAGGAGGCCTGGGCGCCGCGCAGGTACGACATGCGCCGCCACGTCGCCAGCCTGGCCACGAAGCCGCTCGCGCGCGCTCAGAAGCTGATGTTCGACGGGCTCTTGCGCGCGCTCGACCCTGACCCACGCCGTACCGCCGGCGACATGCTCCATGCCACCGAGCTGGTGGTCGAGCTCGCGCGCGCCCGTCCCCAGGCGCCGATGACCCCACTCAACCGGCCGATCTCCCCCAACCGCCGCTACGCCTCTGCCCACACCGACCTGGCCCTGATCAAGCAGGTCGGCCGCCGCGCCGGCGGAACGGTCAATGACGTCCTGCTGGCGATCGTCGCCGGGATGCTTGGGCGGTACCTGGCCGCGGCCGGGCCGGAGGCCTTCGGGCCGGGTGATCGTCCTCCGGTCGCGCTCGTCCCGGTCAGCGTGCGCCCGTCGGGCGAGGTCGGTGAGCTGGGCAACCGCATCTCGACCGTGTTCGTCGACCTGCCGGTGCACGAGCACGATCTGCTGACGCGGATCCGGGCGATCGCCGCCCAGACCAGGGAGCTCAAGGAGTCTGCGGCGGTCCGCGCGGGCGCGCTGATGGTCGGCGCCTCGGGCTGGGCGCCACCGCTCGTGTCCGGGATGCTCGCCCGCGCCATGGGATCCGTGCGCGCATTCAATCTAGTCGTCTCCAACCTCCCCGGCCCCTCGCAGCCGTTCTACCTGCGCGGCGTCCGGATGGTCGAGGTCTACCCCGTCGTGCCCCTGAACCCGACCAACCAGGGGCTCGCGGTAGGGATCGTCAGCTACAACGGGCTGGTGTGCTTCGGGGTCCTCGCCGACCGCGATCTCGACCCGCCCCTCACGACCGCGGCCGCGGGCCTCGTGGCCGCGCTTGGCGAGCTCCGGCGCGCCGCCGGGTGAGGCGCGGTCCGCGCTCGGAGAGCTCCGGCGCGCCCTCAGACCTTGAGCTTGGTCGTCAGCTTCGTCTGCTGGCCGCCGCGGGCGACTGCGGTCAGGTCGACCGCGAGCGTCTTGACCTTGCCCTTGACGACCTTGCGCTCGAGCGTCCGACCGACCGCCATCGCGGCGCCGGAGATCGTCACCTGGCACATGCCGGCCGCACTCTTTAGCTTGATCGTCAGCCTGCCGTGACTGAGCGAGGGCGCGAAGCGGAGCTTCTTGGCCCCGGCGCCCACGACGCGGACGCCCTTGGCCAGGCCCTTCTTGGCGAAGCTGAGACCGGCGGGGAGCTCGATCTCGGTCTGCGTCAGGCTCGGCGCGTCCTTGCCCACGGTGAGCCGGAAGGTCAGCTTCGGCTGGCCGCGTCCGACCCCGGTGAGCGAGAGGTGAGACGCACTCGGCGCGGCCGCGATGGTGACGACGTGGGTCGTGCTCGCGCTGATGCCAAAGTTGTCCGTGACGGTCAGCTCGACCTTGTACACGCCCTTCTTCTTGTACCTATGCGATGGCGCAACACCCGTCGCGGTGCGACCGTCGCCGAACGACCAGCGGTATCTGCTGATCGAACCGCCCGTGTTCGGATCCTTCGACCCGCGGCCGTTGAAGGCGACGGCGCCGCCGGCGACCGGCTTCGCCGGCGAGAACGCGAACGCGGCCGACAGCGGCGCCAGCACCTCGACCGTCTCGCTGGTCGTCGTGGAGCTGAGACCGAGGTTGTCGGTGACCGTCAGCTGTGCCGTGTAGAGCCCGGGCGTGTTGTACACGTGCGAGGGCGTCGCGCCCGTCCCCGTCGTGCCGTCCCCGAACGACCAGCTGTAGGAGCTGATCGAACCGCCGCTGTTCGGATCCGACGAGCCACTGCCGTTGAACACCACCGTCGCCTTGGGGAGTGGCGTCACCGGCGAGAACGAGAACGCCGCCGTGGGAGGGCCGATGACGGTGACGGTGTGGCTCGTGCGGGCGAGGTCGCCATAAGGGTCCACCAGCGTCAGCGTGACCGTGTAGGTCCCCGGAGCCGCATATGCGTGCGAAACCGTGGTCGGCTCGGGGGCGGTTGTCGTAGCCGTCGAGGTGAAGCTCGTGGCGCCGTCGCCGAAGTCCCAGCCAACGCTGCTGTAACCACCGGTCGAGGAGCTCGCGCTGGGGTCGAAGCTGACCGGGCTACCGACCAGCTGAGTTCCGGACGGCGCGGTGAAGCTCGGGGTCGGGGATACACCGGACGGTCGCTGCCTGCAGTTGACGTCGCCGTTGCTCCACACGGTCTGGGCGTAATACTGGTCGCCGTTGTCCAGCTGGTTGTAGAGCGTGCCGGTGGTCATCCCCATGGCGGGAGTGGCGAGGCCACCGAGTGGCGGTGCAAAGGCGAGGAGGCTCTCGCTCTTGGTCGGACCAAGGGTGCCGTAGTAATTGCAGTTGTCGGCAATCTCGTTGCGAGAGATCGGGTCGTACCAGGCGGTGAGCAGCGGGTCGGTGATCGACTCGATGTCCTCGTGGGTCACGTAGCTGATCACGACATCGCCGCCGTTGGGGTCCAAAACACGGTTGGGCTCCTGGATCGCCGAGTTGTCGTCGTCCTGGCAATCCTTGGGGTTGAGCGACGGATCGCTGTTCTCGGCATTGATCAAG